>OBJA01000162.1_pt1 | contig 65399 bp, 61 predicted proteins | sample 1519751 | NCBI WGS metagenome assembly OBJA01 (sample SAMEA3881238, study PRJEB22517) | soil metagenome | biome: lake sediment; feature: soda lake sediment; material: sediment, water from around vicinity | place: India | collected 2013-12-23 | depth 3 m | reverse complement strand
AATCCCCTATGTTTACCAAATATTTTTATGTGTTTCTTACGTCGAACTCACGTTATTGTAGTAAAATAATTGAAAATCAAATTTCTATGCAATCATTTTTAGCTCTTGCTCAAACAAGAAGAAGTACCAGAAAATTTACCTCAGATCGTATTCCTGAGACAGTGCAAAAATCACTTATTCAAGCAGCATTACTATCGCCTGCATCTAAACGAAGCAATCCTTGGGAGTTTATATTGATTGATAATCCACAAACGCTCCAAGAACTTTCTAAAGCAAAGCCCCACGGAGGTGCATTTTTAGCAGAATGTCCTCTTGCAATTGTTGTAATTGCCGATACACAAAAGAGTGATGTATGGGTAGAAGACACATCAATTGCCTCAATATATATTCAATTGGCGGCAGAAGATTTAGGTCTTGGGAGTTGTTGGGTCCAAATCCGCAAACGTCAGCATGAATCGGGAGAAATGGCTTCAGACTATATTAAAAAGCTTCTTGCAATTCCGCAACAATATGAAGTTGAATCAATTATTGCGGTTGGATATAAAGCAGAAGAACGCAAACCTGCAGACTTGGAAAAACTTTTATATGAAAGAATCCACACAAATACCTTTAATCCATAAATCTGTATCTATGAAATCAAAAAAAGTCTTCATCGTAATTTCTATGGTATTCATATTCTTTTCCTGTGCAAAAGAACCCGAACATAGTATTCGTTTTTCAAATGAAACCGATAGAGTTGTAGCAATTACATTAAACGATTCAATTTTTTATGAAATTGAGCCAAAACAACGCACCGGATACCGATGGGTAGAAGAAGGGCAACATGCAATTACCGGTGATTATGAAGCAAAAATTACCATTACCGGTAATGGCGTTTATAAATGGACAATATTTATTGAAGAAGATAATGTGCGGTTAGTGAGAGATATGTAGGTGTTTGGTAGAGAGATAATAATATATCTTTACATAAACGCTAATGTATCTATTAGTAAACAATTACTTACTGCACCTCAATAATATAGTTGTTTTTTTTGCCGCGTTGAATAAGAATATAGCTATTATTTAACAGATGTTGAGAGCCAACAATATATTCCAGTGATGAAATTTTTTCTTTATTAACACTTACGCCACCTCCTTGAATCATTTTTCTAGCTTCTCCTTTACTTGGGAAAATCTGGGTATGCTGAGCTAATAATTCAATAATTGGCACTCCGGTTTCAATTTCTTGTTTTGTAATGGCATATGTTGGAACTCCTTCAAATACTGCCAAAAATGTATCTTTTGGCAGCGTAGTTAATGATTCTGTAGTTCCTTTACCAAATAAAATTTGCGTAGCTTCCAGTGCTAAATCATACTCTTTTTGTCCGTGTACCATACAGGTAATTTCTTGAGCTAAGCGTTTTTGCAGTATTCGCTCATGCGGAGCAAGAGCATGTTGCTCGCAAATACTCTCAATTTCTTCTTTGTCTAGAAGTGTAAATATTTTAATGTATCGTTCAGCATCTTCGTCAGATACATTTATCCAAAATTGATAAAACGCATAGGGAGAGGTTCTTTGCGGATCTAACCATACATTTCCTGATTCTGTTTTACCGAATTTTGTTCCATCAGATTTGGTAATAAGCGGACAGGTAAGAGCAAAAGCTTCACCTGATTCTTTTCTGCGGATTAATTCTGTGCCGGTAGTAATATTTCCCCATTGGTCGGAACCACCCATTTGTAATTTGCAATTATGGCTTTTATACAGATGTAAAAAATCATACCCTTGCACTAATTGATAGGTAAATTCCGTAAAAGAAAGCCCTTGAGAAGATTCTTGGCTAATTCGTTTTTTTACAGAATCTTTACTCATCATATAATTAACGGTTATATGTTTTCCAACATCCCTAATAAAATCTAAAAAGCTGAAGGATTTCATCCAATCGTAATTATTAACAAGTTCCGCTTTGTTAGGGATGTCTGATATAAAATCGAGGAAAATTTCTAATTGTTTCTGTAAACAGCTTTGGTTATGTCGTAATGTTTCTTCATCTAATAAATTTCGTTCTTGCGATTTACCGCTAGGGTCTCCAATCATTCCAGTTGCACCGCCAATAAGGGCTATTGGTTTATGTCCGCAACGCTGAAAATGCTTCAGCATCATTACCCCCACAAGGTGACCAATATGAAGAGAATCTGCCGTTGGATCAATCCCAACATACGCAGAAGTACATTCTTGTAATAATTGCTCTTCGGTTCCCGGCATTATGTCGTGAATCATGCCACGCCATTGTAATTCTTGTACAAAATTCATAGTCTTATTTTTGGGCAAATATAGCAAAAATACTATTGCAGATTATTTTGTTGTTACTCTCAATATTTTGTTTTTTCGATTTTCTATATTTCATTTTTATTTTTCACAGAAAAAGATGAAATTTGAGCTTACTTAGCGTAATTGGAATATGAAGTATTTAGGATTTTTACTTTTTTTCTTTCTTCTATGTGCAAGTTCTCACGAAACAACGGCACAGCTTGCACAACAACGCTTTGAAGTACGCGATACAATACCAATTAGAGCAGGTACTAATCAATATAGATTATACCGACTTGCCACAAAATGGTTAGAAAATGAACGCGGAACTAGATTATTGGCACGAAGCTTTAGAGATAGACAATTAGTAGGAAGAGGATATTTTATTTATTATAATAGAGTGCAATTACCCGGCGTGTTTTTAGGTCCGCGTGCTAATGAAAGAACAAATGGCTCTATTGTATTTAATATTCATGTGCATATTCAAGACTCAATTATAGTAGTACGTTTTTATGATTTTATTCACGAAGCGGCGTTTTCTGAATATGGGAGTATGACTTTTGGGCGACTTATGACGTATGACAGAGTACCACCGGGTAGATGTATGGAGATAGAGGAGTGGTGTGATGCTGTATGGGCCGACATGAAACGACAATCTGAATTGGAATGTAAATATAGAGTAAACAGAATGATTCCGATAGTACTTATTCGTAGAAGAACATTTAGAGCTCGCGAACAAGTAGAAGAAAGTGTAGAGGAAGAGTATGTAGACCCACAAGAATATTTGAATATTGAGCGATATATTATTCACGACCGTCAGGAAAGACGAAGGACGGTAACCGAAGAACCGGTAGCGGAAACAACAAGTGCCGATGATGTGCAACTAACTCAACAAGACGAAAGTCCTGTTGCGTCTTCTGAACAAAGACGAGGACGTAGAGAACAAGATGATGACGATGATGATGATGAGGTTTCTACGCAGTCGCGTAATGAGCCCACTCAAACAAGAGGAAGAGCACGGGAGCAAGAAACTGAAAAATCTGAAGTTGCGGCTTCTCAACCAAAAGAAAAAGTAGAGAAAGAAGCAAAACCTGCAAAGCAGAAAAAACCTAAAAAGCCCAAAAAACAGAAGAAGCCAAAATATGACGACGACGATGACGATTATTGGGATGATGATGATTACTAATCAAGAATTATTGATAATAAGTTTTGTAAGTTCTTAGGATTAATAGGCTTAAGAACATAATCATCAAAACAATTGTGGCTTATATTAAATTCTTGTTCTATTTGAGAATATGCTGTTTGTGCAATAATATATAAATCAGGATGCGTTTTTTTAACAATTTTTGCGGTTTCAATTCCATTTAATCGCGGCATTTTAATATCCATTAAAATACAGTCAATTTTTTTTCCTTCATCAAGAATGTTCAATACTTCTTGCCCGTTTGCAGCACGTAACACGTTATAATTTTCGGCAAGAACAAGATTAAGAAATTCAAAGTTTATATCTTCATCTTCTGCTACTAATATAGTTTTCTTCATTGTTTTAGATAGTTTGTGACTTCCGTTTTTGTCTGATAGTATTTCAAAAGGAATAGTGAAAAAGAATGTAGAACCTTTGCCGGGTTTAGATTGCACCCAAATATTTCCGCCCAATAACTCAACATAGGATTTGCAAATTGATAATCCTAATCCGGCTCCTTTAAAACGAGATTGATGTGTTTTTGTAATTTGAGTAAATCGTTTAAAAATAGTAGGAAAGTCTTTAGGGTCAATCCCAACACCGGTATCTTTAACATAAAATTCCAAATATGCTCCTTGTTGTCTGCAACCAAATTCAATATATCCGTTTTTGGTATATTTAATTGCATTCACAATAAGATTCTGTAATATTTGCTTCAATTTAACCGCATCTATCTCAATAATATAATTTTTATCTAAATCAATTACCGGTGACCGAAGAATAACATTTTCATTCAACAGCTTATGAATCCGCATTGTTTCATAAATAGTGTGGAAAAATTTAGTGAGAGACAGAGCTTCCTTTTCAATATCAACTTGCTCTGTTTCTAAAAGAGAAACTTTCATAATGTCATCAATAATTGATAGTAAATGCTCACTGCTAGAGGTAATAGTGTCAAGATATTTTTGTCTGTCTTTACTCGATAAGTTTTGCGTACGAAGCAGTTCCGAAAACCCAATAATTGCATTCATGGGTGTTCTAATTTCATGAGAAATATTTTGCAGGAATGCAGATTTTAACTCTTTTGCTTTTTCTGTTCTTTCTATTTTTTTAAGATAGGCACGTTTTACAAATCTGCTATAAAAAAATACGAGAACAAAGGTGAAAAAAGCACCGTAATACATGTCAAAAATTCGCTTTTCTCCTGTAGGATACATTTTGTCAAAATCCGGATACAAATAATTGAATATTGCCATTACAAAAAACAAAAAAGCAAATCCAAATAAAAAATAGAGCATAGTTTTACGTTCCCAAATAAATACAATAAACATAATCCATGCAGTAAAAAAAAGTAATGCCGGACCTTGCGATGAATAGTTGTATAACCACGACATGCAAATCATGCAAAAAGAAAAAATTGAGATAAGATATTTGACTAGTATATAGCGTTGCGTTTTAGTTATAAGAATATATGACGTAACAGAAACAATGGTTAAGATTGCTGAAGCTATAAGAATAGGAAGTTCTTTGCCTTGTAAAAAATCTATAATAAAGAGGAGCGGTGCAACTACTGACAATAAAATACTAGAATGTCGTAAGAGTTTTATTTGAAAGTCATCAATAGTTTTTTGCATACAGAAAACAACAAAAGTTATAAACTTCTAAAGTATCATGTACGCATGATTTAGGTAATAGGTTATTATTTTTTAGAACGAATTTCAGAAAATAATGCTAAAATGTCTGCATGAGGTTTTTGTCCGGTTTTATGCTCAAAATATTCTTGAAATAAATCTTCAACCGGTCGGTTTTGACTGCGGTTTTGACCGGCATGCTTATGAAATTCTTGTTTTTCAACTTTTGGAATGATATAAATTATTCCGCTATGTGCCTTATGAAGAGCAGAAATTTCTTGAGGAGTAAGATATGTGTCGCTTTCAATGGTAAGTTCAACATATATGTTTTGATTTGCACTGAGCCAGCTAAGAGCATCTGACACAGAACTACAGGTTTTCTGAAGTAATTTTCGGGCAGATTGTATCGTAACTTTCTCGAGTTCGGCAGGTTCTCCCGGCACAAGATGTACAATGCTTACATATTTATCCTGATTTGCTTCAGAAAAACTATATGCACAGGGACTTCCGCTATATGCCACAAATGGTGATTTTGCAACAATTTGATGTCGATGTAAATGCCCCAGTGCTACATACTGAATTTGAGGCGGAATTATAGAAACAGGGAGTAATTCACTAATTGCCATGATTGGTTTTTCATCATCGGGCTCAATAATTTCATCATGTGTATGAGCAAGCATAAGGTGATGACCAATCATAATGTTAACTCCTTTTGAATCACAATATGTTTGAGCACAGTGAGCCCAAAATTGAGATAAAGACTCTTGTAAATTTTGAGTTTCATGTTCTATAAACGCTTCATGCATCCTGTGTTCGTTTGCAAAAGGAGCAATAATAACACGCAGTTTTTCTGCATGTTCTAAGGTAAATTCTATAAAGCCCGGAGCCGATTTGCTAACAGAAAAGGGCAAGCTATTCGAAAACGCTTGATATTCTGTTTTAGGATATCCGAATAAAAAAATACCATTATCTCGGGCAAGCGGGTTAGGTGCTTCTATTCTATCAGGAGAGTCATGATTCCCGGCTATTGCAATTACCGGACGTTTCCCGTTTTGCGAAAGCTGTTTTACACGTGCATAAAATAATTCAACCGCTTCTATTGGCGGATTGTAGGTGTCAAAAATATCTCCGGCAATTATAATTGCATCAACAGATTGTTCATCGGCAATAGTACATATTTCTGCAAGCACCTCTTTCTGTTCCTCTATTCGTGAAACACTCCCTAATTTTTTTCCGATATGCCAATCAGATGTATGTAATATCTTCATATTAACTCCATTTTGTGTTACGAATATGAATTCCTTGTGCAGTTTGCTCTATCAGTCCTTCTTGTTCAAGTTCAGTAATAATTGCCGTGCATATATCAATACTAATGCCTGTGTGTTCAGAAATATTCTCGCAAGAACTCAGGGGCTCTTGTAAAAGAAATCGGAGAATCATTGCACGTTTTTGCCGATGCGAACCTTCAAATTTAGATTGTTTTGTATAGGAGGTAGAATATTTATTATAATTACCTACTGTTTTCTTTAAAAAGGTGCCATAATCCATAAGCGACCAGTACCACACACGAGGATTTGCAACATCAATAGTTTGAGATACCAAATCTCTAATCTCATTATCAGAAATTTTTTCGGTAATTTCAGGATAAAATGTGTAGATAAATACTGTTCGAATGTTTGTTTCGATAAACACCTCCGGAGAATTATATGCATATACCATAATAGAAGCTGCGGTATTCGGTCCAATTCCCGGAAAAGCAGTAAGCTCCTCAATGCTTTGAGGAATGCGACCTTGATACTGTTCGGTAATCCCTTGAGCCGTTTTATGTACATACCCGGCTCTTCTGTTATATCCTAAACCCGACCAGCGAGCCAGAACCTCAGAAAATGGAGCATGAGCTATGTCTTGTATCGTAGGAAAATGCTCAATAAATTCGGTAAATTTTTCAATTACACGGGGCACTTGTGTTTGTTGTAACATTATTTCCGACAAGAAAATATAATAGGGATTCGTGTCTTTTCTCCAGGGCATATCCCTATACAATTCTTTTCCGTACGAAAGAACACTTGCATTAAAATCTGTAATTATATCTTTTGAAAGAAGCATATGTCCTTATTTTCGGCCAAAATCAGCAGGAATTTCTCCCCAGTTTTTGGTATCCCATTTTAAAATTTTTGTAGTATATGTATTTTGTTGCAGCCATTGCTCTGCACGTTCAATAAGTTCAAATAATTCATCATTACTTGCATCTGCATCGAGTTTTGTATTACATCTTTTCTTTTGCACCCAGCCCATTGCTATGGTTGAATCTGAATAAATTGGAATGGAACTGTTTTTTTTCTTAAGCAAAGCCAAACCATGCACTAATGCTAAAAATTCCCCAATATTATTGGTGCCGTTTGCATACGAACCTTTGCGGAAAATTTCTTCGCCGGTTTGTACATACACCCCTCTATATTCCATTACCCCCGGATTTCCGCTGCATGCCGCATCAACCGATAAACTGTTTGAAATGATTGCAGATGATGATGAAGGACTCTGCTTTTTCGCAATTTGAGAATAACCCGATTTGTTTTTAAATGCCTCTTGTGCTTCAGATAAGCTGGTGTAGGATTTATATACCGCACCACTATATCCCTGAATAGAAGCTCTACACGCATCCCACGAATTAAAAACCCCGGGCTGAAAGCCCTTCCAAACAACATAATATTTAGGTTTTGACATATTTTATGTTTTTTGAGACGAAACAATCTGTTGGATTTGAGAAAGCATATTTTGATGAACAGGAACCGAAACGCCATATTCTTCAGCTTTTTTGCAAATATACGCAGTAAATATATCTAATTCAGGTTCTTTTCCGGCATACACATCTAACTGCATAGAACTTGGGGTATGTTCCGGAATTTTAAATGCCAAAGAGAGCGTTGCATCAATAGTATCTTGAGAAAGCGTAATATGCTCACAAGATGCAATAAGGCAGATTTCAGCAATAATTTGATGCGTGAGTTCTAATAACTCAGGTGTTCTCACAACCAGTCCGATTGGTTTATTGTAACAAGCCGTAATAGTTGCAAAGGTGCTGATAAAAAGATATTTTTTCCACACCTCATACCGAATTGAATCTGACAAGCAGGTTGGAATTCCGGCTTCAGTTAATAGGGCTTGAATCTCATAATCACGCGGAATACAGGGGCCCTGTTCCGGTCCAAAAAATATGTTTCCGGCACCACCAACTTGTGCAACAACTCCCGGAGATTCTATAGCTGCACTTACATAAATACATCCCTGTAATACACGATGGGTTGGTAAAATTTTCTGAATTCGTTCCGCATTTTCAACCCCATTTAAGAGTGTTATAACACATGAATTGTCATGGAGATTTACAGAAAAACGTTCAACTGTTTGTTCAAGGTCGCGACTTTTAGTGCAAACAATAATGAGATCAAATATCCCCGCATCAGAAAATGATTCAAATAAAGCATGCGGTTTACATAGTTCCGTTTGCTTTCCTTTATACCTAAGTCCATGTTCTCGGATTGCCTTTCCGTGAAGCCCTCGTTGCACAAAGCAAATTTCATGTGTTTGATTTTGAGTGTATTGCTTGCATAATTTTGCACCAATATATCCTCCAATACCTCCAATACCTACGATAGCAATTCTCATCTTATTATTTTTGGTAAAAATACAAAAATCACATCTATATAGTCATATTTCCTATAAAAACCTCTTGAGATTCAGGTGAGTTTTTCAAAAATGAAACATATATTTGCAATGCCAAAAAACAGTATCCTTGTCAGCATTTTTCTGACAGTTTGACAATTAGTTGTAGTGGCAAACAAATTGACTAGAAGCAAAAAAAAACGGAGATATGAGTAAAAAGAAAAAAAATCAAGAGCAAAAAATAGATACAGAAAAAGTACAGGTAGCCGAAGATACGTGCGAGCAAGAAACATGTTGTAAAGAAGAAGAGTCTTCAGACTCAACAACAGAAACGGTTGAATTATCACCGGAAGAGCAGTTGCAAAAAGAATGCGACGAGTATAAAGATAAATACATGCGTTTAGCTGCAGAATTTGATAATTTTAGAAAACGCACATTAAAAGAAAAAGCAGATATTATTAAGTCGGGAGGAGAACATATACTTTCGAACATGCTTCCTGTAATTGACGATTTTGACCGAGCAATGGATGCTGCAAATACTGCTCAAGATATTGATTCGCTGAAAGAAGGATTAGAATTAATTACAAATAAGTTTAAGAAATTTTTAACACAAAACGGGGTTCAAGAAATTGACGCAAAAGAGAAAGATTTTGATACTGATTTACATGAAGCAATTACGAAAATTCCTGCACCACACGAAGATTTAAAAGGTAAAGTTGTTGATGTGATTGAAAAAGGATACATGATACATGATAAAGTAATCCGATTTGCAAAAGTGGTAATTGGAGAGTAAAAACAAGGATATGGCAGAAAAACGAGATTATTATGAAGTATTAGGGGTATCAAAAAATGCCACAAAAGATGAGTTAAAAAAAGCATATCGGAAACTTGCAATACAATATCATCCTGATAAAAACCCGGGCAATAAAGAAGCCGAAGAAAAATTTAAAGAAGCTGCCGAAGCATATGAAGTTTTAAGTAACGACGATAAACGAAGAAAGTACGATCAATTTGGTCATGCCGGTTTAGGTGGTGCTGCAGGTGGCGGTTTTAGTGGCTTTAGCGATATTGAAGATATATTTTCGCATTTTGGTGATATTTTTGGCGGCTTTGGTGGTTTTGGCGGTTTCAGTGGACGAGGTCGCGGAGGCCAAAGAGCCGTGAGAAAAGGATCAAATATTCGTATAAAAGTTTCATTAACGCTGCAAGATATTGTGAATGGCGTTGAAAAGAAACTTAAAATAAAGAAAAAAGTTGCTTGTTCTAAATGTGACGGCACCGGAGCAGAGAATCCTGATGCGGTTGAAACATGCGGAACATGTAGAGGTTCCGGATATGTTACACGAGTAACAAATACTATTTTAGGACAAATGCAACAGCAATCTCCTTGTCCAACCTGCGGCGGCGAAGGAAAAGTAATAACACAAAAATGCACCGCATGTTATGGCGAAGGTGTTGTTGACGGCGAAGAAACCGTAAGTGTAAAAATTCCCGCAGGAGTTGCAGAAGGTATGCAATTAAATGTATCCGGAAAAGGGAATGCTGCACGACGAGGAGGTATGCCCGGCGATTTAATAATTGTAATTGGAGAAGAAAGTCATCCGGAACTTGAACGAGACGGTAATGATATATTATATGAATTAGCAATCAGCTTTCCCGATGCAGTTTTAGGAGCTACGGTTGAGGTTCCAACAGTAGAAAATAAAGTGAAAATTAAAATAGACCCGGGAACTCAGCCCGGAAAAATTTTACGATTACGCGGTAAAGGAATTCCCGATGTAAATGGATATGGCCGCGGAGATTTTTTAGTACACATTCAAGTGTTTGTGCCGAAAACAGTATCAAAAGACGAGAAAAAGATTTTAGAACAAATGAAAGAATCTCCAGCATTTACCCCCAAACAAGGTAAAGACGGTTTTTTTGATAGAATGAAAAATTACTTCTAATATTTAAATTAATTAGATATAGTAATTAGTTGGGTATAGAAATTAGTTGGGCAGACCTACAAGTTGGGGCAGACCTATGTGTCTGCCCTCTCTCTTTCCCTTAAAATCATTTGCTTCCCAAAGTGTAATTCTACAACAAAAAAGGTCTGGTTACAATTTGCAACCAGACCTTTATACTATAGAAATGAATTATTGCTTATGCTAAGTTAGCTTCTAATTTTGCTAATTCATCTTTAAGAACGCTTGGAATATTATTAAAGCGAGCATAATGTTCTTTAATTAACTCAACTTCTTCTTTCCAAAGACCTTTATCAACGTTTAGGAGTTCTTTCATATCCTCAGCAGATACGTCGATTCCGTTTGTGTTAATAGCATTCTCTTTTGGTAATAGACCAATTGGAGACTCAACAGCTTCAGCTTTTCCTGTGCAACGGTCAAATACCCACGCAAGTACACGAGAGTTTTCGCCAAATCCAGGCCATAACCAACGACCGGTATCATCTTTACGGAACCAGTTAACGTTGAATATTTTTGGAAGTTTTGCTTTATCAGGAGCAATTTCTGCTATTTTTAACCAATGAGCAAAATATTCAGCCATATCATATCCCATAAATGGTAACATTGCAAATGGGTCGCGACGAACACCCGCAGCTAAACCAATAGCAGCAGCAGTTACTTCAGAACCTGTTACAGAACCCATAAATACTCCATGCTCCCAGCTACGTGCCTCATATACAAGAGGTAGAGTAGTTGGACGACGACCACCGAATAAGAATGCAGAAATTGGTACACCAGCAGGATCTTCCCAGTTAGGGTCAATTGCAGGACACTGATTTGCAGGAGCAGTAAAACGAGCATTTGGGTGAGCTACTTGAACATCACTTCCTTTTGTATATGTTTCACCTTTCCATGTAATAGTTCCTTCCGGACATTCCCATCCAATACCTGGCCACCAAATGTCACCATCAGGAGTTAAACCGGTATTTGTAAATACACTATTTTCATTTAAAGAAAGCATTGCATTTGGGTTAGTTTTCATAGATGTGTCAGGAGCAACACCAAAGAAACCAGCTTCTGGGTTAATTGCATATAATTGTCCGTCTTTTCCAAATTTCATCCATGCAATATCATCACCAACACAGGTAACTTTCCATCCTGGAATAGTTGGAACAAGCATTGCTAAGTTTGTTTTTCCACATGCAGATGGGAATGCCGCAGCAATATATTTAGTTACGCCTTCCGGATTAGTTAATCCAAGAATTAACATATGCTCAGCCATCCAACCTTCTCTTTTTGCCATAGTAGAAGCAATACGAAGAGCTAAACATTTTTTACCTAATAATGCATTACCTCCGTAACCTGAACCATACGACCAAATTTCGTTTGTTGCAGGGAAGTGAGAAATATATTTATCATCAATATTTGGAGCACATGGCCACGCAACATCTTTTTGTCCCTCTGCTAATGGAGCACCAACTGAGTGAATACATGGAATAAAATCACCATTTTCTCCAAGTACATCAAGAACAGCTTTGCCCATACGAGTCATAATTCTCATGTTTACAACAACATAAGCAGAATCTGAAAGTTCAACACCTATTTTTGCAATGTCAGAACCTAATGGACCCATACTGAATGGAATTACATACATTGTGCGTCCTTTCATGCAACCTTTGTAACGAGCAAGCATTTCTTCTTTCATTTTTGCAGGATGTGCCCAGTTGTTTGTTGGACCTGCATCAGCTTCGTTTTCAGTACAAATGAACGTTCTGTTCTCTACACGAGCTACGTCACTTGGATCTGATTGATAGTAGTAAGAATTTGGACGCTTTTTTTCGTCTAATTTTACTGCTGAACCAGCTGCAACCATCATGTCAAATAAACGGTTATTTTCTTCTTCTGAACCATCTACCCAATATACCGAATCCGGCTGTGTGATAGATGCCCACTCATTTACCCAGTCAATGAGTTTTTGATTTTTAGTTAAACTTGTCATATTAAAATTGTGTTAGTTAATAAATTTTATATGTATTTTTTTTGAAGTTCAAAAATATATGAATTTGAATACAAAACAAAACCTGTTTTTGTTACAAGCCAGTCTTAGATGATACTATATATGATTTACTGCATTTCTACAAAACCGCGTAAGTTTCATAAATTAAGATGATTACGAAAGTTTTTATGAGTAATGATAATCTTTCCTTTACCAACAGTCATAAATAAACATGCAAAATATCATTGTTTTTTCGGCCTAAGCCAATGCCTTGAAAATTAGCAAACTCAGATTCTAAAAATCATAATATGCATTGTACAATGAAGTACGGAATGCAATAAAATACATCAATCGATTTTCGTCGATGCTTGCTGATGTTTGGGGACTCCGTTACCGCGTCAATCAACTATGGCTGTTTCCGGAAAGTGTTCAATAGAAAACTTTACCGCATGTTCGAGTCCACAAGGGGACGCTGACAGTTTTTTATTGCAAATTATTAACACATGCTACTGCATATACAACAATGATAATACTATATTTTTGCTTATGAGCAAGTTTATGAGCAGCTTGTTATTGTGCCACAATCTGTGGCACAAATTTACATAAAACCACAAAACCTGTAAGAATTAGCAATTAAAGTTTGCATTTTTGATATAAACTTTCGTATATTTGTTTGCATTTGAAACGCAAACATTTATATATGGAAAAGGATATTTTAAAACAAATCATATTTGAACAACAACAAACCGTAATTCAAAATTCGATAGAGCGTTTTGTAGATACAGAACTTATACATTGCTCCGAAGTCCTAATAATTTCGGGTATCCGACGATGCGGCAAATCAACTTTATTGCAACAAATACGAAATGCACAACAAGAAAAGGACTTTTATATAAATTTTGATGATGAACGCCTGATACATTTTACGGTAGATGATTTTCAGAAATTACACGAAGTATGTATTGAATTATTTGGCGAACAGAATACATTTTATTTTGACGAAATTCAAAATATTGCCGGATGGGAGCGTTTTGTTCGCCGGCTGTATGATGCTGGCAACAAGGTTTTTATTACCGGTTCTAATGCACACTTATTAAGCAAAGAGCTTGGCACACATCTTACCGGAAGGTATATTCAAATTGAGTTATATCCGTTTTCGTTTAAAGAGTTTTTACAATATACACAGGTACAATTTGTAGAAAAAGATTTGTATACGACTGCAGGGAAAGCTCGTATTACAACTGCCTTTACGGAGTATATACAACGTGGCGGATTCCCGCAATATATTCAAAATAAACAAGATGAATATATAAAAACCGTATATCAAAATATTATATATAGAGATGTGATGGTGCGAAATAATATTACCAACGAACGCCAAATTACAGAACTTACGCATTATTTAGCAAGTAACATTTCTACCTTATCATCTTTTAATAGTTTACGCAAAATTATTGGGGTAAAAAATGCAGGAACTGTAGCTTCGTATATTCAATACATATCAGATACATATTTGTTGTTTCAAATACACAAATTTGATTATTCACTAAAAAAGCAGATTCAGAACCCCAAAAAAACGTATTTTATAGATACTGCAATCGTTCAAAAAATTAGTTTTTCGTTTTCCGAAAACATAGGCAGACTATTAGAAAATATCGTATTTATTGAACTCAAACGAAGAAATAAACAAGTCTTTTATCATTCACAAAAATATGAGTGTGATTTTGTGGTTTTAGAAGGAACGGTAATTACTGAAGCTATTCAAGTTAGTTATTCCATAGAAGACGAACAAACCAAACAACGAGAAATTCGTGGCTTACGCGATGCTATACAAGCGTATTCTCTTACTCACGGCACCATACTCACCATGCATACCGAAGGTACGATTCAGGAAGCATGGGGTAGTGTTGGGATAGTGCCGGTGTGGAGGTGGTTGGTGAAGCGTGAGTAATTTTTTTTTTTTGGAAGCTTACAAAATCATTACCCATTCACAATTAATAATTTCCAATTTTTTTCAAATCCCCCAAGCCTATTACCGTAATATTTGGTTTCATTGGCCACGATTCTGTAATAGGGCACACTACAAACGTATGTTTGGGTTGAATATCTTCAATCGCATTATAGTTTCCTTTTGATAAGGTAGGAGCTACGGTAGATTTACATTCTATAGCATATATGTTATTCTTTAAACGCATTACAATATCTATTTCGGCACCATTACTTGTGCGGTAAAAAAACAATTCTGCATCTGGATATAATCCTTTTATGTTTTGAATAACAATTTGTTCCCATACAGTTCCAAAAACCGGATGACTCACAAGCGATTCGTATGAATCTAAATTAAGCAATGCAGTTGTTAATCCACTATCAGAAATATATACCTTTGGTGATTTAACAAGCCGTTTCCCTAGATTTGACATATATGCCTGAAGTACGTGTAACATATAGGTTGATTCTAATAAATCAATATAATTTTTTACCGTAACTGAACTAATTTCAAGCGATTTAGATAAGGTTGAATAGTTTGCTACTTGTCCATGCATATGAGCTAACATAGTCCATAACCTTCGCATAGTTGCGGGAGTAAACCCCGCCCATTGCAATAAATCACGTTCCAGAAAGGTAGTTATAAAATTTTGACGCCATAGTAAAGAGGCTTTTGCATTACTACTCAATAAACTACGAGGATATCCGCCTAAATACATATAATCGTTTAAAGCAACATCTGTATAAATTTCGTCCCATAAAAAGGGAGTGAGTTGAAGATAAGAAATTCTACCTGCAAGACTTTCAGAACTTTGGTGTAGCATATCGCGTGAGGCCGAACCTAATATTACAAAGCAAGAAGGAGTATTCCATGTGTCAACTAAATATCGAATAAGTGGAAATAAATCCGGCTTTCTCTGTATTTCATCTATACATATTAGTTTACCTTTTTGAGTAGAAAGAAACCATTCAGGATCATCTAATTTCTTCAAATCTGAAGGTAATTCCAAATCTAACCAAATACTCTGCACATTTGATGTTATGAGATGTTTTATCAATGTTGATTTACCACATTGTCGGGAACCAACTATGGCTGTTACCGGAAAGTGTTTAATAGAAAACTTTACCGCATGTTCGAGTACTCTTTCTTTATACATAGCAATTCATTTACCATGCAAATTTAAAATTTAATTTTAAATTTACATGGTAAATACGTGTTTTTTTGAACTTTTAGAAGGGTTACATTTTTTTTGTGGTTTGCCACGGCACCATACTCACTATGCATACCGAAGGCACGATTCAGGAAGCATGGGGCACAGTTTCTATTGTGCCGGTTTGGAAGTGGTTGTTGGGGTAAGGTTAAAAATAGGATTAAGAAGTTTTGCAAAGAACTAATATCCAAAGGTCAATCCATTTTTTCGATTAATTCTTGTTTAATCCATTCAAACGCTTCATTTTGATTATAGTCCACGCCTTTTCTAAGAAGTGCTTCCATATCTCCTATAAAATCCGGATTGGTTTGCTTTTCTTCAATATTTTTTAAAAATTCATTTTTATTAGGTGGGCGATTACTCGTAGCAAACCGTATATATTCTTTAAAGCAATGTATAATTTGGTCAACATCAATAGGTATATTTTGTTTTGCATAATATAAATCAAACAAATCTCGACCTTTACTTCTTTGATACAATGCACGTAATTTAGTGCCGAGTAATTCATTAACAGTGTATGTTGTTATATGTGCTTCTCCTGTAAACCATTCATTGTCAATTTTAAAAGGAAAATCGACCCAATCAAACACATGGAAATGCTCTTTGCAATTTATTTCCAATTTTAATCTCATTCGTATTGACTCATATTCTGATGTAAAGCGATATAAGGTTTTTGCTCCATGTCCTCTAACTTGGGTAGTTCTCGGTTCCTCAAAAAAAGTGATAACCTCTCGTATTCTTTCCAATATAGGTTTAATTGGTCCCGGTTTTATTTGAACTAAATCAATATCTTCTGAATATCGCGGAGCAGGATTACAATACAATTTGTGCAATGCGGTACCACCTCTAAAAGCCAAATTTTCTTTTAAATAATCATCGGAAAATAATGCAACTAAGGCTCGTGAAATAATTAAATCTTGTTCTACTTGAGCAAATTCTTTCCATGATACATGCTCTTGCCATTTTGCAATATATGGTTTTGGTATCATATGTCGAGTTCTATTGTACTGTTAATTTTTACTTTCCACGTATTGTGTATCCCATTTGTTTTTTGATTGGAGTTAGGACACAACAATACCGGATAAAGTGTAACCTTTGAAAGGTGCTCAAACAGTAAATTTTGCAAAGACACTTTGATTTTTAATTCCTCAAACAAGTAACCCATTCGCTGCAAAACACTTGTATGTGGATACCATGACAGCAATTCTATAATATCTTGTTCTTGTACTTCATCTATCAATTCTTCTATTACGGTAAGAATTCTATGTATTCCACCAATTTTAGTTTGATAATAAATTAAATCAGCAATTGTTAATGCAGGGCTAGAAATATGAAATATACCGGCATCTGATTTTTTTATGTAAATGTTTTTTTGTGGCCAATGAGATGTGGTAAAAAAACGTATTTCAAATGTTTTTTTCTCAATATTCTTACACGGAGTCCCGCTTTGTATTATATAATCTTTTTGAATTTGTTGATGCCCTGCACCATGAAATTTTGCTGCAGAAAAAAGAGCTACATAGTATTTCCTACCTAAATAATTACATAATTTCTCACTATATAGCTGAATTGGAAGTTTTTGTTGTGCTGAGTATCGTGGGGGCAAAATTATATAATATCCCTTACGGAGATTTACGATTTCACCTTTTGCAACTAAACGAGATAGTTCACGAGTAATAGCAACATCGGATTTATGAGAGTGTTGCTTAAATTCATCTACAGAAAAAGAGTATTCTTCTTGAGACAATAATTTTTTTATGTAATCATGCACCTTCAAAAATCAAGTATTTTTTTGCGAAAGATACCTTTTTTTGGTATAAATGTCAAATTTTTACTTTGCCTTTTTTGGTTACTCACAGCACCATACTTACCATGCATACCGAAGACTCAATCAAAGAAGCTTGGGGTACTGTATCTATTGTGCCAGTGTGGAAGTGGTTGTTGGGGTAGATATCACATCAATTTTACCATGAAAATGTAGAATTAAAATCGAGAATTGCATGGTAAAAATATGTTTTTATTTGAAATGTAAGATTATTATACCAATTTGTGCAAAGATTTTTTATAATCTATTCTGCAACAAAAAATCTGATATATATACATGCTTTACGCCTTCTACAGATTCTTTCCAAAATTCATCCATAGATACTACATATTTGGGATATTGGTCTTTAATTGAAAGAAGAGTAGAGAATTCACGTTCTATCGTTTCCTTATTCTCTAATTTATACGTTACTTGAACATATATTTTTTTGCCTTGTTTTTCGGCTACAAAATCAATTTCTTTCGTATCTAATTTTCCAACATACACCGAATACCCTCGTCGTTTTAATTCAAGAAACACAATATTTTCGAGTATTCCCGATATGTTTCTATCTTTAAAACCCATAGTCGCATGCAACAAAGAAACATCGCTGACATAGAATTTTTCTTGAGTTTTTAAAATTTCTTTGCCTTTAATGTCATATCGCGGAACTTTATATACTATAAACGCACCTTCGAGTGCTTGCAAATAATTATAAATAGTATTTATATCGACTTTGCGTTGTTGACTTTTAAAAAAATCTGCAACATTTTTTCCGGAAAATGTATTCCCAATATTATCAAACACATAACGCACAACACGTTCGAGCAATTCAATATCGCGAATATTATATCGTTGAACGGTATCGCGCAGAATAATAGAAGAATATATATCATATACAATTTTATATGCCGCTTCTGAATCATACGCAGCACAATGAATTGCGGGAAATCCACCCATGCGAAGAAAGTTAGCAAATGCTTGTGTGTTATTGTTTTTGTGAAGTGAGATAGATGTAGAAGTAAACTGCAAATATTCGTTGAATGAAAGTGTGAAAACGGAAAATTCAATGTATCTGCCAGCTAAAAATGTAGCTAATTCTGATGATAACAAATGAGAATTTGAACCGGTAATATATATATCAACATCAAAATCTACCATGAGAGAGTTAACACATTTTTCCCAACTGCTAACTTCCTGTATTTCATCGAGAAATATATATGTTTTTTTATTAGGCACTCTCATGTGTGAAATATGCGAATACAACTGCTGTGCATCGAGCAAATGGGCATTCATAAAACTTTCGAAGTTTATTGATATTATTTGCTCCTCAGTAATACTGTTTGTACGTAAATGATTCGCCATTAATTGCATTATAGTAGATTTACCGCATCTCCGAATTCCGGTAATTACTTTTACAAATGGTTTATCTATAAAAGGAATGATTTTCTGTATATATGAATCTCTTGCAATCATAGTTTTTGTGCTTATAAGCACAAATATACATATAAATATTTGTTTTTTTAGACTATAAGCATAAAAAATCTAATTTTACTATGACACTCCCGGTGTGGATATAGGTTGTTGGGGAAAATAACGCGTGTGAGAGATCCTTAAAAATCATAATATGCATTATACAATGATGTGCGGAATGCAATAAAATACATTATTCGGTTTTCATTAAGGCTTACAGAAGATTGAGTACGATGACTGATACCAAAACTAATATTCATAGCATTATGCGGATTTATAAGATACGATACCGTAACATCTTTATACCACACTGTATTATGTTCTCCCGAAAGAGCTAGTGCATGTCCTGAATCTGAAGAGCGTGTATTGGGCGATTTGAATATATCATTTCCATAGTTTGTGCCTGCAGTATCTCTACCAAACACTAAACACTGTACTTTTCCCTCAAAAAACCAACGATTATAATTGTACCGGAGGAACGAAACCGACTCATAAAAATTTGCCCCACGCGGGTGAGCAAGTGGCTGCTGAGCATGTCCGTATTGCTGTGATTCTGAGTTATGTGCATACATAAACGGACGAGCATAATTAAGCTCTGTTTGCACATCTAAATGCGAAATCCCGGCAATATTAAAACTCTTATATCCCAGTTGAAAGGCATAACGGTTATCCCAAGCATCAGAACCCGAAAATAAAGAACTGCGGTACGCATCTTCATACGCAAACTGGGTATAAAAAATATGATTACGCCAAGGAGTAAATTTAAGATTGAGCCCCGTAAGAGCATAATGAGAATCCTCGGTTTGATATTCAGGAGAACGCAAAACATCAAAGGGTTGAGCATACTGCCAAATAAAACCACGCCGCTTACTATCCTCATCAACATTACCCCACAGAGTAGCATGAAACAATCCCGCAGAAAACCAAGGTGTTGCATTCCAGGAGAGGTAGTGAGATGCGTTCCATGTTTTACCTAAAGGTTTAAACTGATATCTGTCTGATTGCCAATACGAATGTTGTGCAAGAATACTTACATATTTAAAACGACCAAAATAAAATGCTGTTTTTAAGAATGGATAATTTGGCGAATTATCTGATAACAGTACCGACCGATATCCATCTCCAATAACATGTTTCCCATGACCAAAAGATATATCTAAAAATTGAGTGGGTTCAAACAACACAGATGCTTCTGCAAAAGCATAATCACGCCCGCCTTTATCGCCGAATCCTTTTGACAATCCTTGTCCGGGGAAAACCCTCCGTTTGTTTTCAGCAATTCTATCTCGTCTATGATCAAAAAAATGAGACTGTATTTCATAAAATGAGGTGTAGATATGCACCTTTTCAGTAATATCTGCATGAATAATAAAGCCACGTGAATTAATCCAGCTCGTATTGGTGTCTCTAAGTTCCTGAGCAAACTCAAAGTTACCTGCCGGTTGAATGGTAAAATTAAAATCTTCTGATGTATGGGTAATAAACCTACCGTTCCAGGTATAATCAAGAACTGAATGTTTCAAAGGCAGAGTATACAAAGTATCTAAACTCACAATTGGCTTTAGATCTCGCAAAGAATATGGTTGTATTGCCGTATGAAAATTCTGTTCTGTAGCGTGTACATATCTATCATACGGACGATACTGATGATGCTGAAAGGGAGAGATTTGGGCAAACAGCCCATACGGCAGAAAAAGAAGTATACAAAAGAATTGTTTCAGCATGAGAGTTTTTTTCAAAAATATGAATAATATCTAATTTTTACACAAAGACTCTGGATTATTCAGTATATGCAGACGCTAGCAGGTTTTTGTGCACTAAATCATTAAGCATTCATCATTATTTTTTCACCCCTATCCAATACAGAAACAAATCCCAAAAGAATAAAGGGGAATACACTAAATACCGTTTCCACATACGCTTTGGTTCTTTTACCAAACGATACAACCATTCCAATTTTAGTTGTATCATCCATTGAGGAGCACGTTTTACAGTTCCTGCATAAAAATCAAACACAGCACCAATAGAACAAATTGCTTGTGCTTGAATTTCTTGTTTATACTCTTCTGCCCACATTTCTTGTTTTGGTGCTGTCATGCCCACAAAAACTACATCCGGATTGTGTGCATTTATTGCGTGAATCATTTTTTTAGAATCTTCAGCAGAAAATGTGGGTTTGTAAGGAGGAGAATATGTTGCTACGTGAATATTTGGAAAGTCAATTGCCGCACGTTCTTTTATTTTTGCAAGAGTTGTTTCGGTAGAACCTATAAAAAAGACCTTACCGTTATTTTTATTACAGATGTTCATGCATTGAAAAAACAAATCTGCACCCGCAATTTTTTGAATATTTTGTTTTGCTAAGATTTTTGCAGCCAATACAATAGGGAAACCATCGGGAATTAATATATCTGCGTTTTGTAATGCCTGTTTAAATTGAGGTGTTCGCTCTGCCATTACATACGAATAGGCATTAATGGTTTGTATGAGTTTTTTACGGCCTTCTATATCAATATCAGAAAGTGATTGGGAGAATACAGGGTAATGGAATATGCGGACTATTGACATAAGGTTTCTTTTAGAGAGATTAAATCAAAATATAAAAGTCTTGTTATAAGATTTTCATCGGTGTCACAACATGTGTATTCTTTTTCTTCTAATTCGCTAGAGAATAGCTCTTTAAATCCATTTCGTTTATAAAATTGTAATGGTTTTTGTTCGTTATACGAATCTACAATAATAAACCGACATCCGGTTTTATTTCCTTTATCAACAAACCATGCTTTTATAAAATTTAGTAGTTCTGTACCTATATTTTTGTCCTGAAATTCAGTATTTACACATAAACGACCTATTAAAACAGCAGGATACGACTTCATTCGTTTTGCATTTGGAATAGGTCGATTTAATTTATTTTTATTACTATTTGGTAGGATAAATGTTTTAATACTATCATTCGAGATTGTAAATGCACACACTATTTTTTTGGGATTTTGAACCAATGTAAATAAATATGTTTTACCAAGAAGTTCATTTATGTAATGAATAGCATCATGGCTAAAAAACTCATTTAAATCGTAGTTTCCACAATTAATTGGTTCACACAAAGAGATAGTTGATTCAGAAAGTATTTGAAGTGTACAGTTATGTAATAAAAAACTATCCATTGAAATATTATTTCAATTGAGCTTTTGCTAAAATTTGATTTGCTATCTGAATTTGCTCAGTAAAATCGACAGTTGCCTTATGTTGCAAGTTTTTTTGTGCTGTTTTGTTAAACTTTTTTGCAACCGATTTTGTTAAAACGGGTATATTTTTTATTGCAATTGCCATAAGAAATGCTTTGTTAATTGTTATGCAAATATATAAAATTTTGAGTTGGTTGCAAATTAAGATTTAGAATTAATTATTTTCAAAAACAATCTCTGCGTTTTGTAATGCTTGTTTAAATAGAGGTGTTCGCTCTGCCATAACATACGAATAGGCGTTAATGGTTTGGATTATTTTTTTACTTTCTTCTATATCAATATTAGAAAGTGATTGTAAGAATACAGGGTAATGAAATATGCGAACTATTGACATGATGTTTCTTTTAGAGAGATTAAATCAAAGCATGAATTTATTCTATCTGCCTTAATATTATGTTTCTAATAGTTTGCGTTGCTGTTCCCTCGTCAAAAGAACCGAGCAATTCAAGATGATTCTTTACTTTCTGTATATGTTTTTCTTCATTGAAATTTATAATCAATTCTATTAATTCTTGATTAGTTTGAGCATAAGGGAAGGCCCAGTCATTTATCGGAGTATAAAAACCTCTATCTTCGTTTAAATAATATTCCAAATCCGGAGTAAACAAAAAAGCAGGTTTTTTTGTTAATGCAAAATCCCACATACTTGAAGAATAATCTGTAATAAATACATCCGTCATGCAAAGAAGTTCTTGCATGTCTTGATAATTAGATGCATCTATTATTTGACTATTTACCGGAATAGTGTCTTTTGCTAACACATGTATCCGAAAAACAAAAACCCAGTTTCCCCCAAATTTTTGAGATAAGGCATTTATACATTTTTCAATATTTAATTCTAAATTAAATCTTTGATTTTTGACACTCCCTCTGTATGTAGGAGCAAACAATACAACTTTTGTACTTAAATCAATACCTAATTTTAATTTTACTTTTGATATAATATGAGTATAATCTTTAAAAAATATATCATTTCGTGGCATGCCACATTCTAAATATGCTTCAATAGGCAATAATTGAGAAGCATACATCACTTCTGTAAATTTTTTACAGCTTGAAAGAAATATACTTGTATCTTTTGCATTATATTTTGCTTTTGTAAATTCCCATTGTGTATTATTTTTTGCTTCAACAGATTGTTTTAGCAAAATATTTGATGTTGAAATTTCAGATAATGTTTCCTTTTTAGGACATGAAATTCCGACTTTTTTATATGCCCCACCACCATGCCACGTATCAATCATAAATTGCTTTTTACGAAGTGGAACATACGATGGACTCGGAATATTTGAAACAATTATTTTTGATGTTAATTGATAAAAAAAATAAGCGAGCGTATTATATGATACAAAAGTTATATTTGAATATCGTAATAGTTCTTGAGGAGGATTTTGAATACACCAAATAAATTTAAATTGATTTTGATGATGTTTATAAATATCTTCAAAGATAGTTCGAGGATTACATGCAAATTGCCTTCCTTTTTGACTATTAAAAATAATTTGATTTTTTTTTATTGGAAAAATATAAAAAACATGAAACAAAACACGCATTAATTTCAATAGAATTTCAGTAATCATATTAAATGTATTTTTTAAAAAATGGGATTTTGATTGTTATATAAGTAGTTATAAATGATAGTATAAAAACAATGAATGTAATTAAAATATATATAACTAAAACATTATGGTTAAATGGATTAAACTTAAAAAATTTATAAATTACATGTATAAAAAATATATGATAAATATATATTCCAAATGAACATCTTGAAAGTAATTTAACAGTATTAGAATAATATTTAGTTAATATATTATTTACATATTTAAAGTAAATAAAAATACTTGTTGATAAGCCAATAAATAAAGGAGACAAATATGGATAAATTAATTGATTAAATAATTCTTTTCTGAAATAAATAAATAAAAATGTAAAAAGAATAATAAAGACTAATGAAACAATACCTAGATACATTAAGAGTTTTTCGTTTTTTATTGAATAATTACCCAAATAATAGCCCCATAATAAATAAAATACAAAAACTGTGTTTATTGGAAAATATATACTCAAATCAATTGGGTATAAAGTTGATGTAATTGGTAATATACTTGTAAATATAAATCCTATAATAATTAAGTATAATTGCTGATTTTTTGTGGAAAATTTAATAAATATTTTTAATAAAGGAAGTATAATATATAATCCTAACAGCATATATAAATACCATAAATGATCCCAAGATTTTCCTATTAACACATTTAGAAATGAATAAATAATATTTAAAAATTGATTTGAACTAGTTTTGCTAAATAAAATTTCGATATAGGCGAAAATTGTTCCATATATAAATAGAACAACCAGAACTCTTAAAATATATTTTTTAAACAAATCCTTTATTGAAATATCTTTATCTAACTGTAATAACATGAACCCTGTTATCATCACAAAAATTGGAACAGAATATCTATTTAGATTAACTTGCAACCATGAAATTAAAATATCTAAACTGCTATAGATTTTTAGACATTCAATAGGTTTTCCAGGGAAAACAGCTATTGCAGTTATTGCAACATGAATTGCAACAACACTAAAAGCAGAAATAATTCTTAAAAAATCTATATATGCTATTCTTTTCATAAATTCATTCCACTAATCATTCTTCTATATGCTTCTTCTATACCAACATATGCTTTCCATCCAAGTGATTCTAATTTTTCGGTATTTAAATGCAAGTTTAATGTTTTATTCGCCTCATATTCTGGCATATCTTTAATTATATACTCAACCTTAATTTTATTTTGTGCTATTTTAGAAGCTATCATATTTGCTGTATCTACAACAGACAATATTTCTTTAGAATTAGCAACATTATATGCTTCACCTTGTAATCCTTTACATAAAATTATAAAAATCGCATTTACAGCATCACTTGAATATAAAATATTACGAGTAGTTAACCCTGTTGTATGTAATATAATATTTTTATTTTCCAATACAGCCCTCGCAAATAAAGCTGCTATTCTTGTATCATTATAATTAAAGCCGGGTCCTATTGTTTGAGTTAAACGAGCAATTTTTACAGAAACATTAAATTGATAGGCATATGCTAAACACATAGTTTCAGCCATTCGTTTGCTTTGAGAATAACTGCTTCGCGTTTGTAAAATATCTATATATCCATAATCATTTTCATTAACAATGATTTTTTCCTGTATTCCATATACCTCCATACTTGAAAGATATATTAAAGACTTAACCTTGTTTCTTAATGCCAGTTGTAAAATATTCTGTGTTCCTTGTATTGTAGTCTGTATGGTATCAACTGGTTTTTGAACAAAATCAAAAGAGGATGTAGCACTTGCACCATGTATTATATAATCTATATGAGCTGTGATTTCAGGTAAATTTTCAACTACACCTTCAATAAAATTTAGTTGATTTGTAAGACAATCTGAAAATTTCTTATATGCTTTTTCTTTTGAACGAACCAATGCAATTATTTGAATATTAGATGCATGCAAAGAATTATAAATCAAAATTGTATTAATAAGAGCTGTACCAATAAATCCGGTTGCTCCTGTTATAAATACTGTTTTATTATGTAAATTCGACAATACATTACAATGCTCTATTACATGAGAACAATCTTCTTTCTCTATAGCATTCATCATATTCCAAATATTTGTGAATTTTCTTTTACTTCGAACAATGCTCGAAACATATAAAAATCACTGGGATTTGTAATTTTTATATTCTCTATATTCCCTAAAACTGTATATAAAGGATATTTATAATATTTCATTAATGAAGCAGAATCAATCATATGTAATATTCCATCATTTTTAGCATTAAGATGTGCTTGCCAGATATTTTGAAAAATAAAAGTTTGAGGTGCTTTAGCATGAAAACAAACAGAACGATCAGAAATATGAGATATTTCACCTTCTTCATTTACATTAACAATTGTTTCAATAGCAGGTGTTATTGTAATAGACGACCCTTTTAATCGAGCTGTTTCAATATTTTTACTAATTAATTCTTCAGTAATTAATGGACGTACACCATCATGAATTAATACTATTGAATCGGTCATCCCTAAATTATAAATAGCTTGTAATCCATTGTAAATTGAATCTTGACCGGTAACTCCGCCAGGAAGAACAGCACATACTTTTTGAATATGAAAAGTGTGTAATATTTTATTTAAATAATCAATCCATTCTTCAATACAAACAACAACTATTGCATCAATGAGAGGATGATTATCGAATTGTTCAATAGTATGTACAATTATTTCTTTCCCGTGTAACGATAAAAACTGTTTGGGCTTAGATATAGAATTCATACGTATTCCGGAACCTCCTGCAAATATAAGTACAATGTTTTTCATAGATTTTTTTATAAAAATAAATATTTAGGTGAAACTATGTGAAAAAATATTTAATTAAACGAGGAAAAAAATATTTTTTTGATTTTGTAGAATATATCAATTCATAGTTTGAAAAACGATAAAAAGCATTCTGGAGTTTATAATGGAATTTATTTTTCCTTGTAAAATATTGTATCGCTTTTGCAAGAAAGATATTTTTTTCTTCTGATAACTGAGGTACTCGATTCTTAATGTATGTAACCATTTCTAACCTGTCAGACAAACATTTTTTTTGTCTTGTAAAATATCGAATAAAATTCCTCCAGTTCTTTTTATAATTAACAGTAACATTGGTTTGATGTTGTCTATATAAAATAATTATTTCTCTTGAATAATTTAATCCCCCTGAAAAACAAGACAATGCGGCAAACCATGCATCGTGATATTTAACCGATTCAGGAATAGGTAATGCTACCTCAAAAAAATCTTTTCGAATTAACATTGATGCACCTTGAAAAGGATTTGCATAAAAAATTACACGAAATGCTCTATCAATATCATTATTAACTTCGGTATGTAATCCTTCAATTTTATCTAATGTTATGTTAAGCAACTTACCTTCAGCATCAATTAATTCAGCATTTGCACAAGCAATTGCCTTATCCCCAATTATTCGTAATAATTCTTCTAAATGATTTAATAACCATATATCATCTTGGTCGCATAATGCAACATATTCACCTTCACACAGAGAGATTGCCTTTTCAAAATTTTTTATCAACCCTAAATTTTCATCATTTTTATAACATCGAAATCTGGCATCGTTATTTGCATATTCCTCAATAATATTCCAAGTATTGTCATTAGAACAATCATCACATATAATAACTTCAAAATCCTGAATAGTTTGATTCAAAATGGAATATAACTGTTCTCTAATATACTTTTCTCCGTTATATGAGGCTAAGGCTATTGATATCATTATCTAATTTTTATTCTAAACAAAGTAGTTATAATAAATGAGAATTTACAATATATTAAAAAATATAATTTTCTATTATTTTTCAAAAAACCAATTGTAGTATTCTGTATAATTTTGTGAAACAATGGGTTATTTAATATTTTTCTAACTTCCCTATACTGTTGAATAAAACTAAGCCTGCTTTTATCATGGAACACTTGTAGTCTAAAACACTCCATGATGGATAAATATCCAATACCTAAACATAAATACCTATCATTATAATCTGGATAATACATCTCTAAAAAATTAAACATATTACTTAAAACATCTTCAAAAACAGCAACACTATTAGAATTATATTTTGCACATGCAGAATGATTATTTTTATTATAATAATAACCAGGATAATCTATATAATGAACAGTTTCTGCATTTTGATATAAATACAAACAAAATATCATATCTTGCATACGCACAAGATTAGGAATGTATATTAATTCATGTTCAATTAAAAATTGTCGTTTTATCAATTTACCCCATGGTACCGATAAATTTAGAGGTGATAGACTCATGTTAACATGTAAGACTCTTTCTAATAATTGTCGTTTTTGTTTTGGAGTTGAAAAAGTAATATATCTACTATCACCATAAGTTTTATTTTCTATAAAATTATCATTTTCATTAAAAATTTTATATCCAAAATTTAATATATCAGGTTTGTGTTCATTTGCTTTGTTAAAAATTTCCTCACACACTTTTTTATCAAGCCAATCATCAGCATCAACAAACATAATCCAATCTCCTTTGGCATGATTTATACCTACGTTTCGAGCAACAGAGACACCTTGGTTTGTTTGATGAACAACACGTATACGATTATCTTGTTTTGCATATTCATCACAAATATTTCCACAATTATCTGGAGAACCATCATCAATTAATAAAATATCTAAACTAGAAAAAGATTGATGTATAATCGATTCAATACACCTACGCAGATACGTTTCTTGAATGGAATATACAGGTACTATTATACTTATTTCATTCATTTAGCAGAAGTTTTAATTCCTAAATAATATGTTAAAATCCAACTTGTCCAAAAGGGGTATCCTCTTTGCAAAAAAGATAATGATAGTAATAACAAAAATAAATACATATATTTTTTATCAAAAGCTAAATTATTACCTAAATACAAGTATGCAAGAAAAATGAATACGGTAGCAAAAAGTCCATTTACTAATAAAAAGACCTTCCATCCTGCCCCACCAAATCTTTCAGTATCCATCAATTCTCGATATTCATGAGAGCCTATTCCTAACCATAAATCACGTGACTTAATAAAAAATTCAAAATGATCTTCAAATGAGCCATAAACTCTATTATTCCCAGTTATTCCTTTTTCTTCATCATATTGTAGCCGTGAAATTACCATTTCATTAACATAGTTATTACCATTATTATATGATGTGGCAAACAAATATCCACCACCAATAAGAATACTCGATATTATAATTTTTGATATGGTTATTCTTCCCCATATAAAAAGCATGAATAAATATCCAATAAGTATTAACACATATGCTGCAAGTGATAAGGTAAACAAAGAACAAATTAATATAACTATAACACGCCAATCTTTAAAATTAAATTTATTTGCAAATAAAATATATGAACATATCATACCCAAATGCCCAGGTTCAAGAAAAATTGAAGAAAACCTAAAATTATAAAAAGAACTTTTAATAAATAATAAATAATTTGTGTAAGTACTATATACACCTGAAGGATGTTCAATATATCCAAATGATGGTAAATCGATAAAAAATGACACTAAAAAACCAATTAAAGAAAATGGTAGTAATATTGCAAAAAAATTTGTTATAAGGTTTAATATATTAAAAAGTATTGTTTCTTCTTTTATTAAAAAAACAATTAAACTTGGAAATAATATGAAAATTGGTCCCAAATACGCATTTATATTTTCCTTTAATCCTATCATTACTGCTATTGAAAATAGTAAACATGCAGTTAATCTTTTTCGTGAAATGATTATTAAATTCTTATGTAATACTATAAATATTATTGAAATCAATGATACAAAAAAACCTAAATAATGATTTTTAACATTCCACGTAAACCAAGAATGCATTGATGCTAAAAAGAGCAACAATAAAGAATATTTATATAATATATATATGTACTTATACATATTGAGTTAAAAAATAATTAGAAATATTTCTTTTATTATTAAGTAATTGATTGATTAAATTATAATTTATTACTTTAAGATCATTCTCAAAAAACCTACTACTTAAATTAAAAGACTCTAATAATGAAATTATTCTTCCCGAATTTTTATTAGAGAATGCATAAAACTGTTTATTAAAAATAATTGAAAATGCAACGCCGTGAAAAGAGGTAGAAACAAGAAAATCAGCATAATATATTAAAGATAAAAATTCTAAAGGTCCTGCTACATTTTGAGATTGTTGTTTATTGGGTATTACATTAGGAATGCTTCCATTTATTTCAATTATTCTATATCCGGTCTCTTTTTTTAGGCGTTGAGCACATTCAACAGCGGCATCACTATGAGAAAGTTTATATAATAATATATATTTTTCTTTAATTTTTCTTTTCGTTGCTAAGCAAATCCACTCCTCTTTTGACAATAAAAAAACCGGGTCTAAAACTTGTTCAACTTTTCTGTTCGTTAGTGGTTGTATTAATTCTAACAAATCCCTTTCGCGAACAGAAATTGCATCAAAATTTTGTAATAATTCTTGCAAACGCTTTTTATCAGAATCGGTTACATCAATTTCCCCCATACTTGCGGCAAAAGCAATTTTTCGTTTTGCTTTAATAGCATCAGACCCAAAATAAATTTCATTAAAATCGTTAATGCCAATAGTATTTTGCTTTCGCCATATTTGATCACTGCCATATATAACCACATCGTATTCCTGATTACTAACAAATTCACTTTCAGGTTTTGCGATAATATTTTTTTGAATAAACTTTGAAAAGTTTTTTTTACGAGTATACAGTCTTTTATAGCGTAATAAAAATGAGATTATATGTTTTACTTTTCCTCCTATTGATTTTTGTTTAAATTGTTCTCTTTTAAACAATGAATACATTTCCTTATGAGCAGGATGTCTGTAATCTATAAACTCAGCATCATATCCTTGCTTTTGTAAATATGTTTTTAAGGCGTATGCTTGCAAAACAGCTCCATAATTTTCTGAGCGATGATATGTGAGAATTCCTATTTTCATTTACGAATTATTTTTTTTACCGTAGATAACAATTTAGCTTTTTGACTCATATTGTTCTTATAAAATGATTTAAGAATTTTTGCATCCTCATCTTTTTTGGTAAAAACCTCAAAAAATATTGGTTTTTCTGATTTTTCTATAAATAATGGTAAGTTTTCATCAAACTCTTCTTGTGTTTTTGCTGATAAATACACAAAGCCACATGACTCGACCCAAGCTTTTGCAGATGAAAAATGTTCTGCAGCAGTATGAAGGTTTAATGTTGGTATTTTTTCTTTACCAATATTATAATGAAAGATGCCAGCCCCTTCATTATTATTTAAGAGGATTCTAATATTTTTTCCAACATATCTATTCCAAATTGCATTCATATCATAAAAAAAACTTAAGTCACCGATTAATAAAAAACTTAAATCTTTATGTGCTATTGCAGATCCCATAAAAGTAGAACATGAACCATCAATACCATTAGTGCCTCTATTACAATATACAGAAATCGACTTTTTTAATTCAAAATGTTGAGCCAAACGAACACTACTACTATTTGCCAAATGCAATATTGAGTTCTCAGGAATTAAATGCATAAACTTTTGAACCACATATAAATCAGAAAACGGAATAGTAGAAGTTTTTAAAGTATTTATTTTATCTCTCCATGCTTTGAGATACATGTTCTCTGAAATATTATTTGTGTTGTTCGCAACAAAATGCTCAAAAAACTCTGTTGATGAACATTTAAAAATAGTAGTTAAACATTTAAATGGATCGGCAACATCTCCGCTAGAGTCAATAAGCCAATGTTCAAACCCTTTTTTATTAACTAATTTATTACGTATGTATGAAGTATAATTACCATGCAAGCTTATAACAATCTCCGGCATTAAAGTATCAAAATCTTCGTCACTAATTATTCGTGAAATCATAAATGTTTCTATTGTTGAAGATAATTTTATATTTGAAAGATGATCAACCGCTATTGCACAGTTATATTTAGTAGTAAAAGTATGTATAATATCTTCCTCTTCTTTAGAAATAGGATGATTTTGCCCATATATAAGTAATATTTTTTTTGCCTTTTTAAGAGCATTAATCTTATCAACCCACAATTGATTATTTTGATTTACAACTAATCTTTGAATAATTCTAGGTTCCGGAAGTTCGGGAGTGTTAAATGAGACAATTCCTGTTTCAACCGGAACATTAATGTGAATCGGACCATCACCATTACTACGTAATTCTAAAAACACCTCATTTAATAAGCGATTGCAATACCATGCATCTTTGTCATTTTCAATAATTGGAAGTTGAACAGCTTTTTTACAAACTTTTGAAAATATATTTTGCTGAGGAATCATTTGATCCTCAAGCTGATTTAAATAATACGGATGCCTATCTGCTGTAATAATTACTAAAGGTAGCTTTTGATACCAAGCTTCGTACACTGCCGATGAATAATTTGCAACAGCAGTTCCCGAAGTGCAAGAAATAGCAATGGGTTCCCGAAGTTCTTGCATTAATCCAAGTGCAAAAAATGCCGCACTTCGCTCATCAACTATAGAATAACAAGTAAAGAAATCGTCACTTTCTACTGAATGTGCAAATGGAATATTTTTAGTTCCGGGAGATAAAACTATATGGCGAATATTATATGCTTTTAAAAATGCAATAATATATTGTATGCTTTTAATGTCTGAATACATTTTTTGGTTTTTAAAAAATTCTATATTTTAAATATTTGAGTTTGTTTTTAAATCCAGAGATTTCAAATAATGAAGTCCACTCTTTAGTAGCTTTATCCATTTTTCCATGAAGTTTCCAATCTATTTTATTGAATTTAGGATTCTGCAAAAATGTCTCAAGACATTTTTTTAATCCTATTTCCGGAACCAGAAAATCATTAATGTTTATATATTGAGATACTTTAGTGTTATCAAATGATCTATTATAAATTCTACAATATATAAGTTGATGTTTATTTGGAGTATACTTTAAAAAAGTGTCTAGTTCTTGAAATAATACTCTAGGTTTGTACCCTAAATGTTTTTCTAAAACATTAAAAAAAATTGATAGGACATCACTCCATGGAATAGATTCTTTTGAAGTTATGTGATATGTTTCACCCTTAGTATCATTATTATTTATTAAGGCTAATATTGCTTTAGAAACATCTAATCCATAAGTCATTGTAGTTATTTTTGAATATAACTCTTTAGAGAAAATTATTGTTCTTCCATGCAAAGCTCTATATAACCAATTTTCTTTTTCCCAAGTACCTAATTGTAATCTTTCTTCATTATACGTTAATGAAGGTCTAATTATCGTCCAATTTGTTTTACCTGATTTTTTTAATACGTTTTCTTGTCTAGCTTTCGCTAATGCATATTCATCTGTTTTTAAATAATCATTATCATGTATTGTATTAAGAAGAAGGGGGGAAGTTTCTTGTATGATAGAGTCATTTTCAGAATATACTCTTGCAGAACTTAAAAATATATAATGTTTAGTTGAAGATAATAATAAATCAACTCTGTTTTTAAATTCTTCTGTCTTATATGACATAAAATCAACAATAACATCATAATGACTTAACAATATTGATTCTAAAAATTTATTATCTTTAGCATTTCCATGCAAATACGTAATATTCTTTTTCTCTTTTTGTATTTTACGAGATGTAACAATAGTTTCCACGCCATTTTCTGCCAAAAGATTAACTAAATATATCCCCATTGCACCGGTCCCTCCCAATACTAAACATCTCATATCTTTAGTTTTAAAAAATTTTGCACTTTTTCTTTTACAACAGCTCTTTCATTATTTGAAAGCCCAATAAAATATATACTCCCAATCGTAGATACAGCACATAAAAAAAGCAATAATAATAATCTCATATAACTTGTTTCTAATAAATTATATACAATAAATGGGAGCAAAAAAGATCCAATACCAACTATAAAAATAGTTACTAAAACATTAGAGATAAAATCTTGTATTTTTAAATTAATCATACCTTGCAAAAGGAAAAGTCTAACAAAAAGAGAGATAATGGCAATAAATATTGCTATTATAAAAACAATGGAGGGAGGGTATTCAAAGTATAAAAACAATAAAGATAGCGGTAAATTCATAATAGTTATACTTCCAACAATTAATTGATATCTTCGGATTTTTCCTGTTGCAAACATTGACTGAATTAAAGTTTTTGAAAGTGATTCTATAATACTTACAATAAGTATTAATCTCACAAAAATCACAGTATATTCAGGCACTGTTTTTAACCAAATTTTTAATAATATCTCCGTTTCCAAAATTATTGGTAAAGTTAAGAATAATAATAAAAAAAAGGCATACCTACTCCCTTTAAAAACTAAACTGAACAAATAATTTGTATCACCTGCAGCAAAACTTTTTGTAATTTGAGGATTTAATGCTATTAAAAAATTATTTGTAAAATTCTCCATTGCTATTTTTACTTGATTAGCAATACCCATAGCAGCATTTACTACAACTCCATAAAATATGTTTAGAACTATGTTTACACCTTGTGTTCTAATTAAAGTTGAAGATACACCTATTAGATTCCATCCTGCAAAAACGGACATTTCTTTGCATATTTTTTTATTCCATTCCCATTTAAAATTACACTCAGGAAACTTTTTCTTTGCATAAATACCATACGTTAATCTTAGTATAACGGACAAGAGAAACATTAAAACCGCATAAAACTTTAACTTATCAAAACTTACCCAGTTTAAAGAAAAAACTATTAATAGTTTTAAAGACACTTCTAATATGCTAATTACTGCAAAAGCTTTCATTTTTTCATTTGCAATTATTGCAGCATTATATGGTACACTAAGAATGGTAACTAAAAAAGAAAAAATAGAAAATTGCAACACCCAATTTGCAGCTTCCATTCTCTCACTTGATATATTCATTTTTGTATTCAAAAACCATACACCAATAATTTCTAAAAGCAAAAACAACAAAACTGCAATTCCAAGATGAATGATAATACTTATATTAAATATTAAATTTAGTTTTCTAAAATTATTTTTCCCCATTTCATAATTCATAAAACGCTGGATAGCAGTAGCCATTGTTGTGTTTATTGAAGAAAATAGTAAAACAACACCACCAACAACATTATAAATACCATAATCTTCAACCCCAAGTGTATTTAAAACTATTCTTGAAGTATACAAACTCACCCCCATAACCAACAACATTCTAAAATACAAAAACATTGTATTTTTCGCTATTCGTTTGTTGTTTTCGGAAGTCATTTTTTTAATGATGAATGCTTAATGATGAATGCTTAATGCCTTATAAAACAAACTCATTAATTGTTAGTTTTTATTTGGTGGCAAAGATAGGGTTTTAATGATGAATGATGAATGATGAATGAGTTTTTTTTAATGCGTAATGCGTAATGATGAATTTTTGAGTTATCAGGTATCAACTATCAGTTGTAAATTCTCTGTGTAGCTCTGTGTTCTCTCCGCTAAAGCGAGACACGGTGTGGTAAAAAATCTGTGAATATCTGCGTAAATCAGTGGACGATGCAATTTTTTGTAGAGAATTATATATATTTGCGGCACGCAACAAAAGTTTAGTACACCATGACAAACGAAATTATTTTGTATCAAACCGATACACAAGAACGTATTGAAGTTAGAATTGAACAGGACACTGTGTGGCTGAATCGTAAACAATTGGCTCAATTATTTGAACGTGATATTAAGACTATAGGCAAGCATATTTCCAATGCTTTGCAAGAAGAATTACAAGGTCTTTCAGTTGTCGCAATTTTTGCGATAACTGCTCGTGACGGAAAAATATATCAAACGGAGCATTATAATATTGATATGATTATATCAATAGGATATCGAGTTAAATCTCAATCACCGATTAGAAATAGATACTTGTTTAGAGAAAAAAAGGTGTTTGAATTATATTCGAGCACCTTTTTTTGAGTTAGTGGTCTGTGGCTTTTCATAGCTTCTTGTTTGGTTTGAAACGTTTCAAAAAATAGCATCTCCCAAGGTTTGTAACGGTTCGTCCATCCTTTGTTCTTAGGGTGATTGTGTGCAATTAGTCGATTTTTGTAAGCCAAGGAATTTTATTGCCGATTATCCAACGGAAACACAAGATTACAGGTAGTTCCAACAGAAATTTTTGATTCTACTGTTAACTGTCCACCTAAAAGGTGAGTAAGGTTTTTACTAATAGACAAGCCCAAACCAATACCGCTGGAGTATTGAATTTTTGCATCTTTTACTTTTTGAAATGCCGTAAAAATATTTTTTTGTTGATCTTTTTCTATACCAATACCGGTATCTGTAACAAAAAACTCAATGTGAGCAGAATCTTTTGAAAGAGAACAACCAAATATAATTTCGCCTTCGGGGGTAAATTTACAGGCATTTTCCAATAAATTATATAGTGTCTGATGCAGTCTGTTTCGGTCAGTTAAAAACGCAAAATCTTTAGGCACTTGCGGTAAACAATGCATGTGGACTTTGTCTCCGGAATAGCGTGGTAAAATAATTTCGAACTCATGTTGTAAATCAGAAAACAAATCATGCACATTGCACAAAGATTTCTTGATATGAATTTTTTGTGCTTCAAGAGCAGAAATATCTAAAAGATTTTCAATAAACGACTGTAATTTTTCGCCATTTTTTTGAATAATATCTAAAAATTTCTTTTGCGTTTCGGCATTACACTCTTCTTCTTGCAATAGATCAGAAAAACCTAAAATTGCATTAAGTGGCGTTCTAATTTCATGCGTCATACTTGCTAAAAATTCCGATTTGATTTTGCTTGCCTCTTCTGCATCTAGTTTTGCTTGCAAAAGCGTGTCTTCAATTTCTTTTTGCACACGAATATCTCGAAGCACACTTACCCATCCTATTTCAGAATCATGTTCATCGGTAACCGGACGGATTGTAATAGAAATAGGAATAGCTTCTCCACCAGCATCTTGAATCCACACCGAGGCAGGTGTTTGCAATAGTGAATGAATTGCTATAGCGTGCTGATTAGAATCATACAACAAATCGGCAAGACAGTGATGTAAAAGTTCTTGTTCTGCTTGTCCAAACAAAGAAATACAAGCCGGATTCATATTTTGAATCACAAAGTCAGAATCAGTAATAATAATAGCATCATCAATACATTCAAACACCATATCAGCAGTAATTGCCTTTTTCTTAAGCGTATGAGTTTGCTTTGCCCGTTCCAGCACATGTTGTATTCTGGTAGAGAGTTCAATAATATTAAAAGGTTTCTTAATATAATCATACGCTCCGCTTTTATATCCTTCAGAAACATCATCGGCGGTAACCTTTGCGGTTACATACATAATAGGTATATGATGATATTGCGGGTTTTCCATGATTTTTTTTCCGAGAGAAAACCCATCCTCTTCGGGCATCATTACATCAAGTAAAATTAAATCTACCGGATGAGACGCAAGAATACCCCACATAGAACTTCCATTATGAGCATCAAGAACCACATAATCATCTTGGAGCATTTCTCTCAGAAGAACTCTGTTAGAATTTTCGTCATCTACCAATAAAATACATGATTTTGTCATATCAAATTACAATGTTTGTACTATCGAAAAATCAAGCGTTGCAAAATAATCCTCTATTGTTTCGGCTCTTCTAATACATAGTACAGAACCATTTTCGCGCAAGAGTAATTCCGCAGAACGTAATTTTCCATTATAATTAAATCCCATTGAATGTCCGTGAGCTCCGGAATCATGAATTACAAGAATATCATCCTTTTCAATTTTGGGCAATAGGCGTTGAATAGCAAATTTATCGTTGTTTTCACATAAAGAACCGGTAACATCATACGCCACCGTAGCTGGAGCTTTTTCTTTACCCAATACCGTAATATGATGATACGCACCATACATACCCGGACGCATGAGATTTGCCATACAGGCATCAACACCAACATATTTACGATAGGTATCTTTAAAATGCTGAACTTGCGTAACTAAGTATCCATACGGACCGGTAATATATCTACCCGACTCTAAAAATATTTTTACCGGATGTAAATTATTCGGCACCAAAATTTCCTGGTATTTTTTTTCAATACCGGCACTGACATACGTAATATCAACCGCTTTTTGTTCGGGTCTATATGGAATACCGATACCACCACCAAGGTTAACAAATTCAAAGCTGATATCTAATTCCTTCTTAAGTTTTACCATAAGAGTAAACATAATATCCGCAGTTTCAATAAAATAATCGGAATTAAGTTCATTAGAAGCAACCATTGTATGAATGCCAAAACGCTGTACCCCTTTTTGTTTCATTATTTTGTATGCCTCAAAAAGTTGAGTTTCGGTAAGTCCGTATTTTGCCTCTTCAGGATTACCAATAATGTCGTTACCTGCCTTTAAATTTCCGGGATTAAACCGAAACGATATTATATCGGGCAAGCCCGCTTGCTCTTCTAAAAAAGAGATATGGGTAATATCATCAAGATTAATTACCGCACCTAATTCTCTGGCTTTTTTATATTCATAATCGGCAGTATTATTAGAGGTGAACATAATATCTTCACCAACAACACCCGATTTTTCTGACAATAGTAATTCTGCAAACGAACTACAATCTGTTCCAAAACCAACTTGCGAAAATAATGTTATTAAAGCCGGATTTGGTGTTGCTTTAACCGCAAAAAACTCTTTAAATCCGGGATTCCAAGAAAATGCTTTTTGAAGATTTTTGGCATTTTCAATCATTGCTTTTTCATCATATATATGAAAGGGGGTTGGATACTCTTGTATAATACGCGAAATAAACTCTTTAGAAAAAGGCACAGTCTTCATTGTAAATAGATATAAATTATAATCATTAAACAGTGCTGCAAATTAGGGTTATTTTAGGAGTTATACAAGTACAAAAAAATGTATTTTTTTTCATATTTTTTTACATATGTTGAAACCTAAATAAAAATGATATCGTAAAGTTAATTAAAGACAAAGACGCCTTGTCTTTAGTATAGGACACAAGTTTTACTGTGTGTTTTTTGGGTTAGGTTACGACCCGCGGAGGATGTGCAAACATCCTCTTTTTTTTGTGTATTTTTGAGCAATTTTGAAGATATAGTGTCACTTTAAAAATGAATCAGTTGATATTTCCGGTTGATTTATATTTTAGTCAATCAAATTTGTTGCAAAATTATTCATGCTCCATGGGAGCATTCTGTTTATAGAGAGCTAATTAACGAGGCATTCCGCAACTCCATAAGAGTGACCTTAATCATGCCATTTGAATGCATGTTTTTCATTATAATGGATTTCTCGAAAAAATGAGAACACTCCTAACGGAGCTATGTTTTATATGTGAAATGCAATACCCTACAAACAGTTTATCTCTTCGAGATTTAATAATTAGAACATAATGTTATGTCTTACTATTTAAATTAATCCGAAATCAATAGTCGATTTTGACGTAATTATTTCCCGAGAAAAGGTAGTAGCAAATAGCACATACTACATTTACAAGAGCCAATGGATGTATGCAAAAAGCACATAGTAAAGAATAGTAGATTTTATCAATCTACTGTTGCAACATTATGTTCATACTGTGCACTCAAAAAAAATCTCATGGTTAGGTAATTTAAAAAAAAAATATATCTTTGTTGATATAAATACCTATTATAATAACTTTATTAACAAATTTTTTAAAACTATGAGTGAAAACAAAAAATCAAATGCACCCATGATTCTAGGAATCGTTGGGTTTGTTGCAATGATTCCGGGTTTATTATGTGCAAGTGCATGCGGTGCTCTTATGAGTGCAGGTGGTGCTAGTGGCTCAGGAACATTTATTACCTTACTAACTGCATTACCTATGTTTGCAGCATTTATTTTCGGATTTTTATCAAAATCAAAAGCTGTTCTTGCAGGTATTGTTATGATTGCGTCTGCAGTTATTCTTTTAATTCCTGTTATTTTATCAGCTAACTTCTTATTCGGATTAATTGCATTTGCATGTTTCCTAATAGGAGGAATTTTATCTTTTCAAAATAAATAATTGAATAGACGTTCTTAATATAAAGGGTGTTGCTAAAACAACACCCTTTTTTATTTCAAAAAATACAATACAGCACTATGTATCAAACTTTTATAGTAGCGGATAATACTATTCACACATATAATCTGTTTTTATTACTTTCTCTTATTTCGGCTGCTCTTCTCATAGAAAAACAAATTGAAACACGTTCTCTTTCTTCAAAAGAAGCATTAAGAATCCGTATTTGCATTCCAATTTTAGCATTAGGAGGTCTTTTTGGGGCATCATTTTTTGAAAGTATATTTCAAAATAAATCTTTCTTATCACTTGATAGCTTTAAAGAAGGCCTAACATTTTATGGTGGATTCATCATTGGATTTATTTTGATTTTTGCTTGTTCTTTATTCACTAAAAAAACCGCATTTTATTTACTGCATTTTTTTACGCCGGCAATTGTTATAGCTCATGCAATAGGAAGAATCGGTTGTTTTTTTGCCGGTTGTTGTTTTGGTTGTTCAACAAATTCAGTACTTGGCGTATCATATCCACCTGATAGTTTACCATATTCGTTTTTTGAATCTACACCTCTGCACCCAACACAGTTATATGAAAGTATACTATTATTCGGTATTTTTATTCTCATCACAAAAACGCCTTTTACATACCGCTTTTATGTATATGGAAGTATCTATAGTATAGGGAGATTTTTCTTAGAATTTTTACGAGCAGATGCACGTGGTTCAATTGGTAATTTCACAAATTTAAGCCCTTCGCAAATAATAAGTGTTTGTTTAGCTGCAACTTGCATTGCCTTACTCTTTATACAAAAAAAGTATTCAAAAAACTACGGCTCATAATTAAAACAAGAATAACAAGACATTTTATGTATTAAACACGCTTTTAGTCGGGGTACAAACTTTCTTTTTCATATTTTTGAAAAAAAAATTATGGCAAAACAAACAGAACTTGCAGAATTAGGAGAATTTGGTCTCATTTCGCATCTAACCAAATCCTTTAAAAATAAGAAAAAATCAACCGTATATGGAATTGGTGATGATTGTGCTGTGTGTGCGAAAAATGCAAAAACACACACCGTTATTACCACCGATTTACTCTTAGAAGGTATTCATTTTGACCTCACATTTACTCCATTAAAACATTTGGGATATAAAGCTGTTACCGTAAATCTTTCTGATATATATGCAATGAATGCCATTCCGGAACAGATTACCGTAAGCATAGGCGTTTCTGCAAAATTTTCTGTAGAAGCTTTAGAACAACTGTATGAAGGAATTGCTCTTGCCTGCTCTCAATATTCGGTTGACTTAATTGGTGGAGACACAAGTGCGTCTATAACGGGACTCACGATAAGCATAACCGCAGTTGGAACTGTTGCAACACAAACAATAACATATAGAAATACAGCTCAGTGCAACGACCTCATTTGCGTTACCGGAGATCTTGGTGCTGCATATACCGGACTGCAAATTATGCAAAGAGAAAAAGCAGTATTTCAACAATCAAAAGGAGTGCAGCCAAAATTAGAAGGATATGAATATGTAATTCAACGCTACTTAAAACCGGAAGCACGAAAAGATATAATTGAACAACTTGCAAAACACAACATTGTGCCAACTGCTATGATAGATATTTCTGATGGTCTTTCTTCTGAATTATTTCACCTTTGCTCACAAAGCAAACTTGGGTGTAAGATTTTTGAAGAAAAAGTGCCAATTAATCAAGATACGGCACAAGCAGTGCAAGAATTTGATATTGAACCAATAATACCCGCACTAAATGGCGGTGAAGACTATGAATTATTGTTTACCGTTCCTTTACACCTGCATGAAAACATCACAAACATTTCTGATGTGCATATTATTGGAACAATGGTAGATGCATCTCAAAGCTTACACATGATTTCACGCTCCGGCTCTCCGGTAACACTGAAAGCTCAAGGTTGGAATGCTTTTGATTAAATACCGGACATCAATGTTCACACGTATATATTCAAAAAACTACAGATAGATTGTCGAAATTTGAGTATTTATACCGTGAATCATTTTTGCTTTTATATTTTTGTAAAAATTTTTGAAATAGGAACATGGAAAAAAAGTATGTATTCTACAACAACCTCTTAGGTTGGTTTGCTTTTGTTGGAGCATCTATAGTATATTTATTAACAATGGAACCCACAACAAGCTGGTGGGATTGCGGTGAATTTATTGCGGCTGCAAGTAAACTAGAAGTTGGTCACCCTCCCGGTGCTCCATTATATATTATGATGGCTCGCTTGTTTGCATTACTTGCAGGTAACGACCCAATGCAAATTGCATACTATGTTAACTCCTTTACTGCTCTTTCTAGTGGAGCAACAATCTTATTCCTATTTTGGACTATAACACATTTAGCTAAAAAATTCTTTGCAAAAGGAGAACTTAATCTAGAATCTCTCATTGTAATTATGGGTGCCGGATTAATTGGGGCTGCGGCTTATACCTTTTCTGACACCTTCTGGTTTTCTGCCGTAGAAGCTGAAGTATACGGTATTTCCTCTCTCTTTACAGCTGCGGTGTTTTGGGTTATTCTTAAATGGGAAGATAATGCCGATAAACCAGATAATCTTAAATGGATTTTAATTATTGCATTTTTAATGGGGCTTTCAATAGGAGCCCATTTATTAAATCTTTTAACAATCCCGGCACTTGTGTATGTGTACTACTTTAAAAAATATACTTTTTCAATAAAAGGATTCATATTCGCAGGTATATTATCATGCTTCCTTATAGCTATTATGATGTGGGGAGTTATTGTGGGTTCAGTAGAGTTAGCATCATACTTTGAACTATTTTTTGTAAATACCTTGGGAATGCCGTTTCATTCGGGTTGGATTATGTACCTCATTCTTCTTTCGGCTGCCATAGTAGTTGGAATGTTTCTAACACATAGAAACAGCCCGGTAAAAATACAAGTTGCAATAGTTACGGTTATTGCATTTTTAGCAGGGGCACCATTTCTTACATCAAATCCATTTGTTTGGATATTTCTCACGTTTTGTTTAGCTGCATTATTTTATTATGCTGCTACTCATAATAAATATGTATTAAATACTATTGTAAATGCCATTGCTCTTATCATGATTGGCTATTCATCATACGCAATGATTGTAGTTCGTTCTCAGGCAAATCCGCCTATGAATGAAAATGCTCCCGATAATGTATTTGCCTTACTTTCATATCTTAACCGTGAACAATATGGAAGTGACCCTGTGTTTTACGGACCATACTATAATACTCCACCGGATTGGAACCGAGACGGAACTGCAAATGTGAAAGAAAAATTCACGTATACCCCCCGTGGAGATAAATATGAAAAAGTTAATAATGGTATTGAGTATACCTGGGCATCTGATTTTACTACTGTTTTCCCACGTATGCATAGTAGACAAGCTCATCATATACGTGCATATAAAGAATGGGCGGGAATAGAAGATGGTGTAAATACACGAAGAATTCGCTACGATATTGAACAGCGTCATTACGACATGCCTACATTCTCACAAAATTTGAAGTTCTTTTTCAGATATCAAATTGGACACATGTATGTAAGATATTTTATGTGGAACTTTGTTGGTCGACAAAATGATGAGCAAGGACACGGCGAAATAACTAACGGAAATTGGATTAGTGGTATTAATGCTATTGATAAGATATTTGTTGGCGACCAAACGCATATATCTGATAAAGCACGGAATCATCCGGCACGAAACACATACTACTTCTTACCATTAATTTTAGGATTAATTGGCTTAATTTACCATGTTGGAACTCGCAGGAATGATGCACTTGTTGTTTTTGTGCTCTTTATTATGACCGGACTGGCAATTATTGTGTTCTTAAATCAAACCCCCTATCAGCCGCGAGAACGAGACTATGCATATGCAGGTTCGTTTTACACCTTTGCAATATGGATTGGGTTAGGCGTATTGGCATTATACGAATTAGGAAAAAACTATCTTTCTAATAAACGAGTAAGTGCTGTGTTGGCTTGTGTTGTTGCTCTCCCTATACCTGTTATTATGGCTACCGAAAACTGGGATGACCATGACCGTTCTAACAGATATACTGCACGAGAATTTGCTAAAAATTACTTTAAAACATTAGACCCAAACAGTATGATTTTAACTGCCGGTGATAATGACACATTCCCTCTTTGGTATTTACAAGAAGCCGAGGAAGTTGGATTAGATGTGAGAGTAATTTGCACTCCTCTACTCTCTACAGATTGGTACTCGCAGCAAATGATGCGAAAAACATATCTTTCGGAAGCATTACCAACAAAGCTTACTCCCGACCAAGTCTGTAAAGGAGTACGTGATGTGGTGCGTATTCATGAATCTAGCTTTACACGCGACAGACATGTTCCAATTGAACAAGCAATGGATATTATGCGAGATGATTCTATGCTCATTACTTATATTAATGAACAATACAATTTTATTCCTGCACGACATCTTTCTATGAAGGTAGATAAACATAAAGTACTCGCTAATAATATTATGTCTGAAGCAGACAGTAGCTTAATAGTTGATGAAATACGATTTACTATTAGCCAAGATGAGAATGACCGTTCCGTTTACAAAAACAGACTCATAATATATGATATTCTTGATGGATATGAGTGGGACAGACCATTATATTTCACCAACCTCATGACTGCTCAAGAATTAGGGCTGCAGCATTACTTACGATATGATGGCTTTGCATATAAATTTGTTCCTGTATATAGCAGAAATGTTAATATGCCATATGCCGATACTGAAGTTTTATATGATAACCTCATGAATAAATATGAATGGGGTGGTTTAGGCGAATCAAATATTCATATGTGTCATTTTAATCAACGAAATGTACGCGTTATTGGCATTCGTTCTATGTTTAATCAACTTGCTATTCAATTAGCAGAAGAAGAAAAGAAAGATTCTGCGTTTCAGGTTTTACAAAAGTTAAAACAATTATTACCTGATTGGCAAGTACCATATTTTGACGACTCTATTATTACCACTGCATATGCATATTATATGGCAGACCGAGATGCTGAAGGTAATGAAGAATTACTGATTTATATTAAAAATCTTGTAGATGAATTAGTATGGTTTAATACGCTACAAAGAAGATTTCAAAATAAAGTTGAACCCGAACGGCGACAGTATATGAGCTCAATTATGCGCATTGCTGAAATTGCTATAAGTAGAGATGATATTGATTTTCTTGAGAAAATAGAATATGAATGGAGCAGATTTGAACCTAGCTTAAGAATTAGAGATATTATTTTAAACAGATAAAAAATTGTTTCAAACTTTTAGAAACGTGCATTTTATTCATGTAAATGCACGTTTTTTTTTGAAACCTTTTAGCAAACCCCCATTAATTTGAGCTTTCCACGAACTATCACATAAAAAAAGCCCCTTTTAAACAGGGGCTTAGAAGGATTTTGAGGTTCCGAGCGGATTCGAACCGCTGTACAAGGTTTTGCAGACCTCTGCCTAGCCACTCGGCCACGGAACCATACTGAATGCAAAAGTAATATAAAATCTTGTTTTTCATAAGTTTTCTGAAAAAAAAGTAAGATATTGCATTGAAACTTGTAAAGATGCGGTTTTATGATAGAATCTCCGGAAGCTGTTGGGTCACAAAAAATGTTTAGAGCATTACAAGGATGGCGATTATTACTTCCCATTATTATTGGAATTGGCGTTGTGGGCTATTTATTTTGGGATGAATTTGATTATAATGCCTTCCAAAATATCCCTTTAACTCAATATGCAATTATTTGGTTCTTATGTGCACTGGTAATGATGATATTACGAGATGTAGGATATGTTATACGGCTAAAAATACTTTCCGGAAAAGACCTTTCATGGGTTCAATGTATTAGAATAATTTTTCTTTGGGAATTTACATCGGCAGTAACTCCATCTGCGGTTGGGGGAACCAGTTTTGCAGTAATATATATTTACAAAGAACAAGAAAATTTAGGAAAAAGCTCCGCAACTGTTATGGCTACGGCCTTTTTAGACGAATTGTATTTTTTAATAATGTTTCCTTTACTTATTTTCAGTATTGATTTTAATCGATTATTTGAAATATCTGACACACATGAAATGTCAACCGACTGGTCTACCGGACTCATGTATTTTGCAGTAATTGGTTATATATTAAAAGCTTTATTTACTCTACTGGTTTTTTATGGATTATTTATTAACCCAAAAGGAATTCAACGCCTTCTGTTTCGAGTTTTTTCTATTAAAGGAATAAAAAAATGGCGAAGAAAAGGGATTAAGGTTGGTAAAGATATTATGTTAGCATCTGAAGAATATAAAGGGAAATCATGGAAATTTTGGGCAGCATCATTTGTGGCAACGTGGATATCATGGACATCACGGTATTGGGTTGTTAATTTCTTATTTCTTGCATATTTTATTGTTCCCGATCATTTTTTACTGTTTGCCCGTCAGTTAGTTATGTGGATTATGATGTTAGTATTACCCTCACCGGGCGGAAGTGGTTTTTCTGAATTAATTTTTAGTGAGTATTTAGGAGAATTTATTCCGTATATGTATTTAATTCCTGTATTTGCAATTCTTTGGAGATTAGTAACCTATTATCCATATTTGCTTATCGGAAGTTTTTTACTACCTTGGTGGATTAAAAAGAAATTCTAAGAAAAAAGAACATGTCGGTAGGAGAAAATGAATTAGATATCTTTATTTCTTGCATTAAGAAAAAATCAACGTATGATTTTTCTGAGTATTCAGAAAAATCGTTAATCAGACGTATTGAAAAGGTATTGCTCGATAATACCTGCACATTTGAAACTTTAATAGAAAAAATAAGTTCAGATATGCGATTTCTCCATGAAATTGTAAAACAAATCACCGTAAATACCACAGAACTATTTCGCGACTCAAAATTTTGGCAAGAGTTCCGTCATACACTAATTCCTGAACTCGAAAAAAAAGAAACAATTCGCATTTGGCATGCCGGGTGCTCATCCGGTCAAGAGGTGTATTCAATGCTCATACTGCTTAATGAGTTAAAACTACTTGAAAAAGCAGAAGTGTATGCCTCTGACATACATGAGGATATGATTGATATTGCAAAAAAAGGAATATTTCCATACCGGCATCTTGACGAATACAAAGAAGGATTTAATAAAGTAATAAAAGATAATCCATACGGAAAAGCATTTCAGCATATTCCGTTTGATAAATATTTTGAAATCAATAAAAGAAAATCAACACTAGAAATTGCTGATTTTTTACGAAATAAAGCACAGTTTGTAAGTCATGATTTAGTTTCGTTAGAAAACCCGTTTCCGCAAGTAAAATTTGATATCATTCTATGTAGAAATGTATTAATTTATTTTAATGCCGATTTGCAAAAGAAAATATATCACTTATTCCATAAGAATATGAGTCCTGAATCATATTTAATTCTTGGTATGCAAGAAAGCATGGGATGGTTTATGAGAGTTTTGTTTACCAATAAAGGTTGTTTTTATATAAAACGAGAAGTATAATGTTACGCTCAATTTCACGTATTCAGCTACATCAATTTACGCAAGAAATAGAACCAACATTTCCTGAAATACGCTTATACTCAGAAAGTTTTATTGCACGAAGAATTCCACATGTAATGAATAAAATGAATTGCCTAAGCTGGGATTCTTTTCTTTTGAGAACTAATACTGAGCAATTTATTGAAGAATTTCTGAGCTATTTTATCGTTTCCGGAACCGAATTTTTTAGAGACGCAAGCCTTTGGCAACTATTATATCATAAAATTTTACCAAAAATTGCAACGGCAGAACCTTGTAATATTTGGATTCCCGATTGTCCTTCCGGAGAGGAGCTTTTTTCTTTATGTATGTTGCTTGACATGCTTGGAATGCGGAATCAGGTTACAATAACTGCCGGGTGTAAATCAAAAAAAATTATATCGACTATTAAATCAGCTAAATTCCCATTAGAATCAGAATCATTACTCACGGCAAATTTTAAGAGTCTTTCTATTCCAAAACCAATTGAACACTATTACACTAAAAACAGAAATGCCCTTGTTTTTTCGGAAGACTTACTCTCTCAGGTAGATATAGTTCATGCAAACTCGGTTTTGTCGCAATATCCCAAACCCGCAGTTTTAGTACTGTATAGAAATATACTTTTATATGCAAATCCTAATATGCAACATAAAATAATTACACATATATATAATAATATATCCTTTGGCGGATATTTTATATTAGGGATGAAAGAAAATATGTCAATCTTTGGTATTGATTCTCTCTTTAAATTAGAATATAAACAAGAACGCATATATAGAAAAAAATAATCTCGTATCTAATTCATGAACAGTAATTCCGCATATAGTGCTATTGTAATTGGAGGTTCTGCCGGCAGTTTTCCAATAATTACAAACATTTTGGAGAACATGCCTCCAAAATTTTCTATACCTATTATACTCTGTATTCACCGACTTAAGCATATAAGTGCCGGACTACAAGAAACACTTTCCTTAGTTTCTAAAAATATTGTTATAGAGCCATTTCATAATGAAATAATACAAGAAAAAACTATCTATGTAGCTCCATCCAACTATCATTGTATTATTGAAGAAGATAAACGATTTGCTCTCTCAACAGAAGATGTAATTAATTTTACTCGTCCCTCAATAGATGTATTATTCTCGAGTGCAGCAAAAGCGTATAATTCAAAGCTTATTGGTATAATTTTATCAGGAGCAAATAAAGATGGAGCATATGGACTCTCCGAAATAAAAAAACATGGCGGCATTACCATTGTTCAAGACCCTCAAGATGCTCAGGTTAATACCATGCCCAAAAGTGCTATTGATATGCAAAAACCTGATTTTATTTTACATTCAGAAAGTATTATTTCATGTATTAAAAATATGTAAGAATATAAAAACATCATTTTTTTTGTTACATTCGTAAAAAAAAATTTATGACAATTAACATTAAAGCAGGTTCGTATACTCCCTTAGTTTTTTTTACTGAAGAAACCGGGGTTTTTGAAATTTCGGGACGATCATTTCCGGAGAATGCCAAAATATTTTATGTTCCGGTACTTGATTGGATTAATAGTTTTACTACAGAATCTCAACAACTTATTTGTAAAATTAATCTAGAATATTTTAATACCGCATCTTCAAAATTCTTATTAGAAATTTTTTATGCCTTTCAAAAAAAACAACAGGAACTTGAGGTTCCTGTTACAATAGAATGGGTATATCAAGAAGATGATGACGACATGAAAGAGGCCGGTGAAGAATTTGCTCAAATTGTAAAACTTCCGTTTATATACACCGAAGAAAAAAATTAATAAAAAGTATCGTAATTTTTATACTATATTATTCGTCAGTATTTTAAAAACTATATATATTTGCATAAAAAAAGAATGAACAGTACAGCTATCATAGGATTACTTCTTCTGCTCAGATAATAGATGAGAGGGAGATTTATGTGCCTGTGATATACGATATAACAACCCTCTCAGCCTGTGCTAAGAGGGTTTTTTTATTATAAACAGTGAAATATTAAATGTATAGAAATGGACAGTAAAGTTTTTGTGTTTGACACAACATTGCGTGACGGAGAACAAGCTCCGGGAAATCAATTAAACATGGTAGAGAAAATTGAGATTGCAAAAGCTTTAGAACTCCTCGGTGTTGATATAATTGAAGCAGGATTTCCTATTTCAAGTCCGGGTGATTTTGACTCGGTTGTGCAAATTTCAAAAGCGGTTTCAAATCCAATCATTTGCGGATTAACGCGTGCCGTAAAAAAAGATATTGAGGTTGCTGCAGATGCACTTAAATATGCAAAACGTCCGCGAATCCATACCGGAATAGGAACATCGTATTATCATATTCATCATAAATTACAATCAACACCCGATGATATTTTGCAACGTGGTATTGATGCAGTAACATATGCGAAAAGCTTTGTAGAAGATGTTGAGTTTTATTGCGAAGATGCCGGACGTTCAGATAATGAATATTTAGCTCGTATGGTTGAAGCGGTTATTAAAGCCGGAGCAACAGTGGTTAATATTCCCGATACTACCGGCTATTGTTTGCCGCATGAGTTTGGTGCAAAAATTAAATATCTTATTGATAATGTACCTAATATTGATAAAGCTATTTTAGCTACCCATTGTCATAATGATTTAGGTATGGCAACGGCAAATACCATTTCGGGTATTATTAATGGAGCTCGTCAGGTAGAGGTAACAATGAATGGCGTTGGTGAACGTGCAGGAAATACTGCCTTAGAAGAAGTTGTAATGGCAATAAAAAGTCATAATCTTGGTCTTGTTACCGGCATAAACACACCGCGTATTATGGAAACAAGTAAGTTAGTACAACGCTTAATGAAAAGTCCGGTACAAGCGAATAAGGCAATTGTTGGTAAAAATGCATTTTCACATTCATCAGGAATTCATCAAGATGGCGTGTTGAAAATGCGAGAAAATTATGAAATAATTGACCCCAAAGATGTTGGTGTAAATGAATCATCTATTGTATTAACCGCTCGTAGCGGACGTGCCGCATTGCGTCACCGTTTAGAATTGTTAGGGTATACCTTAAATCCTGAAGAATTAGATAAAACATATCAAGAATTTTTACATGTTGCCGATGTAAAAAAAGAGGTGAATGATGATGATTTATTGGTATTAGTTGGTAAAGAAAAACGTGAAGCTAAGCGTGCTATTAAATTAGAATCGCTTCAAGTTGTATGCGGAAAATCTATGATTCCTACGGCAACTGTTTCCTTAATTATTAATGGTGAAACAAAAACCGAATCTGCAATGGGTGATGGTCCGGTTGATGCCGCTTATACTGCTATCAAAAAACTTTTTTCTCAAAAAATCAGATTAGAAGAATTTCTAATTCAAGGATTTACAGGAGGAAGTGATGATTTTGGTAGAGTAAGTGTACAAATTGAATCCGAAAATAATTATTTTTACGGCTTCGGAGTTGATACCGACATTGTTACTGCTTCAACAGAAGCATTTGTAGATGCAATAAGTAAAATATTAGAATAATTAATAAATTAATAAAAAATGGGGAAAACCTTATTTGACAAGATTTGGGACAGTCATGTTGTTTCTGAAATACAAGACGGACCGAGTATTTTATACATCGACCGCCAGTTTATTCACGAAGTAACGAGTCCACAAGCTTTTACAGGAATTGAGAGTAGAGGACGTAAGGTATTTCGTCCGGCACAAATTACCGCTACGGCAGATCATAATATTCCAACAATTGATCAGCATTTGCCAATTAAAGAGCAACTGTCTGCATTTCAGGTTGAAAAACTACGAGAAAATTCTGCTCGTCACGGTATTACCTATTATGGCTTAGGTGATGATTATAATGGAATTGTTCACGTTGTTGGTCCGGAACTCGGATACACACAACCGGGAATGACCATTGTGTGTGGCGACAGTCACACCTCAACTCACGGTGCGTTTGGATGCGTTGCATTTGGTGTTGGTACCAGTGAGGTTGAAATGGTGTTTGCAAGTCAGTGTATTATGCAGCCAAAACCAAAACGTATGCGTATTACCATTAATGGTGAACTTGGTGTTGGTGTTACGTCAAAAGACCTTATTTTATATGTGCTTGCAAAATTAACGGCAAGCGGTGCTACCGGATATTTTATTGAATATGCCGGTTCAACAATCCGTAATATGAGCATGGAAGCACGTATGACTGTATGTAATATGAGTATAGAACTCGGTGCACGTGGTGGTATGATTGCTCCTGACGAAAAAACATTTGAGTATGTAAAAGGCAGAAAATATGCTCCTCAAGGTGCTGATTTTGATGCTGCGGTTGAAAAATGGAAGCAATTATATTCTGATGCAGATGCAATTTTTGACAAAGAATATACCTATGATGCTGCAGATATTACTCCAATGATTACCTACGGAACAAATCCGGGATTGGGAATGAAAATCAATGATTCTATTCCATCATTACAATCTGTTGATGCGGCTTCAAAAGAAACCTTTAAAAAAGCATTAGATTATATGGGTTTTGTGCCTGAGCAATCATTACTCGGGAAAGAAGTTGATTGGGTATTTGTTGGAAGTTGTACCAACGGACGAATTGAAGATTTCAGATTATTAGCTTCAGTTTTAAAAGGACGAAAAAAAGCTCCAAACATTAACACCTATATTGTTCCGGGTTCATACCTTGTAGCGCAAGAAATTGCAGCCGAAGGAATTGATAAAATTTTAGAAGATGCAGGTGTTGAACTTCGTCAGCCCGGATGCTCTTCATGTTTAGCAATGAACGACGATAAAGTTCCTCCCGGTAAATATTGTGTTGCAACCTCAAATAGAAACTTTGAAGGTCGCCAAGGTCCGGGTGCACGAACAATTCTTGCAAGTCCGCTTACTGCTGCAGCAGCAATTGTTACCGGAAAAATAACAGACCCACGGGAGTTCTTATAACTAGTAATAATTTACCATTAACAATTAATAATTATAATAATGCCAATAGAAAAATTTACAAAAACAGTATCTCGAGCGGTTCCAATACCTATTGAGGAGATTGATACTGACCAAATTATACCGGCACGTTTCCTTAAAGCAACCGACAAAGTTGGATTTGGAAACAACTTATTCCGCGATTGGAGATATGATAATAATAATAACCCAATTGCAACATTTCCGTTAAACAATCCAAAATACGCGGGCAGTATTTTAGTTGGCGGAAAAAATTTCGGATGTGGTTCAAGTCGCGAGCACGCAGCGTGGGCAATTGCCGACTATGGATTTAAAGTGGTTGTGTCGAGCTTTTTTGCTGATATATTTAAAAACAATGCACTTAACAATGGGGTATTACCGGTTCAAATTTCCGATGCATTTTTAGCTCAGATTTTTGCAGAAATTGAGAAAAATCCTGAAACAGAATTTGAAGTCGATTTGCAAAAACAAACCATTACCATTTGTGCAACCGGAGCATCAGAATCATTCGAGATTAATGGATACAAAAAAGATTGTTTACTTAATGGATATGATGATATTGATTACTTAATAAGCAAATTACCTGAGATTGAAGCATTTGAAAAAAAGGCATAAAGGTTATGGGTTTATAGGTTATGGGAGATTTTACACAAATTGAAGTTTGGCAAAAAGCAAAAAATATAGCTGTTTCAATCTATTCAATAACTGCCAATCAAAAATTTGTTAAAGACTTTGATTTAATTAACCAAATACGCAGATCAGCTATAAGCATACCATCAATTATTGCCGAAGGAGAAGAATCTGGTTCAAATCCTCAATCAATTAGGTTTTTCAATATAGCAAAAGCGTCAATTGCAGAATTGAAAACACAATTAATTATTTCAAAAGAAATAGGATATTTACAAGATTCAATATTTAATGATTTATATACTGAAGCATGTCAAATATCCGCAATGTTGCATAAAATTATTGCATATAGAAAATCACATGATAATAAAAAACCTATCCGTTAAACCCATAAACCCTAAACCCCTAAACCCTAAACCCCTAAACCCTTATACCTTTAAAAACATGAAAAAAAACATAGCAGTTCTAGCCGGCGACGGAATAGGCCCGGAAATAATTAACGAAGCATTAAAAGTTGTAAAAGCAATTGAGCATAAATTTGGTCATTCATTTACCTACACAGAAGCAATAACAGGTGCTGCAGCAATTGATGCTGTTGGCGATCCGTATCCTGAAGAAACGCATCAGGTTTGTATGGATGCTGATGCGGTGTTGTTTGGAGCAATCGGTCACCCAAAATTCGACAATGACCCGAGTGCAAAGGTTCGTCCGGAACAAGGATTATTACGTATGCGTAAACAACTTGGCTTGTATGCCAACTTACGTCCGGTTGAAACCTTTCCTTCTTTATTACACAAATCACCACTGAGAAAAGATTTAGTTGAAGGTGCAAATTTTATGTGCATCAGAGAACTTACCGGTGGTATTTATTTTGGTGAAAAGGGACGAAAAGACAATGGTGATACGGCGTTTGATAATTGTGTGTATACTCGTGTAGAAGTAGAGCGTATTTTAAAACTTGGATATGAATACGCTATGAAGCGTAATAAAAAACTAACTATCGTTGATAAAGCAAATGTTCTTGAAACATCACGTTTATGGCGACAAATTGGACAGGAAATGGCTCCGAAATATCCGGAAGTTGAAACGCAATTTATGTTTGTTGATAATGCTGCAATGCAAATCATTCAATGGCCTAAAAATTTCGACGTTATGGTTACCGAAAATATGTTTGGTGATATTTTAACCGACGAAGCATCGGTAATTACGGGCTCGTTAGGGTTATTACCATCAGCATCAATTGGGTTACATACCAGTGTATTTGAACCAATTCATGGGTCGTATCCGCAAGCAGCCGGAAAAAATATTGCAAATCCTATTGCTACAATTTTATCGGCAGCCATGATGTTTGAATATGCTTTTGGAGCAATGGAAGAAGGAGCATTAATCCGTAAAGCCGTTGCCGCTTCATTAGAAGCAGGATTTGTAACCGAAGATATTTCCAAAGAAAACCCAAAATCTACATCAGAAGTTGGCGATTGGATAACACAGTATATTACTAAACAATAGATATTTAAAAAAGCTTGAAAATTTCTTCAAGCTTTTTTTTATAATAAAAACACTATATTCCTTGACAAGCTTGGTTTTTTTTATATATTTGCAACCGCTTTTGGAAGGAAAGTGAATATAAAAAATAAATATTTCTTGTAAAGAAATATATATAGTGCAAGATAAAACTGTTAGTAGCTCGTTGGACTCATATCCGTTAACTAACGGACGACGGTACGAGGTACTTTTAGATAGAGTTCTAAAAAAACATTAAAATATAGCGCGGGATGGAGCAGTTGGTAGCTCGTTGGGCTCATAACCCAAAGGTCGTCGGTTCGAGTCCGGCTCCCGCAACTACAAGAGATTATGGTTTTTATAATCTCTTTTTTTTTGCAACACTCTAAAATTACACAGTATGTTTTACACCTATGTTTTGTATTCCAAACAATACACAAAATCTTACGTTGGGTATACGTCAAACATTGAATAGTGTGCTTTGGACGATTTTGAGGTAATTGCTTGTTGCAAGTGGGCAGAAGATTAATTCCTGGAAATGGTGTAATCGTAAGTTATAACGGCAAAACGTGGCGAAGATACTGAGGTTTCAGAAGGAAACTTCACTCTCATAGCAGCTTTTCTGGCAGCTTCAATACATGCTTGTTCGCTAAGAGCAGTTTCAATTTTTGTAATCTGTACTACATTCCCGAGGTTGTCAATTTGCACTGTAATATGAATAGGATTATTACAGTTTTGAGTATTTGTTGGTTTTACCCATGAGGTTGCATCATTATTACCAAAAGGATTTCCCGGTGTACCTCTTCTATCACCTCGTGCAACAGCATTGGGGTCGCCGGGAGTTCCGGTTCTCGCACCCGTTTCGCTATTTCCGGGGTCACCGCTAAGTCTTCCGCCAAATAATGCATCAATACGCTCACGCTCTTCTTGTTCACGACGTTCTCGTTCTATACGTTCCTTTTCTTCCGGTGTAATATCAGGAGTTCTAACAGTAGTAGAAGTTCTGTCAGGAATTGTTATAGCCGGAGTATGAGTTTGGGTAACAACTTGTTCTTCTACACTAACCGCTTGAGATGCCGTTTGAGAAACTTGCGGTGTTTCACGCTCCGGACGTTCAGAAACACGAGATGATTCAGTACCATCTACCAATTGACCAAAATCTATTACGATACCTTCGGGTTCCGGATATTCATAAGGTGCCGCAGAAAAAGAGAACAAAAGAAGTACAGCAATGATAATTCCATGAAAAATCACCGTGCCTACGAGTCCCTGTATGTTTTCTTTTTTTTGCTCCATACCCTCTTACTTATGGTTGTGTAGCAAGTGTAAATTTCCACCTGTTTCTATTTGCAATATCCATTATTTTAACCGTTTCTCCGGTTGGAACAGATTTGTCAACGCGTAATACAATTGCCGGTTCTTCATGTGATGCTAACTCTTGCTGTAAGCGTGTTTCAAGTTGTTCAAAGGGAACGATTTCCATGTTTAGTGCAAATTGCAATTGCTCATTTATTGAAACCGATACCGTTGGTCGTTGGGTTATTTGCGACGAACTTTGTGGTAAGGTAACCTGTAGACCGTTTGGTGCAATCTGCGTTGAGGTTACCATAAAAAAGATTAATAACAGAAACACAATGTCTGTCATTGACGACATGTTGAATTGTGAACTGATTTTATTTCGAGATCCAATAGCCATATAATATTATTCAATAGGTTCGTTCAATAAATCCATAAATTCCGTTGCTCGTAGTTCTAACTTGTTAACTACTTTGTCAATTTTTGCAACTAACACATTATAGCACAGGTAGGCAATAATGCCGACTATTAATCCGGCCACGGTTGTTACCATTGCGGTATAAATACCATTAGAAAGCATGGTTATGCTAAAGTTTCCGCCCGCAGCATTTGCCATATCAAAAAAGGCACGAATCATTCCCATAACAGTCCCCAAGAATCCAAGCATTGGAGCTGCTCCTGCAACAGTAGCAAGCGTTGGAAGACCTTTTTCTAATTTAAATACTTCTAGTTTACCAACATTTTCTATTGCTTCACGAACATCGCCAAGTGGTTTTCCAATCCGCGAAATTCCTTTATCAATCATTAATGCAACAGGAGAGGTGTTGCTTTTACAACGAACACGAGCTTCGTCAATTTTTCCTTGAAGAATATAGTTGCGTATTTCTGTCATAAACGTAGCATCTTCTAATGCTGCTTTTCTAATAGCAAGATACCGTTCAACAAAAATATACACCGCAATTATCGACAAAATCACAATTGGAATCATAATCCATCCACCTTTCATGGAAAGTTCCAAAAAATTAAGACTTTCTGCTGGGTTTTCTGTTGCGGCAGCTATGGTGTTTCCTCCCCCAATTGTTATTCCGCCTACTGTTTCTTGAAGATTAAGTAAAAAACTCATATACTTTATGTTTGAAAAATTTTTGAATGCTTGTTTTACAAAATAACGATTATTTTTTTAATTATTATTATCATATGCGTCTTCTTACTACTATTTTTTATTAATAATAATTAACATTAAATAAGCGTGATACTTACTTAGTTTTTACATTTTTTATTGAGATTCCTGTTTTTAAATTAAAAAAGGAATAAATCTTGTAAAAAACATGTTTAGCAAAGAGTTTTCTGTTTGAAGATTTAAAAGATTTGTTTATTTTCGTTGAAAATTAAAGACTTACAAAAATGCTTGTTCGTTTAGGGTTTATTATCGTATGTATTGGGATTTCTCTGAGTAGTTTTTCTCAGGGAGGACCAGTTCTCGTTCCTCGGGGAGAAAGCCCGCAGTCTCAGATTACCATAGACGCTTTTTTTGGAATAAGTTTAATGACAACATATAGCGGGTTTATTAGATATGGTTTTATTCAGATTAGTTCTACCGGAGAAACTCAAATTACCTATCTTTCTCAAAGTGATTTTATGCAACAAGTTACGGGGCAGCAGCGCTCAAGAGCTAATCCCGAAGGCGTAAATTTTTTGGAGCAAAAACTTATTATGTGGCAATCTTTTGAAAATCTTTGGAAATTACGTTATGCGGAATATCCATATGAGGGGTCAACAGAAAAAGGCTGGGCAGGACGAGATTTTGCACCGAGTGTTGCTCAATGGAATTTTTTAAAACAAAACTATGGCTTAAGTAGTTTTAGCCAATTTATTTATGGTGATGCTATGTGGCGATTGGTAAAAGATTCTCAAGATCCTCAATGGCAACGTCAGTATAGCAGTTTACGCTAAGAGTTTTTTTCTTTCTTATAATTATGTACATCTTCACATACCGCAGACAGTTAAAAATGTTGCGGCACATACCTGTTTTTTTGCGTTTTCCAAAAGTGATTAATTCAAGAATTATAGTATTTTTGACCCGCTTCATATACTATACATATAATGAAAAAGCTATACTGGATATTACTTTTTGCTATAGGATTACAATCATGCATTCTTAATTCATTATTAACTGAGGCCCCCTTAATTGAAGAGAAAAACCAAAAAGTATTTTCTGCGGGAATATCAGTGCCAGTCCCAAGATTTTACTCGTCTTATGCGTATGGTCTTACAGACAAATTTGCAATACAATCACAAGTATCAGCTTCTTTTTTTTCATATGATTTTCAACAATCATTTGGTTATTATAAAAAAGTAAATGATACATATAAATGGGAATTTTACTTTGATTATTTATATGGCAATGGTACAACATTCAATTTAGGAGGGGTCTCTGGTGCAGCAGGAAATTACCATATTCCTTCGTTTAGGTTTAATGGCGGTATAAAAATAACAACAAGAACAACCGTAGGATTTAGCATTAAGTCTGGGTATTTTTTTTCCAAATATGATTACTGGCACGATGAGTATTCTGCAACAAAAGATTCATTAGGTGAATACCCATTTGAATTTGTTAGATATTATGACGAAACAGCTCATGCGTTATACATTGCTCCAAGTTTGTTTTTTAAGTTTAATTTGACGCGTATGCAAATAGGACTTAGCATGCAATTGCAGTCTTTATATCATTTTCAATCGCGTGATTTTTCAATTCTCCCATTCTCTATAGGGCTAACATACCAAAATAAAAAAACTAGTAAAACTGACATTGATGATTTTATTGCATCTAAGAAGGCATTGTATGAAAGTAAAAATAATGTTTCAATACGTTTTAGCCCTTCATTTAATAATTATCCCAATAAATATGTGTCAAATTCATATTATAATACCAGTTATTGGCTTTCATTACCTCTTTACTTTGGATATGAGCGTAATGTAAATCATTGGTTTTCTATATATTCTTCCGTGTATTATTTTACAAAAAAAGGAACATTTAAGTATATTGATAAGAATGATGTGAAACAAAAAACAGAATACAGATTGCATGATTTTAAAATATCATTTGAACCACGATTACATTATTATTTTTCTGAGAAATTAGACATCTATTCCGGTTTAAAATTGATTTTTGGATTTTCTTATTCTGATTTAAAAACATCAGTTATTCAAACTGCGGGGGCCGAAATTCATGAAAATAATTCAACAGTTTTGTTTCAAAATTGGCCTTTTGCGGTATGCCTAATTGGAGTTAAGCACTATTTTTTTAATGATTACGGTCTAAGTGCTGAGTATGTCTATCATAATGAATGGAGCGCTCGAAACTTTTATTTAGGATTACATAAAAAATTTTAAAAAGAAGATTGCTGTTTATTTGTGGAAAAGGAAAGGCTAGGAATATATATTTTGATTGTCTTCTTCACTAATCCGCTAATGAAACAAATTTGTTCTGTTTAGCTTAGATTATTTTATGCGAAAATATGCAGTTTCTTCTGTTACATCAAGCCACGGATATATATTTGCAAGATTCTGTGTCTTTGAGCTATACACGCGCTTAAATTTCACGAATTCTTCAGATGCCGGATGATAGGGTTTATGCTGCATTGCTTTCTGAATATCAAGAATTTGTGCAGTAATCTGTTTGGTTTGGTCTGAAAAATATGTATTGCAAAACCTATCATATATATATGACACTGCTGTTGTATTCGGGTGGAGCATATCTTCGGCATAAAACCGATAATCACGCAATTCATCCATAACTATTTCATAAGCCGGAAAATAATACACGTCGGGTATGTCTTTCATAACCTCTTCAAGGGCAACAAAAAGGATTGATTTGCTTACTTGATTTTCGTGGGCACCATCTTTCCAATGTCTAATTGGGCTTATGGTGTAGAGTATTTTGCATGTGGGCGATTGCTCCCGAATGAGGGCAATGCAAGTACGGAGAGCGTCTTTGGTTTCATTTACGCATAATCGTTTCCTATGAAATGCCGATGCAGGAAATTTATGGCAATTTGATACAATTGCACCGGTTTCTGCATATTCATACACCCAGGCGGTGCCGAGTGAAATAATCACATAATCGAGCGGAGCATGGCTTGTGGTATATTCTGAAATTCTATTTTTATACGCTGCTATCACATCTTGTTTGTGTATATGCGAATAAGAACCATGAAGTAAAAAGGATGTCCATACCCCGGCATTTTGCACTAAATCATGTTCGGTAATGGTGGTTTTTCCAAATAATACTTCAAAGGATTGTGCAATTGAAACCGGATTGTATACGGTGCCAAAGGGGTGAACAAGTATGGGAAATTTTGCCTGTGCAAGAGCTTCGCCTATGTATGAGGTAAAACATGAACCTATAGCAATTCCTCGCATGTTATGCGTAATATGCCAAGGGCTTTTAGGAATGTCTATGCCTGTTCTAAATTGCACGTTGTATTTTTATTTCGGGAGTTTTTGCAATGCTGTTTGTAAGCGTGAAATGGTTTCTTGCTTACCAATAATCTCAAAAATATCAAATAAATGAATACCCATACCACTACCAACAATGCTGAGTCGTAAACAATTCATGATTTGTCCCATATTCAATTCATGAGATTGAATATATCCTTTCACTCGTTCTTCTAGATGGAGCGATAAAAAATCTTCGGTTTGTTCTAATAATTCGGTAATAGCGTTGACTGATTCTGGTGCAGTATCTTTCCATCGTTTTTCCACAAGTTTTTGGTCGTACTCAGTTGGTGCAACAAAAAAGTATGATGCCTGCGTCCATATATCCAGCGGAAATACGAGACGCTCACGTACTTTTGAGCAAATAGTTCGTATTGTTTCATCAGAAGCAGTTACACCATGCTCTCGTAAAATAGGCGTACACATTGTAACAACACGGTCTAATGATATGGTTTGCATCCATTGTTGGTTAAACCATTTGGTTTTTTCGGGGTCGAATTTTGAACCGGATTTCCCTACACGTTCTAAACTAAATGCGGCAATGAGTTCTTCCATAGTAAAGAGTTCTTGTTCGGTGCCGGGATTCCATCCTAAAAGTGCAAGCATATTTACAAATGCTTCGGGTATGTAGCCAGATTCTCGATATCCTGACGCCTGATCGCCGTCGTCTCCAATCCAATTGAGCGGAAATACCGGAAAGCCCATTTTATCGCCATCGCGTTTACTTAATTTACCTTGTCCTTGTGGTTTTAAAATAAGGGGTAAATGAGCAAATTTCGGCATATCAGCTTCCCAGCCAAATGCACGATATAATAATACGTGCAACGGCATACTCGACAGCCATTCTTCGCCGCGAATAACATGCGTAATGCCCATAGTATAATCATCTACCACATTTGCCAAATGGTAGGTAGGCATTCCGTCTGATTTATATAATACTTTGTCGTCTAATTCCTTAGTGTTAAAGCTTACCTCTTTTCTAATTTCGTCAAATAAGCGAACATTTTGGTGTTCATCAGGCATTTTAAAGCGAATAACATAGGGTTCATTATTCGCAATTTTTTGTGCTACTTCAGCATCAGAAAGGGTAAGAGAATTACAAAGTTTTCCTCGTGTTTCTGCATTGTACACAAAGGGCGTTTTAGCCGCTTCTCCTTGCTCACGGAGTGTTTGTAATGCTTCGGGAGTATCAAAAGCATAATAGGCATGTTTGCTGCCAATTAAATCATATGCAAAATTACGATAGAGATTTTTTCGTTCACTCTGGCGGTACGGTCCAAGATTCCCTTCCGGGTTTGCCCCAATTCCTTCATCTATGGTAATGCCGCACCATTGCAGGCTTTCAACAATATATGCTTCGGCATTTTTCACAAAGCGTGTTTGGTCGGTATCTTCAATACGCAATAAAAAATCGCCCCCATGTTTACGGGCAAATAAGTAGTTAAACAAAGCAGTACGAACACCACCTATATGAAGCGGCCCGGTTGGACTGGGAGCAAAACGTACGCGAACTTTTGAATCTGTCATAGTATATCTTTTTGGCAAAGATAAAAATTAGAATCAAATCAGATTATATATATTGAGAAAGTATTGAAACAAAAGATTCTGCAATTTTTTTCTCATTATATGATTGCGTAATAAGATTGTATGCCTGTTCGGCTATATATTCACGTTTTTCTGAATTGTTTTGTAAATCAATAATATGTTTTGCAATTTCTTCTGGTTTAGCCGCACAGGTTATAATTGAGGTGTTATGAGTAAATAATTCAGAAATTGCCGGAGTAGCTTTTGTAATAATAGCTTTTTTAAGAGCCGCATAATGGTAAATCTTATTGGGAATAACAATATCAGCTTTCATTGTTTCTCCAAAAATACCCAGACAAATATCCCAAGAATTGATGGTTTCGGCTAAGGTTTCATACGGAACCCAACCGGTAAAACTAAGATTTGTAAGTCCATATTTTTCAGATAATTGCTGCATTTTTTCATATTCAAACCCGTTTCCTACTAATTCAAATCTTATCTGCGGATTTGTGTGTAATATTCGTGCGGTTTCAATAATATTTGTTACTCCTTGCAAGGGAATAAATCCTCCGTAAAAACCAACGGTAAAGACGGAATTTGGCGATGATTCTGTTGGCGTAAAATCTGGAGTGTGTACGCCAATTGGTAAGACATGAATCTTCTGTTCCGGAATGTTAAACTGTTGCATAAAAAATTGTTTGTGAGCTTCCGTGTCGGCAATAATTCCATCAGCAGCACGCAGAGCTCGTTTGTCTTTCAAATAGTTTTTGAGAGCTCTAATAGAGTATTTATGCACTAATTTATAATCAAATACTTTGGTTATATATCGCGAAATAAGCGGGTCGAACACAATAGGTTTTGATGTGAGTTTTTGTATTTTGGGAACCTCATTATGCGTAAAACTCGGCATATAAATTATATCTGCCTTTTCTAATGCTTCAATAAAATGAGGTTTTTTTGTGTCAGCTTTTTTCTTAAAAGGAGCATGAATAATGGTGATGTTCGGAATCGTTTGTAATCCTTGTAAAATAATATGTGTGCGATTATAATCTACAGAATAATTGCCGCTTATGGTTATAATCATAGTTTTTTAAATTTTTACACATTCAAACCTACATTTTTTTTAGGAATGTGTGGCATCTTATAGCGGAAAAATGAGTAATTTTAAGAAAAAAAAGAATGGCGGGTTTTTTCACTGGCTTTATTACGGCACTATCATTTCACGACAAAGCATTACGCGTGATTATTGACGCTAAAATCGCATGGGTTTTTATTATCCCTTTGGTGTTAGGTATTGGGTTGGGCTTTTTAGGATTTTTTACAGCATCGTATTTTAGTGCATTACTCATTGAACACCTTGAATCGTATATTCAATTCAGTGGATGGTTTGCCTGGTTGTCATGGATACTTTCGTCATTTTTAAAAGTATTTTTTAGGATTTTATTTTTTGTGATATTTAGTTTTGTAAGTGGATATATTCTAATAATTCTATTATCTCCTTTACTCTCATATATTTCAGAAAAAGTTGAAGGATTTCTAACAGGAGTGCGAAAACCAGTTACTATATCGCGAATTATTCATGAAGCATTTCGCGGGGTGTTGGTAGTATTGCGGAATTTTGCTATACAAACAAGTATTATAATTCTGGTATTTTTATGTTCCTTTGTCCCCATAATAGGGCAAGTTGTAGGGGGCATATTTGGTTCATTATTTTTGTTTTTTCTCAGTGCCTACTTTTATGGATTTTCTTGCATGGACTATACTCTGGAGCGACGAAATATGCCTATATGGAAAGGAGCTTCATATATTTCATCAAGAAAAGGAGCTGCTGTTGGTCTTGGCTTTTTTTATAGTGTATTGTTGCTAGTGCCTATTATAGGCGGATTTTTAGCTTCATTTATGATTATAATTTCAACGGCTGCAGCTTGTGTCTACATTGTTGAGGAAGATAAAAAAGATACCTGTAGCGTTTCTTGAAATGAAATAACATCTTCTTCGTCATAATATATTGAATGAGGATGTTAGGATATAAATTATACAATAAAAAATAAACATATGAAAACAAAAACTCTTATTATTGGCGCGAGCACAAATCCGGAGCGATACTCCTATAAAGCAGCAGAAAAATTATTGGCTCATAATCATGAAATTTACCTGATTGGAAATAAGCCAGCAGAATTATTTAACACTACTATTGTGAAAGATACACCGGCATATACAGATGTAGATACCGTAACTATGTATGTTTCTGCAAAGAATCAAGTAGAGTATTATGACTATATTATATCATTACAACCGCGAAGAGTGATTTTTAATCCCGGCACAGAAAATCCGGAGTTTCAGCAAAAGCTTGAATCTCAAGGTATTTTTTGCGAAATAGCATGCACGCTTGTGTTATTATCTACCGGAGGATATTAAACATCTCAGATTCACCATTCCACGGCTACTATTTCATCATCAAGTGAAATATAGTATGTGCCCGAAGGATACATGGAAGTTACAATACGTGTTTCAGTATCTCTCGCATTATATCTTTGATAGAGAATCTCAAAATGTTCTGTATATACCACAATATGTTTAGTATCTAAACTATGGAGGATTATAATATGAGTTTCTTTAATCTGTATCTCAAAATTGTTTATACAATTTGCAGAACAGCTGTTTGTGAACGCTGCGGCAGAAACCGAAAGGAATCCGCAATATGCCATGAAAATGGCAGTAAACATGTGTTTTTTCATAAGGGTGTTGCATTAAAATAGTGCCTACTCATAAGCTTTTCGGCTTCCGCTTACTGTAAAAAATCTGTTATTGTGCGTGCGGCAGATAACAGATGCAAATATAGAGAGGTTTATCAAAAAAAATGTAATGAATTGTAATTTTTACGTCTAATTTTTGATAACCCTCAAAAATTATGTCTATGAATAAATTTGTACCTACTCTATTAGTTTTGTGTTCTTTATTACTTACACAAACAATGTATGCTCAAGACACAACACATGTTGATGTCTATGGTTGTAAAGACCCTTCCGCTCTAAACTTCAATCCAAACGCTACAGCAGATGATGGTTCATGTGTGTATGAACAAGATACTTCAACAGTGATATATGGTTGTAAAGACCCTTCCGCACTAAATTTTAATCCAAATGCTACAGTAGATGATGGTTCATGTGTGTATGAACAAGATACTTCAACGGTGATATTTGGTTGTAAAGACCCTTCCGCTCTAAACTTCAATCCAAACGCTACAGCAGATGATGGTTCATGTGTGTATGAACAAGATACTTCAACGGTGATATATGGTTGT
>OBJA01000161.1_pt1 | contig 65472 bp, 52 predicted proteins | sample 1519751 | NCBI WGS metagenome assembly OBJA01 (sample SAMEA3881238, study PRJEB22517) | soil metagenome | biome: lake sediment; feature: soda lake sediment; material: sediment, water from around vicinity | place: India | collected 2013-12-23 | depth 3 m | reverse complement strand
AATCTCATGCTCTCGCATTCGCTCTAATTTTTGTTTTTTAAAAATAGATTTTGCAATTGTGTGAGTGGGAGTGTGAGAACGAGAAACAGAGTGAGAGTGAATCTCATGCTCTCACATTCGCTCTCACTCTCACTCTGTTTATGTGGTACCACCAGGAATCGAACCGGGGACACCAGGATTTTCAGTCCTGTGCTCTACCTACTGAGCTATGGTACCAAAATTGGAATTGCAAAAGTATATATCTTTTTTTAAATTCCAAAATAAATTAGAAGTAAAAATCGAAAAAAAAGTGAACGGAAAAACAAATGAAAATACTTCTTATTTATTATCAATAACTTAAGAAATTATTTGTCGTCAAAACAATATACAAACAAGTCTGTTCCCTGAGTAACAAATTCGTTGGTTTGGACTAAAACTTTTGACGGGACTCTATTATATTTACTTGTTATAATCAAGTTTTCGAATTGTTTTTCTAATTCATCAAGATTCATCCGAATTAAGAAGTCATTCCCTTGTTTCCTTCGAAAATCATCGTATGCTTCACTTTTTCTTAAATACAGAGAGGTGCTGTCGATAACTAGAATTGTATCTCCAATTTGCAATTCTGAAGCTATTTCTGAAATTACATAAATGACCTTTCCTGATGCAGATGACTGAATTGTACAGCATGAAATTTTAGATTGATTCACATAAACTTCTTTGATAATATTCGACTTTGATTTTCCACATGCTAGACTGACAACAAAGAGTATCACTAATAGGAGGTATTTGAACCTTAACAATTTCATCTGATTAACTATTTCCTGCTGTTGAGTTTAGTATAGGAAATGAGTTTGTCGTATGTTCTGCCAGGTTCACGATGATATACGAGAATTAAATAATCATTTTCTGTTTCAAAATGACTGCCTTCAAAAAAACAATGATCCTTAGCCTTAGACTCATCATCGTAAACTAAAACATATCTGTAGTTATAATAGCCTTGTTTAAGTAATAATTGCTTTCTGTATGCTCTTTGTTCGAGATCATACGACATTTTAAACATTTCAGAAAATTCGCGGTTCGATAATTCTCCAAAAATATATACCGAAGCATTATTTACAGGGACATCGTAATTTAGAATGAAATCTACAATTGCATAATCTGTTTCAATTTCAGGGTAATCTCCGGCTCTAAATCTGCGTGTATGAAGAACAAAGTGTCCATTAATATCTTCAATACTGCTATATCTTCTAAACAACTTTGATTCTTGTGGTAATAATTTTACATAAAAGAAAGGATGTCTAAAGTCGATATAGTCGACAAATTCAGATAATATTTCGGTATTATGAAATGCAAAACTACGATATTCATTAGATGCCTTAAATAGATTCTCATCGTCGTATTCATAAACCAGCTCATGATTGCTAATAAAACTCGGTTTTAAACCTGTTATCAAATTGTGTTCCTGGAAATTTTGCATAATCACTATTTTCAGTTCTCTAAATGGATCGTCGAAATAAAAATTATTCCTACTAATTCTGAAATCTACTTTTTGAGAAGTTCTTCTGTGTAAATTATCAGGAGATGCGTTTATTCTTGCGTCAATATCCAGTAACTGTTCAAATAGCATGAATTTATGTGTGCAAATAATTGTCTTTTTACTACCTTCTTTAGTATATACAACAATAAAATAATTTCCGGATTTTGTAAAATGAACATCCTCATTCGGCAATTCTACAAAATAATGTGTATAGTTAACAAAAGTATTAATTGAAGACTCATAATTTCTGACTTCATTTTCTTCGAAACCTTCAGCGTATTCAAAAAACATGAGATTTGATGCTTTCCAATCCGTATTACAATGAATAATAGTATAGTAATAAGTTTCTCTTTGGGCATCAAGCCTATCAAAACTAAATCTTAAAGTATTATCACCAAACATATCAAGAATAGGATAGGAGACTTCCCATCCAGTTAGATGCATCCGCATTGTTTTAACATCATTCGAATATATGGCATTTTTATATATTAGTTTTTCCTTATCTATTGAAAACGCAGAAAAACTTAATAGTAAAATCAGAACTGTTGTAATAATCTTTATCTTTGTGTTTGGCATAAACCTTGTTTTGTGTTATTAAATTTTTTGTATTATGTTAAAATTGCAAAATAACTGATAATTTTAAATATTCCTACATTTATGATACGTATTTATTCCATATTTATTTTCTTAATTCTGTCAAACTTTGTATGGTCGCAGGGACTAAATCAAAGATCAATTGTAATTAATAACAATGATAATGCCAATTATGTTAATGTGAAGGGAGTCCCAATAAAAATTCTGCCTTCCCCTGGATTTGTAATAAGTACATCGTTTTTTGGGTTTACTCATCCTGTAGCAGGTTCTTCAATAGTAATAACAGATCTAGCTGCTGATGTGAGTAAAAGTTTTCTGTCGTTTTCTTCAAAAGAATTATTAAAAACAGGAGTTGTTGCTGATTCAGAAACTATGTACAAAATCAACGGATTTGAAGCTATGCTCGTTCGTGGAAAGCAATCTGCTCATGGACATATTTATAATAGACTGCTTTTAATTGTCGGAAATCGTAATCGAACAATTCTTTTAAATGCGTCATTCTATGCTACATCTTCAGAAAAACATGCTAAAGAAGTTGAAGATATGTTATTATCTGTAATATTTACAGCAAATGAACAAGTTGATCCTCTAGAGAGGTTTGATTTTTCAATAAATGTTGAAGGAACGATTCTAAAACCTGGCAATATGATGCTCACTTCAATGGTTTATACTGATGATGGTAATGTTCCATCGAGATCAGAAAATCCAATTTCTATAATGATTCGCAAAACAAAAAATCTTATACCTCTCTCAGAACAAGACCAGATTACTCTATGTGAAAAACTAATGGAATTATATCCTATTGAATGGCTGAGAAAAGAAGGCTTGAAACCAAAAAAACTATTTGTTAATGGATTACAAGCTTACGAAATGTTTGGTATAGGCACAAACAAACAAGCGTTTAAAAATGAGATGATTTACCAACTAGTTGTTTTCGATAAGGAATATTATTATGTTATTACCGGAATTACCGGAGATAAGTTTAATGAAAATCTTCGAATGTTCAGAAGAGTTGCAAGAACTTTGAAAACTAATTAAATATTGATCACTATATCGATTTTATGACCTTCGATAATTAGAAAAAGAGTGTCAAACTAATATTCTTCTTAAATAATAACAATATTTTAACTATATTTATTTGCATGAAGTAATAAAATATTATATATTTGTATAAGAAGCCTAGCAACTAAAAAATGACTAACGATAAAAACATTAGAGAGATATATAGTATCTTAGATGAACTGAATGAAAATTTTCCTGGTTCTGATTCGTTAGTATCTAAATTGAAAACTAGAGTTAATTACTTTGTTGAAACAAATAATAAACAATTTGGATCGGAAACAACAAATATAAACTCATTTTTATATGCTATCTTAAATAGTATTCCTGACCCTATATTTATAAAAGACGAAAATCATAAATGGGTTTTCCTGAATGATAGTGCGTGTGAGTTATTTGGTTTTAAACGAGAAGAGTTAATTGGAAAATCTGATTACGATATTTTTTTACACGAAGAAGCAGATATTTATTGGCATGTTGATAAACAAGTTATTAAGTATGGCAAAGAGATTAGAAATGTAGAATTTCAGACTCATCCAATTTCCGGAGAAAGAAGAACTATTGATACTAAAAAAATCTTGTATATTGATGAATTAGGCGCTAGATACATCGTAGGAGTTATTAGGGATATCACAGAACAAAAAATCGCTGAGGAAAAGATGATTCAAGCTGTTGCAAGCAAGGAGAAAATTTTCTCAATAATTGCACATGATCTTAAGCAACCATTCAATACTTTATTAGGTTTTTCTCGTTTACTCAACAAAAATTACAAAAAATATAATGACGACAAACGTCTAGAATTTATTAAAAATCTCGAAACAATTGCAAACAATACTTTTGACTTAATTCTTAATATTCTCGATTGGACTGCAAGTCAGACTGGTAATATTTCTTTTGATCCTCAAACAATCAACTTGAAATTAATTTTAGAAAATACTTACCTATTATTTAAAGAAACAGCAGCTAAAAAGAAAATCAAAATTATAACTGAAATATGTTCAAGTAATTCTTGTGTATTTGCTGATAGGAATATGATTGAAACAATTTTAAGAAATCTTATATCAAACGCAATAAAATTCACCCCATTAAATGGTAATATTCAAATTACTGTAAAAGATAATAATAAAGAGTTTGTCGAAATTTGTATATGTGATACAGGTCTGGGAATAAAACAGAAAAGAATCAAAAGTTTATTTAGTAATCAGTCGGTAATCCCAGAAAAAGGAACTGCAGGGGAAAATGGAATTGGCTTAGGACTACTAGTTGTAAAAGAATTTATTGATATACACAAAACAGAGATTTGGTATGAACCAAATATTCCGAATGGATCTAAATTCTGTTTTTTACTTCCAAAGTCGATTGAACAATAAACTATTTTATTTGTATTTTTGACAATATTATATGAATATCTGTATTGTCTGTTGTATGCAGATTATTCTTTTAAACAAAGATTTAATGAAAGATAGTGTAAACATTTTCTGGTTCCGAAGGGATTTAAGACTTGATGATAATACCGCTCTTAATAAAGCTCTTGCATCAGGTAAACCTGTAATGCCAATATTCATATTTGATACTAATATAACAGACGATCTTAATACAGATGATGCTCGAATCAGCTTTATCTATTCATGTTTACTGAAAATTCATGAACAACTAAAAAAATACGGATCATCTCTTTTAATAGTTCATGATAAACCTAATATAGTTTTTGAGAAACTAATAGATACTTATGATATTTCAGAAGTGTATTATAATAGTGATTACGAACCATATGCCCGTCAAAGGGATTCAGAGATATCAAATCTATTATCTGAAAGAGATATATCCTTTAAAGGCTCTAAAGATCAGGTAATTTTTGACCCCAATGAAATTCTGAAACCTGATTCGAAACCATATACAGTTTACACCCCATACAAGAATAAATGGCTTAAAGAGTTTTATGTCAATCAGAATAATTACTTAACAACAGAAACTCTGTTAAATGCTAATTTTTACAGATTCAGTAACAATTTCCCATCAATAGAAATTATAGGCTTCAAAAAATCCGAACTAAATGTAAAACCTATTGTTTTAGAGAATATTGGCGACTATGACAGGTATAGAGATTTTCCTTATAAAAATCATGGGAGCTATGCCGGAACACATCTCCGTTTTGGTACGATTAGTATTCGTAAACTTGTAAAAATCGCTGCAGAAAAGAATGCTGTTTATCTTTCAGAGTTAATCTGGAGAGAATTTTTTATGCAAATATTATATCATTATCCGTATGTTGTAAATTCTGCCTTTCGAAAAAAATATAATGATATTCAGTGGATAAACAACGAAAAACATTTTGAACAATGGAGTAAGGGAGAAACAGGATATCCAATTGTAGATGCCGGAATGATAGAATTAAACACAACAGGAAATATGCATAATAGAGTAAGAATGATATGTGCAAGCTTTCTTGTAAAACATCTTTTAATCAATTGGCAATGGGGAGAGGCATATTTCTCAGAAAAACTTTTGGATTATGATTTAGCATCAAATAATGGTAACTGGCAATGGGTCGCAGGAACAGGATGTGATGCTGCTCCATATTTTAGAATTTTCAATCCTGAGGAACAGCAAAAAAAATATGACAAAGATTTCAAGTATATTAAAAGTTTTATTCCTGATTTCTCACCAAAAAAATATATAAAGCCAATAGTAGAGCACAAATTTGCAAGACAGAGAGCATTAGAAGCATATAAGAAGTCGGCAAATAGTTAGATTAATGAATTAATTATACATTGTTTACAAAATTTTCTAATACAAATTTAATTCTAAACTTATATATTTATAATCAATAACTTACAATTTATAAATAAAATTAAAATCTTCAATTTTATAATAAATGCTTTTTTTATTTGCTATATTACATTTTTAAATGTATTTTTACATAAATTAATTCAAAAAGCATGTTTCAGAAGAAAGAAAAGTTTACAATACTTTTGGCAGATGATGATTATTTGAATCATGTTTTTTACAATGAAATTCTGCCTGAAGATAAATTTGAGATTATATATTTTGATAATGGACGAGATGCTGTTATAGAATGTCGTGATAATTCGAATATTGATTTAGTATTAATGGATATGCGTATGCCTCAGATTGATGGAATGAGAGCAATACGAAAAATTAGACAGTTTAATAGTGAATTACCCATTTTAATACAATCAGCTTATATTTCTCAGGATGATTTCAATCAGATTTCTTCAATGCATAATATAGATTTTATTGATAAGCCTGTGCGAGAAGAATTATTACTGAGTAAAATGCATAAATTATTAAAACTTCAATACAACATCTAATAGTTATTAGAAATTTCTCTGTCTTTGTACTTCATAAATGATTATTCCAGCTGCAACAGACACATTAAGAGAATCTGTATTCCCATATATTGGAATTTTAACAAGTACGTCTGCCTTTCTTAATAATTGCCCTGAAACGCCTTTATCTTCAGATCCAAGAACTATTGCAATCGGCGTATTCATATCTTCTTCATAAATAACCTTAGATGCTTTTTCTGTGGCTGCAATAACCTTAATACCCATTTGCTGAAGCAAGATAAGCGTATCTGTCAGGTTATTTTCTCTACAAACTGGAATTCTTGCTAGTGCACCTGAAGATGTTTTTATTGAATCTGGTGTAATACTAACTGAGTTCTTTGAAGGGATAATTATAGCATCAATACCAGCACATTCAGCAGTACGAGCAATGGCACCAAAGTTTCTAACATCAGTTAAATTATCTAGTATTATAAAAATTGGAGTTTTTCCACTTTCAAATGTACTTATTACAATATCTTCAAGATTAAAATATTCTACAGGCGAGATTATCGCAATTACTCCCTGATGATTGCTACTCGTTGTCCTGTTTAATTTTTCTAAAGGAACATATTGAATAGGTGTATTATTATCCTTAAGCAAATTTGTCAACTCTGAAATAGTTTCTCCTTTCAGATTTTCCCTAATCATTACCTTATCTATCGCTTTATTAGCTTTTATTGCCTCGATAACAGAGTGTATCCCAAAAATAAAATTTTTCATTTAATTCAATTTTTAATTAGAAATATTCTTCCACCTCTCCATGTAGAAATTGCTTGACCCCAAAGTGTTTGAAACTCTGTACTTCGAACCAGTGAATATTCAAATTCCGAAATAGGGTGATTTATTTTTCTGAAAATAAAACTAATTCCCGACATTTCATTACCTTCACCATAATGCCATTCTTCAATATCTGAATTTCTTTTTATAACTGAAGGTGCTCCCATCATAATATAAATCATTCCTCTGTCTGTTTTATAGCCTTGTCGGTAGTCTGAGAAAAATTTATTAGCAAGTTGCACCCGATTATAATAAACTCTTATTTGTTCTTTTGCTATTCTCAAATTATTTGACTTCGAAAACCAGAATTCATCAATATCGTGCTTTTGATTTTGTGATTTTATAAGTTGTCCGTGCTCCCTTGAGCCAGTTATATATCTTAAAGGATCAATCATATCCTCTACAGTTTTTATTTCAGGAAAATACAAACCTCCGTTAAGCAATACTAACCCAGAATTTACATTAGTTGAAGCCTGAAAGAAGTAAGTGCCCTTTTTATCAAATGTAAGAGTATCGCCTAAATTATAAATAAAGATAGAATCAGGAATGTACGTTTGCATGCTTGTGCCTGAAATAGTGTAGGGTGGAGAAGGGTACTGGTTGTCAAACTTGTAATATTTAACATTTACCTGACTGTTGCCTATTCTTTCCGATTTTATCCTATATTGAATGTCAGTATTTACAAAGCGGTTATATAGGGTGGATTGTGAACCTGAATTTTTTTCCACCATATAGTTAGAAGATGAGTATTTATCCGATTTATTGAATTCAAAAAGAAATCTCTTATAAATGTTCGTATTTCTACAAAAAAACAGTACAATCATTAAGTAATCCTTATTTTCCGGTGTATTAATTCTGAAAAACGAATGAAATTTTTCGTTGTTGAAATTTACATTAACTAAAAAATTAAAACTTGCACTATCTACTAAAGCAAAACTAGTTGCATCTCTCAGTATATATCTTACTCCATATTCTAGTTCGTTTTTTTCAGGATTTCTGACTACTAATTCATTAACATCCTGACTAAAGAAAACTACAGAATTTTGGTCATTTTCATGATATAAAATACACTCGGGATTTATTGCAGACTCTGCAGGATTATAAAGTGAAGATAAATTGTACCGATATACTCCCTGTTGACTCTCTATAGGAGTATAATAGTCGTAGCAAGAATACAATAATACTGAACAAAATATGATTATAAATAATTTTTTAATTCGCATCATCACTTATATCAAATTTTCTGTACATATCTCTTTTAAATCGTTTCATATGAGATGAACTTCCAAGTCCATACTGATATGGTGGGGCGTCTTTAGTTTTCAGTTCTCTTTGTGCCGGTCTTGTATCATAGACTTCTTTATTGAATTCTTCATCAGATGATATTATACTAAATGTTCCTGCTGTATATCTAAAATAATACCAAGTGTCAGTATCAGGCTCTAAAAGCATCTCAAAAACATCTCCTCGTCTGGTTTTTTCAATTCTAATAAACCCGAATACATATCTATTGACCTGCTCACGATATAGATTTGCTATACCTATTGGTCCATAATGAACAAAACTGTTAATTTCAGGATGCCATGTAAATCTAAGTTCTGTAAAAACAAACTTGTTTTGTAAATCGCGAGGCATTCTTCCATAACTGCCAAGGCTTAGATTTGAAAGCCACTCATCACCGGTGTTTATGCCAAGATATTCAATTATTGCTTTTTCATAAGTTTTATCTCTCAAGTCTAAACCCACTAATCCTGCAGTTTGACTTAATTTTGTCGCCATCATTTTTGTCGCATTATTATTAAAATAAGCTTCCATAATCAATGATATCGAAAATTCTATAGTATCATTTGATGGATTATATGTAAAACTTCCAATAGCATTTGGTTTGAATTGCCCCATGTCCTTACTGAAATTGAATTTTCCTTCTCCATAAATATTACAGATAAAACGGTGCATCTCTATATAGTTACCCGGAAGACTAGGTTCGGTAATTTTATCTTTTGAACCGATTTTGTATAAACCATCAACATCATCGTAATAAAGAACTCCATCAACAGAAAATATTTCTTCATCATATTGTGACGTTTGTCGTGTTAAGAAGGAGGGATATAATTGTCTTGTTCTGGTTAATAGTAATCCTGTTGTGAGTCTGTTGTCATTAATATCAAATTGTATAGATTTTACTGGGATATATATTTCTGAAGGATCAATAATTTCTTTGAATTTTATCCAGTTCGCTTGTCTGTTCTCACAATCATGCATAATCTTCACTGCTCCATCAAACTCTAGATTTTCCTCATTTGCATACAAATTAACTCTACCTTGAAAATGATAGTTCGGACTAATCATTAAATTATCCGGCTCAGTTATGTCTGCATTTGCATAGGTTTGTCCTGATGCATCAACACCAATTCGGTTAAAGTGGATTTTTTGAGGTTTTTCTAAAGCATCAATATAGTCATAATCTCCGTAACCTGAATAATTTCGCTTTCCGAATACATTTATTGTAGAATTATATATTTCATGATATCTGGTTGTATTGTTTGCAATAATTTTAGCTTCAATTATTGGTCGCATAACGGCTTTCTTTTCTACGGTAATTTCTTGATTTCCGGGAATTATAGTAGCATCTGCGACTCTTATCAGTTCAACTCCAGTAGCATAAATTATATGTTCTTTATAGTTATACCTTGCTTTGGGCGCTACAAAGTAAAGAGAATCTTGTCTTGGATGGACTGACGTAAACCGGGGTCCTTCTAGGAACATGTCTTCCCAATCTTGAGGTCTAGCTTCTGCATCTATCTTATCAAGGTTTGCAAGAACGTCATTATCGGCGCTAATTTCCAATTCTTCCGTATCCATATACCAAGTAAGCTCATTCATCTCACTAATATATTGATTTTCAGGAAATCTCCATACTGTTCTGTCTCCATTTGATCTAAATACACCTTTCCTCTCTGTGAAATCTACGTTGGCATTTACATTGTCCGATTCAAAATTTGTATCTAGTCTTGTGGCTTGGAAAAGATTGAAGTTCGCTGTATCACTAAGAATATTATCTTTTTTAAATTCAAATTGATTTGATGATAAGGTTGCTCTTTCAAATTCCATTAAACCATTTCCGTATAGTCCATAACTAGTTAAATTAAGAGTGCCCTCCATAATCGCCTGATTATTAAACATTTCAAAATCTTTTGATTTTTTTGAGATATAAAACTGATCATCCTTCACTTTCCATCTTAAGGTATTATCATAACCTTTTACCTCAGGGTATTCAACAGGTGATTTCTGCTCGCGAATAACAAAATCTGTTGCATTACCTTTAAGAGAATCAAGAAAGAAAACTAATTCATCTGCATTAATACCTGAACTTATGTATTCTATTCTACCTTTCCCTCTTAATCCATGATTACTTAGATCTATATCATGAAAATATGTCCCCAAACCTTGATATAATGGAAGTCCAACTGGACTCGTGCGAGTTCTAAAGCCAAGAGAAAAATCATCTCTACGTAAAATAAGGGTCTCTTTAATGTCAGGAAAAATTCCTCCAGAAACTAGTGTCCCACCAAATTTCAAATTATCTCCTGAATATCCTTTTATGCTGTCTTTTACGAACGGATCAACTTCGAAATAAAAACGCCGTCTGTCGTAGGCTCTTGAATAAATATCGTGCCTATCGAAATATACATAAGATTTTGTTTTGGTAACAAAAATAGGATATTCTGGGAATTTTTTATTTCCACTCTTATTTAATGGTTCGTCAATGTAGAATTCTCCGGAAAATCCTTCGATTTTATTTCTTACAATTGCAGGTTTTGGTTCTCCCTTTTCATCGAGGTATTGAGTAGCAGCAACCATTTTCATGGAATCACAATGGCTTATGTTTATCATATAGCGATTGTAGTCGAATTTGAAATTATTCCCATAGAAGTAAAACTGACCTGCCTGAATTGTACCATTAAAAGTAAAGTCTCTATTCTTTTTCAATATTATCTGATGGTCTATCGGGAAGACTTTTACGTTTTGGGAATCTGATAGATGTACAGTAGGAATCCCTGAAATTTTTAAATCAAAATTTAACAGAGATAATTCTGCATTTGGTTTATCCTGATCAGTCCTGCTATAGAACTGTATTACGTCAGAATCTCTAACTCCTCTGTGAGCTTCAATAAATCTTAGAGCTTCCGGATAAACCCGAATTTCTTCAGTTTCTGTGTCGAAAAGCAAAAAATTTCTGTATGCTAAATCTAAAACCAAACGCACAACTTGATGTGGACTATAACCCATATATCGTGACAATTCTAGGAGAGTAAAATCCGGACTTCCCCAGTAAGCAGCAAAACTTGTCACTACCTCAACAGGATGTCGTAAATCGCGTTTTTGAATTTCTCTGTATCTTGCAAGGCGATAAAAATCAACAGATTCAAAAAAAGACTCATTAGGGACTCCTGGAGTAGCAATCATTGAGAGTTCAATTTTAAATTTATCAATAAACCATTTAAAGTGAGTAAAGTCCATATTTATAGCATGATATGAATTTACATAATTCACTTTCGACATATTTTCTCTAGTTCGAATAAGTTCAAGATATCCAATTCTGTTATGAAATTTTAGAGTTAAATTTGGATGATAAATTGAATCTTCTGATAAATGCAGTGTGGCTGCTGTATTATCTGATAGTATAAAATTTCTGTCTATTACAAATCTTTGAGAGTAAGCAGTAAAACCAATACTGTCATTTTTTGTAATCATTATTTTTGCAGGATTCTCTTTAGTTCCACTTCCTATAAAACTTTTTCCTCTAAGACTAAAACCTCCTTCATAATCTAAACCAGGAACTAAATCCTTAATCTGAAAATGCTGTTGATAAGAAATAAAACGAGGGAAGCTTGATCTTTCAGGATCATCAATATTGCCAGCTTTATCAATTAATCTGCCTTTCATCGGAGTTCTAAAAAAGATAGAATTTGTAAAATTCACTGAATCTGCTGTATAGGTTATATTTCTCAAATCAATACTGTATGTTGATAGTTCTGCTATTATACTATCACGACCGTATCCAACACGCTCCCATGTTACAAATCCTCCCTTACCTCGCCATTGTTTCTTATCAGGATACAGCACTCCACTGGTTTTTTCAATCTTTAAACTATCAACTCCCTGATAACCAACTAAATTTATATTATTAAAAATAATGCTAAAATCATTATTCTTAAACTCAAACCTAAAGTTATTGTTTTCAACTTTCCAATGTGTTCTAGGATTTTGGCAAACCACATTACGCATTACAGTTCTGTTAATATTTAAAAGAAAATCGGATATATTTTTAAGGTTTGGACGACGCACATTAAGCATTTCTCTTAAGGCATTTTCATAGATTTCGTATTGGCTATTATTTATGCTTAATCTTTTAAAACTCATTAAATTGGTCGCCAGGCAAACAAAATCCGGATAATCTTTGCCTCCTTTTCTTCCAAGTAGATTTGCGGTTTCAATAAAACTTTGTTTTTCTTTTAGACTAAGTGAATCACTTGTCCAAAAAATACTAAATTCTCGTCTAAGCCCTGAAGCATCGGGTCGGACTTCACCTGTAAATCCCAAAGTTGACCCAAAATCTCTGTGAAATCTCTCTGAGTCTGTATTGAACATGTCTTGAGAAAACGCAAGTACCTGAATAAATAATAATAATGAAAGTATTAATAATGCTTTTGTTGAACTTGTAATCTTATTTATTTTATATAGCCGTTTTTTCATTATTTTTCAGATTTAATATAAACTGCTGCAACCCATTTATTCTTTTCGGTATATTCTTTAGAAATTAAATTATTATCCTTGCATACTTCATTAATAATACCAATTTCATCTTCATAAAAACCACTAAGAATTAAAAATCCTCCTGTATTTAATTTTGAGCTATAAGTTACTATGTCGGTAATTAAAATATTCAAATTTATATTTGCTAAAATTAAATCATACTTAATGTCAGGAATGATTCTCTTGTCGCCTTGTAATATCTGTATATTAGTACAATTATTTTTATTTATATTTTCAATACTATTATTATATGCCCACACATCAATATCAATAGCTGTAATTTTTAAAGCGCCGAGTTTTGATGCAAATATTGCGAGAATACCTGTTCCACAGCCCATGTCTAAAACAGTTTTATCTTTGCAATTTACTTTATTCATCATTAAACACATAAGATATGTTGTTTCGTGATGACCTGTTCCAAATGCCATTTTTGGTTCAATAATAATCTCGTGTTCTGAATTTTCAATCTTTTCGTGAAATGGAGCTCGAATACTAAGTAGATTGTCAATTACAACAGCCTGAAAACTTTTTTCCCATTCCTCGTTCCAATTTTTATTTAAGATGGTATTCAAGCTATATGAACAAGAATACGGATTAAGAATTTTAATGAGAGCATTTTCATCAAAATCGTCTGCTTTAATAAAAGCCTTCAACAGCTCGTCGTCCTCAGTAAAAGTATCGTAGCCAATTTGAGATAAAAATGCGATTAATACATTAATTATTTCAGAATCCGAAGGATCTGTTTTAATACTAACTTCTATATAGTCCATATTTTTTTTAATATCTTTTTAAATCAAGATGCTGATTCAATAATTTTTATAAAATCTTCTGCTTTCAAAGATGCTCCTCCAATTAATCCTCCATCAATATCCTCCATGCTAAATAATTCTTTGGCATTATCGGGTTTTACACTACCCCCATAAATAATATTAATATTTACAGCAACAGAATGCCCATACCTTTCGAAAATAATTTTTCTTATATATTCGTGTACTTCCTGAGCTTGCTGAGGACTTGCTGTAACTCCTGTGCCAATTGCCCAAATAGGTTCGTATGCAATAATTATTCTTTCAATATTAAAATTATCAAGATGAAATAATGTGTTTGTAATTTGCTTCTCAATAACAGATTTGTAACTATTTGATTTTCTATGCTCCAAACTCTCACCGCAACAAAAAATCGGAAACATAGAATATTTGAGACATAAATCTACTTTAGTTTTCAATATTTCATCAGTCTCATTAAAATACTGTCTCCTTTCACTATGCCCGATAATCACGTATGAGGCACCTGAGCTTTTAATCATTTTTACAGAAATCTCGCCAGTATATGCTCCTTCTTCTTCTGAAGCACAATTTTGTGCCGCCACTGATATTTTTGTAAAATTAACTGATTTAGCAACAGAAAAAATATGAGTAAAAGGTACCCCGAGTATTATACGTTTATTTAAAACTTGTTTATCTGCAAAATATGTATTTATTTGCTCCGCCAGTTTCAACCCAGATTTAATATCTGTGAACATTTTCCAGTTGCCGGCGATTATCTTTTTTCTCATGACTTACCTATTAAGAATTAATTTATTTTTAACTAATAATTTTTGAATATTGCAAACTGCAATTACAAAAAGCAATAAGATGAAAATATAATTCCAAATCAGACTGTTGTCCTTTTTTTGAACTAATTTACTTATCGACATAGCGCTTAGCTCTTTGTTCAAATCATTAATCTCTGGGATGTTTTTATTAGACCATTTAGCATATACTGTTCCCTTTTTTAGAAGAACTAGTCCTGGATTTGATCTTACTATGGTCTTTAGGGTTACTGGATCTGCACTGTAGAAGTTGTAATAAAAATCATTTTTTTCTGCAAAGTCTAGTACTTTGTCTTTTGTTGATCCTGTAATGCAATAAAATTCAATATTATTTTCAATGCAAAAATCAGCTATAGCTTTAATGCTTAACAGATTATCAGTATTAGTTTTGTCAATTTCAGGCAAAATTAACATGAAGCTATAATTTTCATCTTCAAGCAAAAAGTCTGTTATATCAGCACCATCTGTGAATTGATTACTATTATGTGTTATAGGAGAGTACTCTGCATCAATAAAAATCCATGAATTATCTGGAATAGAGTTTATTTTGAAAGTTTTTTCACTACCAGTATTCATATTGATATATATTAATTGAATATTGTCAGGATTAATGTTTTTAGCATGTACTACTTCATCAAATATCCAAGAATTATCCGGCAGATTATCAATACTGAAGACTTCATAGCTATCATCTTTATGAAAAATAAATTCTGCTTCGAACAAGTTTATAAATGTATCTTCACCTATTGCATCAAACTCATCTGCAAGCGTAGGCAAAATATCCATTTTTGAAATTACAAAATTGTGAATAGGCGGCTCATAACCTTTTTTTATAAGTTTATGCTCGGCATCAATGAATGTCCAGCTTGCATCAGGAAGTTCAGTCTCTTTGAAAGATTGTCGCACTCCATCTTTTTCGTATATGAATGAACTTTCATAAATATCAACATTTTCTCTTTCATGCTCCGGAATAATCATGCCTTCTGATATATTAGCTCCAATATGAAAAGGTCGAAAATCAAGAATAGGTAGATTATTTAAACAATATATAGAAAGCAAAAAACTCGATACAACAAATAATGTAATCAAAATCCATTGAAATCCTCTAGTGAAATATGGCTTAAATTTCTTTCTTTGAATAAAAATAATTATGGTAAGTGCCATAATGAAGATATTCTTATAAAATGTCTCCCAATTAGTAAAAATTACAGCATCACCAAAGCATCCACAGTCTTGAACAGGATCAGTAAGAGCAATCCAAAGAGTTAGTGGAGTAAAAGCCAACATAAAAAACAAAACTCCCCAAGCCCCGAGTCTAGGCAAAATATTGATTAACAACATTAGCCCAATAATTAGTTCGGCCATGCACATAATTATTGCCAAAGGCAATGCTGCCACTTCTAAAAACTCTAGATTCATTGCAGAGAAATAATCTATAAACTTATAAGTTGAACCAAGAGGATCAATAAGTTTTACAAAGCCGGAAAAGATAAAAATTAATCCTACTGTAATCCTGCTAAAATTTCTTAATACTTTCATAACTTTTAATTTTAAAATATTTTATCAAATTTAACGAATAATCAAGTTAAAATTAGCTAATGCTATTCTATTTTATTTAATATTTTGTTAATAATCCATGATTAATAATCTCTTTAATTATCAGTTCTGATATTAATTCCGGACTTAATATACCCTTATGGTCATAACATTGAATCCTAACAAAGCTATTGTCGTTTTTAATTGCTTGTAAGTAAGTCTCTTTAACTTTTTTTTGAAAGTCAAGATTTGCCTCATGAATGTCCTCTTTCCCTTTAAGATAATCTCTGTTACAACCTGTTCGAGTCTCCGAAAGTTTTTTTCTTGTAAATTCAAAAGGAACATCTAAAAATAAACTTAGATTTGGTTTTGGAATTTTGAAATAATTATATTCTATATCAAATATCCAATCGAACAATTTCTTGGAATCTTCTTCTGATTTTGTCTTAGCACACTGAAACCCAATATTTGAATAAACATACCTGTCATTTATCACAAACTTGCCTGAATTTAACCAAGCCTGAATAGTTTTAGACATATTGTACCTGTCACCTGCAAATAATAATGCTACAAGATAGGGGTTAACCTCTTCGAGTTTACCGAGTTCTCCTCTTAAAAACTTTGATATTAAATCTCCGTATACAGGAGAATCACTAGTTGGAAAGTGAATAAATTCGTATTTAAGCTTATTCTCCCTCAGATATCTTTTTAATAATTCCGTTTGAGTTGTTTTTCCCGAACCATCAAGACCTTCTATGACAATAAAACTCATAATCAGTTTTTTTTTGAATTGCTCAAAATTATAAAAATCCTTAGTTTTAAACTAATTAAGATGTATAATTATTGAATAAATAATTAACATTTTTTCACCAAAATCATTAAGTTTGTCTTAGATTAACTTTATTATATTAGGAATATGCTTAAGTCTTTGAATATAAAAGGGAAACTTTATCAACTGGAATCTCCTATGGTTATGGGAATTCTAAATATAACCCCAGACTCTTTTTTTGATGGGGGGAAATATTCTAATATTGACAAAGCAATTAGTCAAATATCAGAAATGTTAGATTTTGGAGTTGATATTATTGATATTGGGGCAATGTCGAGCCGCCCCGGTGCTAAAATCATTGATATAAATACTGAATGGGGAAGACTGGAGCCTATATTAAATCAAATTCTCAAAGTTTTTCCTGAATTAATTTTTTCTATTGATACGATTAGAGCCGAAATAGCCGAAAGATGTATTGTAGACTATGGAGCCGCAATGATAAATGATATATCCGGAGGGGAATTTGATGATAATATGTTCAAACTTATCGCAAATACCAAAACACCCTACATTATTATGCATATGCGTGGAACTCCAGAAACAATGAATTCAAAAACTGATTATGATGACATTATTATAGACTTAGTCACATATTTCTCTAAAAAAGTGAAAATATTGCGTGATTATGGGGTTAATGACATAATTATTGATCCAGGGTTTGGATTTGCAAAAAGTATTGAACAAAATTATCTGCTGCTTAACAAATTACAACACTTGGAGATTTTGGAACTTCCATTACTTATAGGCTTAAGTCGCAAATCAATGGTATGGAAATATCTTGGCATCAAGCCCGAAGATAGCCTTTCAGCAACACAAGTATTAAATACTATTGCGATATTGAACGGTGCAAATATACTACGTGTGCATGATGTAAAAGAGACGATGCAAACCATAAAGTTGATAAAAGCTTATTTAGAAAATGCTAATCAATAAAATAAAATAAAATAGTAAAAAAAAATATATAGTTTTGTACTTTAAATAATAGAAGTTTGTTAGGACTATTTATTCATATCAGAATGCTTGACATACTAGACATTTTTCTAGTAGCATTTTTAATGTATCAGTTTTATAATTTCACAAAAGGTACTGCTGCAATGAGAATACTTATAGGAGTATTTTCTGTTTATCTTGTTTGGTTGTTGGTTAAAGCAATGAATATGGAACTAATTGCCACTATTCTCGGACAAGTAATGGGGGTAGGAGTAATTGCATTAATAATTGTATTTCAACAAGAGGTGCGAAAATTCCTTTTGATTTTAGGTAATAGATATTTTAAAAGTAGTAAATTCAATAGTTTATTTCAAAATGACAAAAATTCATATTTAAATAGTGAGTCAATTAATATTATTGTTCAAACATGTATTGACTTAGCAGCAGAAAAAATCGGAGCTTTAATTGTAATTTCAAAAACTGCATCATTGAAATCTTTTGCTGAGCAAGGAGAGATTATCAATGCCGACATATCCTCTTCTCTTATTAAATCATTATTTTTTAGAGATAATCCTCTACACGATGGAGCTTTATTAGTCGAAAATAATAAAATTATTGCTGCGAAATGTATATTACCTGTATCTGAAAGTCCTCAAATTCCAAAAAAATATGGACTTAGACACAGATCTGCTGTAGGAATAACCGAAGTTGCTGATGTTTTAGTGTTAGTGGTGTCTGAACAAACCGGAGATATTGCTATTGCTGATTCTGGGAAGATAATTAAAATTAAAGATCAAGAAAAATTAGAAAAGATTATTAATCAAAAGCTTAATTAAAAAGCCAGTGTATTAATTGTTTTTTCTTTTTTGTAATAAAAAATAAACTAATTTTGTAATAAATTATTAAATAGAAAAATATGAAAAATTACATTTGCCCCCATTGTAAAGGTTATCTAAGTATCGATAATGAAATAATATTTCTTACTAAAAATAATAATGGAGAATCTGCAATTGTTTTACTTAGTGCTGAACTCGGAAATTATGGATTTAGAAAAAATCCAGAAGTAAACTTCAACGAGGGTGATCATGTAAATTTTATATGTCCAATTTGTTACGAAAATCTTAATGCTGAAGAGTATGATGCAAAACTTGCAAAAGTAATAATGATTGATAAAAATGGAGTTGAAGTTGATATTGTTTTCTCAAAAGTTTTAGGGGAAAAATGTACTTATAGTATACACGAAAAAGGTATTGATGCATTTGGAGATCATAAAGATCAATATTTTAATAAATTATAAATTTCTTATCTGGTCGCTTTTACTTTGATATCTGATTTTGCGCCTTTTCGCAAAATGTGAACATCGAAAAAACCACTGATATAACCTATCCCATAAGAAAAATGTATTAAAAAGAAAGAAAGCATTGTATAAGGTATTATAATAATGCCTTTTTTACTTTTTAAACTTTGCGAAACAGAAATAATAAGTACAGGAATTAACCAAATTGATATATATACAAGGAAAGCTATACCTGTAATTATATGAAAAGGTGCTGTTATTAATAGTAGTATTAAACCGATTACCCATACCGGAGGTACCAATTGCCTTAAGTTCGTAATTTGTGAATGCTTTTTGTTAAGTAGAGGTCTCCAGTATCCATATTGAAAAAACATTCTAAATATCTTTGAAAAATTCTCGCGTGCATAATACTTTATTCTCAACCACGGCAGAAGAATTATTTTTTTTCCTGCCTTTTTTATTCTTACATTATGTTCATAATCCTGATCACGTAAAAAAACAGTATCAAAATTTCCAATTTCAGAAAATAATGATCTCCTCCAGCAGCCAAAAGGGACTGTGTCTACTTCAACAGGACTATTTCCTTTTATGGTTCTATATGTTCCTGAACCCATTCCTAATGGATGCGTCATGACCATAGCAATCGCAGCCGCTTTTTTACTGTCGTCTCCTGGCAAGGTGTCCCAACTTCCTCCAATATTACCGGCATCAATCTCGTTATGATATTTTACTAGTTCAGAAATATAATCAGCAGGATAAATACAATGTGCGTCAATTCGCACTATTATTTCTCCATTTGCATTGTCAATTCCCTTATTGAGTGCATGCGGAGCGTACCTGTCATGATTTTCATACAGTTTGATATAATTGAATTTACTTATGAATTCTTTAATAATAGCCTTAGTTTTGTCGGTACTCATCCCATCAAAAATCAGAATCTCAGATTTAGTTTCCGAAAAATCAAAATTCCCTTCAATTAGGCTATTAAGGCAAGATGCTATATATTTCTCCTCCTGATAGCAAGGTACTATTACCGATACTCTATTCATTATTAAATGTTTTGTAAATATGGAACAATTTCCTTTTTTCTAGCTCCCAATTATATTTAGTTTCAACAACTGTCCTTCCATTGTGTCCCATTTCTCTGCGTAAGTTTTCATTTAATAATAAATCGTGTACTTTTTCTTTCATTTCGGAAATGTTTTTTGGATTTACACAAATTCCGCTATTACTTTCTTCAACAATTTCTTTCCATAAAGGAAAGTCGGATGCTATTACTGGAAGTCCTGCAGCCATGTATTCAAACATTTTCACAGGCAAAGAAACAATATAGCTCGGTGTTGATTCAAGGATCACTATACCAGCATTGATTTTTCCAAAAAAATCATTGACTTTATCACGACTTATAAAGCCGTAAAATATTGTATTTTTCCATCCAGGATGCTTTTGACATTCGTCCAGCAAGGTGGATGGTGAAAAAAATCCTCCGAGGTGAAGTGTTATGTCAGTTCCAGAGATTAGGTCCAACATTTCAATTATTCCTCGTGTTTTAAAAATCCCACCAATATATCCAATTGACTTTTCATTACTATATTTCGATTTTTTATAATCAAACTTGGAAACTATAGGAAAGTTATTTACATCAAAGGAACTATGATTTATTTTAACAAATCTGTCTCTAATAAATGGAGTAGCACAAATAATTACATCTAGATTTTTACATATTCGATTTTCATAGTTTTCAAATAATGTGCTGATAATTTGTCGAAAAATTTTTGGAATATAATGTTTACTAAGAATTTGTCGAGGGACATCTTCGTGTGAGTCGTATATTATTTTTTTAGTCTTCAACTTTTTGAGTATTCTCAGCAGTTCAGGATCATGAATATGATATACATCAGCATCTATTTCTATCGCCTTTTTTAATGCTTTTGAAACAGTGTTTGTGAATCTTGAAAGTCTTGTTTTGTTTTTGCCAATGTCGTGAATTTTTATCCCATCTTTTATTTCATTTCCCTTGCTATCTGCAACAACCAGATGTATGTCAGTGTAAATTTCTGCAAGAGATTTACATTGTTTATGAAAAATTCTTACATCATTCCTTTGATGCACGGTTGTTATATGACAAATTCTCATTTTCTGACCTCCTCTCTCTGATAATTGCCTTCTGCAATAAATGACACTAAATTATAAGCGAGTTCTACAGTTTGTTTCAGGAGTTTTATATTTAAAGTTTCAGGAGTATCACTGGGTAAATGGAGGTGTGTGTAACTATATTTTGTCACAAAATACAATCCTGGAATACCGGCATCATTAATAGGAGTGAGGTCTGCACCTCCACCTTTCCAAGTTTCTTGAACTATTAGTTTGTTTGTATCAAACGATCTAGCTATGGAGTATAATTCAGGAGATGATAAACCGTTTCCGATTTGAATGCTGTCTCCGGTAGCAATACAATCAATATTCAATGCCGCAATAATTTTATCTGGAGGTATTGGCAAATTTTTTACAAAATATTCTGCTCCTATCAAACCTTGCTCTTCGCCAGAGAATAAGGCAAATACAATACTTCGTGCATTTTCTTTCTGCGTAAAGATTCTAGCAAGTTCAAGAACTGCAGCACAACCAGATGCATTATCATTAGCTCCTGGATAAATTAAATCACATTGGTTTCCGACATGATCAAGGTGAGCAGTAATTAGAATGAATTCATTTTTTAAGTCAGGGTGTACTCCTTCAACAAAACCTACAATATTATATGTCTCTGCACTATCAGTAAACTCGGTTTTTACGTTTATTGAAACTGAGGTATTTAAGTGTTTCGATAATGGTTTCTTTGTCTCATTAATAGTATTATAAAGATTATGTAAATCTATATCCACATCACTGAAAAAAATATTAGCTGTATTCAAATCAGTTTGAATAAGAGGTAAATTGTGCATGTATTCACAGTCTCCAAACATTACACTTCCAACAGGCTCTTTTCTTGTCGAATTTGGATTTGGAATAAAAATTACTGCAAGGGCGCCTTTATCTTTCGCAGTTTTGGCTCTGCAACTAATGCTGAAGTGAGCTAGATTCGATAATTTAAACTGTGGATTGGTTTTAAAAATGAGTACAACTTTATCTTTAACTTCAACATTCTTATAGTCATTATAATCTTCATGTTCAATTCCAAAACCGCAAAATACAGTATTTGCAGAGAAATTTCCACTTCCAGTATAACCACGAAAGTTATAAGCTTCTCCATGTATTGGTTTATGACTTTTCAAACAGTTATCAAGAATTTCAAAATCACATGGACCTAAAAAGCGATTATGCTTAATAATCAGATTTTGCCTATAATGGTTATAATTAGAAAATAATTTTAATCCAAATCTATCATAATAATTTTCTGCATAGTTACAGGCTACATTATATTCTTGAGTACCCGGAAGTCTGCCTTTCAAAGATGGGTCGGACCAAAAGGAAATGTGTTCTTTCAGTAAAACAGTATCAAGTTCTAAACCCTTCTTATTGATTTGAGTATAAGTGTTTAAAAATAAAAAGTTTAGAATAATTAATAAATAGAATCTCATATTTACAAATTCTTTATTTGCAAAAGTAACTAAGTTTTTCAGAAAATAGATAATTTTATTATTGTAAGTTTGCCTTATAAATACATGGAAAAACAGATAAGCCTATCTTACAGGTCTAATTGTTTTAAGCAATCTTGTTATGCGCTTAATTCCCAGGCTTTTATAGTTTTTCTTTATCCATGCTAAATAAAACTTTATCTTATTCTTTTTAGAATGATCCCATGTCATTCTACAAGAATAACATGCTTTGTCGTCGCATAAGAAAAAATGCGGATCTTTTTTTAGAATTTCTTGCTCGATTTCCAAAGTTATTTTCATGTCTGTTAATAAAGCTTCAGCATTGCCTATTTTAGATTTAGATATTATTGCTCCGTATTTCTCATAATATGGAATAAACTTTGGAAATCCGGCAGCGCAACCTCCGTTCCAATTTACAACAGCAAGTTTTACCTTATTTGAGTCTGTTCTGTAAAGCACACCTTTGTTAAGTTGTTTTCTTACAAATCCTGCTTTTTCTATTGCAATGTGAGTTGTGCCAACTCCAGCAACTTTTTCCCCAATAGTAAGATTTTTTGCATTTTTATCACTCATTTTTTCAAGTAGGTAGTAACCTCCAGATTCATATGTATGATTAAAGCATAATTCTTCTGCTAATTTGCCTATCGCAACAAATTTTTGTATCGGGTGTTTACTTCTTATCATTTGGGGATGTTTAATCATCTCATTTGTGAATACACCAGCATATGAAGGAGAGTTATCATCAACGACATTACTTTTTTGATCTTCAGTTAATGGTAAAGGATAAACATCAACAAAAGCATCTGCTACCAATGTTCCTTCGCTTCCAACGACTTCAAGCAACGCGTTAAGTAATGTAGATGCTCCACCATTTATCTTTCCGATGGCTTTCATCGAAACTTTAAGGTGAAGTAAATCTCCTTGTTTTACTCCAACTTGTCTTAGTTGTTCAACCAAAGTATCTTGATTCAATTCTTCCATTGCATTATTAATTTTTTCCACATACTACACGATATAAAATAAAAATAAAATAAAAATAATATACAGATAGGATAATTGTTGTAATTGTAAGAAAAGTTTTAATATCAAGACTATAATAATAGGTAATTCCAAAAATAGCAAAAATTAGCAGCAACAGTCCAAGTTGCCATAATAATGAAATTCTTTGTTTTTCAAAAACCGATAAACTAACTGAAATTGGAGCAACTATTAACCTAATACCAATCAAAGGAACTATAATTCTAGCATATTCTCCGGCAACTCTCCATTCTTCTCCAAAAATAAGCGCGAATAAAAATTCAGAAAAGATGAAAACTACAATTACCATTGGAACCGCTAACAAACTTAATTTCTTAACTGTAGTAATAAATACTTCTTTTGCATTGCCATTTTTTTTCAATTGATCACTGGCTTCTTTATAAAATACATTAGACATTGATGTTCCTATAAGAGTGATAGGAAGGGCTAAAATTCGGTTTGCAAGTGAGTAAAATCCAACGCTGGTAATATTAAATAAAACTGAAATAAGTAAACTGGAAGAATTTAGTGCTGCCGAATTGGCAAGAGTTGAAGGCATTGTAAATTTTGGAAAGTCTTTGTATCTCTTAGCAACTCGTATCATATTAGACCAATTGATACTTATTAACATTGTTTTTAGGTTAAGTTTTCTCAACAATGGAATAATTGATGCTGCAAATCCAAATAGTTGACCAATGATTAATCCTGCTGGTGAACTTTGAATAGCTCCGAGAATAATCTGTATTAAGGTTCTAGAGCTAGAACGAACTATACTTGCATTGGAAATGTTATTAAAGTTCTTTTCTCTAGTGTTATAGTAACTAAGCATATTAAATAAGCCCTGAATAAAAATGGCAGGAGGGACAAGAAATAACCAGAATTTTATTTTTGAATTATTTAAGAGCTCTGCTATAAAATCGGCAAAGAAAACCAGCACTAATAGAAAGAAAATTGAACCAAAAACAGCAATAATAGTTCCTAATCCCATTAAATTCCATACATCTTCTTTCTTATCAGGCAAGACCACAGCAAGTTCGTAGCGAGCATTTGCAACAGATCCTAAAATCAAACTGATTGATAGGAATAATTCGAATAATCCAAATTCCTCCGGAGTGTAGATTCGGGTTAAAACCGGCATTAGTGCTAACGGGATTAATTGTGCAATAAGAGTGCCTCTAAACAAAATGAAAAAGTTCTTCGAAAACTCAGATTTGTGCGCAATTATATCTCCAATCTTTTTGAACATCAGTATTTTGAATACAGATTAAATAACTTCAATAATTTTTCCAAATATAAGTAATTATGTTATTTAATAATATGCTATGTTGAATCATCTTTCTTTTTAATAATCTAAATCATGTCAATATAGATGTTTTGCTTTTTTTTAATTACATTTGTTTTATAATCTAGAATATATTTTACTCATGCTATTATGCTGAAAATAAGTATACAAACAAAATTTATCAAGGAAAAACAATATGTTATTGATTATATACTTAATGAATTATTAGGTCTTGAGTACAGTATATTTTATTGCGATAAACCTGAGTATAAAATTGAGTTCAATGAGTCTACGCTAATTTTTAAAGACAGTTTCTTTTCAAAAACAGATGATATATATTATTACAGAAATATTGAAAACCTGCCAAAACATATTGTTTTTCAGCACACAGAATTTGCTCCAGAATTAAATTTAGCCGTTCTGTTTGGAAATGATTTAATAAAACAAACAGAAAATCATTTAGAGTCTGGAAACGACATATTTGCAGCAACTTTTTTTATGCTCAGCAGATGGGAAGAAATTGCATCCACTAAAAGAGATAAACATAATAGATTTGACGAAAGATATTTATATTCAATTGAAAACAATATTGCACACAGACCTATTGTAAATGAATATGCTGAGTTTTTAAAAAATGTGCTTGTGTATTTTGGTTGCAAATTAACCTTCAAAACTCATTTATACAAACTATTTATCACTCATGATATAGACGATTTTGCACGATATGATAGTCCCCTGAAATTTATCAAAGCCCTCGGAGGCGACATAATTAAACGTAAAAGTATTTCAACATTAGCACAAACTTTCTCAGACTATTTTTCTATATCACTTGGAAAGAAAAAGGATGTTTATGACACATTTGATTTTCTTATGAATGTATCAGAAAAATACAATAATAAATCGCGCTTTTACTTTTTGCCGGGAAAAAAAGGAGAATTTGATGTGAGATTTGATATTGAAGCTCAAAAAGTTCTAAACATTATTCAAAGAATAATTTATAGAAAACATATTGTAGGAATACATCCTTCATACAATTCATACAATGACGAACAGATATTTCAACAAGAAATTGATAGGCTAAGAATTATAACAAATGAACTAAAAGAGGGGAGACAACACTATCTAAGATTTGAAAATCCTACAACTTGGGAATTATGGGAAAAGAATCAACTTTTAATTGATAGTAGTATAGGTTTTTACTCAAACATTGGATTCAGGGCAGGAGTGTGCACTGAATATCCGGTGTTTAATATCATAAATCGAGAAAAACTGAGATTAAGAGAAAGACCTCTTATTATAATGGATACTGCTTTGAGAGCTACAAATAGCGATAAAGAAAAAATACTTGAAAGCTGTAGAAGTATTTCAGAGACTGTAAAAAAATATAGAGGAGATTTCGTTATCTTATGGCATAACAGTAATTTAAGGGTTAATGAATGGAAAAATTGGGATAAATTTTATGAGGAATTAATAGAAATTATTAGTTAAATGGAGTTTGTTTTTGCATTGTTTTATTTGTCTGGATTAATCAAGAGTTTTCTGCTCTTTTTAAATATAGATTTACCGATTGACTTTACAATAATTACAGCCTCCTTATTATTGATTTCACTAATCTTTTGCTACACTACAAAACCTTTCAGACTTGCTTTCGACAGAAGAATACTCTTGACATTTATATTCCTGCTTTTCTTCTATATTTGGATGATCGTTACATTAATATATACTTTATCTGACAATTATTCAGTTACCAAAACCCTATACTTTATACCAAATATTTTAGCATTTATCTTTCCAATTCTGTATAAGCCTTTTGACATAAGAAGATTTTTTAAGTTTATTATTATTATTGTTCCTATTCTTACAGTATTCTTTCTTTCATTTTATTTGAGTTATAGATTGACTTTGGTAGAGTCTGATTATTATAATTCAATAAAAGGCCTATATCTTACTTGTGCTACATTACTAGGAATAAATATTCTAGTATTAATAAATAGTCATAGGAGATTGTTTCCATCAACAATTATTCACTTGGGACTTTTAACTATTTCAATAATATTATTGATTTTATCAGGAGCAAGAGGACCTCTAATGTTTTTAATATTATTAATAATTTGGATAGCTTCTTTTAAAATACTTAGAATATTTGTTGATGGCAAGATTAAAGCTAATCTTAAAAACTTTGTTTTTGCTGGGACGGGATTATTTTTGATTGGAATTCTAAGCTTCTTGTTTTTCTCTGAAGAAATATTATTCCTAGCAGAAAGAACGATTACTCGCACATCATTATTCTTGTCGACTAACACATCAACTGGTATGGGGAGTTCTGTTAATGTGAGAATTGATCAAATCTTACTTTCACTTCAGCTGATTTCTGATAATTTCTACGATTCTATTTTTGGTTATGGTATTGGAAGTTTTGGAATTTTAGAAAGAGGTGTTGATGTTCGATCGTACCCTCATAATATATTTTTAGAAATTTGGGTTGAAATGGGTATTGTTGGCTTGATCTTATTTTCATGTTTTCTATTTATGGTATTTACCAAACATAAAGGAAAACTTACGTATATAAGCTTATTTGTCTTAATATTTATAATTCTTAATTGCATGAAATCTAATTCTATAGTTGACATGCGTGTATATTTTTGCATTTTTGGAATGTTCGTACTTGGAGCAAATAAAGATGAATCTATCTCAAATTATCATAGTACCAGTAAATAGCTTTCTTTAGTCCTTTATAAACATCATATTCCGGATTATAATCCAATAAACGTTTTGCTTTATCAATAGAGGCTAATGAATGCTTTATATCTCCTTCGCGATTATTGGTAAAATCAGGTTTTATTTCTGCAATTTTCGAATCAAATTCAGATAGATAAGTAATCAATGTACTTGTAAGTTCCAGTAAACTATTGCTTTCTCCATACGCAATATTAAAAATTTGATTTATTGCATCTCCATTTTTAGTAGTGGCTGCTAGTTCATTAGCCTGCACAACATTATCGATATATGTAAAATCACGTGATTGAGTACCGTCGCCATGAATAACCGGAGGTTTATGATTTAGTAAGGATTTTATAAATTTTGGAAAAACGGCCGCATAAACACCTTCTGGATCCTGTTTCTTTCCAAATACATTGAAATATCTAAGACCAATAGTGTCAATATTATACAACTTAGAAAATACCTCAGCATAAAGTTCATTCACATACTTTGTAATAGCATAAGGAGATTTTGGTTTCCCAATTCTATCTTCAAATTTTGGCAATTCCTCTGAATCTCCATAAGTTGAGGAACTTGCTGCATACACAAATCTTTCTACCTTATTTTCTACTGAAGTTTTAAGAACATTTAGAAAACCATTAATATTAACATCATTAGTTGTTATGGGATCATTAATTGATCTTGGGACTGAGCCTAATGCTGCTTGATGGAGAACGATTTCAATATCTTTGGTAGCATAACGACATATATCTATGTCTCGAATATCACCATCAATCAATTTAAAATTAGTAGAGCCTATAAAATCAATTATGTTTTTTCTTTTTCCTGTTGAAAAGTTATCAAGGCAAACAATATAATTATTCTGATTGATAAGTTTTTCAATAATGTTAGATCCAATAAAACCAGCACCACCGGTTACAAGTATTCTTTTATTGTTAAGAGTTCTAGCGATCATTTTATTTTGCGAAATTTACAGACCTTGTTTCCCTTATTACAGTTATTTTTACCTGACCAGGATAAGTCATTTCATCTTGAACTCTTTTAGCAATTTCAACACTTAGCTTTTCAGTTTCCTCATCTGAGATTTTTTCACTTCCAACAATCACTCTTAATTCGCGTCCAGCCTGAATAGCATATGTTTTGAGTACTCCGGGATATGCTAGAGCAAGATTCTCAAGATCTTTCAATCGTTTGATGTATGATTCAACAATTTCTCTTCTAGCTCCTGGTCTTGCTCCTGAAATTGCATCGCAAACCTGTACTATTGGAGAAATCAAACTGGTCATTTCTACTTCATCATGGTGCGCTCCAATGGCATTACAAATTTCAGGTTTTTCTTTATATTTCTCAGCAAGCTTCATTCCATAAACTGCATGCGGTAATTCTGGCTCTTCATCCGCGACTTTACCTAAGTCATGAAGTAAACCTGCACGTTTGGCTATTTTAGGGTTCAGACCTAATTCTGAAGCCATTATTGCACTTAAATTTGCAACTTCTCTGGAGTGCTGTAAAAGATTTTGACCGTATGATGACCTATATTTCATTTTACCTACCATTCTAACCAATTCAGGATGTAATCCGTGAATTCCAAGGTCTATAGTAGTACGCTTACCAATTTCTATAATTTCTTCTTCCAGTTGTTTTTTTGTTTTATTCACAACCTCTTCTATTCTTGCAGGGTGTATTCTTCCATCCGTAACGAGTTGATGTAAAGCTAGCCTTGCGATTTCACGTCTTACTGGGTCAAAAGCAGAAAGAACAATTGCTTCAGGAGTGTCGTCAACAACAATTTCTACTCCGGTAGCTGCTTCTAGTGCTCTGATATTTCTACCTTCACGGCCAATAATTCTTCCCTTTAATTCATCGCTTTCGATGTGAAAGACTGTTACTGCATTTTCAATTGCTGTTTCTGTTGCAACTCGTTGTATGGTTTCAAGAACTATCTTTTTTGCTTCTTTATTTGCTGTCATTTTAGATTCAGCGATAATTTCATTTGCTATCCCAACTGCCTCAACCTTTGCATCTTCAAGTAAAGACTCAATAAGTTCTTTTTTTGCTTCCTCTGCAGACAAACCAGATACAATTTGAAGTTTTTCAATTTGCTCTTTGTGCATTTTTTCAAGCTCTTCAGTTCTTCGATCAAGTCTTTCCAATTGAACATCAAGATTTTGTCTAATAATATCAACTTCTTTTTTTTGTCTTTGTACTTCCTCAAACTTTTGTGAGAGAACTGTTTCTCTTTGTTTATTTTTATTTTCGGCAACAGCAAGTTTTTGATTTCTTTCATTCACGTAATCTTCATGCTCGCTTTTAAGATGAAGAAACTTCTCTTTAGCTTGAAGCATTTTTTCCTTTTTTATTACTTCAGCCTCTGCTTCAGCATCAGAGATAATCCGTTTCTTCTTTTTTATTAAAACTTTATCCCAAATTAGATAAGAAATTACCCCGCCGACAATTAGTCCGGCTAATGCTAAAATTATTGTAATTGGATCCATAGTTAAATCATTTAATTATTGTTAATAAAAAACCCGTATTAATAACTTCAAAGTTGATAAAACCCCAGTTTATACATGGGTGGGAACCATCTCCAGATTTCTAACTTCCAATGTTGACTGCAAAGCAGATGATTTTATTTCTAAAATCATTTAAGGCCTGTTTTACGTCCAAAGAACAGAATCCCAATTAAATTAGTGTTGAGTTTTACAACCTATAAAGAATTAATACGGGCAGTATTTAATATTTTAAAGAACGTTATTATTCATCCATTGCCTCTTCCAAACTGTAATTCAATATTTTGAGATCACTAATGAATGGACTTAAGTCTTCCTTCGCTTCGTTTTCAATAGCTTTTACTGCAAAGGTAAGCGCTGTCATTGCAAGATAATCATAATCATCTTTATTCTTATAACCCTGCTTTTTGTAATTTAGCAGATTGTCGCTGATTAAAGATGCTGCATGCCGAATCGTTTCCTCCTTTTTAGTTTCACCTCTTTTTATTACTAAAGGATAAATTCTTTCGCCTATACTTATTTTTATGGTTAACTTATCGTCCACTTACTAAAATCATTATTTGTTTATTAGCGCAATGCAATTGTCAATTTCCCGTATAATTCTATTTAGTTTAATTTTTGCTTCGTGTTCCGATTCTGAATTCTTTACAAGCACTCCTGCAATCTTTAAACTTTGATACTTCTTTTCCTTCTCTATATTTATTTCTTTAATTTTTACTAATTCTTCTTCTAATACTATAACCTTTTTTTGTAAACTATTGTTTAATTCCTTTTCTTTACGGTATAAACTTATAATCTTTTCAATGTTACTTTTTAATTGATTGATTATTATATTATAATCTTCATTCATTAGAATTTTTATTTACTCTTACAAAAATACGTTTTTTTTGATTAAAATAAAATAAAATGCTGTTAGTTTTGTAAAAATATTTTTCTACTTATGATAAAGTTTTTTCTTACTGGATTTTTTATTGTAATAATTTTGATACCTAATGTCTATTCACAAGTTGAAATTAATAAAAGCGACTTTGTTTTACCAGTTAGAGGTGTCACGTCTCTTTCAGGTAGTTTTGCGGAACCGAGGAACAGACATTTTCATACAGGCTTAGATTTCAGGACTCTTGCTAATGGCAGACCAATATATGCTGTTGCCGATGGTTACATTTCAAGAATAAGAGTCTCTCCATGGGGTTACGGATATGCTTTATATATCAATCATTATAATGGTTTTACATCAGTTTATGCTCATCTTGACGGATTTAAAGATGATATTGAAGATTTCGTAAAAAAAATGCAATATCAAAACAAAAGTTTTGATATTGATACTATACTTAACGAATCTGTTTTTCCCGTAAAAAAGGGAGAGCAAATCGCTGTAAGCGGAAATACAGGTCAGTCTGAAGGACCACACCTGCATTTCGAAATACGAGAATCCACAACTCAAAATCCAATAAATATTCTTAATGTATTGTATAATTTTAAGGATGATTTAGCTCCCGAGATTTATGGAATAGTTATTTATCCTGCAAATAGCAAATCATTCGTGAATGGGAGTAGTTCAAAACTATATATCCCTGTAACAAAAAATTCTGCCGGAAACTACGAAACATCTTGCAAAATGCCTATTGTAAGCGGTAAAATCGGGATAGGAGTGGATTATGTCGACAGAATGTCTAGTACCAGAAATAGATATGGAGTAAAAGATGCATCATTATTTGTTAACGGAAAACAAGTATATAATAGTAATTTTGAAACACTATCTTTTGCTAATCAGTCTCAGAAAAATAGCGTATTCGACTATGAGTACTTTCTAAAACAACGAAAGCACGTTCAACGCTTATTTAAAGAACCCAATAATACTAAAAATATATTCACAGTTCTAGAAAACGATGGGTATATTGAAATTATCAAAGATTCAGTTTATGAAATTATAATTAAACTAAGCGATTTTTATGATAACACTGCTAATGCCTCAGTAAAACTTAAAGGAGTAGCACTTCAAACAACAACAGATTTTCAAGATATACTTTATCCATATGATTCTGATATTTTTATCATAAAAGAAGACCTGAGATTCGAAATGGATTCTGGAGTTTTATTTGATGTTAATCCTATAAAAGTTAAAAAACTTGCAGAAGGCAAATACTCCTCAAAATATATAGTAGGAGACGAGAATATCGCCATAAAATCATCATATAGTTTATACTTATATATGAACGAAGATGCTCGAAATAACATGGAAAAAATCTTTATTTCGTGTACTCACAATAAAAGAATGATGTATTTCGAACCGGACTTTTTTAATACATGGGCAATATGCAAACCAAATGTTTTTGGAGAGTTCGAACTTAAGATTGATACAACTCCGCCAAAAATAGTCCCAAAAAACATTCGGGAAGGAATTTCTTTGACAAGATATCGATATATTGAATTTGAAATTTCAGATGATTTGTCGGGAATAAATTCTTATGATATATATATTAATGGTATATGGGTATTACCAGTTTATGAACCTAAAGATAAAACTGTAAGATATTATTTTGATGACAAGATAAAACAATCAGGAAGTCATAAATTAGAATTTATTGTGAGCGACAGAAAAAATAATGTGTCAATTTTTGAATGTAATTTTTATTATTAGACTCGGTTAGTGCACTGTAACCGGCTTAAAATCAGGAGCCAAATCATCATGAAAATTAACGTTCTGTACTTTCCATGAGTCATTAGGCTTATACAAGACAATTTCAATTTTTAAAGGCTGTCTTTCGTACTTCAAGGAAAAAGAATATTTACGATAGGATTCTCCCGCCCTTAATTCACTTATTAATTCATGTCCATAGTATTCCCCAAGTAATTTTCGAGACATATCAAATCTTTCCTTTATAGCACTAATACCAGGTTGACGTTTATCTATCAATTCATTTGTAGAAAATAGATAATCAATTGCTTCATCAATATTTCTTTCGAATTTGATAAAGAAGTTGTCTAAAAGCTCATGTGCATCAGCTTGCGCCTGTAAATTTAACGCAGATAATGAAAAAAAGGAAATAGTAATGGATATAAGAAATATTCGTTTCATTTTATATTTTTATTAAACTGACTATAAATATCATGCCTAATTTTTAACAAAATTACATTTTTTTCGATTATTAGCAAATAACAAAACGGAATTACTCCGTTTTGTTATTTGATTAAATTCGCGTCAGATTTAAATTGTGTTCTTCTATTAATTTTCGCAGATTTATCAAAGCATATCTCATTCTTCCTAAAGCAGTATTAATACTAACATTAGTATTTTCGGCAATTTCTTTAAAACTGAGATTTCCATAATGCCTAAGCAGTATTACTTCTTTTTGTTCTTCCGGCAAATACTCTACTATACTCCTTAAATCTGTTTCAATCTGTTCCCCTATAATTTTATCTTCAATATTCTCATCTGAATACTTTTGAGAGTTGAATAAATCAACTTCTCCATCATCATTTGAGTATGTATTGAGATTTTTTTCTTTGCGAAAATAGTCGATAGTAAGATTATGAGCTATTCGAATAACCCAACTAAGAAACTTGCCTTTATCAACATATTTCCCATTTTTAAGTGAGTTTATAACTTTTATGAACGTCTCTTGAAAAATGTCATCAGCAACATCTCTGTTTTTCACTGAGATAATAATGTAAGAGTATACATTCTTTTTGTGACGATTAATCAAGGTTTCCATATATTTCTTCTCACCCTTGGTGAAGCCTTCAATAAGCTCCTGATCAGAGAATTTTAATAAATCCATAATATCAAAGTTTAAAATCAGGGTAGAGGTTCAATCGAATATATGGTCTCCTTTCTTTTTTAGTTTAATAATTATCTAACAACTTTTTTTACGAATTGTTTTCCTTTTTGTTACACAAAAATAATGCAAAAATTATTAAAATAAAAATAAAATTGATAAAAAAATAGATAATAATAGTCAACTGACATCATTTCAATACATTAGAATAATAACAATAATAATTGACAGTATTTTTGAATATTTATATTTTTATGCATTCGTGCATAAAATATTTATGTTTTCAAACTGTATATATGAATCATAATATTTGAATCTATTTAATAAAAAGCTATATTGATGATATTCAATCATTTATTTATTATGAAAAAAACTTAGGAATCCTTATCTTTGGGCTTAAAATTTGCTTAAATTAAAGATTATTTAACAGTTATTTTTGAAATAAAACGATAATTTTGCATTTTACCATTTATAGCCTTTTTTCAGAAGAAACATGGACAGATTTCTCAAAATAGTTTTCATTTTTATTTTTTGTAATATGTCTGTTACATTGTACTCTCAAAAAATTGGATTAGTATTGAGTGGAGGTGGAGCTAAAGGCTTAGCTCATATTGGAGTCATTAAAGCTCTTGAAGAAAATGATATTCCTATTGATTATATTGCTGGCACATCAATAGGAGCCATAATAGGAGGATTGTACGCAATAGGTTATTCTCCTGAAGAAATGCTTGCTGAGTTTAATTCTACAAGATTCTATAATTACTATAAGGGAAATATCCCTGAAGAACAGTTCTATTATTTCAAAACAAAACCACCAAATGCCGCAATGTTTAATTTAGGCATTACTACTAAAGATTCGTCATTTTCGATAGTAATTCCCACCAATTTAATTGCAACACAACCAATGGACTTTGGAATAATGGACTATTTTGCAAAATATGGCGCAGGAGCAAATTATGATTTTAACAATCTGTTTGTACCTTTCCGTTGTGTAGCTGCAGATATTTTTAATAATCGTCCTAAAGTGTTTGATTCCGGAGATCTTGGCATGGCAATTCGTGCTTCAATGACATTTCCTTTTTATTTTAAGCCGGTAGAAATTGATAACATACTTTATTTTGATGGCGGAATATATAATAATTTTCCAAAAGATGTAATGAAAAATGATTTTGCCCCTGATTTTATGATCGGTAGTGTTGTTAGCGGAATATCAAGAAAACCTACATCAGACGACTTTTTTCTTCAACTCGAAAATCTTATTATGGGAGAACAGCAAGAATATTTTATTTGTAGTGAAGATGGAATCACTATTAAGATGGACTTTGCTGATGTTGGATTGCTTGATTTTCATAAAGCAAATGAACTCTTTAAATTTGGATACACAACAACTCTTGCACAAATTGATTCTATTAAGGCTTTAACTGAAAGACGAGTAAGCTATGATGTAATCAAAGAAAAACGGGAACTATTTAAAGACAGACAGCCTCCATTTATTATTAAAAATGTAAATATACATGGAATTGGAAGATTTGAAAGTGGTTATATTAAGCGTCATTTTAATACCGTAGATGATAGACTAACTATTCGTCAATTTGAGGGTGAGTATTATAAACTAGTTTCTGATTTTCAGATATTATCAGCCTTACCAATAGCGACATATAATGTAGAAAGCGGATATTTTGATATAGACTTATACGTAAAAAAAGCGAAAGCTCTAAATGTTGCATTTGGGGCGAATATAAGTTCAGGTTTTTCTAATCAAGGTTTTCTTGGGTTTGAATATAAAGGACTTAAATCCTTTTCCTACTTAATTGGCGGAAATATATATTTCGGCAGATTATACAGTTCAATTAATGCATTAGGAAGATTTGATTTTTCTACTCAACTACCGTTTGCTGTGGAATCATCAATTAATTTAAATAGATGGGATTATTTTAGGGGTTCGGCTAGATTATTCTCACTTGACTCAAGACCTCCAAATATAAATTATTATGATAATAATTTCAGAACCGACTTACTCATTCCTCTAAGAAACTTTTCGCTTATAAAAGTCGGTTTCGCAAGTAGCTTTTCTAATTATGAGTATTATCATATAAATAATTTTTTACAAACAGACACTGCAGATTATACTTCATTTAATTATAGTACACTACATTTTAGCATAATTAGGGATAATCTTAATTTTAGACAATATCCAAATAAAGGAGCAAAGAACCTTGTAAGTGTTAGACAAATTACCGGTAACGAAAATAATAATCCGGGAAATACCATAGCATTTACAGACTCACACAACCATAGTCATGGATGGTTTCAGATACACATGTATAGCGAAACATACAATCGCATATCAGAGAAGTTATCAATTGGCTTACACTTTGAACTTTTGGCAAGCAATAAAACTTATTTCAGAAATTATTTTTCGAGTCTCATTACAGCACCTTCATTCACTCCAACACCTCATAGTAAAACAATTTATTTGGAGAACTATCGCGCTAATAACTTTTTAGCAGTTGGCATCAAACCTATATTTATGATTTCTGAAAGACTGAATCTAAGATTAGAAGCATATGTATTTGCTCCATACGAAAAGATTCTAAAAACAGAACCGTACAGTCGAATTTACACCGCGCATAGTAGCGAAACATTTAGTTATGCTCATTTTACTGGAAATTTAACATTGGTTTATAATACACCTTTTGGACCAATATCTTTAAGTGCTAACTACTATGAAACTGATAATATCAAAATGTATTACATGTTTCATTTCGGGTATATTATGTTCAATAAAAGAGGTATTGACTACTAGATTAATTATTAAATATTAATGCATAATTGTAACAATTCCTACATGATCAGGACTTCCATCGTGCAAATGAATTACGTATAAGTATGAGCCTGTAGGTAATTGTTTGCCGTTATAAAATCCATCCCAATTACCTGTAGATGCAGGAGCGTCATATAAAATTTGTCCCCATCTATTAAATACTTTAACAATAGCTTTTGGGAAAATATGAATTCCTTCAATAATCCATTCATCATTTATTCCATCACCATTAGGTGTAAATGCATTTGGGATATTCAAACAATCAACTTCATTGTCCACTAAAATCACGGGACCAATTGATATTGAACATTCATTCTCATCTGTGATAGTAATCCAGTATGTTCCACTGATAAGTCCTTCAATATACTCAACAGGTGAGTATCCTCCAGTCCAAGAAAATGAGTATGGAGCTGTGCCGCCAATGACATTAAACTCAATAAAACCATCATTATTGTTTATACATGAAGGTCCTGCACTTTGATACCCTGCAACTATTTCTGACGGTTCAGAAATAATATATTGTTCTGTAAACAAACAGCTATTAGCATCGCTGACTGTCAAATTATAAAAACCCTGAGGAAGATTGTAAATCTCCGAAACATTAACTAGTTGATCATTATATTCAAAAGTGTATAAATATGGAGCAGTTCCTCCTGACGCTTGAGTAATTACATAGCCATTATTCTCTCCGTAACATCTTATATTTGACACCTCTGCTACAACACTAATTGGAGTTTCAGGCTGCGTTATTGTTGTTTGCCCTGTTGAACTACAATTATTATTATCAGTAACTGTCACAAAATATGTTCCAACAGTAAGACTAGCAATAGTTTGACTAAATTGAGAATTAGACCATATGTATGTATAAGGACCACTTCCACCATCGGGAACAGCTGTAGCAAGTCCATCATTTCCTCCAAAACATAGCACGTTGGTAGAATTAATATTCACTATAATTTGTTGTGGTTGAACTACTGTATATGAAGATGACCCCATACAACCCCAGTTATCAGTTACCTGAACAGAATATAAACCTGCAGTCAAATTACTAATAGTTTGTGTAGTTGCATTATTTGACCATAGATATTCAAAAGGATTAGCACCTCCTGCCACATTAACCAATAAGGATGCATCTGACTCACCAAAGCATGATACTGGACTTGTTTGAATTATACTAAGGTTTAAATCTCCTTGAACTCCGATAAAAACATTTCCTGTGCTTGAACAATTCCTTGCATCAGTAACAGTAACTTCATAAAATCCTGAACTTAGATTATTAGCTTGTGAGCCTGCATCTCCATGACTCCATAAAAATTGATAACCTCCATTTCCACCGCTTGCATTTGCAAGAGCACTTCCGAGACTTGTACCACAAATTACCGGCATTGAAGAAATTGAGATTACTAGTTGATCAGGTTGATTAATCTGAGATTCAGATATTGCAGTACAACCATTAAAATCTGTAACAAGCAAATTGTAATTACCTGAAGATGCATTTAGTAAATTAGGTCCGGAAGTATTTCCTGGATCATTCCATAAGTATGTGTAAACAGGTGTTCCTCCTGTAACTGACGAGATAATTCTTCCATCGTTTAATCCAAAGCAGGATACATCAGTGGGCACAAGATTAATATTTATTTGTGAAGGTTGATTTAATTGAACTGAAGATACAGCAATACAACCATTACTATCAACAACTGTCACTGTGTAATTTCCTGCAGCAAGATTGGAGGCTTGTGCTCCTGTTTGGTTTCCTGTCCCTGCATCCCAACTATAGCTAACAAAATCAGGAGGAATAACACTGGCAATACCATCTGAGGCGCCAAAACATGAAATATTTTCACCATTGTAGTTTGATGTCACAATTACGTTAATGTCAGGTGATGGTAAAAATGTTATTTCCAATTGATCAGAAACAGCTTCACAAGCACCGGCTGCAACATTGGCTGAAATTGTTAAAGTTAACGACCCAGCTGCAATTTCGCTCGCTGTTGGAGTGTAAGTGGCATTAAGGCTTGAATTGTTTGGACTAAAAACGCCATTACCTCCCGACCAAACAACACCTCCAACGCCATTAAAACTTGCAGCTAAATTAATAACAGGATTGTCAGAGCAGACAATAATATCGTCTCCTGCATAAATACTAAAGTTTTCATTAAACAAAATGTATGGATAAGACGATGTAGCATCAGCCAATTGCCAGTTGTTGACACTTGCTTTGGCAAGAGGGATTCCCGGAGCTATGGAACTAGTAGGAACAATTGACCAAATTGATTCTGTATTCCAATTAGCAATTCCATCATAAGTTCCATCTAAAGATTCATTAAAGTAAACGTCCATATTAACTAAAGCATTACCAAGGCTCTGATAAATTCGATGATAAAATAAAGAATTAGTATTACAAATATCCTCTTCTTTAATCGACCTATCGAAGCCTTCGACTGTTGCATCCACATTAGCTAATCTTATGTGATATTGATTTAAAGTGCTATTTTGAGGCTCAATTTCAACAGGTCTGTATCTTGTTATTCCCTGACTAGATCCTACTGGAAATAAATATTTATTCTGGGATAAAGTTTTTCTCGACAAGCTTCCCTGTTCTGTACTTGAAACAAATCCTGAAGTTCTAATTATTGCATTCGAATTAGTGTTTTCAACAAACATGTGGTTTTCATTTGTTTGCAATTCAAGATGCTTTAAATCAAGAGTACCATTTACGTATTTATTAATAGTTTGCGTTTTTATGCCCGTTCCGTCAAGAGTAAGGTTATGAAAATTTGTAGAAACACTGCCTGATAATAATTGATTATTCCCATTTAAAAAGACCGTTCCATTGAACGAATTGAAAGTGCTATTATTATTCCAATTTCCATATAGAATAATATGACCGGCTCCATTAGTTAATGAATTATTAGTAAAATTTCCTGTTATTGTAATCTCAGCATTATTACCTCCTGACTCATATATGCTTAAATCTCCATTATCATTTAATAAACTTCCATTTATTTGTATAAAAGATCCTGCCTCTGCATTAACAAAACTTCCGTTGTTAATGAATACTTGAGCAAATAAACTTACATTCTGAGTAATTGCAAAAAACAACAGAATGCTAATCGTTAGTCTTAACTTCTTCATTATCAATTAATTTATAATCAAAATTGATGCCTCAATCTATGCCATTTCTATTATAACAAAAATAGAAAAAAAATACTTTAATTATAAAAAAAAATTAATTTTTATTAAAATCTTTTATTATACCTTCTGTTATCCAATTTGCAAGTGCTTGTCGATTTTTGTAATTTAAAAATCTTTTCTGGTCACGAGGATTTTGGATATTTCCTAATTCAATAAGAATAGCCGGCGGATTAGTTTTTCTTATAACAAATAAATTCCTTGCGCTAACTGTCCCTGAATATCCTCTATTGGGCTGATGCTTTGCATATTTAGCATCAAATGTATTTCTGATATTTTCTGCTAATTCTCGCCCTTTAACACTAGTTGGGTGGTGATAAAAAAACACATCTACACCTGTACCTGAACCGCGTGAATCGAGATGAACTTCAATGACTCTTTGATATCTATATGTACTAAATTGCTTATGGACCTCATTTACTGCGTCCACTCTTTGTTGAAGTCTTTCGATATGGTTTAAAGGTATTGTTAGATTGGGATAGCATAGCTCGGTTTTATCCATAGGAAGAATTCTATCATCTCTTATTGAATTAGTTGTGTCAATAATTATCATTATCGGTTTTCCTCCATGCTCTTCTATTTTTTGAGCAATTCTCAAGCAAATGTCGTATGCATATTCATCCTCGCTAATTTTTACACCCTCTACCATTGCTACAGCACCAGGATCGGGACCTCCATGACCACTAATAATAAAAATAAGTGCGCCCTCCAATTGATTATCAATTACAGTATCTGCATACATTAAAACCTTAGTAGAGTATAATATCGAATTATCGGAATAATCAATTTCGATGACAGTATCTTTTTTAATAAGCTGTTTTGAAGTATCGGCAATGTCTTTATTTACATCATGTAAGGTGTCAATTTTAAAATTTACGCGAAGTAAAGAATCTATAAGATTATTATTTGTTATTTGATTCATAAATATTCCAGGCAAATAGTAAACTTCTCCTTCGATAAGTTGATTTTCCGGTAAGATTTTATTTCTATTTATTTCAATAAAGGCGTCAAAAAACTCTTTAGGATCATAATTGTTTTCACGAAGGATTTTATATATACCATCACCTTTTTCAGCAGTTACTTTTGGCAATTCCTCTGTCTTGTGAATATGAAATTGGAGCAATTATCAGGAAGACGATAATTAAAAAAAAAATTAAAAATTATATAAATTTTCATTTTCAATACACTAATAAAATTATTAAAACAATAAGAATTCAAATTTGTTATCTTTAAATTAAAAAACAAAATGAAATTACAATGAGTATATAACAATACAATGTTAATTAAACTTAAAGCATTGAATTTGTAGAATAACAAAAACATTCATACTTTTGCAGAAATTATTTTTTATGATTAAAATAGAATTACCAAACGGAGCAATAAGAGAATACGAAGCTGGAATAAACGGTTATGAAATTGCTAAATCAATAAGTCACGGACTCGCCAAAGAAGTTCTTTCAATAACTGTGAATGGGGTATTGCAGGATTTAAATGAAGCTATAAATGAGGATTCCCAAATTATACTTCATAAATTTGATGATAAAGAGGGGAAGCATGCATTTTGGCATACATCTGCGCATTTATTGGCTGAAGCAATTGAGAGTTTGTGGCCTGGAACAAAATTTGGCATTGGACCAGCAATAGAGAATGGTTTTTATTATGATATAGAACTTCCTGATTCGAAAGCACTATCTGAAAATGATTTTGATAAAATTGAAAAGAAAATCCTCGAATTAAGCAGATTAAATCTGCCTATGCAAAAAAGAATTGTTTCTAAAATTGAAGCATTAGAATATTTTTCTAAAAAAGGAGATGCATACAAGCTTGAGCTAATAAATGACCTAAATGATGAGAATATCAGCTTTTACACACAAGGAAATTTCGTTGATTTATGTAAAGGACCTCATTTGCCTGATAGTTCTCAAATTAAAGCAGTAAAAATTCTTAGTCTCGCAGGAGCATACTGGAGAGGGGACGAAAAGAATAAACAGTTAACAAGAGTTTATGGAATTTCCTTTCCAAAGCAAAAGATGCTCGACGAATATATAGAATTATTAGAAGAAGCAAAAAAGAGAGACCATAGAAAAATAGGTAAAGAATTGGAATTGTTTACTTTTTCTCAAAAAGTTGGCATGGGTATGGCATTATGGTTGCCTCGAGGCGCTGATTTAAGAATGAGACTTGAATCATGGCTTACAAAAGAGCTTAAAAAAAGAAATTATGAAATGGTAATGACTCCTCACATCGGTAACGTAGAATTGTATAAAACCTCAGGTCATTATCAAATGTATGGAGAATCATCTTTTCAACCAATTTCGACTCCTCAAGAAGGAGAGGAGTTTATGCTAAAACCAATGAACTGCCCTCACCATGTTGAAATATTTAAGGCAGGCTATTATTCTTATAGGGATTTACCATACAGAATGGCTGAGTTTGGAACAGTTTATCGTTACGAACAATCGGGAGAATTACATGGTTTGACTAGAGTAAGAAGTTTTACTCAAGATGATGCTCATGTATTTTGTCGACCCGACCAAGTTAAAGAAGAATTTAAAAGCTTGATTGATTTAGTAATGTATGTTTTTAATTCTCTTGGTTTCAAAGACTATATAGCTCAGATTTCATTAAGAGACCCTGAGAACAAGACTAAATATATTGGAACTGACGAAAATTGGAATAAAGCAGAAGAATCTATTCTTGAAGCAGCACAAGAAATGGGACTAAACCCAGTTGTAGAACTCGGTGAAGCAGCATTTTATGGTCCAAAACTTGACTTCATCGTGAAGGATGCTTTAGGACGAAACTGGCAATTAGGAACAATCCAAGTTGATTATAACTTACCTGAACGTTTCAATCTCGAATATATAGGCTCAGATAATAAAAAACATCAACCTATAATGATTCATCGTGCTATTTTTGGTTCTATGGAGAGATTTATCGCAGTATTAATTGAACATACAGCAGGGAAATTTCCAATTTGGCTGAGTCCTGATCAAGCTGTAATACTTCCAATTAGCGAAAAATTTAATGAATATGCAAAAAAAGTTTTATATTTGTTAAAAAATTACGATATTCGCGCCCAAATTGATGAGCGGAATGAAAAGGTGGGAAGGAAGATTAGAGATAATGAATTAAAGAAGATTCCGTACTTGTTGATTGTGGGTGAAAAAGAAATGGAAAGTGAAACTATTTCGGTGCGTAAACAGGGACATGGTGATTTAGGAAGTATGAGCACTAAAGAGTTTTCAGATTTAATAAATGAAGAAATTAGTAAATTTAATGTTTAATTAAAAAAGGAGGATAATTTTATCAGACAGGTTAGAAATATAAGAAGTAATATGCTTAACCGCAAGAAAGAAAGTGAGCATAAAATAAATAGGTACATCAGAGCACCTTTTGTAAGAATAGTAGGAGACAATATCGAGGAACCTAGAATCGTAAGTTTAAAAGAAGCATTAGACATTGCTGAAGAAATGGAACTTGATTTAGTTGAAATTTCTCCAAATGCAGATCCTCCTGTTTGTAAAGTAATTGATTATCAAAAATTCCTTTATCAATTAAAGAAAAAACAAAAGGAAAAAGTTACAAATGCTCAAAAAACTGTAATCAAAGAAATACGATTTGGACCTAATACAGATGAACATGATTATGCATTTAAACTTAAACATGCGGAAAAGTTTCTAAAAGAAGGAAACAAAGTAAAAGCATTTGTATTTTTTAAAGGTAGATCAATACTATATAAAGAAAAGGGTGAGATTTTATTGTTAAAACTTGCTTCAGATTTGGAAGACATTGGTAAAGTAGACCAATTACCAAAACTTGAAGGCAAGAAAATGATAATTTTTCTGACTCCTAAAGTTCAAAAAAAGAAAAATTAATATTTTTTAAATTTAGAAACGATGCCAAAAATGAAAACAAAGTCAGGTGCAAAAAAAAGATTTGTCCTGACAGGAACGGGAAAAGTTAAAAGAAAACGTGCCTACAAAAGTCACATTTTAACCAAAAAATCGACCAAACGTAAAAGAAGATTAGGTCAGTTTACTACTGTTGACAGTACAATGGAGAAAAATGTGAAAATTTTATTAGGAATGTAAATTTAATTTTTTGAGTGAAAGAAAACAAGTAATTAACCTGAGTGTATTAGCCGGAAGATTCATCCATTGATGAACGCTAAACATTCAAAAAAAAAGTAAAATTATGCCAAGAAGTGTTAACGTTGTCGCCGCAAGAGAAAGAAGGCGCAAAATTTTAAAGAGAACAAAAGGCTACTTCGGTGCCCGTAAAAATGTTTGGACTGTTGCTAAAAATGCTTACGAAAAAGCATTGCAGTATGCATACAGAGATAGAAAAAACAAAAAAAGAAGTTTCCGAGGCTTATGGATTCAGAGAATAAATGCAGCTGCCAGAATAAATGGGATGAGTTACTCCGAGTTTATGGGTAAGGTTAATAGTAATAATATTCAGCTTAACAGAAAAGTACTTGCTGATCTAGCAATGAATCACCCGAAAGCTTTTGAAGCAGTTATTAAGTCATTAAAATAAAAGTTAAAGATTATATCTAAAAAGCTTGCACATAACAGTGTAGGCTTTTTTATTTTTCGTATATTTAAAATGAATTCAGCATTTTTTAATATTAAAGAATGGATTATCAAGCACGATGATTCAATTGTTTTTACAATCTTTTATATTGGATTATCTGTCGCATTGAGCATGCTTATAAGTCTGTTTTGGCTATTAGCAATTGTTTCAATACATTACATTTTTGAAATTGTAAAGATACATAGAAATAATTCCTTTTTTAAATCACTTCTCTTAGCCTTATGGGAGGTTAAACTAGATATTGTATTAGTACTTTTTGCAATTTGGCTTGCAGTATATCTTGATTATATTTTTGGAATTGTAGGTATGGGAGTTGGAAGTAGAGCAATTGCACAGGCAGGATCAAGATTTGCAGTTTTACAGCGAGTAATTAGATCAATCTTATTATCTATTGATGATTTAGCTCAAATTGTTAGATTTTCATCTAAAGCGAAAAGAAATAAATCAACTCGTACGGAGACTAAAACTAATAATATTGGTGATTATATTACAATTATCTGTGGTCTTGTGACATTAATGCTAATTATTTTTGCTCCGTTTCTTACTGAACACAACATTTCGGCTGTTTTTGAAATAATAAGAACTGAATTTCATCCTTGGCCTTTCATTTTATAGATTAGTTTATATGTGTGGAAGATTTATATTAGTTCAGAAAATTGAAACTTTGGAAAAGCGTTTTAATGCAACAGCTGATTTTGAGCTTAACTACAAAACTTCATATAATATACACCCTGGAGCCGAATCTGTTATAATTCCATCTGATAAACCAAATAAAATTGTGAATGCAATATTCGGAATGAGTCCTGAATGGTCGAAAAAACAAATGTATCTCTTTAATGCCAGAGCAGAAGGAGATAGGAATAAAGATAATGATCCCAATTACAAAGGTTCTATGAATATAATTAATAAACCTGCATTCAGAAAGCCCATCAGAACAGAACGATGCCTCGTTCCGGCTGATGCATTTATTGAGGGAACTACAAACGAAGGACTGTCATATCCATATCTCATATTTCTACGTAATAAAGAAAGACCATTTTCGTTTGCCGGATTATTTTCAGATTGGAAAAATCCTATTTCAGGTAAAATTATTCGAAGTTTTTCAATAATTACAACAACGGCAAATGAACTACTTTTAAGAATACCGCATCATCGAAGTCCTGTTATCTTAAGCAAGCATAATGAAAAAAAATGGTTAAACTTAAATACTCCTCTGCATGAAATTACGGACTTATTACGACCATATAATCATGAACTTATGAATGCTTATCCTATTAGTAATGCAATCAAACAAATTGAGAATAATAGCGATGAAATTATTCTGCCACTTGGAGATTTTTTTTATGCGGAAAATGGGATAAAGATTAGTAAATCTGTTTCTAATCAAGGATTTGGACGAAAAAACAGAAAGTTTTAAATGATTTACACAAATAAATGTAAATAACTTTGATTAAAAAACTTTTTAATCATAAAAAAAATAAGCAATTTTTGTAAAAAAAATATGTATCGATTATTTTTATTTGTCGCATTACTTTCCTTACTAAACAATTGCTTTTCACAAGATTCAATTCGAAAAGCGACAGATACTGTTCAATATGGTAATTATCAACTTGTATTATTTGATAATTACACATGGGAATATGTCAACCATAATCAAGTCCTATCAGAATTTAGGTACGCAGACTCAATACGAATTTATAATCATATATTGAACAATAAAGTGTATACCCCTGATATAGAAAGTTTATTTATGTCTGATTGGGATACAACAAATACACATTCCTACGGAGGCATAGACTATTTTGAAGTATCAGACACACTCGCTATTCCTTTGTTAACAGACACATCATTCTTCACAATGCCATCTGAGGGTATTTTACAATCAAAGTTTGGATGGAGATGGGGCAGAATACACAACGGCATAGATTTAAAACTTGAATCAGGAGACTCTGTTGTTGCCGCATTTGATGGAGTAGTTAGGTTTGCCGGATGGAATCGTGGAGGTTATGGGAATCTTGTGATCATAAGGCATTACAATGGGCTTGAGTCTTATTATGCTCATTTATTAAAAATTAATGTTGTCAGAAATCAGGAAATTAAATCAGGAGATTTGGTAGGACTTGGAGGTAGAACAGGGCGTGCTTATGGCGACCATCTTCACTTTGAATTAAGATATAAAGATAATTCATTCGATCCCGAAATTATAATCGATCCCGAAAATAAGAGTTTAAAATCCGACACACTCATTTTATTGCCGGAACATTTTGCACATATAAAAGAATTAAGTCAGGCTCAATATCATACTGTAAGTCAGGGTGATACTTTATGGGGTATTTCGCGAAGATTTGGTGTTAGTGTGAGTTTTCTTTGCCAATTAAATGGAATTACTCAGGATACACCTTTAAAAATAGGTCAAAGATTGAGGGTTAGATAAATAATTGCCTAATCTACTTAATAACTGTAACATGTCCTGAATATTCATGAAAGGTCCCTTTTTTATCTCTTAGTTTTGCAACATAAGAATATGTGCCTTGAGCAACAAAATCTCCTTTATTGTTATTATATCTTCCTTGCCAAGCTTGGTTGAAATCTTTAGTTGTAAATATTATATCCCCAAATCTACCATAGATTGTTAATTCATAATAATCTTCATCAATACCTGAACCTTGAGGATAAAACTCTGAATTTTCAAAAGATCTTAAATTTATCGCACTTGGAAAATATATTTTATGATCTTCAACTATAGTGACTTTTTTAATAACAGTATCCGCACATAAGAAATCGCTCAAAATTTTTAGTTTAACATCAAATTCGCCTGGGCTTCGATATAAATGGGAGGGATGTCTATTATTGCTTTTACTTCCGTCTCCAAAATCCCATTCCCAAACGAGTGCTCCTATTGAAGCATCCTCAAATTGAATTAGAGGATTAAAAAGTCCTGCTTTTGAAGGAAATGTCTTAAAATCAGCAGTAGGAGGTGCATGTATAGTAATTTTTGTTTTGACAGAATCAATGCATGACTCAATCGTGGTAACAACTAATTTCACTTCATAAATACCCGGCAAAGAATAAACTTGTGATGTTTTTTTTAAAGTTGAAACTAAATTTTGGGTGGAATTTGGATTTTGAAACTCCCAAAGATAAAAATAATCTGTATTTTCCGTAATGTTATCAAAATACACTTCTAAAGGAGCACAACCGGTAAATGGAAAGCGAGTTAGATTAATTTCTGGCGCAGGATTCACAACAACTATAATTGAATCTTGAAGCAACTCTCCGTTGTCCTCAACTGTATATACAATAAGGTTATTACCAATAACAGCTTTTGAGGGGTTAAAAAAACCTCGACTTTCATCTGTTATTCCAGTACCAGACCAATATCCACCGGATGGAGTTGCAGTTAATTGAATTGTGGTAGAATTTGAACAAAGTGGTTCAACCGGGTTAATTAGTTCATCTGAAGACTTGCTTATATAAAGATTTTGAGCGCTAATTTGTTTCGTAAACAATACACTAAAGATACCTAAGGCAAGTACTGATGTAAAAATTGATATATTATATATAATTCTCATTAAAGTATTATTCATTTTAATTATTATATTATTACAAAAATAGCTATAAATACTTGATTTAAACATGATTATTACAAACTCACGAAAACATATTATACTTTTAACAATAAATTAAATAAGAACCGTTTAAATAAAGTCTAATTATTATTAAATATGTTAATTTATGAAAGAATGTAACTATTTTTGTATTCAATGAAATGTAGAAAATGCGGAGCGTGCTGCAAAGCTCCATCAATATCTAGTCATATACCAGGAATGCCTGATGGTAAGCCAGCAATGACAGAATGTATTCATCTTGATGATAATAATTTATGCCTTTTGTATGGGAAACCACAAAGACCAGAAGTTTGCAATAAATGCAAGGCTGATGTTCTTTTTTGTAGTAATAACTACATGGAAGCAGTGAGTATTTTTTGTATGTTAGAAAAATAGAGATATTTTGATTACGTGTTATATAAATTTATATTTTTGGACTAATATTTGCTGATACTTTAAATTATTATCTATTTTATGAATAAGCGAATTCGAATAATCAACATCCTTATTATTTTTATTGTTTTAACGACCTTATTATGTTCCTGTCCATATTCATCAAATACTGCTCTTTCGAAGCCTGACACCGAGCCGGAAGATTTTTTTTATGGCAAATGGCTTAATGTAAACGAACTGGCTGATTTTCCTCATTATTTCCAAATTATTCGAAAAGACAAATTCAGATTCACTGCAGAAAGATATGAGTTTAATTTTTCTACTTCTTTATATGAAAAAACTAATTCGTTGATTTGTTTCTTTACAGATATTGAATCTACTCGTTTTATTAATATAAAGCAGGATGGGTTATTTTATTTTTACAAACTTGAACTAATTAGTGAAAACGAATTTAAGCTTTACGAAGTTACGGATAATATTACTGAAATATTCTACAGGTCAAGAGATATAAATGCTTTTTTTAGAAATAATAAGGACCTGAGCTTCTTCTACAATAAAGATGTAGAAAATTACATTAAAGTTGAGTAAGACGAATTAATTTAATAATTATCATTTGTCCATATTTCCCATGCTTTATCTGCTTGTTCATAAAGCATAGTTAGTCCATTTTCAGTGTATGCTCCTTTATCTCTACATTTTAAAAGAAATAAAGTATTCTCAGGATTGTAAACTAAATCAATAGCAAAATGCTCTGTGCTAATCATTTCATAAGGAATATCTGGACATTTATCCTTATTTGGATGCATCCCGACCGGACTAGCATTTATAATTAATTTATAATCATTTATTATGTCTCGATTCAGAGCACTATAGCTAATCATTGATGGTTTTGAAGGATTTCTGCTAACATGTATATATTTGATTCCTTTGCTATTTAGTAAATAAGCCACAGTTTTAGCAGACCCTCCTGAACCTAAAATAAGAGCTTTAATCTTATCTGGTAAATCGAATTTATTTATAGTTTTTTGCAAACCAAATATATCTGTATTAAAACCTTTAAGCTTAATATTGTTATCATCTCGATATATTTTGATTGTATTTACATTGCCAAGTTTTAAAGCATCAATATCTAGTTCATCGAGATATGGAATAATAAGTTCTTTATAAGGCGTAGTAACATTTATTCCTAACAAACTTTTATTACTTGCTACTATGTTATTGATTTTCGAGATCTCCGAAATCGGGAATGTACTGTATTTAGCATCTGCTATACCAAGCGCACTAAATTTTTCAGTAAAATATTTTTGCGAATAGGAGTGTCCTAAAGGGTAGCCAATTAAACCAAATTCTCTCATTTACTCTTTGTCTTTTTTAAATTTACTTCCCATACTTTCGATAATCCAAATACTTGCAATACCAGTCAAAAATATGCAGACTGCGATAAAAAACTCTGAGTTAACTTCAGGCAGGAACCACTCATAAGCAACAAGTTTTTGTTTTTCTCCAAACAGTTCAAATATTCCGATTTTCCATGGCCATAGAATGCCTAGTGAACCAAGCACAAAACCAGTTAGCAAACTCATAGTTTGATCTCTGAACTTTTTGAATATCCATGACAAAAGATACGAAAAACCCATCAATCCAGCAAGTCCTCCAATAACAATAGGTGCAAGAATATCAATTTTCAGATTACTAACTGCGTCTATCATCACTAATTGATAATTACCCAGTAAAATCAAAACAAAAGACCCGCTTAGTCCAGGTAATATCATGCTACATGCTGCAAGTATACCACATAATAACAAATAATATAGCGATGCGTTTTCAGAGGCAGGCTTAAGAACAGAAATCATTATTGCAATAGAGGTTCCTATTATAAATAGCGAAATTGTAGCAGCATTATATTTTTTTATCTCTCTACCAAGAAAAACAACTGATGAAAGAACCAATCCAAAGAAAAAAGCCCAAATATATACAGGATAAACATCAAAAAGAAAATCAAATAGTTTGGCAATGCTAATCATTGCTATTCCCAATCCAAGAAAAACAAAAAACAAAAAATATAGGTCGGTATATTTAATAAAATCTTTAATCTTCCCTTTAAAGATGAGTCGTAAAGCATTGATATTAAATGATTTTATGGAGTTTATTAGACGTTCAAAAATTCCTGTAATCAAAGCCATTGTACCCCCGGAAACTCCTGGAATAACATTCGCTGCCCCCATGCTCATTCCTTTTAAAATAATTAATATAGATGTCCGTAAATTCATTTCAATTAATTTGCTGCGAAATTATAATTATTTTACTTACAAAAAAAGGCATATTGATTGAACTTGGCATTTAGCTGTATAAAAGCTACTTTTCTAATGGAATCATTCTTTTTATTGCTTCTCTATACTTTTCTGGAAAATCAGGAACTCCGTTGCCGGTTCTATCTTCAAAAGTTTTTATATACTGCAGAACAGCCATCCATTCTTTGCCTTCCTGAATACCCTCTTTATTCTCATCAAAATCAATCCAGACATCTTTAATATTTTTAACTTTCTCACCATTCAGATGTTTTGGAACTACGCTAAGTATTCCGAAAGTCATTTTCTTTATCATTCCAACAAACTCGAGCATGTATGAATTAGCGACAACTGCATACAACTGTTTATTTTTCTTTCGAGTGTCAACTTCAATTCCATTAATTTCGATTTTGGTGATTTTTTTCAAAAAACCTTTATCTTTATCATAGAATATCTTAACTCCTGAGAAATAGCAATGATTTGACTCACTGATTTTCGGAGCTATAAGAAGAACTTCGAAAAGGCTTTTTAGTTCTTTACCTGTAAGAAAAACACGAGCGAGAGGATATCCTGGAATATTATCATCACCTTCTCCCAAACTGGTTACTCTGAAAATGTCGGAAGCTATTTGAACCCCATGATTACCAACTTTAATATCGTCTCGGATTACGCCGGCTGCTATTATTGTAAAATCAGTTTTTGCAGACGAATGATTATTTACATAATAATATAATGCATCAGCTAAAAAAGGTCCGAGATTACTTTCGTTTAAATCGGAATATCTCCCTGCAACCAGTTCATAATCTGTGGCTACAACAGGCAAATAATAGCCAAGACCCATTGGTCGGAGTAAATTCTTATCTATGAGTCTAATTTGATCAGCAATTTCCTTATGTATGTGGCAATCTCCCATAATATTGTCATCAACCGGTATTAAACTGTATTTGGACTCAGAAACACCGAAATCACTAATATTTATTTCAAGTCTACCTACGTATTTACCCTGCGAACCTCCCTGAACAATAATTGTTTCTCCAATTTTTATCAAATCTTTTGTTTTTGAATGCGAGTGTCCACTTATAATTACATCAATGCCTTTAAGCTTTTGAGCAAGTTTAATATCTTCTCCTTTCCAGTTGCCTTCTTCGTCAAGTTCCAAACCTGAATGAGATAAGCATATAACAATGTCAACATTTTCTTTTTTGCGAAGAGTTTTCACAGTTTTTCGTGCTGATTTTATATAATTTGGAAACTCTAGGGGAGTTTTTCCAGGTGCAACTTCATCAGCATCAATACCTATAAGTCCGAAAATCCCTATTTTTAATCCATTTCGTTCTAAGATATGGTATTCTTTTATGATTCCTTGATCATATAAATCTTTAAACTTTTTATCTCCTTGCTGTTTTTTGGAGAACTTAAGATTTGATAGTGTTAGTAATGGAATTTCTCCATTTTTAAGGGAAGAGGAAACAATATCAGCAAAAGCATCTGGACCGAAATCAAACTCATGATTTCCAAGTGCTAATACATCATATCCCATCTTTTTCATTAAAGGCAATTGAAAACCTGTTTCTAATTCTATAACATGAAAAAAAGTTCCCATTAAAAAATCCCCAGCATCCAGAACTAGAAGTCTTTCAGAATTTTTCTCCTTTTCTGCCGCAATAATGCCTGCTATTCGAGAAAATCCTCCGGTTGTTTGGTCGTCATGCAAAATACAAGGAGAATATTCAAGTTCAGGAGAGAAGCCTGTTAAATTGCTATGTAAATCATTTGTATGTAATATTATTAAACTGCTTTTCGACTCCTGTGAATAAGAGTTAAAGAGCGATATCATAATAATTAATGAAACTATAAATCTATATTTCATAATAATAAGTTTTTGTTGAGGCTAAAATATAATAATTAGAGCTAATTTTCAGATAATTTTTTTCTTTTTTATTAACTATTGAAAAGTTTCAAAAATCGCAGATGCACAAGCATTTATCATTAATAAAAAATTAGTTATTTCTCTTATAATAAATTATATATCTAATTAGTTTGAATGTATAATATTGTTTTATTATTTTTGTTACTAATGAGTATGAGAATTATAATTGCCTTTTGTTTCCATTAAATTAACAATTTATCTTATGAAAAGAAGAAAACTTATTTATCTGTTTGCAATGATTTCTGCTGCTGTACTTTTAGTTGTAGGATTAGTTATGGTTTTTACTAAATCCAAAGCAGTAGAATTATCCGACCCATCATTATATATAAAATACATAGACGCCTATAGTCCTGATGTTATTTCGAGACATAATAAAGTTTATGTCCATATTACCGATGAACTAGCTGAACTTCTCGGAGAAGAACAGCCCGAAAAACTATTCAAATTTTCCCCAAGCGTAAAAGGGAAGACAGTTTGGGAAACAGATAAAATTGTAAGTTTTGAACCTGACTTAGCATTTAATGCTGGAACTAAATATTTAGTAGAATTTAGATTAGATAAAATAGATAAAAACATAAGCAAGAATCTGAGAACTTTTAAATTTAGTATTCATACAAAATTTCAGGATTTTGACATTGTGTTTGACAAAGTAATAACTACAGATTTGCAGAAATTTACAAGACAAGACATTGAAGGTACAATTAGATTTCTTGACTACGAACCAATTGAAACTGTACAGAAGTTGATGAGTGCAGAAATAAGAGGGCAAAATCAAGAAATAGAATTTGAAGATTTATCTGACAATTCATATAAATTCAAGATAAAAAATATCGAAAGAACTGAAAAATCAAGTGAACTTATAATTAATTATGACGGCAAAACTTTAAATATCCCAAAATCGGGCAACATAAAATATCCAGTTCCATCATTGGATGACTTTGTTGTTATAGATGTTAAAACCGAACATTTTCCTGAGCAACATGCAGTAATTGTTTTCTCAGATCCTGTTCGGGAAGATCAGTTATTAAAAGGACTAATAAATATCAGAGATTCGAAAAATCCTAAATATATTATTACTGATAATACAATTAAAGTAATACCCGAACAAAGACTTGAAAGAACGCATAAACTAACTGTTTACAAAGCTGTTCAAAATATTCATGGCAAGAGACTAAATGAGGACTTTTCCTCCGATTTGAATTTCAGAATGCTAAACCCGGAACTTCAGACCACAGGAGAGGGGGTAATTCTACCTACCAATACACACGGACTAGTTGTCCCTTTCAAAGCTGTTAATCTAAGGGCTGTTGACGTAAGGATTATAAAAATTTATAATAATAATATACTACAGTTTTTACAAGACAATGATCTCGCCGGGTCAAGCAGTATAAATAAAGTTGGGAAAGTAATTAAGGCACAAACTATTAATTTGCAAACTGATGACATTTCTGATTTAAATAAATGGAATACCTATAATCTTGACATTACGGAGCTAATTACGCCTGATCCTGGAGCAATTTACAGAATTGAAATTGGATTCAGAAAAGAAAATGCAATTTATCCTTGTGAAGAAGATAAGGAATCCATTACAAACCAAAATAGTCTAAGATACATTGAAATGCCTTTGAACTTATCAGACTGGTTTACAAATTACACCTATACCTCATATAATGATGATTATGATGACTATTATTATTACTATGATTATGATTATGATTCTTACGATAATCCTTGTAAAGACAACTATTACGGATATCGCAGGGCAATAAAGATGAATGTTTTAGCTACTGATATTGGTATTATTGCAAAAAAAGGAAAGGATGAAAAAATTCATGTGTTTACATCAGATATTTCAAAAGGCACAATACTTAAAAGTGTAAAAATAGAAGTCTATAATTTCCAACAACAAGTAATTGCTTCAGCTGTAACAGATAGCAGGGGGAAGGTGGAGATAAGTATTCCGAAAAATGAGGAAGCATCGTTTATTATAGCTTCAAACCAAAACAATAATCAAAAGACTTATTTAAAACTAAATAGTTATCTATCATTGAGTACCAGCGGTTTTGATGTATCCGGAGATTTTTCTACTACGGGAGATAAGTCCTTCATATATACCGAAAGAGGTGTTTATCGGCCTGGTGATTCTATTTTTCTTTCATTTATCTATAGAGATGCAGTAAATGAAATTCCTGTTGGACATCCTGTAGTTCTCGAAGTATACAACCCCAGAGGACAGAATATTTACAGAGAAGTGCAATCAATGAATGATAAGGCTTTTCACGTCTTTAGCTTTAAAACAGATATTGAAGACCTAACCGGAAATTATCATGCTAAGATAAGTCTTGGGTCGAATAGTTTCTCTAAATATATTATGGTTGAAACTATCAAGCCTAACAGGTTGAATATAGACTTATCACTTGATAAAGAATATCTCACAGGTGATGGGAGCGTTAATGCAAAAATTTCTGTTAATTGGTTACATGGCGCGGTTGGAAAAAATCTAGATACAGAAGTCACTATGACACTATATAGAAACAACAGAGTTTTCAAAGGATACGAAGATTATAATTTCTATAATAACTATACTTCTTTTGATTTTACAACTAGCTCTCTTCTTTCGGGAAAGACTGATGATAATGGAATAATTAAGACTCAGGTTAGCTTTAGGGACTTAAAAAATGCCCCTGGAGTTCTAACTGCATATTTAACAACCAAAGTATTTGAAAAAGGAGGCAATTTCAGTATAACAGAGAATTCTTTCGACTACTACCCATACAAAAACTTTGTAGGGCTTAATATGCCTGACAAAAAGGAGTATTCATATTCTTTTCCAACGAATAAAGATCTTAAACTTGATATTGTTCTTCTTGATAGAGAAGGAAAACCTGTTAAAGAAAGAATAGAATTAGAGCTATCTATATATAAAATTGAATATTCTTGGTGGTATGACTATGGAGATAGCCAAGCTGATTTTATAAGTGCCAATTATAATAATGCTATCAGAAGAAATACCATTCAGTGTAATAATGGAAGAGTAAGTGAATATGTAGATTTTGAAACAGACGGAGACTATCTTGTTGCTGTAAAAGATAAAAAGAATGGACATACATCCTCTTTAAGAGTGTATGTTAGTAGATATGCTTCTGCTTCAGGGTCAGAAGATTTTTTCAGATCGGCAGAAATACTGAACTTTAAAAGTGATAAAGAAACCTACTATGTTGGCGAAGATATCAAAATTAAAGTGCCGGCTAAAAATGGTTTGGCACTCGTAAGCATTGAGAATTCAACAAGTGTTTTAGAATCATATTGGAAAACCATAGGAGATAAGGAGTTCGAAATAAGCATTAAAGCGACTGAGGAAATGGCTCCTAATGTATTTGTGAGCATAAGCTTTGTTCAGGCTCATGCAGATGTGAAAAATGACAGACCTTTAAGAATGTATGGTATCATTCCTATTTTAGTAGAAAATCCTAAATCTAAACTGGAGCCTGTTATAGGAATCGGCGATGAACTGCAAGCCGAAAGTAAAATTAAAGTTAAGGTCTCCGAAAAAAACGGTATGCCTATGACATATACACTGGCTATTGTTGATGAAGGACTGTTGAGCCTTACCAGATTTAAAACTCCTGATCCTTGGTCATACTTCTACCAAAAGCAAAGTCTTGGAGTTTCAACTTGGGATTTGTTTAAATATGTAATAGGTATGCATAGCATTGAATCTGGTCGTAGACTGACTATTGGTGGAGATGAAGCATTTGATACCGACAATCTTTTACAAGCATTAAGATTCAAACCTATGGTAATTTTCATTGGACCTATAGAGTTGAAATCGGGAAAAGAAAATGTTCACGAAATTCAATTACCTCAGTACATAGGAGCAGTGCGTACCATGGTAGTTGCCGCAGAAGGGAACGCTTATGGAAGCGCAGAAAAAAAATCGCTTGTAAAAAAACCTATTATGCTTTTAGGTTCTGCTCCCCGTGTTATTGGGACAGAAGAAGAAATGAGCCTGCCTGTAAATATTTTTGCAATGGACAAGAATGTAAAAAATGTGACTGTAAGTGTAAAGACAAACGATTTGTTTACAATAATAGGAGATAATTCTAAAACTATAAAATTTGATAAAGAGGGAGATCAGTTCTTAGAATTTAAGTTGATTGCTAAGAATTTAGCTGGAGTTGGAAAAATTGAAATTTCTGCTGTCTCAGGTGTTCATAAAGCTAATTATAGTATTGAAATGAATGTCAGACACCCAAATCCACCTGAAACTCATATATTGGAAATTCTCGAAAAAGACGGGTCTTATTTACTTGATTTCGAGCCTTTCGGTGTTTCAGGAACAAATAATGCTTTTTTGGAAATATACTCCATACCACCAATGAATCTTGAAAAACGATTAAATTATTTGATTTCTTATCCTCACGGATGCCTCGAACAGATTATATCTGCTGCTTTTCCTCAGTTATACCTTGAGAATTTTGTTGAATTGAGCGAACAGGATAAAAAAGACATTACTAATTATATTAATCGTACAATCAGTTTATTAGTAAGATTCCAAGTTTCTAGTGGTGGAATGTCTTATTGGCCCGGAGGAATGAATACAAATGACTGGGGAACAACTTATGCCGGACATTTTATGCTTGAAGCAGAGAAAACCGGTTATCAAATCCCATCCGGATTAAAACATAATTGGCTTGCATACCAGAAAAACAGAGCAAGCAGATGGACTGATGAAGGCTATTACTCACAACTAGCACAAGCTTATAGGTTATATACGCTAGCACTTGCCGGAAGTCCTGATTTAGGTGCAATGAATAGATTAAAGTCCTTAAAAACTAACATTGCAACTCAGTGGAGACTTGCGCTAACATATTCTATTAGTGGAAATAAGAAAACAGCACAGGAAATGATATTAAAATTAAGTACTGAAATTCCATCATACAGAGAATTTGCCGGAAACTTCGGATCAGCTACAAGAGATAAAGCAATGATTCTTGAAACCCTAATTAATCTTGATGAAAAAGAAAAAGCTTTTCTTATTTTACGAGAAATTGCTGAATATATCGGTTCTGATGCTTATGCAAATACACAAACAATCTCATATTCTCTAATGTCAGCTGCAAAATATATTAGCAAATATGGAAAGTCTGGAGAAATAAATTGTGTATTTGAAATAAATGGACAAAAAATTAATGCAAAAACAAACAAACCCGTTTTTCGTCAGGAATTAAAAATTATTGATAACAAGCTTAATAATCTTGTTTTGACAAATAATTCCAAAGATCTTATTTATGTTCGTCTCGTACAAAAAGGAATTCCAGAAAAAGGTAGCGAAACAGCTGTGGAATCAAATATAAAAATGGATATCAGGTATTCATATTTGAATGGAACATCTTTAAATCCTGCTGATATTGTCCAAGGAACAGACTTTATCGCTACTGTTAAATTGAGGAATATTTCTAATAATTATAATCTTGAGAATACTGCTCTAACACAAATATTCCCTTCAGGCTGGGAAATTATTAATCAAAGAATGTTTGTAAGTGAGCTGGGTGAATCATCGTATTACGACTATAGGGATATTAGAGATGACAGAGTTTTAACATATACCAACTTAGTAAGAGGAAACGACTATACTTATAGAGTTCTACTTAATGCAGGATTTGCAGGCAAGTTTTATCTGCCTTCTGTGTCAGCAGAAACAATGTATGATGGCAGTAATGTTGCAAGAACTAGAGGACAGTGGGTTGTAGTTTCTAAAAACTGATTTATGAAGGCAAGTATAATTTGTATCGGAGATGAAATACTCTCCGGTAAAACTCTTGATACTAATTCTAATCTAATTGCATCAGCTCTTGATAGTATTGGTATACGAACTATTAATATTAAGTGTATTCCAGATAATATTGATGAAATTACAAATGAAATAATAATTTCTCTAGAAAAATCTGATATTACCATTACTACAGGTGGTTTGGGACCAACTAACGATGATATGACCAAAAAAGCCTTGTGTCAAGTTTTTGATGATCAACTCATAATTCATGAAGAAAGCCTTCAGAATATCCAGAAAATGTTAAAAAAACGTGGGAGAAGTATTAATAAAAACAATTACGAACAAGCTTTAATTCCTTCAGGAGCAAAAGTTTTTCTTAATAAAACAGGAACAGCTCCCGGAATACTAATTGAAAAAGAAGGTAAATGTCTAATTTCATTACCCGGAGTTCCTTACGAAACTAAATATCTTATAGAAAATGAAGTATTAAATTTTCTTAGCAAAAAATGCTCATCTCAATTCATTCATAGATTTGTTATGATCTCGGGAATAGCTGAGGCTGTTCTGGCAGAAAAACTTGCTGAATGGGAGAGAGGACTACCTGATTTTATAAAGCCTGCTTTTCTTCCACAGGCAGGTATTATATATATAAGGCTAAGTGTTTACGAAAAAATTATTGATATAGATAATATATTAGAATATGAACTTAAAAAACTGGAATTATATATTCCTGAATTTATCGTAGCATACACAGATAAATCAATAATTGAGTTACTGCATCAAAAGGCTATTGATAAAAACATAAGCATTTCTACTGCCGAAAGTTGTACTGGAGGCAAGATTTCGAACAGTCTTATTACAATGCCGGGAAGTTCAAAATATTATAGAGGTAGCATTGTTGCCTACGACAATGAAGTTAAAATAAAAATGCTAAATGTCTCAGAATCAATACTTCAAAACTTTGGTGCAGTAAGTGAGCAGGTTGTCGAAATAATGGCAGACTCGGCAAAACAAATTTTTAATACTGATTTTAGTGTTTCTGTTTCTGGAATTGCAGGACCTGATGGTGGGAGTAATGAAAAACCTGTAGGTACTGCATGGATTGGAATCTCAGGAAAAAATCGGACAATTAGCCGAAAATTTGTATTTAGTAATATACGCGATCTAAATATCAGTTTCTTTACAAATATGGCTCTTGTAATGCTGTATAAAGAAATGAGTAATTAAACAAATAATCTAGAGTATCTTATTCTCAGGACTCATTCTACGAGGAATAATGTTTTGTAGAGGTTTAAAGTGATTTCTCAATAATGACCACCTAGCCGGATGCTTATTGAGTAAGTCATTAATAGTTTTCTGATTATCTTTAAGGTAATATGTAATTGCTGCCGGAGTTATTGGAGGATCGAGCATTTCAGCAAGTTCCTTGCCGACAGGTTTTTTATTCATTCCTAAGACTTTTTTTAAGGCATTTTCGTACTGATCGAGTTTTCGTTCAGCAGAAAGTTTACCCGTAGTTCTATTTGATAAAGGAAAGCTAATTTTCTCGACAGAAGAAACTGCCTCCATATCTGATACTGTTAAATCTAAATATTCTTCCTCAATAACGATAATATAATTATCTGCAACATTTAGATTATAAGCAAACTGAACAGCATCTTGAATTCGGTCTTTTAATCGCACAGGATTGCCATTATACTTTTTTAATAATTCATTACATTCTTGAGAAAAAACAAACTCCCTATTTAGGAGAATAGAAAATTCTTTCAGATAATTGGCTGCGATTTCAGAAATGTTTCGATAATAATCTTCTTTGCTTTGCTCTAGTTTTAATTTATAAGATCTTGATGTGCTTATTAGGTCACGAGTTTTTTCTGATAAAGATTCTAGTTGTCGTTTATCAGCCTCTGCTTTGTTCAGAACAGATATTATCGATTTATACAATACTGAAGCCAATACAGACTTATGCTCAGTATTCAGTTGTGTACTTCCTGTTTCAATCCCAAATACATTTAGCTTTGGCTGAAATATAATGCAAATTACATCATTCTCATTATCAATTGAAGAGTTTATTCTTAAGCATAGGCATAAATGATTTTCTTCATTAAAAATATCAAATTGTTTATTCTCAGAAATATTCAAATCTTTCCGTAATAAAGGCAAATCAGACTTCATTATCCAACTATAATTGTGCTTACTAGCTTTTCGGAAATCTTTTATAAAACTTTGATTCTCTTCGTTAATAATTCTTTCTTGGAATATTTGTCCATTTTCAATTGAAGCTAAATTTAAACACTTTTCATTATTTATAAAATATGAGTATATTTCAATTCCACTAGGCATAATATCTGCCAAATGATGCAAGGCTATTAGACTGGAATCTTTTATGAATGAAAATCCGGTTTTCAATTGAAATATTTTTAAGCTTAATATTGCAAAGTTAAGTATATATTTTTAAGCTCCAAATTAAACTTAATTTTATTTTAAAGGAACTTAAAAATTATTTTCAGAAATAAATTAAGTTAAAATGCCTCCCAACAAGCTTATATTCGTATATTTTTACCTAATAATATCAGATTTTAATATTTGCTGTCACAGAATTATTAAGTAATATATTAAGTAAAACTAAATATCAACTAAATTATTAAACTATGAAAACAATACTAATCTTTGTCTCAGAAAACACAGTAACTTTCAAAACTGAAACAGAAAACAAGCTTTTTCAATTATCGGAATACGGTATAAGTGCAAACTCTCCTCAGCTAATCGGAGGCTTCGTTACTGAAGTATTAAAAAAAACCTTTAATGTTTACAATAACATTACCCTCTTGCTCGACGATAACTATCTATTAGTTGATAAGAAAGTTTCGGAAGGTGTTAAAACAAATCTTTCTGAAAAATGCAGTATAAATGAATCTGATAATTATTTTGATTTTGAATCAGTTAGAAACTCTAATCAAGAAGGTTTACAAAATAGTCTTAATCTTGGTTTAAATATCCAGTCGGACATTGAATATTACGATTCATCAAGTATCGTTCCCGACTTTAACAATATTCCATTATTGAAAAGGTACTATACAGTAAAAACTGATTTCAAATGGAATATTAGTAAAACTGAATCTTTATTAAAAGTCATCATGATGTCTGGATATTCAATTGTTTCTATTATTCCTTACAGTATTGTATTGAATAAGGTTAAAACTAATTATTCAGTATTATCTATTGGCGCCACTAAATGTTTTCTTAGTGTTTTTAAAGAAAGCAAACTGATTGCACGAATGGAGACAGAAAAGGGTTTAAATCATATAATTAACAAAGTTTCTAATCAATTTGATATTTCTGTCAAAAACAGTAAAATTCTAATTGACAATTACAGTTTCATTTTTTTGCCGGCAAAATATCTTGATTTTGTGATTGATATTCCTGTATATGGTGATCTTTTTAAAGAAATTCCTTTGTCTGATTTGTCTTACATTTTACGTGAAGAATTTAAGAAAATTCTTTTTGACTTATATTCTGATGGAAACTCTGATGATAGCAGAATGATAAAAACTGAGAAGCTTGTTCTGAATACTAGATACATTCATGGTCTTGATTTGCTTACAAAAATGTCTTTTGGTGCAGCATCTGCAGAAATGCTTAACATTGAGGATGTCTCTCAGAATACTTTTTTACATGCATGTAAGGATATTATTCAATGTCAAAATTTAAAAAACGCATCTACTAAAGAATTATCTGCTATTGAGGCTATTGAAATAACGAATGATGAGAAACTTAAAACTGGAATATTTGACAAAGCACTTAGTTTTTTAAATACTAAGGTGGTTCCTCACTTGCTTGAGAATTAGTTTACATTTTACTCTTCAGGAATAGTCAGAATAAAACCGCTTCCATGTACATTATTTATTTGTATGCTGTTATCATCTTTAAAGTACTTTCTTAGTTTGGTGATATAAACATCCATGCTTCTGGCATTAAAATAATTGTCATCTCCCCATATTTTTTTTAGTGCATCATTTCTATCCAGAACAATATTTCGGTTTAAATACAATTCTTTTAACAAATCTGCTTCGCGCGGAGTCAATTTATGAAGAATATCTTGATTCTTTAATGACCTTAGACTATATTCGAATTCATATTTGCCTATTTTTACTTTTGTCGGCATCTCCGGTTTAATTCCTTTGTTCCTGCGTAATATAGCTTTTATTTTAACCAGCAGAACCTCAGAGTCGAATGGTTTTGTTAAATAATCATCAGCACCGGCTTTAAAACCTTGCATAAGATCTTCTTTGAGAGATTTAGCGGTTAAAAATATTATGGGAATTGTTTTGTCGATTCGTCTGATTTCTCTTGCGATTGTAAAACCATCGACATTAGGCAGCATTACATCGAGTACGCATAAATCGAAATTTTCCTTTGTAAATGCCCTAACAGCGTCTTTTCCGTCGCTAATAAGTTTAATTTCAAAATCATTCATTTCAAGATATGATTTCAGTACAAAACCGAAATTAACATCATCTTCTACTAGTAATATTTTATCTTTTGTCATATTAAACGATTTATTTAATTGGTAAAACAATAGTAAATGTACTGCCTCTATCAGGATTACTTTTAACTCTTATATCTCCTTTATGTGCATTAATAATTTCTTTTGCATAATTTAGACCGAGACCAAAACCTTTTATATTATGGACATTACCTGTCGGAGCACGATAAAAACGTTCAAAAATACGAGTCTGTACATCTCTGGTCATTCCTATCCCTTTATCTTTAATGGCGATAAGTAGTAAATTCCCTTTTCCTCGTGCCGAAATATGAATTTCCGGATAATCTTTAGAATATTTAATTGCATTATCTAAAATATTATTAAATACATTTATTATTAAATCTCGGTCTAAATTTACAGTAATGTCGTCAATAGGGTAACAAACATCAATTTTGCCACCCTTTTCTTCAACAACTAATTCGTAATTATTAACAGCTTCTCTAATAACTTCATTTATAGACTCCTTATTTTTTTGAATCTTTATGCTTTGTCTTTCCATTACAGCCATTTGCAGAACTTGTTCAACATGTTGATTCATACGATTTGTTTCTTGAGTTATTATATCGATCATATGCTCCGATGTTGCTATATCTGATCTGGTCTTATCATTTTTCAAAGCTGAAGCCGCTAGTTTAATAGTAGCAATTGGAGTTTTAAACTCATGTGTCATATTATTTATAAAGTCTGTTTTCACCTCAGATATTTTCTTTTGACGAAGAAGAGCAAACAGGCTAACTCCGAATGTAAAAATAAAAAGAAGTGTTAATAAGAATGAAGTTCCTATTTGTGCAATCATAGATTGAAAAGCATACTTTCTTTTAGTCGGGAAATAAACCAGAAAAACGTCAGGGTTTGAAAAAATACTGCCCGGAATCAAATTAAATTTGTAACTATCAGAGATATTACTTTTAGAAAAGCCTGAAGATTTAATTTTTGTAAGATTATTCTCATCTATAATAGCAAATTCGAAATTTAGATTTAAGCCTTGTTCAAGCAATGACTGATATAGAACGCTGCTAATAGTTTCTGTATTAAATCTTTTTTCAATTGGAATCTGTCTATGCAAAAATTCCTGTTCGAGTTGTCCCAAAATTGACTGCAATCTTTGTTTCTTTTCTTCAAAATCTTGAAATAAAAATTGTTCGATGTCGAAAATATCACGTGGATGAGCAAAATCCGAAAAGAATGAATATCCCAATTGACTAATCGACATACCCGGAAAATTCTGAATCTGAATCTGATAACTATTTTCAGTTACATTTACGATATTAGCTTGAGATGTATTGTGCAACATGTATGGATCTAAGGGAAATACACTATCGATTACACCGTAATTATTTCCTGTTAGCTTATCGTAAACAAAAATTATCGCATCCTGTTTCTGAAGTGCTTCTAAAGTATTTGTGATTGCCTGACTGACACCTCTGTCTATAGATTCTTTTGATTTGTTATATGAATTGACTAATTGTATAGTCTGCATCACAATTATTGCAGTCAGCGATACTGACATCAGTAAAATAATCCAGTTTACAAACCTTTTATTCTTCATATATACAAAAGTAACTATAGTTTTTGATTATTTTATTGTACATTAACACTTCTTTAACTTAGTTTAACGTTTTGTGGGGTTTTCAACTTCAAATGTTTCAAGCTAGTACAAACTTATATAAAATTAAGTTCAGTGAGCCCCGATCAATAGGGATAAATTCTGCAGAATACAACTTTTGCTACACTTCAGCCCGCAATTGTACAAAGCCTGCTGTTATGGGCAGTCGAAAGAAACAACTAAAAACTTTATTTCACGATTAGTTGTATGGATTTAACAAGTTTGTTATCTGCATAATATGAAATACTTTTTGGAGTATGACCTACCATTAGGTATATAAACACTTTTAGTTGAATCTATAACATATTCATCAAATTTTTCACTTTCAAATTCATAGGATGTTTGGAAAAAATATCCAAAACTCAAAATAACAAATCAAAATAAATTCAAGTAGTTTTTCATAATTTTAACTTTTATTTTATAATAATTTTTGAAGTATTAGTATTGCCGTAAAAATCTGTTGCAATTAAGAAATATAGTCCTTTAGGAATATTAGGCAAGTTGAT
>OBJA01000160.1_pt1 | contig 65897 bp, 52 predicted proteins | sample 1519751 | NCBI WGS metagenome assembly OBJA01 (sample SAMEA3881238, study PRJEB22517) | soil metagenome | biome: lake sediment; feature: soda lake sediment; material: sediment, water from around vicinity | place: India | collected 2013-12-23 | depth 3 m | reverse complement strand
GATGGTAAATTCATCATCAATACTACAGTCATTGGCATCTGTAATTACCCATGTATATTTCCCGGCAGCCAGGTTGGAAGCCGTGAAAAGGCTCTTGGGGCTGCTTTCCATGGTGGCAATATCCTGCATGTCGCTGAAGCCTGCCATCAGCGGGCGGCTGAAGCCTTCGCTGCTCATACTGCGTACGATGGCATCTTTTGTTTCCGCATCCAGGGGAACCACTTCACCCTCTTCATCTTTTATTATAAGCTGGTAGGGGGCGGTTCCTCCGGTTATCTGAATGCTGACACTGCCGTTTTCGGCTCCCGAGCAGATTTCATCCTGGGGTGTGACTTCAGCCGAAAGAGCCACAGGCTGGTTGACCTGATAGCTATAGTTGCTGCTGCAGCCATTTTCGCCTGTGATGGTCACCTGGTAGGTTCCTTCCTCCAATCCGCTGATGGGGTTACCGGTGGCTCCGGTATTCCAGCTGAATCCGGTGGCATCCGTAGTCAGAAGGATGCTGCCATCGGCCAGGCCGTTGCAGCTGACATTGGTAACCTGGGCTGTTGCCAGTGGAAGGGCAAGAAGGTTTACAGTACCCTGGGCCTGATCAGATATCTCATTTTGGGCAGGGGATATACCCAGGGCAGTAGCCGACCAGGAAACTGATCCGTTTGCCAGATCTGTGATTGTCAGCACATATTCCGCCACAAATTCCCTGTCTTCTCCCACTTCCAGGTCGAATTTCTGGCTGATAAACCCGCTGAGGTTCTCCTGCACGATAACATCCTTCATTGTCTGGTTGCCGGTATTTGTTACCTTAATGCTGAGATTCACCAGGCCTCCTTCCACAGCACATACATCTGCTGCTGTCACTTCAATGTCCAGGGCAGGATCAGGGCAAAAAAGGTTTTCAAGGTCGATGGGCAGGGTAGCCGAAGCTGTAACACCTGCTGCGTCGGTGATCTGCAGGGTTACATCATAGCTGCTGATTGTAGTATAGGTGTGCTGGGGATTTTCCAGTGTGGAAGTGCTGCCATCTCCAAAATTCCAGAAATAGGTAAATGGCGCCGTGCCACCAAAAGTCAGGTTTTGGAAAATGATCTGTGTGCTGTTTCCGGTTTGCTCTCCACATTCATAGGCGAAGTTGGGCGAGAGTAGAACGATGGGATCCAGGGTTTTGCTGCACTTCGAGGAGGAGTAATCCCCACAGGTAGAAATGTAGTTGTTTCCAGAAGAATCTGAGCACTGCGAGGCCGATGTGTTCCAGCCAACCCAGGTGCTGCGGAATTCCAGGGCATCCCCGCAGTTAAATTTAAAGGCACCAATAAGAGCCTGACTCTGTTCGCCGGGTTGCAAAAGATCAAAAGAACAGTTGTTTAATTCAGTATGAAACTCTCCGTTGATCCATACTTCAGTACGGGTTCTTACCGCATAACGATCAGTGTTGGTTCCATTACGAAAATAACCATAAAGATAAACTATCGTTTCATCCTTATAATCACAGGTTTCAATGGTGTTACCATCAATATCAGCCAGATATACCCCCAGAAGGCGTACGTCATTGGCCGTACAGGGATTACCCGAAACCGTGCAGTCATTTCGCAGATAACATTCTTCCGACCAGGCATCATTGCGATTGTTTTTTACCTGGTTTATCGTGCAGGTTGAAGAAAGAGCCCCTGAAAGAATGATTTCTTCCATTTGATAGGAAAGAGAAAAAATATCAGCTTCTTCTTCCTGGATGAGCGCAGCCTGGGTTACATTTATCAGGCTTTCCTGAGCAAGCAATACCGCGCCGGGGAGGCAGCAAAGTATCAGCGACAGGATCAGTGTTGAAAGTAAAGTTTTCTTCATATTTGGTGGGTTTGTGGAGGTATCAGGTTGATTGGCGGAAAAAATTATATATGGATTGAAAAGCTGTGATGGTAAAAGTATATATTAATGCAAGTGACCGCAATAAGAGAATATTCATATTTGATAATAGGGGTTTCTACGTAGGAATTCGCTGAAAAACTAGGGAAATCCCCCATGATGATGCTATAACCTGTTTATATTTAATTACTTATCGGGCCCATGCTTTGAAAATCCATTTAAATCGATATTTAATGTTTTTTCTTTTTTTCCCCTTTTTTGGTGACCATTCCATTCTTATATACTGGTAGTATTGATCAAAAATCTTGTTTCCAAAAACTTGGAAAAGTCTTAAAAACCAAGTAACTTAATATATATAATCAAATATTTATTCATTGAAAAGGCAACCATGAAAGCGATCATTTTTTTATTTTCGTTAATGTTTGGATCAGGAGCTGTATCCGATAATTCCAACCGGCAGCAGCTGGAATTTCAGGTGGGTGAATTGTTGGAGGTAAGCATGCAGCTGTTTCAGGATAAGGACCTGGAAGGCCTGGTCGAACGCTTTCACCCTGAAGGCAGCCTTAAACTGCCCGGACACCCTCTGGTGAGAGGGCATCTGGCTATCAGGGATTTTTATAAGGGGACACTGACCCTTGAGGATTTTGACCTGAAGTTGGATTTGCAGCATGTTGATGTTGCCTCACAGGGAGATATGGCCTGGGCCATGGCAGGTTTTGAAGTTTCTTTTATTACTCCGGAAGGACCTTTTTTTGATGAAGGAATTTCTTTATTGGTACTGAAACGGGTGGGTGATCAGTGGAAGATCATGGCCGAAAACCTCAGTTCAGGAAAAGGGGCACAATAATGGGCTGCTTCTGGAAAAGCAGCCTCCCGGCCCTTGAACTAAGGACCGGGAGGCTGAATGTATTCTTCGCGGGGTTATCTTCTGTTGATCCAGTCGGCAATGTCTGTAATTACTTTTTCGCTGACGTTGCCCGGGTTGAAGTATTCAGAAGGGTTGGGAGCGCCTGTTCCGTGAATGAACAGGTGGTTCAGCCCCGGGTACCATTTAAAGGTTGATTTTTTGTGGGCCGCCAGCCCGCTTCTCCAGGCAAAGAATTCCTTCATGGGCACCTGGTAATCGCGTTCGGCCTGAAGCACCAGAATCTTTTGGGGAAGGGATGCAGCCATTTTTACCTGTTCATATTCTTTAAAATACAGCCAGTATGAAGGGTTCTGGCCCATAATGGAATGTTCACGGGGGGAATCGTGTTTTAGTTCCCCGTTATGAATGCGGGCTACCTGTTCTTCCAGTTCTTGTATCATAGGCCCCACTTGCTCCATGGAAGGATCCTGAATTGGGCCCAGGTATCTGAATTGCTCCAGCACCAGGTCGTAAAGCTTGCTGCTGGCCCCTGCCAGGATGATAATTCCCTGCAGCCCGCTTGCTTTTTCTGCAATTGCGGGAGCCAGTATTCCCCCAAGGCTGTGCCCCAACAGGTAAACCTGGCCCGGATCGATGCCCTGAAGCCCCATGGCTGCCTCTATTGCTTTTACCGCATCGTGCCCGGCTTCCTCCCAGGGAGTTGTGGTGTCAAGATCAAGGGTGTGAGCGAAGTTTTTCGTTCTTTTCTCATAGCGCAGCACGGCGATTCCCTTCGATGCCAGTCCATGGGCAATGTCGCGGAATACCTTGTTTGGACCAATTGTTTCGTCCATATCGTTGGGGCCGCTGCCATGCACCAGCACCACTACAGGCACCGGCTGGTTGCTGTGGGGCATGCTAAGCATGGCGGGCAAGCGGATGTCGCCGCAGTCGAGCAGCATGGGCTGCTCGCTGAAAGCCAGGCTGTCGGCGTAAGAGGGAGAAGGGGTAAAGTTCTGAACTGTAGCAGGTACATATTGCATGCCTGCAATCAGCCCTGATTCTTCAAAAATCAGCCGCAGTCCAACCCCTCCCTTTTCAAGTTCCAGATGGGCAATCACCGCCTGGAATTCGCCCAATTGTTCATGGATGAAATGGCTGATGCTGCTGAAACTGCCGTAGCGGTCCTCCAGGCTGGTCCAGATTTCACTGATGTCCTGTTGTTGGAGAAATTGCTGCATCTGGGGGTTGAACAAATCCTGCCTTTGGGTGGCGCTGCCCTCACGAAAGGCATTTATCAGCTGCAGGGCCTGCTGTTCTAACGCTGCTGGAGGAGCGGCAACCGCCGCGAGGCACAGCCAGAAAAATGAAAATAGCAAGATGATTCTGATGGGTTTCATGGCTCAGTTTTTGAAGTTTTTAATCCCTCCTGGTAGGTGACGACCTCTGTTTTTTTGTTGCGGTAGATCAGCAGGTAAATAATGGGTAGTATCCCCACCGTGTTTAAAATTGCCAGTAAGATAAACCATACAGGCTGGTTCAGGCGGGCCGATTTCCAAAGGGCCATCAGCTTCCAGACAAGCTCCCAGAGACCCAGGATGATTACCAGCACAATATTGTCGGTGACCCATTGATTCATGATTTCCATTGGATGTGGTTTTTTATGGTGAGAAAAAATGTTTATCAAAAAGTTTTTTCCGGTTTCAGTTTGTTGCGTTCAATCAGCAGGTAGATGACCGGCAGTACCCCCAGGGTGTTGAGAATGCCCAGGATGACAAACCAGGCTGTTTGTTTGTTGCGGGCCGACTTCCACAGAACAAAGAGTTTCCAGGCAAGTTCCCAGCAAACCAGGATGACAATAAGAAATACATTTTCCTGAATCCAGTTAACAACATTTGTTTCCATGGTTGTGAATTATTAAGGTTGAAAAAACGAATTGACTGCAGTAAATGAGGAAAAGAAGAAAAAGGTTATCACGTTGGTGATGATCTGTGCTGCAAACAGCCCCAGGGCAAAGCTGAGCCCGGCGCGCATTCCCCTAAGGTTGGCGCTTACCCGGTAGCCATTGTACATCAGGGCGATCATCCATACCAGCAGGGCCAGTTGCAGCAACATCAGGCTGATGGCCAGTGTCCACTCCCAGGGCATGAGCCGGGCAGGGGCTTCCACTGCCGGTATTATCCCTTGCAGGCTGGCTGCTGCAAGATACAGCCAATAATGGGTGGCTTTCTGAATTATTCCTGAGAACCCCGTGAGGCTGGCCAGCAGAAGGGGGACACGGGCCAGGGCCTGGGTGCCGGCTATATCCAGCAGCCGCACCCGGCTTGGCGACAGCAGCAGGGCAATAACATACAAGACCAGGGTAATGGCCAGCCAGGCAACCACAGAGGCTGCCAGGTGAACCGTTACCGGGCCCTGAAACCCGATCTTGATATCAATGACCCCCGGAAACCACACCCCGCTGAAGCTGCCAGCAACCGATGTCAGCAAAATGATCAGTAAGCCCACCAGAAGAGCCTTTCCCCCGGCTATGTATAAAAAAGGATTGTACCAGGCGGCTTTATCGTTTTTCCAGTTCATCGGAGGCAGTTTTTTGAAGTTGGGAAATATGGGAGATGATCTCATCCAGTTTGTTGCGAACCGAAGGGTAACTTAGGCCAAGCTGCTTTGACATCTCCTTGAGGCTGCCGCTGCTCTTGACAAACCCGGTGATAAACTGCTGCTCTTCCTCGTGAAGCATGGCCAGAAGGGGCAGATTATATAATCCTTCCACGGTAGTTTGGCAGTTGCTGCAATGCATGGTCTTTACTCCAAGGGAATGCTCGCAGGAGGGACATCTTAATGGTATTCGCTTTTGCATTTTCTTGTTGTTTTTTTGACAAAAGTAAAAAGAAAGAACAATATTTGCAACAGAAAAGTAAATAAAATTAAGTTTTGGTTTAATTTTATTTAATAATTACTTAACAATGATCCGGATTGCTGCCTCTTTTCATGGCCAGCAGTTTATGGGAAAAATATATATTTTTGCCTCTGAAGCTAGAGCTGAACCATCCAACATGAAAAAGATATCTGTTACAGAAACTTTTCCACGCAGCCGGATTGCCACCAAAGATGTGTACCGGGTTGCTGCATCCCGCAATCATGTGGCTGCTCTTCTTGAGCTGGATGTTACATTGGCCAGGGAAAAGATCCGCCTGGCACGAAAAGCAGGCAGGGATATCTCCTTCAATGGCTGGCTGATCCGGGTAATTGCAACCGCCCTGCAGATGCACCCACAGGCAACGGCCTTTGCCTGCGGAAAGCAGAAGATAATGATCTTTCGGGATGTGAATATCTCAGTGATGGTTGAGAAAGAAACAGAAGGCAAAAGAGTACCCATACCGCTGCTAATTGAAAAAGCGGGCGAAAAAACTCCTGAACAGATAACCCGGATAATCCGTGAAGCCAGGGAAAAAAGTACGGGGAAACAGGATATTGTTCTGCATCGGAAGCCAGGGCCCGGCGAAAAGTTGTATTATTATCTACCCGGATTTCTTAGAAGGATGGTCTGGAAGATCATGCTGAAAAACCCCGGTTTTGTATTTGATAAAATGGGCAATGCCGTTGTAACTTCCCTGAATGCCAGCGGAAAGCTCAATGGCTGGTTTATCCATCGCAGCATCCATCCAGTTTCTTTTGGGATTGGTGCCGTTTTGAAAAAACCAGTTGCAGTCAACAGCCAGGTATTAATCCGCGATATTCTGAATTTGACTATCCTGATGGATCATAATGTTATGGATGGGGTGCCCATGGCAAAGTTTGCCAGCAGTTTTTCGCGTCTTGTTGAAGAAGGGCATGATCTGGATTAAGCTTCGGGAGCTGTGGGCAGATATCCCTGCTGCAGGATCATTTAAAGCCTTAGTCACATCCTCAGTCATTCATGCGTTTCAGCAGTCTTTTCATCTCGGCAATTTCCTCCTGCTGGCTGCGGATGATTTCTTCTGCCAGCTTTTTCACTTCGGGATCACGAATGTCGGCCCGCTCGCTGGTGAGTATGGCAATGGAGTGATGGGGAATCATAGCCCTCATATAGGCCTCATCGGCAATGGGAGTCTGGGTTCTCATCAGAACAAAAGCCAGGACAAACACCCCGGCGGCTGTGGTAAGGATGATGCGGTTGACCCTTTGGTTTTCAAACATTTTCTTCATCACAAAAAGCATGACCCAGGCCATTGGCATTACCATCAGGAAGGTCATGTAAAGGCGGGTGGTGCTGAAGAATATATGGTCCAGGCTGTAGACGTTGAAGTACATGACAATGTACATGATCACAAATGAAAGGCTCAGGGCGAGAGCCAGCCTTTGATAGGGTGTCATTTTCATGATAGGATTGTTTAAGTTACTGGTTGATAATCATGGGGGTTTCAGGAGCTTCAACCGGGTTGTCGGCCATGTGATCCTCGAGAAGCTGCAAAAGGCTGTTGCCAGTATGGCTGATGTTTCTTCCCCGGGCGATGGTTTCATACCTATGCAGGCCCTGCAGCATACCCTCGTGGGTGACCACATGGTACCACTGGTTCTCATCCAGGGGCTCCCCGTTGACCATCACCCCGGATATCCTGTTTCCGGCAGGTTTCCTCAGGTCGGCCTCCCACTGCATGCCTGGGGTCTGGATGATTCCTCCCACTTCATCGCGGGTCTGATCGGGATGCTGATTCCATGCACTTTGTTCCAGGATCTCCAGTATCTGCCGGCCCTGAAGTTCCAGGGTAACCACCTGATTGTCGTGGGGGATGAGCGCGCAAAGGTCCATTCTTTTTATGGGCCCATGATTGATTGCAATGCCGTAGCCCACTCCCGGCAAAAGGGCCAGCTGGCTTCCGGTTTGTTGCATCAGGATATCCCCCAACATGAAGTCAAAGGGGCTTGCCGATTTATAATTCCGGGGAATGGGGGTATTTGCATATCCTACCACGGCATTCAGGGTGTCCTGCCAGGGTAGTGATATCTCGCGGATGGTTTCAGCCATCTGCCGGTCGGGAAGCACCTGGTCGTGCCACAGCCACTGGATCTCTGATGAAATAGCGGCCACACCCTGTTGATTCAGGCTTACTTTTGTTACCCCCAGGGCCATCAGGTGCGAAAAGGCCTGGACGATCCGCGTGTTGCCCACCATCAGGGGCTCGGAAGTAAAATCGTGGGAGTGCCCCCCGATGATCAAGTCCAGTTCAGGATGGTCGCGGGCCAGTTCCTTGTCGTAATCAAGCCCCTCATGGGAAAGCGCCACAAGCAGATCCACCTGGTCTCTTAGCTCCCTGATGTATGGGGAAAGCAAAGGCTTGCTGTCTTCAAAGCGTAAGCCCCTGACATTATCCGGGCCGGTGGTCAGGTGGGTGTTGCGGTAACCTATGGCAATCAACCCCACGCGGATGCCTGCTTTTTCAATGATAGCCCAGGGCTGGCCCAGGAAAGGCTGCCCGGTATCTTCGTCAATCACGTTGAGCCCGCGCATGGGAAACAGGGCGATATCCTGAAGCTCGCTGGTGCGCTTTTTGCCGAAATCAAAGTCATGATTGCCAAGGGCCATGAATTCGTACCCCAGCTGGTTCATCAGCCCGATGCTGGCCTCCCCCCGGGTAAGCTGCCCCAAAAGCCCGTCAGCAAAGGAGTCACCCCCGTCGACCAGCAGTATGTTTTCTTCCCCGAATTCATGCCGTAGCTGCTGTATGGCCGTGGCCAGGGCAGCAAAACCTCCGATCTCGCCCGTGCGGCCAAGGGTGTTCATCCCTGCACCGGGGTCGGCAAGCTGGCTGGTGGGGTTCTCGTGCCTGACAACCACCGGGTAGATCCTGCCGTGGCTGTCGTTGGTGTGAAGAATGACAAGCTCACGGTCCTGCCCCAAAAGGATAGGGCTGAGGGTTAGCTGAAGCAGGAAAATTGTAGCCCCAACGATCAATATTTTCAGAAGCTGTGTTTTCATGAAGATAAAACAAAGAGCAATGCAATTTGTTCTTCAAGATGAAGGTAGCCAGACTCTTTAGGCAAGGGGTTGCTGTGGCTGGAAATCAATTCATTAAAATCATTATATTTGCTAAACCTTTTTGAAATTACCCAGCCTATGAGCAGCCAGAAGATACTGATCCTGATCAATGATGCCCCTTATGGGACAGAAAAAGCATATAATGGCCTTCGCCTGGCCATACAGCTGGGCAAGGATCATCCGGATGTTGAAGTGCGGGTGTTTTTGATGGCCGATGCTGCCGCCTGCGCCCTGTCCGGGCAAAACACCCCATCGGGCTATTACAACATCGAACGCATGCTGAAGCTGGTACTATCGAAAGGAGGGAAAGTCAGGATCTGTGGAAGCTGTGCTGAGGCACGCGGACTCAAAAACCTGCCCCTGATTGAAGGTGCCAGCCTTAGCACCATGGCCGAACTTACACAATGGGTAGTGGAAAGTGATAAAGTTGTCACCTTCTGAGAATCAGGAAAAGGCCCGGGTTGAATACACAAGACAGAATTCCGATAAAAGGTTCACCCCGGGTTTGTTGCAGCCCGAACCCGCCACAGCCTCAGTCGGCCTTGTATCGGCCTTGTATCGGACTTGTATCGGAGAAGGTAACAACATTTTTTGTTCGGCTGATGGTTTATTTGCCCGGATCCGGGGAGTAAAATGATTACTGAAAATCACTGGCAGGCGATTTCCGAATTCTTCCTGATCCCTTTTTATAAATTCCTATTTTTGTAATTTAACTCATATTTTGACGCATGAAAATTTTAAACAGGAATGGCCGGGTAGTGCTGTTTTCATTGTTCCTGCTGACGTATGCCTCCTGTCAGTCGGTAAAGCATGAAACATCTGATGAAAATTTCATGCAGGTATATCGTTTGATCAAACAGACAGATTATTTCTCAGCCTCCGAATTGTATGATTCCCTGTCAGGAAAAATGACGGCTTATCACCGGCTGCTCTCTGAAGCATTTTTAAACAATGCCTTCAACCAGCTGGAGGAATCCAACCGCAGCATCGGGCGGCTTTTGAACCGGCACAAGGCAAGCCTGTCGCCCGGGCTTTCAGCTGAGCTTTACAGGATGCGTCAGGAGAATTATTCAAGGCTCTATAAATATAAAGAAGCTGCTGCCTCCACCCGCATCCTGCTGGATCAATACATCCAGCAACTGGATTCCACAGATATTGAGAATTATTCCAACTCCCTGAAGATCTGGTCGGCTTTGCAGCATGTGCCCGCCCAGGAGGTTATAATGGCCGGGGAACTCCGGGCGGAAATCCATAAAGACCGGGCAGGTCTTGATAATTTACGGGTCAATAACGGGCAGGAATCTGAGTTATTTGTTTTCGACACGGGGGCCAATCTATCCACTGTAACCCGCTCGACTGCCGAAAAGTTTAATATGCAGATCATCGATGCAGACATTAAGGTCGGAACCATTACCGGACAAAAGGTATCAGCAAATCTTGCAGTGGCAGGCACTATCTTCATAGAAAACACTGAATTCCACAATGTGGTTTTTCTGGTACTTGAAGATGAACAGCTTTCCTTTCCCCAGCATGATTACTTTATTCATGGAATCATTGGTTTTCCGGTTTTTGAAGCCCTGGGCGAAATACACATATACAGGGAAGGGTTATTTATTGTGCCAATGGAGAAGGAAGATTACCAGGGGCCTTCCAACCTGGCATTCAACCATTTTTCGCCCCTGATCCGGATCAATGGCAGGCATTATAACCTGGACACGGGAGCTGATCACAGCCTTCTGTTTAAAAGGTATCTGAATGAGAACCGCGAGGCCATTGAAGAAAAGTACATGCCTTCAACTTTCAGCTTCGGAGGAGCAGCCGGAGCAATCAGCATGCAGGGGTATATTGTTGATTTTGAATTTGTGATGAACAATAAGGAGTTCCATCTTGAGAACATCAGGGTGCTAAGTGAGGATATCAGCAAAAAATGGGAGGAGGTTTACGGGAACCTTGGGCAGGATTTGATTGGCCTATTTGATAAGATGGTCATCAATTTCAGGAGTATGTTTATCAGGTTTGAATAAAACAAGGCTCATTCGGGGCATTTCCAGCCTGTTTTTTTCCAGAACCCGGTAATCATGCCCCAGCGGACAACCAGTGCAAGTGCTTCCGGCTTTCTCCAATCTTTTTCAATATCCAGGTGGCATTTCTTTCCCAGGCCTTTTCTGTCATGATGACAAAAGCGGCATTCCAGGGGCTGCAGGCCGCTTCCGAACAATTCACACAATCCGTTGCTATAGAAGGTACAGGTGTTTTTTGCGAATACTTGCAAAGAAACGCTGGATTCATTTCCTTTAAAGGCCGGGGATAGTACTGCAAAATCAAATTCGGGAGATACTTCCAGCATCATCCGCCCTGCAAGCCCTTTTTCAACAGCTCTTTCTGCTTCTTCAACGGTCCACCACCCCGGCCGCATGCAGTAGCTTCTGCAAATATCACAGCTACAGGCAGGTGAGGGGGGATATTTTTCTTTCAGTTGCACTTCTTAATTGATTTCAGGTTGGCAAATGCGGTAAACCAGAATGCGATGGGCCTCCCTTGCCTTTGGAAAAAGATGGGCAAGCTGAAAGATCAACCGTGTGCAAATGTCCATTTTCCTGATCTCTGTATTGGAAGTAAAATAAATTTCTTCCAAAAGCTGACAGTCAGCATCCCAGGCTGTCAATTCAGCCGAATGCCTGATTCCCCAGCGAATGTTTGCAGAGGTCTTCCTAATCGAAGGATGATGCTGCACTTTGCCTGATGCATAAATACTGAAAGCATCAAATATTAATGTAAAAGTTCCTGTTCTTCTTTTGATAATTTGAAGGGTCCTTTTAATTTCTTCTTCCCAAAGGTACATGAACAAACCTTCGGCAATAACCAGGTAGTTTTCCGCTCCTTTGGGTATCTTTTCTATCCATTGGGATTCGGTGACCGAAGAAGCAACCAGATGGTATTTTTCGGTTTCATTGAAAAAAGCACGTTTGATATCAATGACTTCCTGATAATCAACATCAAACCAAAGCACCTGCGGGTTTGCTAATCTGTGGTACCTGCTGTCAAGGCCACACCCAAGGTGAATTACCACCGGGTTACTGGTTCTTTCAAGAAACCTTCCGGTGAAGTTATCCATGAGTTTTGCCCGCAGGCACAACATCATGTGTGTTTTCCCGGGAATCTTCAGCGAGCTGAAGTCGTAGTCGATGGTTTGAACGATCTCAAGGGCTTTTTCATCAAAAAGCAGGGCAGATTTTTTTCTGCTTTCAAGGGCTTTCCCGTATAAAGGGATGAGCAAGGTTTCTTTCTCCTTTTCGAGCCTGATCATCTGATGAACTGTTTGAAACAATCCATCACAATATTATGAATTAATTATTTTATATTGTTTTAATTTTCAATATTTTTTTTTCTGGATGATCCGGTCAAGGGTGCCATTCAGCGTCCATGTTTAAGTTCCTCTCCCAGAATATTGAAAAAGATGTCTTTTGCCCATTTTTCCAACCAGGGCTTATGTCCGCATTTTTCAATCGTGACCATTTTGAAATCGGGCAATCTCCCCGATAAAGGTTCTTCCACCCCTTCAGCAGGATGGGGGTCGTAATGGCCGTGGATAGCCACAACAGGGATTTTGATTTTCGCGGCCAGATCCAATAGTTCCCCCGTTTGCCGCAATCGGGATGCTTCTGCCCATACTGTTTGGAAAATATCCATGTTGAGACCAGGAAGATCATCATCAGGGGTGCAATGATCATAGGAATCGGCCCGTTGCATCAGCTTGCCGAATTGCCGGAAATCTTCACTGCCTGCCTTTTCACATTGGATCCGCCTGATCAAATGTTCAGCTTCTTCCCGCTGCTGTGGCTTGAGCCTGGAAAGGCGGATTGACATCAGGTTTTTGTTGTATTTTTCTTCGAAAGCTGGTGCAGCGATCAGGATCAGTTTTTTTACCAGACCCGGATATTTTGCGGTCAGCAGGAATCCCAGCCAGGCCCCCCATGAATGCCCGGCAAGGATTACGGGCAAAGTGGCCGATGCCCACAATTGCCCCTTCAGTTCTTCAAGCTGCCCTTTCACCGACCCGGCAGTCTGAAGCAGTTCAAGCAGCCCAAAATCTGCTGATAAATATTCCGCCACGGGCTTCATATCGCCTGCTGCCCCGGGCCCCCCGTGCAACAAAGCAATGCTGAAGGGTTTGTGGCCGTACCTGCGGATGGTTTCCATTTTTTAATCAGTATCTTATCTGTTAAGCCCGGTGGGATAACTGAATGCAAAAGTTTTGTCGTTCCCAGTCAGTTCCTGAAGTATGACCCTTTGGCGGGTTTCGGTGCTGTCGGTAACCACGTGTTCATAATGGAATTCCGGATCCAGGGTATATTCTTTTTTAATGATCTCCAGGGATCCGCTCGCTTCATGAAAATGGTAAGAAAGAACCTGGTCGAAGGCGCCGCTTTTCCCTTTTGCTTCCCAGCTTTCAAGGATGCGGAATTTATTGGGCAGCGACCACAGGCCAAGCCATAAGCTGCGGCCCCATTCTTCTTCATCTCCGCCCACGGCTTCACCCACCAGGAAAAATTCCTCATCCGAAAGGGGGATGATCTGCAAAACTTCTATGCCTCCAAGGGGCTGCCTGATCCAGCTGTCAAGAATGTGCAGCAATTCGAAATGCCCCGGCAAAACCTTCCATACCGAAATGACATGCTGGTATTCGTTGGTCAGGACTTCCAGCATCAGATCCCTGAAGAAGAGCTGCCTGGGGCGGTATGGCCTGAAAAACCTGGTAAACTCAATTGATTTTGCGTACCTGGGGCAGTAATTCCGGCTACGTGGCCCGGCTGAACGGTGTTTGCTGAAATATATTTCAGGTACCCGGCTCTGTACTTTACAGGAATCACTGATCAGCAGGTCAATGCTGATCTGATCCAGTTCAGCTTCCGTAAACAAAACAGGCCCCTGATTCAGGAAGGAAGGTAGTTGCGGCTTATATCTGCTGATAATATTTTTCACACTGTCGAGCTTCAGGATGTGTGCATAGGCAAAAGCATTTTCAAACAAGGTGTCTTTCAGGGGAGGCTCAGCCTGGTTCAGCAGCCCCAGCATTTGCTGCAGATCCTGGTATAGTTGGCCATTCAATTCATGTAGCTGGCCTCCTTCTTTTCCCTGCCTGATCAGCTTCTGGATTTCATAGAGGTAAATGATGTTGGCTGTCACCAAACAGTAAAACTCCCCAAGCCCATCCCTGCCGGAGATGCTTTGCGATGAGATCTCCTTTCGGATGACCCTCACTTCTTCCTGCAAGCCGGCAAGCTGATCCATGTCGAGCCAGTGAATCACATGAAGGATTTCCGGAGCAGCCGCCACTTTTTGGGGAGGCAGGTTCATGATACCGATGTAATGGCGGTGATCTGTTTTTGGCAGTTCGATTAGCTTCTGAAGGTTAAAGTCGAACAATCCGGTCTTTTGCTCATCATCTTCATGAAAAATCGCAACCAGGTGATTATTAAGCACTTGTAGCGGATTTATGCCGGTAATCTGATATTCAGCCGTGATCTCAAGGTCAGTATTGATCTTGTGCAGCAGATCCCGGTCTTTGCGGATCAGGAACTCCCTGTCATTGATCCAGTATGCATCCGGACGCAAAAAATCATACTCCATGGTTCTTCTGCCAGCCAAATCAGTTATCCTTATTTCTTTGGGAGCTGTGTGTACTTCCATGGTTTCCAGGAAAACTCCATTTCTGAAGTGGTTGAAATGCCAGATATTTTTCAGTGGGGTTTGCTTAAAATGCCCGTTCAAAGGATTGATATCGAACTGAAAGAATCCATCATCCGAATGATCCACGAAAAGCACCAGGAGGTCGTCTCTCATGGGGTAGGCATGAATGTTTGCCGGCCAGTTGCGGAAGGTTGCAAGAGTGTCTGTTTTCAGGCTGACCGGGTCGATGCAGATCAGGGAGTGCGACAGATCTTCATAAGCATAAATGCGATGGGTGGGTTCATAATAATACCAGGATTTGAAATAATCGCCGAAGGTCATAATTTCCCTGGTGGTTTCGAGCTGAACATCATATTCCATGAGTTTGCAGTGCTCAAAGGTTCCATCATGAAGGTCTTCTTCTGAAAGGACAAAATAAATTTTTTCGAGCCTGCTGCCGGTTTGCACCATCTGCCCCAGGTGAAACAGGTCCTCCCTGTAATGGCCCAGGGGGATGCGGATGGTTTTTTCCAGAAGGCTGCCCTTGTCGTTCACGGAATATACCAGCAGTTCAATATCGCGGTCTTGTTTTTCTTTGTATGGCGAATAGTTGATCAGCAAAAATCTTTCGGAAACTTCTTTCTTATGAACACCCTGCTCCCCTGCGAGCAATGCATTCTTGTGAGATTTGGCCCTGCGGGCGGGGTTTTCGAAGGTGCAGGCAGCAAGGATCAGGAAGGACAGGATTATTGAAAAAGAGGGGAATAGATATTTTTTCATTGGAAATATTATTTTGATCATATTTCCTGCAATATATGCATTATTTGGGAGCTGGAGAAGCTGCAGGGGCAGCGAAAAGTTTAAAGAAAAAGGCCACCCTGGTAAAAAAGAATCAGGAGTCGGGATGAGTAAAGAAAACAATATGTCAATGAAGCATTCAATAAAAAACCCCAACCATCAGGCGGGGGTCTTTTGTGGAGCTGGAGGGATTCGAACCCTCGTCCAAACAAGCAGCAAAACTGCTTTCTACATGCTTAGCCTTTAGTTTGGATTTCGGCTTTGGACTGGCAAAAGGCGGCCCTATCCTTAGCCTGAGCTTCTTAGGTTTTCGTGCAGGCACCGAAGCCTTGCCTGCCTTATCCCGAATTTTGCTGATGTTTCCTTGGGGACGCAATCGGGCGTAGCTTCCCGGGAAACAGCACCAACTTAATAGCTACTATTAAGCTGCGAGTGCGTAGTTGTAGTTGTTGCCGTTTACTGGCGTGAGAATTAGGATTAACGAGCCATATCCACAACGCTCGGCATGCTTACAATCCCACTGGACTTGCTGTCAAAACCAGTCAGCCCCCTGGTATGTAAGTGCAAAGATACAAAGATTATTCCAAAAATAAACCCTACCCATTCCCCCTGAAGGTTGATTGATTTTAATGGTAATCCTTTTTTAAAAGAAGGTTCTTTCAATTTTCTTCCCTTGAAAATAATGCTTAATTTGCAGATATTTCTTCAAGAGGCATTATGAATCAGGAAAATCCAGAATTGCTGTCGGCGGAGGAAGCTGCCCGGATGAGGCGGGCCCTGAAGCTTGACAATCAGTTTGCTGATAAGATTACCAGGCAGGGTGATCCTGTCAGCCTGTATGAAAGCTTTAAACTTCGGACCAGACTTTTGGAGGCAGAATGGGAAAAACAGCAAAAGGAGCTTGCGGGCTTCAGCCATCCGGGTTTTACTGAACGATTCGAGATGTTGCCCCTTGTTGATTGGTTCGTCAGGGATGAATCTCTCCAGGGGGAAGCGGGGGTGGCCTATCTGATCAGGACCGACCAGGCCAGCATTCTTTTTGATGTGGGCCTGAACCAGAAAGATAGCCATCCTTCTCCTTTGCTGATCAACATGCAAAGGCTGGGTGTTGACTTCGGAGAAATTGATGCCATTGTGATCTCGCACAACCACAGCGACCATGTGGGAGGCAGCAGCTGGAAATCAGCAGCCAGCTTTTCTGCCAGCGCTGTACAGCAGCAACTTCAGGTGAAAAAGGCAATCACTCCAGTTGCCATGACCTATCCGGGGCTGAATCCTGTGTTTGCGCCCGATCCCCTGAAAATTTGTGAGGGAGTCATTACCTCCGGGCTTATCAGCAGCCCCATGTTTCTTTCAGATACTGCTGAACAGGCTCTGATAATCTGCGTGCAGCACCTTGGGGTGGTGGTCATCTCGGGATGTGGTCACCCGGGCATCGAAAAGATCATCCTGAGGGCGGAGCTGCTGACAGGGCAGCCTGTTTTCGCCCTCCTGGGAGGGTTCCACCTGCCCCTGACAACAGGAAGAAATATTACCCCGGATTACAAATTCACCGTTTCTGGTAAACTTCCCTGGCAAAGCCTATGCCAGGCCGACCTGGAAGAAAAGGCGAATTTCCTGAAAAACCACAAGGTAAGGCATATTGGTATCTCCGCACATGATAGCTGCGATACCACCATCAATTTCTTTAAAAAGGCATTTTATCCGAATTATGAAGACATTGTGGTTGGCCGGAAAATCACATTTCAACCCAGGGCTTCGGGATGATTAAGCTGCATGGATTTTGATAAAACTGCCGGCGCAGCCATTCGGTAGTGGCTGCGCCGGCAGCTGGGCGGACAACTTTTTTCCCTTGTTATTAACCTGGTGCAAAATGCCAGAGTCAAGCAGCCCAGGGGCTTCCCTTCCCAAGCCTTCGCATGGTTTTTTCTGCTTCATTTCTCACAGGGGCAGGGTTGCTTTCATCGGAGGCAATGGTCATGCAACACTCCAGGATCTGTGGCTTGTAAAGGGATGTTGCAAACCAGCCCAGGGCCTCTATCATTGTCACCCGGATACGTTCGCTTTCACCGGGATCGGCGGCTACTGCCAGCAGTTTATCAACATGATGGTGCAGCAGGTCAAGGCGTTGAAAGCGAATGAAGTTGCATCTTTTATCTTCCTCCAGCTGCTGGTCAAGGATGTTGTCGATCCCCTGGTTTTTAAAACCTGAGCTATTCTCGAAATGTTCCAGCAGGGCAGCTGTCGCTTCTTCATTCATCTGCAGATGGGCCCTCTCGCGGGCCTGTTTGTTTATTTCGGCCATTACCGCAGCGGGCTCAAAACATTGCAGGGCGTTTCTTGAAGCAAATACTGCCGATCGCAGGTTGTAAGGTTCACTGAGGGCGGAGTGCACCAGCAGGGGGATGTATGCTGCAGCTCCCTTTTGGCCCATATAGTTGGCCCCAAGGCGGCGGATCAGCTCATAGGGGTCATTGGCCGTCAGAAACAATACCTGCCTGAAGTTGTCATCATCCAGGCGGCGCAACTGCTCAAGGCATTCCAGCCTGACTGAATAATGGGGGGAGGTTCTGTAGGTGCTCAACAGCAAATCAGAATATCCGCTGATGTTTTGCTGTCCCAGCATCATCAGGGCAAAGGCCTGCATGTCGGGTTCGGGCGACTTCAGCATCCTGCGCCAGTGGGCGGGCTTGCTGCGGTGGCTAACTATTTGCTTATTAAGTTCAGCTGATGAGGGGTGGGTGAAATAAAAGGTGGGGTCGCCCATGATGTGCGATTCCAGGGAATGTGCAAACTGCCTTAACAGTCCAATGCGTGCTCCCGAAGAAAGCAGTCCCAGGTAGCGGTGGGGGATGTTGTCCTGCAGGACATTTACCGAATTGCCAATGACAGCCAGGGTATTTCCTTCATTGAAAATATAAGCGCCGGCTGCATTGTCGGGATGGTGGAAGGATCCTGTAAAACATGCATCCAGCAGGATAAGCCTTGCGTTGGGGCGAACCCTGCTGATCTCGGTAAATGTCAGGTTTTTCTGTGCTTCCAGTTCGGCAGGATGAATGCTTTCGCCCGTGAATTCCGAATGATCGAGCCACTCCACCGGGATCCCCAGGTTTCGGGCCTGGGCCTCCTTTACCCTGCGGGAAGTATCCCGGATCTGGATGTTGTGTAGCGCACGCTGAATCCTGAAAACATATTCGGGATACCTGTTGGTGGGAAACTCCTCATTCAACGCCTGACTGTTGATTACCCCATGATGTTTCAGCAGGGCAAGGTCCAGTTCGTCGCGCTGAAGCTCGTTTACAAGGCTGGTTTTAATGTCAGCGATCATGTGGTGGCTAAGGTGGCGGAACGAGCTGCCAGGTTTGTTTAAGACGGGGAATTGCTGGCTTAGGGCTATCTTGTCGGAATTCCATGCATTCAGGCAATTGGAAAGAGAATTTGTGCCTAAATAGGTAAATACATCATTTAAAGCATTGGGCTGGCGACGAAGACGCACTACCTTTTCAAGATAGGCGTTGATCTGCTGGTAAGGATCCACCCCGTTTTCAACCGGCATGATGCGCCCCGAATAAATATCCGAACTGATATACTGGGGCGAATCGTGGCTTAGCTCATAATAATGCCAGAGGGGTTTTTCCTCATCCTGCTCCAGGTATTCAAATTTCAGATCAAAATCATCATAAAAACGATCGGAGGCCACTGACGACTGCTGCCGGGGAAACATTTCCTCGTTCATCTTGAAGGCTGTGGTCAGATGCTGGGCTTTGCGGATCATGGCAACTGGTACGTTCCCGATGAAAACCGCCCCCTCCAGGGAGGGCTTGCCCTGGTAGAGTTTGCGAAGCTCCTGCCTGACTTCGCAGGGGCGCTGCCAGTCGCCCACCACCACATACACCGACAGCTTCTCCTGTTCCAGCATCCTGCTGTAGGCCATTACAGCAGGAGCTGTCTGATCAAAAGTCTGCCGGTCAATCACAATGGCAAAGGAAGTGTTGTGCCTGCCTGCCGGCCCCGTCACTTCAATGCTGGTTTCCCGGGAAGAAGCAAAAGCAGAAAACTGGATCAGCAGTAGCAGGCTGATCATGCTGCCCATGGTGGCAGCTAAGGGGCTTTTAACGTTGGTAACTTTTTTGCTCATTAACATTTAGATTTGGTTTTTTAAAACTAAGCATTTAGTTGCAAAATTCGAACCAAAGTGAAAAAAAAGATTAAAGTAAACGAAAATCATAATTTTTGTCTTTGTAGTATTATTTTTTAAATACAAATATGTGCAATTCACCTTCAAATTATTATCTTTATCCTCATAAACAGATGCAAACTTTTTTCTGGGAATATGAAAATAGCCACACTTACCATAAATCCTGCCCTTGATAAAAGCACCTCTATCGACAGGATGCAGCCTGAGAAGAAGCTTCGTTGTGATTACCCGGTATGGCATCCTGGAGGAGGTGGTCTCAATGTATCCAGGGCCATTCGGATTTTGGGCGGGGAGTCGCTTGCCATTTATGCTGCAGGGGGAGCCACAGGTGAGCGGCTGCAGGCTTTGCTGGATGAGGAAGGCATTCAGCAGCAAAGAATCAATACCCGCAATCCTACGCGCGAGAACCTGATGGTGATGGAAACTTCCACCGATGGGCAGTACCGCCTGGGTATGCCCGGGCATGAGATCTACCCTGAAGAACTGCAGCAGTGCCTGGATGCGGTAAGTGCTTTGCCTGAAGATATTGAATACCTTGTAGCCAGCGGCAGCCTTCCTCCGGGAGCGCCTGATGATTTTTACGGGAAGGTGGCACAGCTTGCCCGTGAGAAGAACATCAAATGTGTGGTGGATACCTCGGGTTCCGCCCTTCAGAAAGCTGCCGAAATGGGCCTTTGCATGATGAAGCCTAACCTCAGGGAGCTAAGCCAGCTTGATGGTAAGGAAAAGGTATCGGGAATGGAGCAGGAGGAGATCGCGCGCCGCATCATCCAGCAGGGAAAGGCCAGCATACTGGTGGTTTCCCTGGGGGCCAGGGGGGCCATGATCGTTACCAGTGAGCGCATCGAGTACGTGGTTCCTCCTACCGTTAAATCCATCAGTAAGGTGGGGGCAGGTGATTCGATGGTGGGCAGCCTGGTTCTTTCCATGTCAAGGGGCGACGATCTTAGACAGGCCATCAGGTGGGGTGTGGCAGCCGGTACGGCCGCCACCATGACCCCCGGTACTGAATTGTGCCGAAGACAGGATGTGGAGGAAATTTACAGCTGGCTCAGCGAAAAGGAATCTACCGGGGGCAGTACTGAATGATTTTCTAAATCAACAGCAAACAATCTTTATGTCGGACAGGATAAAAAACCGCTACAACCGCATTGCCCGTTTTTACGACACCCTTGAGTATCCCATGGAAAGGATGTTTGCGAAATGGCGCGACAAACTGCTGAAGGAAGCCCGCGGCAGGGTGCTGGAGGTAGGCATAGGCACCGGCAGGACCATTCCCCTGTACCCTGATGGTACAGACCTGACAGGGATTGACTTCAGTGAAAAAATGATCAGGCAGGCCACGAAAAAGGCTGCAAACAAAAAAAACGTGCAACTGAAAGTGATGGATGCCGAGAACATGGAGTTTGATGACAACAGCTTCGATACGGTGGTCACCAACTGTGTGTTCTGCTCGGTGCCCGATGCCATTCAGGGGCTGAAGGAGATCCGGAGGGTCTGCAAACCAGGAGGCAAGGTCCTGATGCTTGAACATGTAAGAAGCCGGAAACCCGTGGCCGGAAAAATCATGGACCTTGTGAATTTCATCCCCCTGAATCTTTACGGTGCCAACATCAACCGGCGAACCTACAGCAACCTGCTGGAGGCTGGTTTTCAGCCAAAGGACATTGAGCAGGAATTTATCTGGTCGGATATAGTGCTGATCTTTCGCATCATCAATAATAAAACCCGAGATAATGTAAATCAATCCGTAACCTAAAAAATATTAACCATGAGCTATTACATCAACAAAATCATTGAAAGCGATTTTGACAAGGCCATTGAAAGGGTACATCAGGCTTTGCAAAAGGAAGGATTTGGAGTGTTGAGCGATATCGATATTCGTCAGAAATTAAAGGAAAGGCTGGATGTTGATTTCCGGCAATACAGGATCCTGGGTGCGTGTCATCCTCCAAGTGCCCTGCAGGCCCTGCAGATGGAAGACAAAATAGGCACCATGCTTCCATGTAATGTTATAGTACAACAGCTGGAGGGTGAGCAGGTGGAGGTGGCTGCCGTTGACCCTATTGCATCTATGGCTTCCGTGCAAAACCGCGAACTGGAAGCCCTTGCATCAGAAGTAAGAGGAAGGCTGAAAAAGGTGATTGCCTCCCTGTAGTTCATCAAAATGGAAATCCTGCTCCGGCTTGTTGCTGAATGCAGCACCCAGGGCTTTTTTGGTTTCAAAATATAGTTAAAAATGCGAAATGTACTTAGCGAAGAATTCTGGGCAGAGATCATCCGGACGCTTGCCAATTGGGTGATCACCGATCTGCCCGGGCTGGTGATCATTGTTGTGTTGTTTTTTGTTGCCCTGCGAATGATAAAGATGCTGTCGGTGCGCCTCAGGAAGACCCTGGTGGAACGTGCCATTCGCAGCCCCCATGTTGACACCGATGAAGCCACCAAAAGAATCAATACCCTCACGGGGATCACCTACAAGCTGCTTTCGGTGGTTTTGCTGGCTGTATTCGTGATGTTGTTTCTTCAGAAGGTAGGAATACAGGTTGGACCCCTTCTGGCCAGCGTGGGTATCCTGGGGCTTGCCGTGGGTTTTGGAGCACAGGAGCTGGTGAAGGATTTTATCTCCGGGTTTTTTATTCTGCTTGAAAACCAGATACGCACAGGGGATGTTGCCATAATAAATGGTACGGGTGGGCTTGTGGAAAGCATTGAGCTGCGTACCATCACCCTGCGCGACCAGGCAGGCGTGGTACATGTGTTTCAGAACGGGAAGATCGACACCCTTTCCAATATGACCAAAGATTGGTCGGCCATGGTATTCGATATTGGGGTTGCCTACAAGGAAGACGTGCAGAAGGTGGAGGATGTGATGCGGCAGGTGGCCGATCAGCTGCAGCAAGACCCCCTGTTTGGCCCCGACATACTGGAGCCCATGGAAGTAATGGGTTTGAATGATTTTGGCGACAGCGCTATTGTCATCAGGGGACGTATCAAAACCAAACCCATCAAACAATGGGCCGTAGGTCGTGAATACAGAAAACGACTCAAATATGCTTTCGACCGGCTGAACATCGAGATCCCCTTCCCCCACAGGACAATTTATTGGGGGGAGGAGATCAGTTCACTGAAGATCGATACCATCCGGACTAAATAATAATAGATTAATTTCCAGAGAGAGCATTAAGCCATCGTCATTTAGGATTTTACAAACCACCACCTTGATGGTGAAGAATTCTTTTGCCGTCTTTAAACTTTTTAATGGCTTCAGCATCTAATTCTTAAAACGCTAATTTATTTATCCAGCTACTTATGAAGCATTTTCTTTTACCTGTATTGTCACTTCTGATCAGCTTAACAGCATATTCGCAGCCTCCCCGTATGGGTCAGTGGGGGGGTCAGCGACCAGGACATGGAGAACAGCAAAATCAGCAAATGTTTGCCGTCAGCGGGCAGATCATTGACCTGGCTGATAATATTCCCCTGGCAGGCACCCATATCACCTTGAAGCATAACCGGGATACAACACGTGTTTTTCGTGCTGCAACCGATCTGATGGGTAATTTTCGTGTCAACCTACCCCGGGGGATCTATAATCTTCACATTAGCTTTATCGGCTATGAACCCATAGAGCGGGAGGTTCGTGTGCTTCAGCAGAATGCCGAACTGGGAACCATTGCCATGAGCATGACCCGGGCCATGCTGGAGGAATTTACCGTCACTGCTCAAACCATTCCGATGCAGCAAAAGGGCGATACCCTTCAGTTCAACGCCCATGCTTTTAAGGTGAACCCCGATGCCAATGCCGAGGATCTGATCCGGCGCATGCCTGGCTTTACCTACGGACCCGACGGGCTGAAGATACAGGGGGAGGAAGTAACCCGGGTACTGGTAGATGGTCAGCGCTTCTTTGGAGACGATCCCAGTATTGCCTTGCGTAACCTGCCTGCCGAGATGATCGAAGCCATCGAGGTTTTCGATGAGCAGTCTGATCAGGCGCGGCTTACAGGCTTCGAGGATGGGGAGACGGTGAAGACCGTGAACATTGTTACCCGCCTGGATCGCAGAAGCGGACAGTTCGGCAGGATCTATTCGGGGTATGGAGATGCCGAACGATACCAGGCAGGATTGGTTACCAATATCTTTATGAACCAACGCCGTATTTCCATAATCGGGATGAGCAACAACATCAACCAGCAGAATTTCTCAACCGAGGATATGTCGGGCTTTATGTCCTCAAGAGGTGGTGGTAGCAGAGGTGATCGCGGGAGCAGGGGAGGAGGAGGCTCCTTCTCCAGGGGCGACTTTATGGTGGGCCAGCAAAGCGGCAACAACACAACCAGTTCCGTAGGGGTTAATTATTCAGATATTTGGGGAACCAGTACCAGGGTCAACAGCAGCTATTTTCTGAATCACTCGCGCAACCTGACTGAACGCCTTAGCGACCGGCAGTATTTTGTTGACAATACTGCCACCCAGCTCTACAATGCCCTGAATTCCTCCAGCAGCGAGAACCTCAACCACCGCTTTAACGCGCGCATGGAATATGACATAAATGAAAACCACTCCCTGATCTTTACTCCCCGGTTTAATGTACAAAGTACCTCCTCGGGCAACTCTTCTATGGCAACTACCCTGTTGCCCGACAAGCAGCTGCTTAATAAATCAGAATCGGGCAATTCCCGGGAGTGGGAAGGATATTCCTTCTCTGCAGGACTATTGCACCGTGCCCGCCTGGGAACAAGCCGGCGCTCGCTGACCACCGATCTGAACCTGAACCGCAACAACAATCAAAACCTGTATTTCCTGGATGCCCTTAGCAATTATTATGAGGGACCAGTTTTTGTGGAGGATCTGGTGAGGCAACGTTCAGACTCCAATACCGACAACCTGGGTATTAACGCAGGAGTATCCTATACCGAGCCCCTGGCAGAACGCAGCATGCTGCAGCTCTCCTACAGCTTCTCCTATTCGGACAACAGCACCGACCGGTTGACCAACAGCTGGGATATCATCCGGGAGTCGTATACCATTTTTGAGAACGACCGTTCGAGCGAACTCACCAATGGCTACCTTACACAGCGTGCAGGCATTGGCTTTCGCCACAATGGCGAGAAGTACCGCCTGAGCATGGAATTGCAGCTTCAGGATGCCGCCCTTTCAACCGACCAGATCATTCCCTATGAGCTGGATCTGAGCCGCAATTTTCGTACCCTGCTTCCTTCAGGGCAGTTCACCTGGAACTTCTCAAGAAGCCACAGCCTCAGGGTGTTTTACCGCAGCTCAACCAATGCCCCTTCAGTAAACCAGCTGCAGGATATGGTTGACAACACCAACCCCCTGCACCTTACCAGCGGAAACCCCGATCTGAAGCAAAGCTTCTCACAGTTTCTCAATTTCAGGTATAACAAAACCAATCCGGCAACCAGCCGCAGCCTGATGTTTTCGGTTTCGGGAAGCCTTACCAACGATTTTGTTACCACTTCCACAATTATTGCCCGCCAGGATACTATCCTGGAGATCGGCGACAACCAGTTTTCACTGCCAAGAGGTGCGCAGTTCAGCCGGCCCGTTAATGATAGAGGCTTTGCCAGCATCCGCTCCTGGGCAACTTATGGCTTTGTACTGAACCCAATAAAAAGCAACATTAATGTATATGGTGGCTTATCTTACACCAGATCCCCCGGGCAGACCAATGGGGTGAGGAATATTTCCAATAATCGTGGGATGAACGCAGGATTGAATATCAGCAGCAACATCAGCGAAAACATTGATTTTATGTTATCTTACGCAGCCACCTATACCATATCGGAAAACTCACTTCTGCCCGTTAACAACAATTATATGTACCATGTTACGGGAGTCCGTTTCAACTGGATCTTCCTGAAAACCTGGGTTTTGCGCACCGACGCCAACAACCTGATCTATACTGGAATGGGCGATGGATACAATGAGAATTACTGGCTGATGAACCTGAATCTTGGAAAGAAATTCCTGCAAAACAACCGAGGGGAACTTACCCTGGGGGTGTACGACCTGCTGAATCAGAATTCAAGCATCTCGCGCAACATAACCAACAATTACATTGAGGATACCCGCTCAAATGTCCTCAACAGGTTTTTTATGCTGACCTTTACTTATAATATCCGGCATTTTAATATGAGGTAAATTAAATGATACTTCTAAAGCCCCGTCACGTGATTTGTCAGTGCAGAAAAATCACGGGATGGGGCTTAAAAAAATTTAAAAAATGCACGCTGGTAAAAGGCCCACCACAGGCGGTATTCAGAAAGATCAGATTCTGGAATGCTTCCCTGTTTGTCACTGCAGTTTGGATAGGAATCCTGACATCAGAAAAAGGAAGTTTCCTCACTATCCGAGTCAGGGATACCATTGATTTGGCTTTCAGGCTTCAATTGTTCCAATTGGATTAATATCCCATTCTTTAATATGTACCTTCTGCTAGAGAGTTCTTCCCTATGGAAATCGCCATGGGTTGTGACAAGCATGGAAGCCTGATTTTTATAGATATAGTCGGATAGTAATTTAATCATTTCATCTCCAGTTTCTTTATCAACATTTCCGGTGGGTTCGTCAGCAATGATCAGGGAAGGTTGATTGATCAGGGCCCTTGCCAGGGCGACCCGCTGCTGTTGACCTATACTTAGCTCAATAGGAAGATTGTCAAGGCGGTGTGATAACCCCAGACATTCCAGCAGTTCGGCAGCTTTTTGCTGTTTTTCCCTTTTTGGTATATTGTTTAACAAAGCCGATTCAACATTTTCCAATGCTGTCCATGAGGGGATCAGGTTGAAATTCTGGAAAACCATGCCGATTTTCTTTCGCCGTAAATGAGATAATTCCTCACGTGACATTTTGTTGTAGGGGATTCCCTGAAACAATATGGTTCCAGAATCAGGATGATCTACTCCGCTTAAAATCCATTGCAATACAGATTTTCCCTCTCCGCTGCGACCTTTGATTAAAACAATTTCTTTCGGGAAAATCTCCAGGTCAATTCCCTGCAGGACCTGGATTTTACGTTTTTTGATGGAAAAAGTTTTTGTAATTTGTTTGCAGCTCAAAATCGGATCAGATGTATGCATAAGAAATGTGATTTCAAAGGGTTAAATCGAACGAAGAATTTCAGCTGTTTTCAGGCGGGCTGCTTTTCGGGAGGCCAGAAATCCGGCAGTGAAACCACCGCAAACCGGGACAATCAGCCCAAGGAGAAGGCTGAATGAAACTGGCTGGAGGGATTCGAACAATCCGGGAGAAAATATTTTCAGGAGGATGCCGGAAATCAAGATTCCTGTAAGGCTGCCAGAAAATGAGTAAATGAAGGATTCCATCATTATCTGTGATACGATAAGGGATTCAGGCCAGCCGATGGCTTTCAGAACTCCGATATCATTGGTTCGTTGGACAACAGAGGTGAATTGGATTTTCATAGCTATCAGCAACATGCAGAAAATGACCAGGGAAGAAAGCATCCAAGTTGATTTTTTTTGAAGTCCCAGGACGTTGGTTCCAGCTTTATAACACCCATAGGAGCTAATTCTGGAGGCAAGGCCCAGTATTCTGGAGACCTCCGCCTTGGCTGCATCGTGATATTGGGCTCCCTTACTTTCAATCAATACCGCATTGGCAGGGTCATCAATATCAATTTCTAGCCTTTCCGAAAGCAGTTGACGCAAACATGTTAAACTCATGTAGATGTTGGCTTTTCCGGGGCGCAGGGGTGGATTTACAATGGCAGCCACAACAAAGGTTTTGTGTCCGATTTGCAAATTCTGCCCGGGTTCCAGGTTATATATGGCCGCAAATTCCTTCTCCACCATAATTTTCAAAGGATCGTTAATTTGCAGGAATTCCCCTTCAAGCACCTGCGATTTGGCAACAACTGTTGCAGAATGGGCAACTGGGCGTGTAAGGTCAAGGCCGCCAATCAGCCATTCTCCAAGGCCTTCTGAAGCACGAATGCGGAATAACAAGTATGGAGAGGCATCAGCAACCAAAGCAGAGCGTTGGATTGCTTCGATCTGCTCTGGGCGGATCATATTACTGGGTGCGTTGTTCACGTAAAATCCTTCCCTGCCCGGATCATATGTAGGGGTTTCATAAGCCTGAACACAACAATTCTCGATGGTAAGCCGGGGTATATATGCCATGGTATGGGCCCCTATGTCCAACAATATTTTCTGGGATGAATCTCTGGTCATGTGCGTTAGGCTTGCTACTGCCACTATAATAATCGTGCAGAGAAAATAGTTCACAATGATGCCAGAACTGCGTTTTTTCCTTTTTAGGATTTCCTTGCCTGCGTATTGAAAGACTTCTTTTGGGTACATAGTGTTATAAACTTCTTAGAATGAGGGCTGGTTTCCTTAAAATACTCAGATTGGCTGATAACCAGCCTGCCAGGCTTCCAAAAAATACTGTAAAGATTCCTATTTGCATGAATGCCCGCGCATTTTGAAGCCATGAAATTTCCTGATGAATACCTAACCATGAATTCAGGGGTAAAAATATCAATAATCCAATAGCCAAAAGGATTCCTGCCAGGGCGCCAATGAGGGATTGGTAGAAGCTTTCCACGGTAATGACTCTGCATACTTCACTATTGCTCCAGCCGATCGCTTTAAGGATGCCCAGTTCGCTCCTGCGCTCCCAAATTAATTGGTATTGCGAAGCCATAATAAAAATCATAATGCTTACAAAGACAATTATGCCAACAAGTTGCATCCCCAGCCTGGTGATACCCCATGCTGCTCCTGCCGGGCTGAAGCAACCATATCCTATGACAGATGAATTTAGGCCAAGAATTTCCAGAACATCTCTTTGGGCCATACGATTGGTCAGGGAGTTTTTCCCATCAACCAGGGCAGCGTTTATCAAGTTACGGGCGGGTTCTTTCAGCTGTGTATTGAGAACCTGCATTGCTGCTTCATAGGGCAGGTATATATCGGCCTTAACAGGCCGTGTGCCAGGACTCAATATTCCCTTGATGACAAAAGGAAGGCCTCCCAGCACAAGGGTATCGTTGTGACGGAAACCCTCTGCATCCGAAAAAGTTTGCTCAAGCAATACTACTCCCTGGTCACCGGGTTCAAGGAGCCTTCCTCTGATAATGTTGGTTGCCGAGCAGCTCATCATTCTAACCGACTCCATATCATCAGGCTCAAATCCGGTAAGGGTCCAGGGTCGCTGGCTCTGGCTATCAGCCGTTAAGGAATAGGTAAGCAAGGGGGCTGCATGCCTTACATGGGCAGAGGTTTGTATTTGTTGAATTACCTCCAGGGGAAAGGGTACTACAGGATAGTTATAAACAAAAAAACCATCTTGTTCATTTCGAAAATATAGCCCGATTGATTCCTGGCCTGTGGCATACGTGAAACCGATAAATTGGGCCCCGGTATGCTCCAGTTCTTCAGAACTAGTTTCGGATGAAATTCCCGTAAGCAAAAGGGTGATTGCTAAAAAACAAACTGCAGTGAGGTAACCCAGAATGTTGCCAACGTACAATTTTTTTCGACGATTGATCTCTCTCCAGGCATATGTCATGGTTTCCCTCATGGCTCAGAAAAAATTGGGATTGAATAATGGGGCCAAAATAAAGGCTTTTTGCAATATATTTAAAATTAATTTTTTATATATGACCAGATCAAGCATCTAAAAACGTTCATCCTTCTGGATTGTATTTTCTGGGATTATTGATAAACAGGGAGTTGGTCTGTATGCAGTTCTTTTATGGCTTAAGCCTTGCTGTCAAAAAAAGATTTATTTTCGAAACTTAATGAAAAAAGTAGAATTTTACCCCCTCTTTTTCCAATTCCGATTGTCATTGTACAAAAGGAACCCATAGTGCAAACTAAGCAAATTCAAAAATTTAAAGCTATCGTAAATGAAACGGAAAATGTTAAACGTCCTGGTGGCGATCGTGGTTGTCATGTGCGCATTTCTGCAAGCTTGTGAATCCACTTCTGAACCCACTTTTGTGTTACAAGGAAAATTGGAAGGCATTGAGAATGGAAAAATTGTTCTGACCAACACTGCAAACCGGCAAATACCTCCCGATACAGCACTTATTGTAAACGGAGAATTTACTTTTACAGGCAATATTGCCGAGCCCACGCGCATGAACCTGATGATAGCCGGGATTGATCCTCTGGAAAGAGGCAGAAACGCAGCCATCCTGTTCTATGCCGAAAATGCCAGTATGTTCTTAAGCGGGCATGCCGATTCTCTGGGGACAGCTGTTATTACCGGAGGTGCGGTGAATGAGGATGAGAAAGTTTATTCTCAGGGCATGAACCGGATCAGGGAGCAATACCGCCGCGATACCCGCAATATGACCCGCGAGCAAAGGGCTGAAATGCAGGCAGCAATGGTGGTAATGAATGAGGAGATTGCCAGGTTGCGGGAAACTTTTATCCGCGAGAATCCCAATTCATATTATTCGGTGATCCTTATTGAAGGGGGTTCTTATGGCAGAAGTGCTGAAGATATTGAAAAAGAACTGGCTATGTTGGATCCTGATATGAGTAGATATCCCAAAGTTGTGGATCTTTACCTGCTGGTTGATAATCTGAAGAACACAGACATGATTTTGGATGAGTTCGTAAACCAGGCAGATGACCTGAATTATGGGCTTGATACATCTTTTAAGGGTTCAAATCATAAAGAGATGGTTTATCTTTCGATAACAAAAGATGACCAGATAGTAGCTTTGCGGAACGATGGCCTGATAAGAATAGTGGATACCAATGGCAACCATGTCAGGGAGTTTAAGACGAATCTTAAATCCAAACCCAATGCTGTGGCTGTAAACCGCGACAATGAAATGATCTATGTTCTTGGAACCATCAACGAGGTGCGTTCATCAGAAGTAAGGGGGAGGGTTCATCAGGTTACTACTCCTGTTGGTGTAGAATGTCTGGTATTTGACAAGCAAGGCAGGCTGCAGAAAAGCTTGAATTTAGAAAGGCTAGTTACTGTTACCGGGGCTAAAGTTGAATTTGGGAAACTTTTTGTGGCCGACACCCGCACCAAAATCATCAGCATTTTCAACGCGGAGAGTGGTGAACTAGAATCCAGCATTACCAATGGGTTACGCTCCTGCTGTGGAATTCTTGATTTCTCCATCACTCCCAATCAGGAAATCCTGGTAGCCAACCTGGGAGCTTTCAGGGTACAGGCTTTTGATCTAAAAGGGGAGTTCAAATATGCTTTTGGACGCAGGGGTACCGGGGTCAATGACTTCCAGGGATGCTGCAACCCGGTTAATGTTGCCTATGCCTCAAACGGAGGGATTCTGACCATTGAAAAGGATCCTACCCGCATTAAACTGTACAGCAAGGATGGAGCCCGCCAGATTACCGGTATTGATGAGCTGGTTCATGGATGCAGCTTTATTCCTGCCATTATCGATAGCAAGGACAATTTATTTCTTGCTTCTCCCCATGCAGGTATTGTGAAATGCGTTCCCGGAAAATCTGGAACTGCAAGGGATACAAGAATTGCAAGTACAAGAGAAGCTGCCCCCAACAGGGAAACAAGAGAAGCAACCAATACCAGGACGGATGTAAGGAGATAGTTTATGAACTTTAACAGAATTTTGACAAGCACATTGCTATTTGCAATGTGCTTGTTTTCCGCTTGTAATGGCCCAAATGATATTTTCCAGGAAACAGCTTTCAGAGGCTCAAAAAAGTATTCCGGGCAAAGCAAAGGTCCTTTGAAGCTGAAATTGGCTGTAAATGATTATTATGCCGAACTTACATCTCCTCCCTGTGTGGCCTACCTGACATCCAGGCGTTACGAGGAACTGCAGTTCATTTTAAAAGTTAAGTACCAGATTGATTTGCAGCTATCCTATTATTTCCAGGAAGCTGAACTGGATGCAGCGATTCTTAGCGGGAGGTACGATGGGGTGATCAGCAATCCCTGGTTTGCCTTTCGTCAGGTTCCCGAGCATGGTATGCAATTCAGCAGGATTGCCGATTTATTTGATCCTTTCGATAGCCCCAATTTATTTGGTGCATTCATTGTAAAAAAAGATTCACCTATTACCTCCTTTGCCGAACTGAAGGGCAAAAGGCTGGCCATGGGGCAAAATACTTCCTTGGAAAAATACCATATGCCCCTTATTTTGCTTGAAAAAACCGGGATTGAACCCCTTGAGATCATTTACAATGAAATCTGTAATCAAACAGTTGGGGATTTGCTGGAAAATAGGGTTGATGCAGGAGTAATATCCGATTTTTCCCTGATAGCTTCCTGTGCTGCTTCCCTAGTTCGGGAAGAAGACTTCAGGATAATCATGCAGACCGACTATATGCCACTTTGTTCGGTCGTCCTTGACCTGTCGAAAGTAGGGCCTGCAGAAGCACAGCGCCTGCAGGAGGCTTTGCTGGCTATTTCCAGGGAGGAGCTGCCCGGCAGCATGATCAGTAGCGGTTTTGTAAGGCCCATGAAGTGGAGGCCTGAAAGGTTTATTCAGTAATTTCAGAGCAATGGCAGAAGAAAATAACAAACAACAGGTAAGCCGCCGCCATTTCATTAAAGTGGCCGGGAGGGCTCTTTGCGGAGTTGCCCTGGGAGGCATAATGTTCCGGGTTGCCGGGGGGCATCTCACGGGTAGCCCGGTAGGCCCCAACAGCCGATTTGTCTGGCAGATTGATCCGCAGAAATGCAGCTTCTGCGGGGATTGTGAAACCTCCTGCGTACGCAGGCCCTCAGCCGTTAAAGCAGTTAATGATCAGATCAAGTGCAGCAACTGCGTGATATGTTACGGCCATATTTTTGATAAAAGAATCGATTCGGATAAGGTGATGAGCCATGGCAGAAGGGTTTGTCCACACGATGCAGTAACCCGGGTTCCTTATTCGGGAGGGGATGAGGGATATTTTATATATGATATCGACCATAAAAAATGCACCGCCTGCGCAAAATGTGCAAAGGAATGCAACCAATTCGGCACTGCATCGATGTTTCTGCTTATTCGTCCCGATTTGTGCCTGGCATGCAATAAATGCAGCATTGCCAGCAGATGCCCTGAAGGGGCCATTGAAAGGCTACATTTTGGCTCGGAGGACAATTTCCGTGGGATATATGAGCTTGAAAAACCTGTTTAATTGATAGCTTGGGTATTATGTATATTTTTTTGAGAATCATTTGTTGTGCTTTCCTGTTTTTTTTTCTGCATCTGGCCCATGCAGAATCCCGTTTAGTTGCTGGAACCTCGGAACCTAGCATGGAGGAGTTCCACAGGAACTATGTACCTGAGGAATACCATCCATTTCCTGAAAACTGGTTTTTCGTTGATTTGGGGATTATTACCCTGTTGATTGGCATTGGCCTCTATTTGGTGATCCGGCAGAATTCAGCTCAATCGATCAGCATCCTGATGATAATAACTTTAGTTTATCTGGCCTTTGTGCGGGGGGGGTGCATCTGCCCGGTGGGAACCACTGCCAATATTACACTAGGGCTTATTTCGCCCCGGGAAATTGGGCTCTTCACCTTATTTGTTTTTTTGGTTCCTCTGATAGCGGCCCTTTTCATGGGGAAGGTATTTTGTTCTTCTGCATGCCCCATAGGGGCGGTTCAGCACCTTGCACCCGAAAGGAAAAAGAAAATCAGGATCCCTGAAAAATTAAACAAGCTTCTGAAAGCAGCCCCGGTAATTATTCTGCTTCTTACAATCTGGCTTGCTGCTTCAAAGAGAGATTTTTTCATCTGTGACATTGACCCATACAAAGGGGTGTTTTATACCGGACAGTCCTGGTCGGAACAGCTTATGGGCCTTTTTTCCGGCAGGAGCTTTGAAGGAAAGTTTATAGTTGCCGCCGGACTGGGCACCTGGATTTATTTTCTGATCATCATGGTTGCAGGGTATTTTTTTGCCCGCCCTTTCTGTCGATTTATATGCCCTTATGGGGTATTGCTTGGGGTGGTGGGTGTGTTCAGCCTAAAGTCGCGCAACATAGATGATCAAAGTTGTAAATTCTGTGGCTTATGTGAAAAATCATGCCCTACCCAAGCCATAAAAATAGACAGGAAACTGAAGGAGATTTCCTTGTCTGCCTACGATTGTGTACAATGCAACCGCTGCAGTGATAAATGCAGGCAGAAAGCCATCCATTTTTAAGGGGAAAGGTTATATGGAAAGAAGGGATTTTTTAAAGAAGGCAAGTATTGCAGCTGGTGCATTAACCCTTGCAGGGGCTGCCGGCATAGGATACCAATCAGGCATCAGCAAGGAATCATTCATAGGCTGGGGTGGAAAGGCATTTGGCAAGGATCAGTTTTTTAATCGTAAAGCCTTTGTAGTTGATAAACCTACTTATGAACAAATGGGCGAGCCTGGCAGGATCCGCTATGTTGAAGAACTGTTTTTCCGCAATGGGCAAATGAGAAGACTGCTTGTAGCAGGAAATAATTCGGAAGCATCCTGGAGATTTGAACAGGGCGTTGAGGCATTGCCAGCATACTTGAAGGATTATTATCAGGCCAATCCGGGCGCCTTGGAAGAATTCCAGCTTGCTTTTGAGACTGGGCAAAATCAAAGGATTCGACATGAAGCATTCAGCGAAGAATTATTCCTTGCTGAAGCCTTTTCGGCCGCTCATTCCAGCACTACTTCTGGGCCCACAGCATATCCCCCGCAGCCCCAGGCTCCTCCTGAAGTTTCGGATTTTGCCCAGGTAAACCCCCGCTCCCTCCCTCTAAAGTCCTCTTTGCATGGCTCCGAATTGATTAAGGCAATGGCTTATTCTTTCGGCGCTTCCCTGGTCGGGATTGCTAAATTAAAACAAGAGTGGGTGTATATGGATTACCGCAGAGGGGTTGGTTTGGGTGAGTACCCTTTTCCTCCGCACTGGAAGTATGCCGTGGTAATTGCAATTCCCCATGAGTGGGACTCCCTTTATGCAGCCCCCAACTTTGGTACATCTTTCGATGCTTATTCTTCCTTGAGAATGGTGGCCGGAAAACTGGAGGTGTTTCTAAAAAGAATTGGCTATTCGGCCCGTTCCCATGTTCCCCCAACATCCTATGAGCTGGTGTTGCCTCCCCTGGCTATTGATGCCGGTTTGGGGGAGCAGGGAAGGCATGGCATGTTGATCACTCCCGAGCTGGGAGCCAATGCTATCCTGGCAGCGGTTACCACCGACATGCCACTTGAATTCGATAAACCTATTGACATCGGGATAAAGAAATTCTGTGAAAAATGTAAGATTTGTGCCGAGGAATGCCCTAGTGGTGCCATTAGTTTTGATGCTAAACCCAGCCAGATAATTCGCGGATTTAAAAGATGGGTGGCAAATGCCCATAAATGTTATAAATTCTGGACTACAATGGCCACCAGCAATGCCCGGGGATGCAGGGTATGTCTGGCCGTTTGCCCTTATACCAGAAAAAACAACTGGATGCATAAAATAGCCAAACAAATTGATGCAAGAGATCCCAGCGGTTTGGCTGCATCAACTATGCTTGAAATGCAGAAAAAATTCTTTCGCTATCCTGGTGGACAACAGTATTATCCCCCCCCCGATGGAAACAATGCCTCTTATATGCCGGCACCCAAATGGCTGAAAACAGATGAATGGTTTAATATTTAATTCCCGTCACAATGATTCTACATTCTGTTTTCTTTTATCCCCTGATGTATATGTTCTTTGGAGCTGTGATACTTATTTTCTTTTTATTGATGCACTTATGGTTCAGGACCATCCAGCTTAGAATGAACCCGCTGAAGTGGATCCTTTTCGCAGGTTGGTTTCTTTTGCTTTGCCTGCTTGTTGCGGGCAGCGCTACACTTTACGGAGAAAATGAAAAAAATGCTGCATTATTCTTTCTGGGATTTTTTGGCACTATCATGCTTGTGCTTGGAATTGGTTTGTTACGCTATTTGAAAACGAAATGAAAGTTCCCCCACGGTTGAAGCTATGGCTGTTATTTGTTTCGGTCCTGGTAGCAATTTTTCTGGGTAAAACCGGGAGTCGCATTATCCATGACAGGAAAACAAACGATGTCGTCTCGCTTTTTCTTCCCTCTCCGGATCAAAGTTTGGAAAAAGTTAATGATTACAAATGGAAGCTTCTGGATAAGGAAAATCACCTCAAGGGATATTTTTACCTGGGGGAAGGAGTGGGGTATAATGGATATGTCAGGTTAATGATGCATGTAGACCCTGAGGGGCTAATCAGGAGTGTAACCGTCATGGATCATAAAGAAACTCCTTCTTTTTATCAAAAACTCATTCGTAATAACTTTTTCGCCCAGTTCGAGGATGTCCCCATGGAAGCCTTTAGACAAGATTCTTCTTTATGGCAAACTGTTTCGGGGGCCACTATTACAAGTAATGCTGTATTACAGGCTGCAGGCAATGTTTACCTTGCAGAGAAGTCATCATCCCCAAAAAGGAAAATGTCGATACCTGCATTCAGCTTCTCCAGCCTGCTGGTTATTTTTTTGTTTTTAAATGCAACCCTCTTAAAATACATCAAACAGCGGACTTTTCAGAAGATTGCCCTTTCATGTGGTATGCTATTGTCCGTTATTTTCCTTGGTTTTTTTTATAATATCCCACTCACGCTCTCCCGCATCATATTGTTGCTCTCCGGGGTAATGCCGGATTTGCATTATCAGCTGCCTATTTTTCTAATCATTATCTTCAGTAGTTTGTCGATTGTTATTCTCCGACAAAACACCTATTGTCACCTGGTTTGCCCATTTGGCTGTGTGCAGGATCTTTTGGGGAAAGTAGGTGCTTCCCGCAATTACCGTCCCCGGTGGTACATTGCATGGAAGAGAGTCCTGTGGGTTGCTATTTTATTTATGGTGGTTTTGTCATTGCTATTCAATGATCCTGCACTTTTTCAGTATGAAGTATTTGGAGCATTCTTCAATTTGACTGCTGCTCCTTCTATATTCGTACTTTTATTTTTGGTTATCCTGCTGTCGCTGTTTATTAAAAGGCCCTGGTGTAATTTCCTCTGTCCGGTACAAGGAGTCTTTTCCTTCCTGGGATTGCTACCAGGATTATTTATGAAAAAAAGGACAAATTTTTGATAAAAAACCGTTAAATGTTTGTTTAAATCAGTATTTTAAATGACATTCATCGTCATGTTTTTAATCCAATATCGTTTTAATATTTTCACCTAATTAGGAAATAATAAACGCGGACATGATATTTTTTAAAATTAATTACATTTTTTATCTGCAATAGGTTTCCAGTCTTTGCTTTTGTATAATTGTTAACTAATGCAGGGGAGATGAATGCACATGCAGATATTGAAAAGAGAATGCTTATAAAGGCGTCTGATGGTGATCATGCGGCCTTTACTTATCTTTATAATAAATATAAAAATAAGGTTTATTCTCTGGGCAATTATCTTACTGGATGTAACTGTTTGGCTGAAGAACTAACCCAGGATGTCTTTCTGAAAATTTGGCTTAATAGGGAGGAATTAGCGAGAATTGAGAATTTTAATGCCTACTTAAGGACAATTTCCCGCAACCTTGCCCTGAATTGTTTGAAACGGATTGCTACCGAACGCGGAATTATTCAGAAATTAGGTCAGGAAACAGCTTTCTCTGATACTACCCCGGAAAATTCCTTGGTTTTAAAAAATTATGAGTTCATTTTAAACAATGCCATTAACCAACTTTCTCCTCAGGTTAAACGAGCTTACTTGCTTAGCAGGAATGAGGGGCTGAAGCAAAAAGAAATTGCTGCGGCAATGAATATTTCCTATTATACGGCAAAGGAGTATGTGAATAAAGCAGTATCCGATATTAGGGGGCATATGAAAAAACACATAGATGTATTAATTCTGTTGTGTTTTTTAAATTAACAGCGTGCTTTCTTCCTGCTGGTTTTAGAGATTTTCCCAAAAATCCCGCGTTAAAATAAAAAATTGCTGTAAAGAGCCCCCTCCTTTTCTTTTTTTATTTGTCTTTTTAATAAACATGCTGGTCTAATTGAATTGCTGGCATTATCTCTCTTATATGGAAAAAACAAGAGTAATTAATTTGCTTCAGTCTTTTGCTAATGGAGCTTGTACTTCTACTGAAGAAAAAGAGCTGGCGCAGCTTCTTTCTGATCCCCAATACGATTTATTATTGGGCAATCTAATTGAAGATTTGTTTGATAATCCTCCGGCAATGCACAATCTTCGTGAAGATCAATCCAGAAGAATACTTGAAAAGGTTCTGAAAAGGAAAATGGTTCCGGCAGGTAAATTTCCCTGGAAAACACTAGCCGCAGCAGCTTCTTTGTTTCTTGTAATCAGTATTGCCATCTGGATGCTGATGTATCCCTTTCAATCAGGCTTGGAACTGGCAGAACTTCCTCCGAAAAGCATTTTTGGTGGTGATGTTCCTCCAGGAGGTCATGTGGCCTATCTCACTCTTGCAAACGATTCTGTTGTAATGTTGGATCAGTTTACGACAGGTAGCCGGATACAGCAGAAGGATGCCACTATCCTAAAAACCAAGGAGGGTGAGCTGCTATATAATGAAAAAGAAACAAGACAGAAAAAAGAGGCAGAGTATCACACTTTAAAAGTTCCTAATGGGGGGCAGTTCAAACTCGTATTGGCCGATGGCAGCCAGGTTTGGCTGAATGCGGCATCCAGCATAAGGTTTCCGTCAGCTTTTACAGGCCATGAAAGAAGGGTTGAATTAAAAGGGGAGGCTTATTTTGAAATCAGGCATAATCCGGAAATGCCTTTTATTGTCTCCATTTTAGACCATCCCGGTGCCCCTGAAGGGATGGAAATAGAAGTATTCGGCACTGAGTTCAATGTTTCGGCTTATGTTGATGAAACAGCAATTGCCACAACTCTTGTTGAAGGCAGTGTAGGTATTGGCAGGAAAGGCCCGATTTCTGGATATGCCATTCTGCAACCTGGTCAGCAAGCCCTGATGGACGAAAACATGGAGATCACTATCATGCTGGCTGATCTTTTTGAGGTTACGGCATGGAAGGAAGGCATTTTTATTTTTAATAACGAGCATATTGAAAGCATTATGAGAAAACTTGCCAGATGGTACGATCTGGAAGTTGAATATTCCGGAGAACTAAAATATACCGAGTTTTCTGGGATGATCTCCCGCTATGAAAATGTTTCCAAGGTACTGGAAAAGTTTCAGATGACCGGGGTGATCAATTTTGCCATCGAGGACCAGCGGGTAAGGGTTCATCCTTAGATTATCCGCATTAAAAAAGAGAAAGGAGGTGCTGACAATAATAATGATATTGTTTTGGAAATCGGAAAAGAAAGTTTTTTAAAACCACCCAATCAATAACCAACAATCAACAAAAAATGAAATTAATCCGAGTTTTACTTTTCATGATCCTTCTTTCGGGCATGGCTGTTTATGGCCAGGCACAGAAGGTCAATCTGGCGGAGCAAAATTTGCCATTTGAAAAGGTGATCAAAGAGATTGCCCGCCAAACGGGAACGAATTTCATGTTCAATACCCAGATGCTTAGGGAGGCCAATCCGGTTGATGTCATCATTCAGGATGGTACTCTTGAAGAAGCACTTGAAAAAACATTTAGAGGGCAACCGTTGACGTATTCTATCAGCGAGAATACCATCATTGTGAAAAAAAGGGAAGCCCTTCCTAGGTTGCCAGAACCAAGGCAACAACCTCCTGCTCCTTTGATTATCATGGGAAAAATAACTGATGCAAATGGTGAGGTCCTTCCTGGAGCAACCGTAGTGGTTAAAGGCACTACCCGGGGAGCTGCTGCTGATGCCGAGGGTAACTACCAACTCCGTATAACCCAGGAGGATAAGGTGCTGGTTTTTTCCTTCATTGGATATAAAGAAAATGAAGTGCAAATCCAGGGCCGCACCCTTATCAATGTGGAGCTGGAAGAAGATTTAATGACTCTGGATCAGGTGGTTGTTACGGGTTATTATACCCTGGACCGCAGGACCTACACCGGAGCTGCCACCTCCATCTCAGCCAGCGAATTGGCTAAAGTAAGTAGTGGAAATGTTTTACAGACTATTCAATCGGTTGATCCTTCCTTTTTTGTTTTAGAAAATAATATACAGGGATCTAACCCCAACATGTTGCCTGAGATTACTATCAGGGGAGAGAGCAGCTTACCTGCTTTGGCAAGTGAGTACCAATACAATCCCAACATGCCGACTTTTATTCTGGATGGATTTGAAGTTCCTGCCAGGATTATTTTCGACCTTGACCCTAACCGGGTGGAGTCAATCACCATTTTGAAGGACGCAGCTGCAGCCGCTATTTATGGATCGCGTGCAGCCAACGGTGTTGTTATTGTTGAGACGAAGACTCCTGCCCGCGGCCGACTTAGGATAAATTACAAATCAGATGTGAAATTCAGTGGGGCAGATTTAACTGGCTACCAGCTCCTTAATGCTCAGGAAAAGTTGGAGTATGAACTGCTGGCAGGAGTTTATCCCGGAGGTACTGAAACTGCAACTGTCTGGACCAAAGAAAACAACATGGACCAGTACTATCAGAAGCAGCGCCTGATTGCACAAGGGTATAATACCAATTGGCTGGTACAGCCTGTAAACCCCGTATCGATTGCCCACAAGCATAGCTTGCAGATTGAAGAAGGGACCGAGACCTTCAGGTACAGCCTGAACCTGTTTTATGATAATGACAACGGGGTAATGAAACAGTCCTACCGCGACCGCCTGGGTATCGGGGCGTATTTCCAGTACAGGTATAAAAATTTCCTGTTTATGAATAACCTGACCTACAACCAAACTTCGGTAGGAAATTCCCCTTATGGCACTTTCAACCAGTATGCTCAGGTCAATCCTTATCTGCCTTTTGAGGACGCTAACGGGCTTCCGGTTAAGTCATTCTCCTTTATCAATACTCCCAACCCTATGTACAATGCTAATATTGGAGTTATTGACGGGGAATCAATTGATGAAATCATCAATAATTTCCAGATGGAATGGACACTGGTTGATGGCATAAAATGGAGAAACAGCATTGCATTCCGTAAAACCAGAACTGACAAGGAGCTTTTCCTTCCTGCCGACCATACCGACTTCAGGAATCTTTATAACAGCAATAACGCTGAGGATAAAACCCTGGCAGGTATTTACCGCATGAATTACGGTGACGATTTCAGGGTAGATATTAGCTCAATCTTTAATCTGGTAAAGGGTTACAGGAAGCACCTGGTTACCTTTAACTCCGGGGTTAATATTAATGCCCAGGAGGGAGATATTAATATTGTCCAGGTGCGGGGATTTCCCAGCGACCTCTTGTCACACCCCAGCTTTGGGACATCCTATGACTTACTTCCCGGAGTAGGTGGTATGGCCCCTGGTGGCTCGGAAGACATCTCCCGAATGATCGGTTTATTGGGAGCTATGAATTACACCTTCGACAACAAATATTTTACTGACATATCAGGCCGTTTGGACGGTTCTTCAAAGTTCGGCGCCAACAATCGTTGGTCGAAGTTATGGTCGGTGGGCCTGGGCTGGAACCTGCACGAGGAGAGTTTCCTGAAGAATTCCAATTTCATTAACCAATGGCGATTAAGGGCTTCAACGGGTTTTACAGGGAGTCAGAATTACAATCCAAGCCAGGCACTTACCATGTTTGATTACGTAAGGGGAAGTTATTATTACTTCTCACTTCCCGCTGCCAGGCTTACCGGAATGGGTAATGAAAGCCTGAAATGGCAGCGAACCCTGAAGAAAAACCTTGGTATGGACCTCCATATACTAAAAAGCAGAGTATCCGCTTCTGTGAACTACTACAGGGATGATGCTATGGATGCCTTGACACAAGTAACCCTTCCACCGTCATTGGGCTTCCAGTCGTATATGGAGAACCTGGGACAGGTGCGCAATGAAGGTTATGAGGCAAACTTCAATGTGCAGATAATCCGCAGGCCGCAGCAAAAAGCCTTTTGGTCGGTTTTTGCCAACGCAGCACATAACAAGAACACCCTGCTCAAGATTTCTAACTCCCTGGATGGTTGGAATAAAGAACAGGATGCCACCCCATCATCAAACCCCAAAGTGCGCTTTATTGAAGGCCAGGACATGAAAGCGATTTGGGTTGTCAGGTCTCTGGGAATTGATCCGGCCACCGGGCAGGAGGTTTTCCTGACCAAGGACGGGGTTTATACCAATATCTGGAATCCTGCTGACCAGGTTGTGGGCGGAACTACGACACCCACCATATTTGGAACTTTTGGCACACAGATTACTAAGGGCAGCTGGCAATTCCATGTACTGATGATGTACAATTATGGTGGACAGGCCTATAACCAGACGCTTGTGAGCAGGGTTGAAAATGCCAACCCCCTGTTTAATGTCGACAGAAGAGCTTTTATGGACCGCTGGAGGCAACCTGGCGATATCAGCCATTTTAAAAGCATTTCCAATACCGCCATTACCCAACCTACTTCACGTTTTATCGAAGATAATAACCTGCTGCGCATGACTTCTTTCAGCCTGGCATATGACTTCGACCGAAGCAGAATCCAAAAATTGGGATTCCAGCAACTGAAACTTATTCTGTATGCCAACGATATATTCACCCTTTCCAGTGTTAAGCAGGAAAGAGGTTTGAGTTATCCCTACGCAAGAAGCATAACCTTTACCACACAAGTTAGTTTCTAAAAACAAGAAGAAATGAAATCATACAAGCATATACTTTTAATGTTTTCAATAACCTGTCTTCTGCTTAGCGGTTGTGAGGACTGGCTGGACGTTTCTCCAAAGTCGACCCTGAAAAAAGAAGACATGCTGAAAACACAGACAGGTTATATTGATATTCTTCAGGGAGTTTATTTGAGCCTGATTGAAGATGGCCTTTATGGCCGTGAATTAACCTTTGGAATGATGGATGCCCTTGCCCAATATTGGAACAATATTCCATCGGTTCCCCAGCATAGGTACCGCAATGTGCGTACTTATAATTACCAGGACGCCAATGTTAAACCAATGACCGATTTTATCTGGAGGCGTATGTACACCAATATTGCCAACCTTAATGTAATTCTGGACAATATTGACAAGAAGCCGGAAATTTTTACCGGAAACAATTATCATCGGGTGAAAGGGGAAGCGCTGGCATTAAGGGGTTTTCTGCACTTTGAGCTACTGAAACTTTATGCACCTTCCTACTCTGAGGAAACCAAAAATCAACCTGGCATTCCTTATGTAACCTCTTTTTCTAATACCCGGGTGCCTTTTTCTACCATGGAACAGGTCTATCAGAAGATTGAAAAAGATTTAAGCGAAGGCCGCGCGTTGTTGAAGGATTTCGACGTGATGGGCCCAAACAGTACAGTTACTGGTACCAGCAACTTGCAGGCCCGAAAATCTTTGTTTAATTACTATGCCTGCACTTACGCCCTGGCAAGCATAAATGTTTACAAGAGGAACTCCGCAAAATTCATGGAGTATTTTAATGAACTGACCTCTGTTGAGGCCAAACAACAGATCTTCTTTGCGGGTACAGCGGGACAGTTTTATTCCAACTTGACAAACGAATGGGTTTTCCAGGCTCATATGGTAATTAATATAATCAGGGAGAAGTATTCCAACTTTTTCGAGTTTGCAACTGCCAATGCCAACGACTTCATCACCATTACACTACCCCGCGTATTGGAGATCTACGAAATTGGTGAAGGCGGTGCAGGTGATATGCGCTACCTGAACTGGATGACCAAACTCGATAATAACGAGGTAAACAAATACTACCTGTTGGCAGGAATAACCCTTTTCAAGATAGGAGAGTTATACCTGATGGCTGCAGAGGTTTTGAAGGATGAAGATCCAGTAGCTGCATTGGGATATGTAAACGAACTAAGGGTAAGGCGCAATATTCCAGTCCTTGAACCAACAGCTGATGTGGCCCAGGCAATCCTTAAGGAATCGCTGAAAGAATATGTTGGGGAGGGCAAAATGTTCCATTTTTACAAAAGGAATAAGTATGAATATATTCCCGGTTATGGCAGCGCCCTTTCGCCAGAGGATTATATTTTCCCCATTCCGGACGCAGAACTTGAGTTTAACCCAATGAATTAAATTGGTTTTCCCAAAAAACTAAAACGATGAAAAAGTCTATATCAATCCTGCTTTTGGTTATCATCTTTGGCATGTTGTCATGCGAGAACGAGTTGGATGGCTTGTATAAAGGCGAACAGGGAGTCTATTTCATGGCTCCTGACAGTATCACTTATACCTTCTTGGGAAATCCCAGGCAACAGGATACAGCCTTCTTTTCAGTTCGTTTGCTGGGTTTTTCCCAACCCCATGCACAAAAATTGAAAATCCGGGTAGTGCCCGAAAAAACTACTGCTGTTGTTGGGGTCCATTATCAGCAATTCCCTGATGAATATGAGTTTCCCCCGAATACTTTCGATTATCAGCTTCCAATTGTTCTAATCAAACATCCTGATCTGGATGAAGGTAGTTTTACCCTGGCAATTGAGCTGATAAAAAGCGATGACCTCATGATTCCTTATGCTAACCGCTCAAAAGCACAGGTGGTGTTTTCAAATATTGCCATGCAGCCAAGTATCTGGAATGGCACCCTGGCTCCCTGGTTCGGCGAATATTCCAGGATCAAGCATATCGTTTGTATGGAAATCATGGGCAGACCCTTCCCTCAAACTGTGCTGGAATTTAACCTGGAACGCAACCTTTGGAGAAACTGGGGTTGGATTTGCAGCAACTACTTCAGGGATAATATCGTGATGAATACGGATGTAGATCCTCCTCAACGTATTTTACCCTGGTTTTAATCGGTATTCAAAATTTAAAAAATGAGAAATATGAAATCTAAAATCATAATTCTGTCAATTTTTGCCCTTTTCCTTGGTATGACTGCCTGCGTTGTGGATGATGGCAACTACGAATATAAGGACATCAACGATGTGGTGATTTCCGGCATTGAAACTAAATATACCATTACTATGCTTGACACCCTTCGGATAACACCTAGTCTAGCTGGAAGTATTGGTCCTATTAACGAGCAGGACTATGATTTTCTGTGGACTCTTTATGAAGGCCTGAACAGCCCCCAGCGCTTCTCTGTGCCCGACACCCTGGCAAAGAGTAGAAATCTGGAGATTGCTGTAACCCATATCCCGGATAATTACCGTTTATCATTCCATGTGAAGGATAAGAACACAGGGGTGCGTTACCGTCATCAGTTTGAAGTTCAAATCATGTCTGAATTTCAGCGTGGTCTCCTGATACTTAGCGACCTCGACGGAAATGCAGCAGTTAGCATGGTAAGTATTACAGGAGACGTATTCCCCAACCTTTATTACAATATCAACGGCGAACATGCCGGTACCAAACCCCTGGCAATCGATATGATGGGTAGGGCCCCCCTGGATTATGTGGCGGTTATTTGTGATGATGACCGTGGAGGTGTATTTGCCAGCTCGGTTTCCTTTAAGCAAATGATGGAATACAGGGATATTTTTTACAACTCACCCGCTGTTATCAAACCCCAGGGTTTTCATACTTTAAGAAGTTATGGTGCAGTAAGTGATTATCAGGAATTTGTCAATCAAAGCTTCATTGTGAATGATGGAAAACTTTATTTCAAGGACCTGAACTATAATGTAACCACTCCTGAAGGTACCGTTACTGTCGAAACCAAGTTCTATGATCCCTATTCAGGAGATTATGAGATAGCTTCTGAAAGATTTCGTATGGTAAGTAACCTCCACTTCTGCAACAAGTACAAGCGGTACATGTATATCCCCAATCTGAACCAGCCCAACTTGTTTCCCGTAGTGGCTGAACCTGAAAGCCCTCATTTTTGCCCAGCCAATGTTGGTATGGAATTGGTTTGGGGCAGGCACAGTCCGTCACCCCGTAACGTGGTTCTTGTCCATTCGTTGCATCGTAATGATGATGGTAAAATAGTCTATTTCAAATGGCGTGCAAACTTTCCATCTGCCGGTCGTATTGAACCTCAGGGAAAGATTGTCCTTCCCGACGAATGGGCTATCCACCAGGCAAAGCACTTTGCCGGAAACGTAAGGCAGGATTATATCTATTATGGTGTAGGGAATACCGTTTACCTTTACGATGCGGTTGCCCACCAGGAAAGGGTAATTTACCAGTTCCCGGGCAATGTAACGGTTGATAAGTTACTGTACCGCGAAGAGCTACTTACTATTGAAAGAATGTGGGTTGCTACCAGCCAGGGTGATTCTGGAATGTGCGGTTCGATCCATGAAATGGAAGTAGGGCCAGGTGGAAATTTAATCCTGCTAGAATCATTTGAAAACGTTGGCGGTAAAATTGTGGATATGTGCTGGAAAAACTAATTCGGTTTTTAAAAATGGGCCGGACTATTTTGATAAGTCCGGCCCATTCCCTCATGCCTATCCAACTGGTTCCACGCCTGGATCTCAATGGTTACCAATTGCCTCAATCCGAAATTCAAAATGTCTTTTTGTGAAAATAGTGAGCTGGAAATCTAAAATGTCTTGAAGACGCAGGCTTAAGAATATTCAATTACTGCGTTAAACTAGGAACCTTAAAAAATGTCAAAAGATACATAGTAAAGTTCTATCAAACTGAAACCGTTCAATTAAAACAGAAATAATGATACAAAAAATTTTGCTGGTTCTTCTGGTTCTGTCTTTTCATATTCAGCCTCTTCAGGCTCAGGAAATTGTTTTTCAGGAAAATTTCCAGAAAAGGATCATTTCTGAAGAGATTGGCCTGATAAACCGTGATGGACAAGTTCCTCTGCCGGAGCCAATGGGTAAGACTACCAATGCCTGGGCAATCGTATCCCATCCGGGAGATCCTGGAAGGTTTTTTGCTGCCACTTCTTCTCGTTTTGGTAATGGAATACAGGCCGATCGCTGGTTGATACTTCCTCAAATCAGGCTTCCTGAAAATGGAGTATTGCGTTGGGATATCAGAAGCTCCTCCATCAATCCTGCCACCTGGGAAGATTACCAGGTATTGATCTCCGAAAACGGCAAGGATCCAGACATTGATTTCAAAGTGCTTTTTGAGGAAACAGCACCCTATTCCGATCGTAGTTTCGAAGCTTTTACCATGTGGAGTAAAAGGGAACTTGATTTGCATGCTTATTCTGGGAAGGACGTATATATTGCATTTCGGGCTGTAGGGAAAGATGGATTCCTGCTTTTCCTGGACGAAATTTCTGTTACAGGTCTATCCTCATTAAGCATAAGCCTTGAAAAAACTTCTGCGCTGAAATACAATCTCCCTGGTGATGTCAGAATCCAGGGAACCTTGTTTAACTCTGGCCGTGATCAAGTTCATACTTTCGATGCCCATGTAGAGGATGAAAAGGGCAATATACTGGCCCATACCACCTTCAGGGATCTCACCATTGATTCTAACCGTAGCTTTGATTTTGAATTTCCCACTTTCGATCTGGGTAAAGATGGCAATCACAAGATATTTGGAGTAATAAGCAACCCCAATGGACAAAAAGCTAAAGCCGAACAAATCCATCGCGGGGAAGTAGACATAGTTATCATTTCTGAATCGGCATCCCGTAAAATATTGGCTGAGTTTTATACTGGAACCTGGTGCGGACATTGCCCCAAAGGGGTTTTGAATATGAAAAGGGTATTGGCAGCCAATCCGGACGTGATCCCTGTTTTTATTCATCATCGCGATGGATTTGCCATTCCCGAAGCCGATTCCCTGATTTCTTTCATGCCCAACGGTTATCCCTCCACCACTTTTGACCGGTTCAACATTTGGGGAACTAACAGACCAGCAATTACCAACTATAATGACAACAGCTATGAAAAAGCTGTTGAAATACGAAGACAGGCTCCCAGTCCGGTGATGATCGACATAACGCATTCTTTTGAACCGGGCAGCGGATTACTGAATATTCGGGTAAATGCTCGGTTTGTTGCAGAAACCACAGGAGATTTCAGGTTGAACCTGATGCTTGTTGAAGATAATTTGTATTCCCAGGTTTATGATCAGCAAAATTTCGCCAACGCTGACCCAAACTGGCCGGAACTGAACAACCTGGGGAACCCTATCCCCAATTACCGGCATGATTTTGTGCTGCGGCATCTGGCCAACGGCCCCTGGGGTGCCAAGGGTATTATTCCCCTTAATCCTGTTGTTAATGAAGAGTATTCATTTACCTACAGCATTGAGCTTTCTAAAGACTGGAAGCCAGAAAATATTTCGATCATCTCGTATGTTGCTGAACATTATGAGGTTTCCCACGTAACCGAGGTGTTGAATGCCCTGCAGGTGGAGCTTACAGATGCCCTTTCTGAAGTGGAGCTGCAGCAACTGAATGCCCTTTACGAAGAATTTGATAGCCAGGTAAAAATTCCTGCACCTGGTTTCAGTCTTCAGGACATTCATGGGAATATGGTCAACCTTAGTGATTTTCTTGGGAAAGTAGTCTACATTGACTTCTGGGCCACCTGGTGCATGCCCTGCCGCGCTGAGATTCCCCACCTGAACCATCTGAAAGCCGAGTTGAAAGATAATAAAGACATTGTTATTATTGGAATATCTACTGATGCCGTGAAAGATAAGGACAAGTGGAAGCAACTGCTCCAGGAGTTGAACATGGGCGATGTACAGCTGTTTGCCGGTGAGGACGCTAAAATCATTATGTCAGATTATAATGTTCGCAGCATTCCACATTTTACGATAATCAGCAAAGACGGCAGCATCTTCAAAAATATGACCATTCGCCCTTCCAACCCATTAATTAAACAATTGCTTATTGATCTGGCCGGGTAACTTTTTTTATTTGAGAATGGTTCCTGCTGTTCTTCAAATTATTATTTCTGCATAAAACCAAATTTTTTTTAATATGTTTTTGCGATATTCTTTAATTTCTTTTCTGATGATTTTGCCCATTTCCCTGTGGGCAAATTCAACCATCCAGGTAATCCCAGCCAATCCCAAAAAAGGAGAACAACTGACCCTAACTTACAAGGCCGGCAGTCCTCACGATCAGGTGGTCCTGTACGGGCTGAATTGGCAGGCAGAAGGTAATCCTGTATTTTTTTCTCACTCCCTGAAAAAATCATCTCCAGATACCTGGACGGTATCATTCAAGCCTCCTGCCAATGTTTTAGCTATCCAGTTCAAGCTGGTGAATGGAAATGCCGGTAACGATGCAGGCTTTCATGATATCCTGATACATGATTCAGATGGGTCAGTCTCAAAAGGTGCCTACCAGGCTCTAGGGCATTCATGGGTTTATGAGAAAAAATTACCTCATCATATTACTCAGGCTGAAATGTTCCGTCCGATTGACGCCCAGAAAGGTTCCGAGTTATTCCTGAATGAATATGAGCGTGATAAAAAAAACCTGGCCGCAGCTTACTATTATATTGAAAGTTTAAAATGGGCCTTTGATAAGGCTGCTGACCGCCGCAAGATGATTGATGAAACCCTTGCCTTTGCATCACAACTTCTGGAGGCCCATCCTGATGAACCATTTGTTATGGCAGGCTTTGCAGTTGCCCAGCAACAGTTCGGAAGTCGTCACAGGGCGGCTGAATACAGCCAGAAATTGAGAACAGAACATGTGGGGCATGCTGCGGCTGAAGAATTCCTTGCCTGGGAAGCTGCTTTTCCTGATGGAGGTGCCAATCCGGAAAAACGAATTGAGAATGGCATTGAGTTTCTAAAACATTACCCACAAACCGGAAGGAATATTGTTATTGAGGTCATACTGCCTTCATTTGCTGCCTTGGGTAATTATTCGGAAGCCCGGCAGTGGCTTGATAAGTATCCCAGGGCAAATGCCGCCATGTACCAGTTTCTTGCCAGGGAATTGGCAAAAAGTGGAAGCAATGAAAACCTTAGGATTTCAACTGCCCAGAAGGCTCTATCCTTATGGAAAAAAAATCTGGATGGAGCAAAACCTTCTTATCTGAGCGCCAGTGAATGGATGCAGGAGCCATATGCAGAAAGACGCCGACTTACAAATATCGATTTGCATCTGGATTATGCCCTGGCCTTGTCAGCAGCAGGGAAACACAAGCAGGCCGTAAATGCCGCTATCACTGCCTATGAACTGGATAAAGGGGAAAGGCTGGAAGTAGCTGCCAGTTACGTAAAGCTTATGACAGCAGCCGGAAGATACCAGGATGGCCTGAATGCCGCCTCCTCAATGATTCTGAATGATAAATGGGACGATGAGCTCCTTGAGGAATTTAAAAACTTGCATGTCAAAATGAATGGCTCGGATCAGGGATTTGAATCCCTTGTTGAAGAATTGAAAATGAAGGCAATGGCAAAAAGATACACTGAAAAGATGTTATCACTAGAAGCGCCTGATTTTACGGTTGAAGTTCATAGTGGCAATCAGTTAACCCTTAGCGATTTGAAAGGCAAGGTAGTGGTACTCGATTTCTGGGCGCTCTGGTGCGGTCCATGCATGAGAGCTTTCCCTTTCTTTCAGCAAGCGCAGGAATATTACCGGGATAACCCCGATGTGGTACTTCTGGCTGTTAATACCATGGAAAACATCCAGGGCGAGGTTCTTAAAAACAGGGTAAGCGCCTTTTTGGAAGACAACGAATATACATTTGAGGTGGTATATGACTTTAACCGTACTGCCGTGGCCCGTATGTACGGGGTAGAAGGGATACCAACCCGGATTACAATTGGACCCGACGGAAAACTTCAATTCAGGGATGTAGGCTTCAGCGGCGAGGAGATGTTTCTCAACATGCGTGCCCAGATCGACTTGCTGCTCAATAAAGAATAGTTCTTTAATGACCCTTTTGAAAACAAAATCTTTCACCAATATAACTTCAAAATTATGAGAAACAGACAGATTTTATCAGGATTGCTTTTCCTTGCAATGAGTTTTTTATATTTAAATATTCAGGCCCAAACTTATGTATATACTACTTTTGAAGGTGTTGCATATGCGTTTGAGGAAAAAGCTGATTTAACTACAATTCCTGGATGGCAACCAGGAGTCCATCCCGGGCGTTTTGGGAAGCCCTTCCTGGGGCATCCAAATAACAATGTTCTGTCCGAGTGGCAGGAACTGCCATTTACCTGGAGCTTTTACGGGCAGCCCGTTACAGGTTATTATGCTAGCGACAACGGCTATATAACCTTTGATCGTGGCGCTTCGAAAGGAATTCCGAACAACACCACTATTCCCAGTGCTGCCGAACCCAATGACGCCATTTATGCCTTTTGGGCCGACTGGCATCTCGATGGTGATTATAACCCCAATACCAACAGGGTATTGAACCTTACGATGGGTGTTGCCCCAAACCGCCTTCATGTAATTATGTGGGGTGGAGTTACCCCGGGTGGCGTAAAGGGAGGAGCAAACAATAATGCTTCCTTTTTCCTGGTGCTGCACGAGAGCGGCGGTTTTGATATCGCCCTTATGGCATGCCGAAAAAACGTACCTATGAACGGAACAATCGGTGTTGAAAATTACGACGGGTCAAGAGCCACCATGGTAACAGGAAGTCCCAATTTTGACTTCCCGCCCCTTACTCCTGCTCCCAATGATATGCTTTACTGGGAATTCCGATATACCGACATGCAGCATGCTGCAAGGGTTATCCAAACCAATCTGCCCAATATTTCAATTGCTGGGAAAGATGTTGTTGTCGGGGGTTCACTGCAAAATGAAGGTTCTCAAACCATTAATTCCTTCGATGTGCTTTACCAGGTGGATCAGGATGCCCCAGTAAGAAGTACCATTCGCAATGTTTCGATTGGCTCTAGTGAAATTGCCGAGTTCAGCCATAGCCTTCCCTGGAAACCCACTGAAGCCGGGAAGATGCACCAGCTTAAGGTGTGGATTGATAACGTCAACGGAAACTCCAATCCGGCTTCCTTAAGAATTCAACCCTATTCTAAGCCCGTATTTGTGAACCTGGGGAAAACGGCCGAAAAAAAGGTGTTGGTTGAACAATTCACGGGAACCTGGTGCGTTTGGTGTCCTGATGGCTCGGTACATATGAGCAATATTGAAAAACAAAACAAGAATGCTGTTCTTGTGGCTATCCATGCCGGGGGGAATGATGCCATGATTACACCTGAGGGGACTGAAATCGCGGGAATCTATACCCCATCTTACCCAGCTGCCATGATAGATCGATTCCAGTTTGATCCTGCTTCAACCCATATCCCTATGGGAAGGGGTGGGAATGCCTGGTTAAATTCAGCAAATTCCCGCCAGAATGAAGTTACTCCGGTAAAAGTCAACATTGAGCCTGTTTATAATTCCTCTACCCGTAGCATCACAGCTACTGTTTCTGCCGACTTTGTGGATTTTGCTTATCCGGGCGATTTCAGGATACATTTTATGATTGTTGAAGACCGTGTTGTTGGTGAAGGAAGGGGTTATGATCAATCAAATGCCTTTTCTAACAACAACAGTTTTCCTAATCATATCTACTTTAGCGAAACCAACCCCATCCGTGGATATGTACACCGCAATGTTTTGCGTGCTGTACCATCGGGAGCAGAAGGGACAGCCCGGGTAATTTCAGGTGCACCCAAAGCAGGCGACAGCTTCAAGAAAACATATACTTTTACCCTGCCCGAAGGAATCAATGATAAGGAAGTGAGCCTGGTCGCTTTTGTTGCCTATCATGATGATATCAGGGTAGCTGAACGTTTTGTCCTGAATACCCAGGAAGTTAAACTTATTGAATAATCAAGGTTGATTCGGCATCAACTTGTGATTTGGAATTATAAAATGACGCAATAATGAGCATTCATCCCATTTTAAGAAAAACAGCCCTTTTATTCTGTTTTTTGTTAGTTAGCCTATTGGCTTCTGGACAAATTCTTCAACCTGTAAAATGGACCTTTTCCAGTGAAAAGCTCTCCGGAAATCAATATGAGTTACAATTCACGGTAAATATTGACGCTGGATGGTCGATTTATGGGATTGAACTTGAAGCAGGAGGGCCTATTCCAACGGCCATTGAATTTTTGGAGGATGCGGGATACAGCACGGTGGGCAAGCTCCGCTATCCTGCTCCCCAAACCAAACAGGATCCCAATTTCAACATGAAATTGTCAATGTTCAGCGGGACTGTTGTATTCAGGCAAACCGTGGAGGTTTTTTCCTCCTCTCCCGTTACCATAAAGGGGGAGGTGAGCTTCATGTCGTGCGACGATACTTCCTGCCTGCCCCCTGATTATATAGATTTTTCTTTCGATTTGCCGGGAGTTGCTGCCCGTTCAGAATCACCACGGCAAGAAATCCCCGATGCTACTAGTGACAAAGAAACCAGCCTCTCCTTACAATCCGCACCGGCAAAGGCCAGGGAGCAATCAGTAAGTGCTCCCCCGGCCGTCCGGGATGAATCTGTGGCGATTAAGGCTGAAAAAACCGTTGAAACTGTTGCAGATTCAGATCCAGATTCAGACACCACTTCCATTCAACGGGCAGATACCCTCACCCAGGAAAAATTGCCCGCTGGAACTGCTGTCCTTGAATCAATAGAAGATGACACAGGGCTTGGTTGGAATTTCCTGAAAGGATTCCTGGGCGGATTGCTTGCCTTGCTTACCCCCTGTGTGTTTCCGATGATCCCCTTGACGGTGAGTTTCTTTTTGCGAAATGCAAGCAACCAGGCAAAAGCAGTAAGGGATGCCCTAATGTATGGGCTGACCATTGTATTTGCATATGTGGTGCTGGGTATGGCTATTGCAATGATCTTTGGGGCCGACACACTGAATGCTCTGGCTACAAGCCCGGGCTTTAATATCTTTTTCTTTGCCCTTTTGGTGTTTTTTGCAGCTTCCTTCTTTGGTGCTTTTGAGCTAACAATGCCCTCCAGCTGGTCGAGTGCCCTTGATGAAAAAGCCGACAAATCTGGTGGGCTGATTGGAGTATTCCTGATGGGAATAACCTTTGTGCTGGTTTCTTTTTCCTGTACAGGGCCAATTGTGGGTACCCTTTTGGTGGAAGCCGCAACAAGCGGTAATATCCTTTCTCCTGCAGTTGGTATGCTGGGTTTCAGCCTTGCTCTGGCAGTGCCTTTTAGTTTGTTTGCCTTATTCCCTTCGGCATTGAAATCACTTCCCCGCTCAGGGGGGTGGATGAATTCGGTGAAGGTTGTCCTGGGTTTCATCGTGCTTGCGTTCTCTATGAAGTTCCTGGCTGTCGCTGATTCTGTGGGCAGATGGGGTATCCTTGACAGGGAAATATTCCTTGCTGTCTGGATCGTGCTGTTTCTGCTGCTGGGCCTTTACCTGCTTGGAAAAATCAAATTCTCGCACGACAGCGAGCTCAAGGTAATGAGTGTCCCTCGGTTGATGCTTACCATTGCCTCGTTCTCATTTATGTTTTACCTGATTCCCGGCCTTTGGGGAGCCCCCTTGAAAGGGATCAGTTCTTTTCTGCCTTCAATGACTACCCAGGATTTTGACCTTACACGCCTGAGCGCTCCCGCAATCATACCCCAGGGTGCATCCCAAACCTATTACGTGGGCGAAAGTGTTAAAGAAGGAGCACATGGACTTTTGGCATATACCGATTACGAAGAAGGCCTGGCTGCAGCTAAAAAATACAACAAACCTGTATTTCTTGACTTCACAGGCCTTGGTTGCGCCAATTGCCGTAAAATGGAAGCATCAGTATGGTCCAACGCCGAAGTGCAACAACGGCTTGGCAATGATTTCATCAAAATTGCCCTGTATGTTGACGATCGCACCCCGCTTCCTGCTGAAAAACAATTTGTTTCTACATCTATGGGCAGAAACCGCACCATACGTACAGTAGGTCAGCAATGGAGTATCTTTCAGGCCGAACGTTTTGGTGTGAATACCCAGCCATATTACGTTATTCTGGACCCTGAAGGAAATGCTGTAAGTCCTGGGTATGGCTTTAATCTTGACGTTCAGAAATTTGTTAATTTCCTGAATGCAGGCAAAAAATCCTTTCAGTAAGTGGTGGATAATGAAAGGTGAATAGCACAGTTGTGTTTTGTTTTTGGTGAATTTGGGAAAGCTGCCTCTGGCAGCTTTCCTTTTTTGGATCCCCTAAATTGTAGATTTGAATAGTAAGTCGTTAATAGTTTGTTGTTAGTTAAATGTAAATATCTGCCTCTGGAAGCTATTTGTGCGAAAAAGCATATTATCACCACTAGTTATATTTTAGCTACATTTAGTCAAATTTCATTATATTTGCTATTAATCCTCAATAATCGCCTGCCTGTCAAAATTTCCTTCCGGTTGTCTGGCGGCAATTCATTGTTTGGTCCGAATTTTATTAACCAAAAATTACAGATGACATGAAAAAGCTTTTCACATTTTTATTTGCCCTGCTGATGCTTTCAGCCTATGGGCAGTCAACAGATGTAAGGGCCATGCTGGATCGGGAGCAAACCCGCAATGAGATTTTCAGCGCCATCATGAGCGACCATCAGCTGATGATGGAGTTTATGAAACAGGCCCGGGAGCACGAACATGCCCGCCTGATGATGGAGGGCCAACATCAGCAAATGGAGCATGGGGGTAAAATGGGAATGCAGCAGGATTACTACATGAGCAGGATGGTTGACGGGGACTTTGACGATGTAATCGATCGGGTTACGGCGGCTTTGCGTGCAGAGGGAATGGGAGTATTATGCGACATCGATGTGCAGCAGCGGATCAATGCAGCCACCGGGGGCAATCTTTCCCGCTACCGTATCCTGGGAGCTTGTCACCCTCATAGCGCCTACAACGCCCTGATGGCTGATGATAAGGTAGGTACATTGCTGCCCTGCAGTGTCATCATACGCGAACTGGACGACCAGCAGGTTGAAGTGGCTGTTGTAGACCCGGTGGAATCTATGGGAATGGTTCATAATGCCAGTGTGCGGAAAATCGCAGCAGAAGTCAAAGATAAACTCAGCAAAGTTATTCAATCACTATAAATTGATATCATGATGCAGGGTATTTACGGCCTGGGGTGGGGCTGGCTGATCATTCTGATTTTGCTGGGGATTGTCATCTGGATGATTTTTCGCTCAACACGCCGCCGAAAATCAAAACAAACAAGCAACAGGACAGAGCTTGACAGAAAACAGCCCGGAAGAAAGGACAGGTTGTAACAAAATGATTATCTTTATTCCGATGAAAAAACTTGCAGCCTTCTTTCTTAGCCTCCTGGTGCTTGCCCCTGGGCTGAAACCCGGAATGGTACAGCATATCTGCCAGGGTGAAATTGCTGAAGTGAGGCTATTTTCAGGGTATGGTACTGCTTCTTGCGGAATGCGCAGCAGGCTTTGTGTTGCCGGCAAACACCTCCAAGGCTTTGATGAAGCTTCCTGCTGCCAGGATTTTGTATTTCTGGCTTTTGATCAGGATGTTACCTACAGATATTCATCTCTTTATTCCCCGTCCGATTTCCTGCCTGCTGAAATTAACCATTTCACCCGGGCAGTATATCCTGACAAACCTGTTGCTTTAGCCTTATGTTACCTCCCTCCCCCGTTGCTGGCTGAAGTAGATCTGGCAGTAATTGGTGTTTTTATTTTATGAAATGCTTTTCATGATTTCCTGATCATCCTGATTATCAGGCATATATCTTCATGGAAGGCGAGTATGGCTATCCTTTTATTTGGCCGTAAAAATACAAACACCCGTAAAATATGAAATTCGTTATAAAAAACATGGTCTGCAACCGCTGCATCCAGGCAGTAGAGGCAGGAGTACGGAATATTGGGTTGCATCCCATTGAAGTTGGTTTGGGAGAACTCATCATTCAAGAATCAGAACTATCGGAGGAACAGCTTGGCAAGCTGGATAGTGTACTTCATGAACTAGGCTTTCAGCGTACCGCCAGCAGCCGGCAGCGTATGGTGGAGCGTATTAAAAAGCTGGTGATAGAACAGATCCATCAATCCAATCCCGATCTGAAGGTCACCTGGTCCGATTATCTTTCTTCTGAGCTTCATGTGGAATACAGTTATTTAAGTGCGCTCTTCTCAAAAGAAGAAGGAATTACTCTTGAGCAATTTATTATCCGACAGAAGATTGAGAAAGTAAAGGAACTCCTTGTTTATGACGAATCAACCCTTGATCAGATTGCATGGCAGCTGGGTTATAACAGCAGTGCCTATCTGAACAATCAGTTCAAAAAAATAACCGGGATGACCCCAGGGAAGTTTAAGAAAATGGGTGCCAGCATGCGCAAACCTCTTGATGAGGTTTAAAATTTCATTGTTTTTTCTGAAAATCCTGTAATTTTTTTAGCCATGCCTGCTCCTAATTTTGTTAATAGGTTAAACAATTATCAACAAACTAAAACGAAAACAAAATGAAAACATTCTTTATGATCGCAGCTCTGCTCATTCCGGCTCTTGCATTTTCAATGGGAAATAACAAGGAAGAAAAAGCTGAATTTAAAGTTTATGGTGCTTGTGGAATGTGTAAGGAGCGGATTGAGAAAGCCGCCCTGGTCGAAGGGATTGCTTCCGCCCAATGGTCACAGCAGAACCAGATCCTCTCGCTGGTTTATGATCCCTCCCGGGTGAAGCTGCCTGCTGTTCATCAGAAGATCGCCGATGCAGGGCATGACACTGAAGAAATATCAGCAAAAGACCAGGTTTATGAGGCTCTGCCTGCCTGCTGCAAGTACCAGAGGAAACAAAAAGCTTCTGAAGGGTCAGCAGGGCGCAGCTGCTGCAGTCATTGAATTAAACTATTTGCAAAGGGGGCGGCTCCTTTGGGTGATTTGATAATGTCCGGCAAATGTTTCTGATAATAAATAAAATTCTCTATGAAAATCATTTATTCAGTTTCAGGCATGACTTGTCAGCATTGCTCAGCCCGGGTGAAGGATGCACTGCTGAAACATCCAGATGTGCATTCTGCCCGGGCCGATCATCAGAATTCCAGCGCAGAGGTTGAGGCTCATAAAGAGCCTCCGATTGAGGAATTGAACAGCCTGATCGGGCAGCAGGGTGACTACCGGATCACGGGGGTTATCAGCCAGGGCGGTGATGAGCTTTCCGGGAAGGGGGCTGCATCCAAGCCAACTCCTCCCTCTTCTGTCAGGCAAAGCCAGCCACTCAAAAACCATGGCCCCCAGAAGGAATTCCTGAAGGAAGACCAACGCCGATCAGGAGAAGGCAACCAGGAAGGAGAAGATCCCGACCCTAAGAAGAGGAGTCTCAGTTCTTCAGGTGGTAGCCACGATGCCCGTCAGCACCATCATGCAGATGAAGAACACGGAAAACACCAGCATTCCGGAACCGGGCATAAACCGGAAAAGAATGAACAGAGTCACCAGCATCATGGTGAACATAAAGGCCATGGGCATCATGGTGAACATAAAGGCCATGAGCATCATGGTGAACATAAAGGTCATAAACATCATGGTGAACATAAAGGCCATGAGCATCATGGTGAACATAAAGGCCATAAACATCATGGTGAACATAAAGGTCATAAACATCATGGTGAACATAAAGGCCATGAGCATCATGGTGAACATAAAGGCCATAAACATCATGGTGAACATAAAGGTCATAAACATCATGGTGAACATAAAGGCCATGAGCATCATCAGGGTGATCATGCCCGGGGCCATCAGCATCATTCGGGCCGCCAGCCTGAAGGTCATGATGACCAGCATAGCCGCCATGGCTTGCATGAACACCATTCGGGCCATGAGCACCAGGGCCATCACGGCCATATGCTGGAAGATTTCAGAAGACGGTTCTGGATCTCCCTGCTGCTGACCATTCCCATTGTTGTGCTGGCTCCCATGGTGCAGCACATGCTTGGTTACGAACTGCGCTTCCCGGGAGATCACTGGGTGCAGTTTGCGCTCTCTTCCATTGTTTTCTTTTATGGTGGATGGCCCTTCCTGTATGGGATGGTTCTGGAAATCCGCGACCGGGCTCCCGGCATGATGACCCTGATTGCCCTTGCCATTTCGGTGGCCTATGTTTACAGTTCTGCAGTGGTATTCGGCCTGGAAGGAGAGATGTTCTTCTGGGAGCTGGCCACCCTTGTTACCATTATGCTGCTGGGCCACTGGATTGAGATGAAATCGGTAATGAGTGCCTCCAGCGCCCTGGATGAACTTGCCAAACTCATGCCTTCGGAGGCTTTGCGCATCAACCAGCAGGGTGAAACTGAAGTGGTGAGTATTTCTGAACTGAAGCAGGGCGACCTGATCCTGGTGAAGCCGGGTGAGAAAATTCCGGCCGATGGTAAGATCCGTGAAGGCGAGAGCCATATCAATGAAGCGATGCTCACCGGGGAATCGTTACCGGTTTCCAAAAAGCAGGGTGAGCAGGTGATCGGAGGCTCCATCAACCAGGAAGGAACCCTGAAGCTTGAGGTGGTGCACACGGGTGAAGAATCTTATCTCTCGCGGGTTATTGCCATGGTGGATCAGGCACAGAAATCAAAGTCCAAAACCCAGAACCTGGCCAACAAGGCTGCCGGCTGGCTGTTTTACATTGCCTTATTTGCCGGCTTCCTGACCCTGACGGTTTGGCTGCTTTTAGGAAGGGAGTTTGTATATGCCCTGGAACGTATGGTAACGGTGATGGTGATTTCCTGTCCGCACGCCCTTGGGTTGGCCGTCCCCCTTGTGGTGGCCATCTCCACCACGGTGGCTGCACAGAAGGGGCTGCTGATCCGAAACCGGACCGCCTTTGAAAATGCACGAAGCATTACCACCATTCTATTCGACAAAACCGGCACCCTCACCCGGGGAAAATTTGGTGTTACCCGCTATAAATCAACAAGCAACCAGCTGCAGGATGAAGAGGTCATCTCAATGGCTGCTTCCCTGGAATATGGTTCGGAGCATCCCATAGCAGCCGGCATCCTTGCCAAAGCCCGGGATATGGGCCTTAAATTTGAGGAAGCCCGTGATTTTAAAACCATCAGGGGCAAAGGCATACAAGCATACCTGGGAGGCAGAAAGCTTGGTATCATGAGCCCGGGCAGCCTCAAAGAGAAAGGGATATCCATTCCGGAGGAAGCCTCTGCGGGCAAAACCGAAACGGTGGTGTTTCTGCTGGTGGATGATCAACTGGCAGGATATATTGCCCTTGCAGATGAAATTCGCCCTGAGTCGGCTGATGCCATCCGGGTGCTGAAGGAGCGTGGCATCAAGGTGGCCATGGCCACAGGCGATAACCAGCAGGTGGCTCAGTCGGTTGCCGCTGCACTGGAGCTCGACGACTACTACGCCCAGGTGCTTCCCGAAGACAAGCAGAAGATCATCAGCCAGTTGCAGGAGAAGGGTGAATTTGTGGCCATGACGGGCGATGGCATCAATGATGCCCCAGCACTTGCCCAGGCCAATGTGGGTATTGCTGTTGGCTCAGGTACCGATGTGGCAGCCGAAACCGCCGACATTGTGCTGGTGAACAGCAACCCCAGTGATATTGCCAGCCTCATCCTGTTTGGTGCAGCCACCTATCGCAAAATGGTACAGAACCTCTTCTGGGCAGTGGGCTATAACGTGGTAGCTATCCCCCTGGCAGCCGGTGTGCTGGCCTGGGCCGGAATCGTCCTTAGCCCTGCTATGGGAGCTGTGCTGATGAGTGTTAGCACCATCATTGTGGCCATCAATGCCCAGCTGCTAAAAAAGCAGATCAGACAATGAGACAATGTAAGAATGTGAGAATGTGAGAATTTGAGAATGTGATAAAGCGGGAACTTTGAGAACGTAATAATGAGGCCATATGCGGAGTGAGACATATGGTTAAGCAATTATGATGACTGTTTCTTATCCGTGGAATCCGCCAAAATTCGTGTAATCCAATATGCGTGTAATCCGACAATATCCGTGTAATCCTCCTTGTAATCCTGAAAGAAATGATAAACAGTCTGATCCGGTTTTTTCTTGAAAACAGGCTTGTGGCCTGGCTGCTGATTTTGTTCTTTATAGGTTGGGGAATATCGGTGGCACCATTCAACTGGCAAATCGGCTTTTTGCCCCGCGATCCTGTTCCGGTGGATGCCATTCCCGATATTGGCGAAAACCAGCAGATCATCTTTACCGAATGGATGGGTCGTTCCCCCCAGGACATCGAGGACCAGATTACCTACCCTCTTGCCTCTGCCTTGCTGGGAATTCCAGGAGTGAATGTTATCCGCAGCACCTCCATGTTTGGTTTCTCGAGTATATACGTGATCTTTGACGAGGATGTAGAATATTACTGGAGTCGTTCGCGCATACTGGAGAGGCTTAATGCCCTTCCTGCCGGCCTGCTGCCTGCGGGGGTTAATCCGCAGCTGGGGCCCGATGCCACTGCATTGGGGCAGGTATTCTGGTACACCCTGGACGGGCTTGACGAGGATGGCAATCTGGCGGGAGGATGGGACCTGCATGAGCTGCGGTCGATACAGGATTTTTATGTGCGCCTGGCCCTGGGAAGCGCCCGGGGTGTATCGGAGGTGGCCAGCGTGGGAGGGCATGTGCGGGAGTACCAGGTAGACCTTGATCCCGATGCCCTGCGTTCGTTTGGCATCTCCCTGATGCAGGTAACCCAGGCCCTGCAGCAGGCAAACCGCGAAACAGGAGCCAACACCATTGAGTATAACCTTGCCGAGTACCTGGTCAGGGGGCTTGGGTATTTTGAATCCCTGGAGGATATCCGGCAGACGGTTATCGGGGTGCGCGACAATACCCCTGTGCGTATCATGGATGTGGCAAGGGTTAACATTGGCCCGGCCGTCAGGAACCATGGGGGTATACTCGACAAGGGCGGACAGGAAACCGTTGGCGGGGTGGTGGTTGCACGCTTTGGCGAGAACCCCCTGGCCGTGATACAGAACGTGAAGGAAAAAATTGATGAGATAGCCCCCGGCCTGCCTTCCAGAGTGCTTCCCGATGGACGTACCTCCCAGGTGACCATTGTACCCTTTTACGACCGCACCCAGCTGATCTACGAAACCCTGGGAACCCTCAATGAGGCAATCATCCTGCAGATACTCATCTCGGTGATCGTGATCATTGTCATGGTGTATCATCTCCGGACTTCCCTGCTGATATCGGCCCTTTTACCCCTGGCCGTGCTGATGACCTTCATCCTGATGCGTTATATCCGGATCGATGCCAATATTGTGGCCCTTTCGGGGATTGCCATTTCCATTGGAACCATGGTGGACCTGGGGATTATCATGAATGAGAATATTCTAAGGCATATTCAGGAGGCAGGAAATTCAGGCAAGGCACGCCTGCAGATCATCTATGAGGGTGCCAGCGAGGTAGCCCCGGCTATTATCACGGCAGTGTCAACCACCATAGTGAGCTTTCTGCCGGTTTTTACCCTTCAGGCTGCCGAAGGACGCCTTTTCTCCCCCCTGGCCTTTACCAAGACCTTTGCCCTGATCTCAGCCCTGGTCATTGCAATTGCCTTCATGCCCATGCTGGCATATCAGTTCTCCGGAAAGTTTTCCCCAAAAAGACACTCCCGCCGTTTTGATCACCCAGGTTTCCGTATTGCCTGGTATTCGCTGCTGATCGTGGTGGGCCTGTGGATCACCTTCAGTTTGTTGTGGTGGGCAGGCCTGTATATCACATTGTATGGTTTGCTGGGGCTGGCTGCCAGCCTCTTTCCTGAAATGGTCAACCCATACCGCAAGGTAGCCAACCTGGTGCTGGTGCTGCTGGTGGTATTGCTGCTGCTGGCCCGCGAATGGCTTCCCATCGGGGTTGAACGCAGCTACCTGATCAATGTCATTTTCCTGCTGATGATCATTGCACTGGTGCTGGGTACCTTCAGGGTGTTTATGTATTTTTACCCGCGTATCCTGCTCTGGTGCCTGGATAACCGGAAGAAGTTCCTGGTTCTGCCTGTGTTTCTGTTGCTGCTGGGTGCCAATATATGGCTGGGGTTTGGTACTGTATTTGGGTTTGTGGCCCGAGGCTTTGATGCCCTGGGAACCAATATCCGGACCACCACCGTGTGGAGCAGCCTGGCACACACTTTCCCGGGTCTGGGTCGCGAATTTATGCCATCGCTTGATGAGGGAAGCTTTCTTCTGATGCCCACTACCATGCCACATACCGGCATTGAGTACAACCTGAAGGTGTTGCAGGAGCTGGACCGCCGTATTCAGACTATCCCCGAAGTGGAGCTGGTAGTCGGCAAGGCCGGCCGGGCCGAAAGCCCCCTGGACCCCGCCCCGATGACCATGTTCGAGAATGTGATCATCTATAAAAATGAATACATCACCGGGGAAGATGGCCGCAGGCTGCGCTTCCGGGTGGATGAGCAGGGTGAGTTTTTGCTGGATGAGCAGGGCAATCCCATTCCCGATGCCCGGGGAAGGTATTACAGGCAGTGGCGCGATCATATACGCTCGCCCGACGATATCTGGGAGGAGATCACCCGGGCTGCACGTATTCCGGGTCTTACCTCGGCTCCCAGGCTGCAACCCATTGAAACCCGCCTGGTGATGCTGCAGACAGGCATGCGTGCCCCCATGGGCATCAAGGTATTTGGTCCCGACCTGGAAACCATCGAAGGTTTTGCCATTGCCCTGGAGGGCATACTGCAGCAGGTACCCATGGTGCGCAGTGCCTCGGTATTTGCCGATAGGGTGGTGGGAAAGCCTTACCTCGAGATACGCCCAAACCGCGAACTGATGGCCCGCCACGGCATCACCATCGAAGACTTTCAGCATGTGGTGGAGACTGCCATCGGTGGCATGCCCCTGACAACAACCATCGAGGGCCGCGAACGATACAATGTGCGCGCCCGCTATGCCCGCGAATTCCGCGATAACCCGCAGGCACTCGAAAAGATATGGATCACGGCAGCCCCCGGCTACCAGATCCCCCTGGGGGAGATCGCGGAGGTGACCTATCGCCCGGGACCCGGAATGATCCGGGGCGAAGATACATTCCTGGTGGCTTTTGTTACTTTTGACAAGATAGCCGGATACGACGACCTGGCGGTGATCAATCAGGCCAATGACATGATCAGTCAAAGCATCAGCAATGGCGAGCTGCAGGTGCCCCAGGGGGTCAACTTCCATTTCTCGGGAAACTATGAGCAGCAGATGCGTGCCGAGGCCCGCCTGATGCTGGTAATACCCCTGTCGATGCTGGTGATCTTCCTGATACTGTACTTCCAGTTCCGCTCGGTGTCCACTTCCCTGATGATCTTCTCGGCCATCGCCCTGGCCTTCTCAGGAGGGTTCCTGATGCTCTGGCTCTACGGAGAACCCTGGTTTATGAACTTCCATGTGTTTGGCCGCAACATGCGCGATCTTTTCCAGATGGGAGTGGTAAACCTGAGTGTTGCTGTGTGGGTGGGTTTTATTGCCTTGTTTGGCATTGCCACTGACGACGGGGTGCTGATAGCCACTTACCTGAAGGATAACTTCAGCAAACGCAGGCCCCGGACCGTAGAGGAACTGAGGGCGGCAGTGCTGGAAGCCGGACAGAAAAGGGTCCGCCCGGCCCTGATGACTACCGCCACCACACTGCTGGCCCTGCTGCCAATACTCACTTCAACAGGAAGAGGGGCCGACATCATGATCCCTATGGCAATACCAGCTTTCGGGGGAATGACAATCGCCCTGATCACCCTGTTCCTGGTGCCTGTGCTGTTTACCGCATGGAATGAAAGAAAACTGGACAATGAGGCAATGTGATAATGTGATAATGTGGAAATGTGATAATGAGCGAATTGGGGGCATGGGGCATGGGAGCATGGTGCATGGGGCATGGAGCAGGGAGCATGGTATTTAGGGTCAATACAACCCAACTACTCAGCAACCCACTAACCCAGTAACCCACTAACCCAGTAACCCAGTAACCCAATAACCCAATAACCCAATAACCCATGAAACCTGCAACCATTATAATGCTGACACTTTCTGGCTTATTGTGCTTAGGGGCTGAAGCCAGGGCGCAGGGGCCGGTTTATCCCCGGCAGTACCTTGAGCAGGCCCTGGAGAGCCATCCGGGTCTTCGGGCACATTACCTCTCGTATGAGGCAGCAGCCCGGCAGCCCGATGTGGCAGCATCCCTTCCTGATCCTGAATTTACTGCCGGAATATATACCCCACCCATGGAACGGCTGATGGGCAATCAGGTATTTGATGCCGGCCTGATGCAGATGTTCCCCTGGTTTGGCACCCTGGGAAGGCAGCGCAGCATGGCTGAGCAAATGGCCGAGGCAGAGCTGGGGCAGTACCGTGAAGAACGCAACATGCTGTTTCAGCAGATAACCCACCAATGGCTTGAATTGTACCAGGATTCCCTGCAGCTGGAAATCCTGTCGCGTTTCATCCAAATTCTTGAGGAGCGCGAAGACCTGATCTATACCAGGTACCAGGCAGGCTTCCAGGTGGATGGTATGAGCCTTGACATTTACCGGCTGGAGATGCAGATCAATGAACTGGAAAACCGGCGCAGCCGGCTTGAGGAGGATTTTCGGGCCAGCCGGCGCAGCTTTAACATTTTGCTGAACCGCTCCCCTTTGGAGGCCGTTGAGCTGGCCGATACCCTGACAGGCATTGGATTGCTTGCTGATCAATGGCCTGATGATGCTGCCCTGCAGGAGCATCCCCTGCTTGTGCGAAGCCTCGCCATGGCTCAGGCCGCTGCCACAGAAGAAGAACTGGCACGCCTGATGACCCGCCCTATGTTGGGATTGGGAGTACAGTATTCGTATTTCGCTCCCGGTGAAGCAGCCATGGGGCAAATGGACGGAGGAGGTATGATCATGCCCATGATCTCTGTGACCATTCCCATTTATGGGCGGCGAAACCAGGCCCTGCGGGCCCAGGCTGCTGTCCGTGCACAGGCATCAGAATTCATGCAGCAAAACCAGAGAAACAGCCTGTTCGCCCGGTATGCAGAACTGGCTGCCGGTGTGAACAACCTTGCCCGCGACCTGGATTTCCTGAACCGCCAGCTGGAAATCAACCAGATGGCATGGGAACTTGTTATAACTACCTATGCAGGAGGTAAGCTGGGCTTTGATCAACTGCTGCAGATACAAGACCAGCTCCTGGAGCTCGAATGGCGCAGGCTGGAAACGATCGTGCAACAGCATCAGGCCCTGGTTGAGATGGACAGGCTGATGGGAAGAGAAGTGTTTGGTGCAATGAGACAATGAGACAATTAGACAATTAGACGATTAGACAATTAGACAATTAGACAATGTGATAATGTGATAATGTGATAATGTGAGAATGTGGGAGAATGAGAATGTTGGGAATGGAGAATATGGGCGTGGGGATTAATTTGGAATGGGAGAGGGAGCTGAATGGTTGAAAAATTTAAAGAAGATGTTATGAGAACCTATTTAATATATTTTGGATTGATTTTAGGGGGGTTGATTCTGGGTTGGCTGATTTTTTCGGGGCAACCGGCAGACCGGACAGCCCACGATCATGATCATGAAGCCCCCGGGGTAGCCAGCGAATTTACCTGTTCGATGCACCCGCAGATCCGCCAGGATGAACCCGGCAACTGCCCCATCTGCGGCATGGAGCTCATCCCGGTGAGCCGTCAGGAAGATGCGCACCTGGATGACCCCTTCC
>OBJA01000159.1_pt1 | contig 65996 bp, 53 predicted proteins | sample 1519751 | NCBI WGS metagenome assembly OBJA01 (sample SAMEA3881238, study PRJEB22517) | soil metagenome | biome: lake sediment; feature: soda lake sediment; material: sediment, water from around vicinity | place: India | collected 2013-12-23 | depth 3 m | reverse complement strand
GATAGATTTTCTGGTACTTTTTGAACAGATGGATAAATGCCCAGAGCAGTACCAATGAAATAGCAAGCCTTAGCAGCAGTATGGTCACAGGTTGAAAAGCTTCAAGGGCAATCTTCACCCACACGAATGTAAGTCCCCAGAATGCCATTGCAAACAGAATCAGGATATAAGGCCGGAAAAGCTGGTTTTTATGCATATAGGTCTCAATACAATGGTTTGAACCAGCTCAGAATCATCTGCTGATGACGCTCGCTATGATTTTTGTGGAAGAACTCGTTTTTAAACCTGTTGTATTGATACTCTTTCTGATAGTTGCGAAATGACCCGGCAACATCTTCAACGGCATCGAGAATGTAGAGTATTTCTTTGTCTGTCATTGTCGGATGAATCGACATTCTGACCCAGCCTGGTTTTTCGGAAAGGTCGCCATGCATAATTTTATCCGTAATGTTTTTCGATTTCTCGTGGGAGACATCCAGAAGATAGTGCCCGTATGTTCCTGCGCATGCGCAACCTCCTCTCATCTGGATTCCGTAAAGGTCGTTGAGAAGTCTGACCAGAAGGTTGTAGTGCAGGCCCTCGACATAGAAAGATATGGAACCCAGCCTCTCCTCCTGCTCGTCGGCAAGGATATGAAGCCCTTTGATCTGCTTCATCCGCCTGAATATCACTTTGAGCATCTCTTGTTCACGTCTGGCAATATTTTCGACTCCCATCCTGTTTTTCAGGTCAATTGCAAGAGCGATCTTCATTGCCTGCAGGAAGCCCGGTGTACCTCCATCCTCACGTGCTTCGATATCATCGATATACTTGTATTCTCCCCATGGATTTGTCCAGTCGACAGTTCCACCACCCGGCTGATCCGGTGTAGGGCTGTCGTAGAGCCTTGAGTCAAAAATCAGGACTCCTGATGATCCTGGCCCACCCAGGAATTTATGTGGGGAGAACATGACGGCATCAAGCTTTTCCATCGGATCTTCGGGGTGCATGTCAATGTCAACGTATGGTGCTGATGCTGCGAAGTCAACGAAGCAGTAACCTCCGCACTCGTGCATTATTCTTGCTAATTCATAAAATGGAGTAATAATACCGGTTACATTGGAGCATGCGGTGAAGGAGCCAATCTTAGTTTTTCTGTCTCTGTAAGGCTCAATCTGCCTGCGGAGCTCGTCGGGATTCACCAGCAGACAAGGACCTGGATTCAGCACCACCACATCGGCTACAGTTTCAAACCAGCTTGTGTGGTTCGAGTGGTGCTCCATGTGTGTAAGAAAGACCACTGGCCTCTCCTTCTCTTGCTGGCAGGGCAGTTGCTGCATTCTGGAACAGCCTCTCAAACCAAGCATCCTCTGAAGCTTGTTGACCACCGTTGTCATCCCTGACCCGGCTGTGATGATCACATCATGTTCATCAGCATTCACATGCTGCTTGATGAGCTTATGTGCATGATGATATGCTTTTGTCATCAAGGTGCCGGTTTCGCTGGTCTCGGTATGAGTGTTTCCAACCCATGGGCCGATAATTTCCGACAACTGCCTTTCAATAGGAGTAAAAAGCCTCCCGCTTGCAATCCAGTCGGCATAAACAAGCGGCTTCACTCCAAATGGTGTCTCAAAGTGAGCGTCAATACCTACAATGTGCTCACGGAATCTCCTGAAATGTTCTTCCATATAGTTCTGAATAGTTTGGCCGGTATCCTGCGTTTTTATCCCTCTTTGGATTCAATATATTCTGTGAGCTTCCCAAGGCTGTTCACGTAGCTGCCAAACTCATTGTCGTACCATCCCATTATTTTGGCATGTGTAACCGGAATGTTGATATCCTGCACATTCGTTATACCAACCGAGGCAAGGATATCATGGGGCACCTTCAGGAACCCTGTGCGCGTGTGCGTCTCATGCCCTTCAATTACTATTGCAGCCCTGAAACCGAGCAGGTCGACCGAGACATTCTGCTTTTCACTGAAATGGAGCAGGCCATTCTGCGGCCCTGCTGCAGCCTGCCTGTATATGTTGTTAAGGTATGCTGCGCTGATTATCGGCTCGCCATTTCCGTTCATCCTGGAATTGAAGGTGATGTTGAGGGCAATAAGTGAGACCGTTGTTGTGGGAATTCTGACAGAGTCTGCCATAAACCCGAAGTTGATGATCTGAGGCAGAACCTTCTCAAGCGTGGCAGCGGCGCCGGTAGTTGATAGTATTATGTTGTTGAGGGCAGACCTGCTTTTTCTCAGGTCTTTAGTGCCGGCAGAAGGCACTGAATCCAGCACGCTCTGCGTGTTTGTGGCAGCATGCACGGTCGACATTGATGCTGTAAGCACATTCATTGTTTCTGCATCCTCAAGCAAAGGAAGCATCATGTGCGCCAGTCCAGTTGTAGTGCAACTGGCTGCAGAGACAACGTGATGCTTCGCAGGTATGTAGCTCAGGTGATTGATACCATAGATCAGAGTCGGGGCTTCAACGCTCTCGGCCTTGGCGCTGTCCTTGATCTTGAAAGGTGCGCTTGCAACAACCTTCTGTGCCCCTGCCGTAAGATGGCCCATAATACTTCCGCGAGGATCATCTCCCGGAACAGTAGGATCCAGAAACTTGCCGGTACAATCCACAACAACCCTTACACCTTCATTCAGCCATCCGATCTCCTTCGGATTGCGTTCATTCCTTAACACCTTGACCGGCATCCTTTCGATCTCAAGCATTCCCTTCTCACTGTCCACAATCCTGATCTCACACTGCCTGCCGGTAAACCCATAAAGAAAGTGGCTCAATGAGCCATAGGTGGAGTCAGACTGAATTGCGTGAATCAGGTCATCAAACCCCCTGCCTACCTCTCTTCCTACATTAATGACAACACCATCAAAGTAACGAGATGCCAGATGATACCATAATGTTAGTTTGCCAATGCGGCCCAGGCTGTTAATGCCCAGTAACTTCTTTTCTCTGACTGATATATCCATGATTAGCAATAGTTTTTTATTTCCTGCAAATATATGGAAAAAGGGGATTGCTTAGTAAGCGGAAGCAAAGCTGTATGGAAATGCTTACAGGACAAAACCACTATACTACTTTCACAGGATAGTGTCCCTTGTAAATGATCCCGAGTGAGCCGTCGATGGCAATCTGATCAAAGGGTAAGAAATCTGTTCCGTTGATATTACAGGTTTTTTCTTTTTCATCAACCACAAGATCAGTACAGTTCACCACACCAATTTTACCAAGAGTGGCAGCGGTTACAGCGGCATGTGAAGTTGCACCTCCCTTTCCGGTAAGCAAGCCGTCACACTCAAATATCATCTCAATGTCATCTGGCACAGTATCAGGCCTTACAAGGATGCTTTTGCTACCCTGATACGCATCCCTGATATGCGCAAGATCGTCCATGTCAAATGCAATAAGGCCGTTCATAACTTCATTGCCAATACCTATACCGTTTCCAACCCTGTTCATCTTATGCTGAGGCGTTGCGAACACCATTCTCTTCTCCTGCCGTGTTATTGAGATGTCGCGTGTTTGGAGTATGTAGAGGTCTTCCGGTTCAGCGGTTTCAAAGGTGAACTCAATCTCCTGATGACTGAAGTCGTGCTCTTCGATGAGTTCTCTGGCAATCTCTTTCAGACGGATGAATATTCTTGGGAATGCAGACTCCAGAGAGAAGGGGCTTTTGTGGTAATATTTTTCCCTTTGCTGTTCGCTTATTGGCAGCGTATTTACCAGGCCGGCAACAATATCTTCGCCCTGACTAAGGAAAGAGAAATCTCCGGTGAGGTGAATGCCGGGAATGTTTTCATGCGGGTCATGCGTGAAAAGCACACCTGAACCGGATTCGCGGTGTATATTTCCGAAAACCATCTGCTGAACAATCACTGCTGTCCCCCACTCATCGGCAATATGCATATGGCTTCTGTATACATTAGTTCTGGGTGTCTCCCATGAATCGAAGACTGAGATTATCGCATGTTTCAATTGGAGGAAAGGATCTGATTCAAAGTAGATGCCATGATCGGTGAGTTTCTTCTTATAGGTTGCAGCCATTTCTCGCATGATTGAACCGGGGAATTCAATCTTCTGGCTCACATTGTATTTCTTTTTATAATCAAGCATAATCTGGTCGAAGTCGTTTCGGTCAATACCATACGACATTCCCCATGTTTGCAGCAGACGCCGGTAGCAGTCCCATGATGTCCATCCGAAGTTGTACTGTTTGCTAAGGCGTTCGGTAATTTCATCATTCAGACCAACATTAAGGAAGGTGTTCATAGCTCCGGGCATCGATATAGCAGAGCCTGACCGTACGCTGAGCAACAGTGGGTTAAGCGGGTCACCATAACTGCGCCCTGACATATGCTCCAGCTCTTCAACATATCTTTGGATGAAGTAATCGAGTTCAGAGTTTAATGCTTCCTGTTTCAGAATGGTCTCTTTCCTTCTGAACACTTCGGTGGTGAGGACAAATCCCGGTGGGACAGGATATCCATGAAGGTACAGAGTTTTGAGATAGTATGCCTTTGAGCCCAGGAATATCTGATTGTCCATTGCAGGAGTTTCAATATGAATCGGACTTATAGCCATCCCCGGATCATACGACATAATACTGCGGATTTCGTCATTTGACAAGTCTGTTACAACCTTCCGGAGATTGTTGAGGACTTTTCCAATGAAATTGTCGAGATGCTGAATCAGGAAGGTTGAAAATAGCAGATCCCGGTAAAACATCTCCGCTTTCATGTGAATGAAGGTCTTTGAAGATCTGGTGTCAGGTTTTATCTCATCTGCAAAGAGCTGTGGTGTTATGATTTTCAGAATGTCATCATAAGGCCGTATAAAGTATTTGTTGATTATCTCCTTAACGTTATCCTCCATGAACTGGAAGATATTTATATACTGCTTAACCGTAAAGCTACCAGATGTGAGACTGTACTGGTACATCTGAAGATTTGATTTGAGTCCCTGGTCGGAGATACCATCGAGCTCCAGGCCTTCATACATCAATCTGATTAAGGCATAGACCTCTTTGAGTGTTTTGGCGGTAATGTAATCGGTATTTATGTCTTCTGATATCCTCTCCACCAGGAGTGTAGCTATACGCTCAAGCCTGAAGGTAAGGCCCAGGGCTTCAAATTTAGTTTCATGATAACGGCCGTACATTGAGGGAATTCCAAAAGCAACATGCCTTTTGTAGTAGATATTCTCCCAACCCTGGCTTATTGCGGGGTCAAAGATGATCTGATTCAGCCTTACCATAAAAGAAAAAATCTGTTTCAGTGCAGCCTCATGCCAACCCGACTTAAGATGCTCCCTGAGGGTGTTGATCTCTTCGGCTGTGAAAAACCTGTAATGCTCCAGAACAACAATAATATCATCAGACTCAAATGAGTATTTCTCTTTCAGGAGTTGATAGAGTTTGATTATCAGCAATACCCGGCGGATATCGTTTTCGTTTTTATGGGCTATAGTTTCAGAGAACTGCCTGAGCTCATTCTCATCCCTTTCAAGCAAGTTGTCGAGCGAGTCTCCGGATAATCTGCATAATTCGACCAGCACTCTGTTTACCCCTTCAACCCAGATGCCCTTTGTATCAATAGTGTCGAGAACATTGCGTGGCACAACTGAACTCAGACGGGCAGGGTCCTTGTCATACCAGAACCTTATTATCTCAAGTGTAATTCCAATGTGTGAATTGTTTCCCTCAGTATGGATCTGCTTACGCAGGAAGTGGATAAGCTTATCGTTCCGCTGGGATATCTCGTCAATTACAGTAGTTACATCACGTAACTCGCCCTCCGCCCCAATCTCATTGAAATATACCGGAAATATTCTCGTGAGCTGTTTGATCTGCTTGTATATCGGCGAGATTTCAGCATTAAGCAGCTTTGTAACATCACGTTGAAAGAGGTCGGTGTCGAAAATGAAAATACCACCAAGCCTCAGGTTTATTATCAGTGCCGAAAGGAGTTTCTTCATCATCTCCGGGCCATACTCAATAAGCTCAAGCCAGACCCTGATATTCTTGATATGGTTTCTGTCGACCTGCAGTTGCCACTCTTCCGTCAAATATACAACACCGGGAGTGACAAACCCCAGCTTTATCAGTTTGTCCTCAAAATAGTGGATCAGCATCAGATCCTTGCTGTTCATGATCTCTTTGCCCAGAGTAAGCACAGAATCCAGCACCATATTCATGTAGTTGTGCCTGAACTCAGCAAAGAGCTGAAAAAGTTCATCAACGGATTTTACGAACTGGTCGGTAGTGAGTTCAGTGCTGATATTCCTGATTACCTTGTTAAGGTCCCAGAGAAGGTAATCGCGCTGGTACACCATTCCCTGGAGGTGCAACAAATAAAAAAGGTATGTGAGCTTCTCGGTTGACTTTTTAAACTCGTCTGTAAATTTCCTGAATGACGCTGCAACATCGTTAAAGGTGAGAGCTGTGCCGGTAAGTTCTTCCCAGGATTTTGCCGACTCAAGATTTCGGTATTGTGCTTCAAAAAAGGGTTTGCCAATCTTTCTCAGCTTTCTGGCATAGGTGCCGGAAAATTTCTTTCTGTTTTCATTGAACCACTCCTCTATTCTGGTTGTCTCTTCCCAGAACCGGATATGCTTACGTATCACTTCAGCGATAAACCCGCAGGTATGTTTCTCTGTTTTCTGGTCTTTACCAGGTGCGGACAGAGTTTTAAACATGAACCCGATATTGCAGATATAGCTGAAACAGTTTGCCTCAAGGTTTCTGTCAAGAACTACCAGCGACTCATCAATAACAGCTTGATTATCCAGTGTCTGACCTGCAAGGTTATCAATGAAGCTCAACAGGTTATAGATAATCTGTTTTGCGAGTTCATCCGGCAGCTTTTCAGATAACAACTCATCGAAAATTCCCAGTATGGCTTTGAAGGCACGGTCTCTCTCTTCATGTTGCTTGTAAAGCCAGAAATCGCCGATGATCAGGTTTGACAGAAGTTCTGTAATTATTTTTCTGTTGGAGTAAGGATGGTGAAACTCACTGAAAAATTCAGAAGCTCTCTTGTTAATCCCCCAGTATTTCTCTGAAAGGGAGATAAACCACTGATGCTCCTTAGGTATTGAAATCTCTATATCCCTGGTTTGTGCGAGGTTGATTTCGAGAGCTTTTGATTGTATCTCCGATTTAGCCATACACTTTTATTTTGGGGATGTAATTTTGATGATATGCTTTAAAAGGTCAATTATCCTGTGGGCATAACCGCTCTCGTTATCATACCATGCCAGTATCTGCACCAGATCACCACCAATTACTTTTGTGCTGAGTGCATCAAATATTGCAGAAAAAGGGCTGTTAATGATGTCACTGCTTACGATTGGGTCTGCACAATAGCTCAGAAACTCCTTCAGATTCTTGAAAGAGGCAGTGAGGAATGCGTCATTGATCATCCTGGTTGTGACAGGTGTTTCCAGCTCAGCCGTGAGTTCAACAAACGACCCATCGATCACCGGCACCCTTGTAGCAAAACCGTCGAACAGATTTTTCATTTCAGGCATGACCAGCGGGATGGCACTGATGGCACTGGTGGTGGTTGGGATTATATTGCCAACGGCAGCTCTGGCTCTCCTGAAGTCAGCATGCGGCCCATCCAGCAACGACTGGTTGTTGGTGAATGGGTGCACGGTGTTCATAAATGCCCTTTTTACAACAAAAGAGTCCTGCAAAACTTTGAGCATGATAGCCACACAATTTGTGGTGCATGATGCATTGGAGATCACCCTGTCATCTGCAGTGATCTTATGATGATTTATTCCCATTACAACTGTCCGGTCAACAGAGTCATCATCAGCGGGACAGGTAAGTACAACACGTTTGACGCCGTTGTGTATGTGTTGCTGCAGCAGGGGCATTGTCTTAAATTTCCCGCTGGACTCCACAACAATCTCTGCACCGCTAAGGCTCCAGGGAATATGGGAAGGGTGGTGCTCATGGGTGACCAGGATCTCTCGTCCATTAAAGCTAATTCCTTTCTCCGTGCAATGGGTTTCTGCGTCAAATCTGCCATGTACTGTGTCGTATCTCAACAAATGAAGCAGCAGTTCATTGTCTATCTTGTCGTTTACCTGAACAACCTCCATGCCTGGTGTTTCAGAAATAAACCTGAACACCAGCTTTCCAATCCTGCCAAGTCCGTTAATTCCAATCTTAACCGGTTCCATCCTCTGCTGCTTTTCATGTAACAATGTGCAAAATTACGATTTATACCTGATTATTCTGCGATTTGCTATAAGTAAACATATATCTGCCAATACAACCTTTTTAAGAATATCATGTTAACTTAACAACCAATGATAAATTAAACCGATACTTTTGCAAACATATTTGACGAATTCAGATCATGAAGAGACCAATTTTAACACTGTTTGTTTTCCTGTTGACAATCACATTTGTAAACATCGCCTTTGCATACCAAGTTTCAATTTACACTGACAGCATCAAACTTGAGCTGCATAACACAGATGACAAACCATACTTTGTAGAGAATATCCGTCACCCAAAAAAGAGAGGAACACCCAGAAACATTATTCTTCTGATCGGTGACGGGATGGGTGTTTCGCACATCACTGCCGCCATGGTAGCAAACAGAGGCGAGCTTAATCTTTCCCGGATGCCATATATCGGCTTAACGACAACACATGCCGGGGATAACTTCATTACTGACTCCGGAGCCGGCGGGACAGCACTGGCAACCGGAACCAAATCTTACAACGGGGCAATAGGCGTTGATATGGACACCATTCCCGTTGCCAACATTCGTGAATTGCTTTCTGCAAGAGGTCTTTCAACCGGTGTTGTTTCAACCTCTTCAATCACACATGCCACCCCGGCTGCCTTCGTAGCCCATCAACCTTGCAGGGAGATGCATGAGGAGATTGCACTCGATTTTCTCTATTCTGGCATTGACCTTTTTATTGGTGGCGGTGTTAAATATTTCAGCAACAGAACCGACGGCAAAGACCTTATCAGAGAATTAACCGACAAAGGTTATACTATTGACACAAATACGACAACTACTTCTCCAGGAATTGCCGGTGGTATAATGTTAACCGGAAACAGATTTGCAGGGCTCTACGCCAAGGATCATCTGGTTCCGGCAGATTCCGGAAGAGGCGACTTTCTTCCGGAAGCAACGAAATTCGCAACAGAATATCTCAGCAGCAACCGGAAAGGGTTTTTCCTGATGGTTGAAGGGTCGCAGATTGACTGGGGCGGGCATGACAACATCACCGGATACATCATCTCGGAGATGCTTGATTTCGACAAGACAGTAGGTGAAGCATTACGATTTGCAGCCAAAGACAGACGTACACTGGTAATAGTGGCATCGGACCATGAAACCGGGGGCTTTGCTGTTCATGCCGGCAATTATGCAACAGGTAAGGTTAGAGGCAGGTTTACCTCTGTTGACCATACCGGGGCTATGGTGCCGGTTTTCGCTTACGGGCCGGGAGCAAAACACTTTACTGGTATTTATGATAATACAGACCTGCCCCGGAAAATCCTGAAAGCAATGAAAATAAAAACCAGTCTGCCAATTAAAAAGTAAACAGGCTACATAAAGAGCCTATTCCGCTTTCTGTACACGTGTCTTCATGATATACTCCTTCATCCTTGACATCCTCGATTCATCAAGGAAATATGCCATGTCAGGCTTATCCGGCAGAACTATCTCGAAGAGAATGAATTCAAGTGTCATCTTCTCCTGCAAAGCAACCTTGAACCACTTCAGTGCCTCATCCTTTGCCGTTTCAGCTTTGTCGCCCTGCATACTCGTTAACAGGCAGGAGAGACATTCACGTTCACGGTACATTCCGATGTCACCGGTGATATTCCTGGAAGATGCAAATCCAGGCTCATAATTCCACACAGCCTGGCACACAGCATAACCCATCCATGCAGCATTATATGAAATATCTATATTCCCGTCAACCTCTTTTAGCAAATATTGAGGTGTAAAATTCCAGTCGTTAAAATTCTTACCCACAGGTGCAATTGCCTTTTGTATATCCCTTCTGATTTCAGTTATATTACGGTTAAATATCATGGCCTGAAGAAGAAAATGGAGAGCTGAGTCTGAATTGCCGGCTTTCTGGTATATGCGTCCCAGGCTCCAGTGAGCAACGTAATCAATGGGATTTACCTCTATTGCTCTTCTGAAATAAATAATCGCTTTGGTTTTGTCGCCCTTTTGCTCCCATGCCTGCCCCATGCCGGTGATTGCCGGTGAGAAAACCGGGTAAATATCAAGTACCTCCTGATAAAAAACCAATGCTGAATCAGGCTCTTCAAGCATCATTGCTTCCCAACCAAGCTCATTGAGTTCCATAGCTTCCCGGCTTAATGTGTATGGCCTGACCAGACGCCTGCCTGCAGAATCATCCATATAGAAGTGGTTGAAGTTTATATTGGACGGGTCAACTTCACCTGCGACCTTTTCTTCCAAAAGTGAAAACCGGTACTGCTTCTGTGATTCCCCAATGATCTTCAAAAATCCTGATACATCCAGAAAAGCCTGTCCTTTAACAGTTGCTGTAAACAGAACAGACAGCATTACTAAAAGAAACAGTTTGTATTGCACCATACTTTTATTTCCCATTTTTTGTTTTTTATTTGATGATCACTTTCTTCACTGATATAGTTCCCAGCTCCTTGTTTAAGTTATCAATGATTGTACTTTTACTGAACTCAAGTTCCTGTTTGAGAGCAGCACTTGAGACACTGATTGTAAGAGTCTGGTTCCTGAAAGAGATATCCGTAACTTTTTTGCAGATGGCAGCCCCTAATACATTGTCGCACAATGATTTGAGTTTTGCCTCCAAAATCTTATCCTCGAGCCGGTATGCCTTCAGAAATGCTTTTATTGCTTCACCGGTACTCATCGTGTGCTTATTCATATTCTATCCTTTTGTTATCTGAAAAACTAATGCATCCCATTTGCATGTACCCTGCCATCAACCACATGAATGATGTCACTGTCAGCTTTTATTGCTCCGAAAATTGTGTTTATTCTTTCAGCATTGGTATCTGTGATGATTATCTGTCCGTAATTATCATTATTCACGAGGTCCATCAGGCGTTCAATCCTGTTTCTGTCAAGCTTATCGAAAATGTCATCCAGGAGCAGAACAGGTCTGACATTTAGCAACCTGTAGAGAAATGAAAACTGCGACAATTTCAGAGCAATAATGAAGCTCTTCTGTTGCCCCTGTGAACCGAAGCGTTTAACAGGTACCCCAGCAAGAGTAAACTGGAGATCATCTTTATGTATCCCGGCTGTTGTATATTTGAGGATTCTGTCTTTCTCAACACTTTGCTCAAAAAGTTGATGCAGGGTTATTCCCGAGCCAAGCTGGGATACGTATTGAATACCTGACTCCTCTGTATCATCAGACAGATGTCGGTAGAGGCCTGTAAATACCGGGATAAACTCTTCTACGAACTTTTTTCTTTTTTCTGATATTCTGGTACCAAACTTTGTTAATTGTTCATCCCAAGGATCCAGAAGCGACTTATCAAACCTTATCTCTCCTGCCATTTGCTTAAGCAGCAGATTTCTCTGCACAAGAGCCCGGTTGTAAGCAATCAGGTCATCAAGGTATAGTTTATCATACTGGCTGATCACCATATCAATATAACGGCGTCGCTCATCGCTCCCACCGTCAATCAGATTGTTGTCATAAGGAGATACCATTACGGAAGGTATCCTGCCGATATGATCTGCCAGCCTCTGGATATCCTTTCCGTTCACCTTAAAGACCTTCCTGTGGTTTTTTCTCACATTGCATAACACGGTGTCTGATGATGCTTCTGAAGAGGAACGGAACTTGCCGGTAATGGAAAAATGGTCACAGCCATGACTGATATTATCCTTATCAACAACATTAAAATAGCTTTTACAGAAGGAGAGGTAATGAACTGCGTCAAGTATATTAGTTTTTCCGGCTCCATTGTTACCAACGAGACTGGTAATCTTCCCCGGAAAGAGTACCTGTTCCGAGAAATAGTTTTTAAATGTTTGCAGTTGAAGCTGATAAAGATGCATAACCATGAGCTATTCAGATGGCCCAAAGTTAACAAAAATGGCATTACTGATCAGAAAACTGCTACTGTATCTCTTCGGGCGGATCAACATTTATGTTGTCCTCACTATGCTCATTTGGATTGTCATGATTTTTCCTAATAACTGCCCTTCGCTGAGGAGGTCTCTCTTCACGCGGATGAGCCTTCTTAACCACAATAACAGCTTCCTGATAAGTGGTTTCATTTAGTCCGGCTATGGCCTTTTCTCCCTCCTCCTCAGAAGCCATTTCAACAAAACCGTAGCCTTTGCTACTTCCGGTAACACGGTCAACAATAACTTTTGCCGATACTACTTCGCCAAAAGGTTCAAAAAGTCTGATTAAGTCGTCTGCTGTTGTATTACGACTCAGTTTTGCAACAAAAATGTTCATGATGGTAGTGAATAATGATTATTAAGATGAATGGGTTATGGTTGTTTTTATGGTTATGGTCTGGTTAGTGATTGTAAAGATAAAACATTTTTACAGAAATCCAAAATATTACCCTTTATTTTTTCCAATTCAGGGATATTATTACTGCTGCAAGCGATATTTTCTGCAATACACGATGTCAGGCAATGAGGTTTTCAACGGTTCCGATTTCGACATATGATGCACCGTTTGCGTAACCGAAATTGCCTGCGATAATCACTATGATAGCTTCATCCGGAAGGTCATAACGGTTACGCATCATCTTAAGTGCATTCTGAATGAATTCATGAGATGTTGACCTTGGTTCCATATAAACCGGAATAACACCATAACTGAGAGAAAGCTCCCTCATTGTTTTTTTCGAATAGCAGATTGCAAAAACGGGCTTTTTGCCATGGTAACTGGAGAGGCTTCTGGGTGTGCGCCCTGTATTAGTATCTGCGATGATTGCTGTAGCATCGAGGTCCATTGAAGCCTCCACGGCATATTTTGCAAGATGAGATGCGATAATCCTCTGCTTATCAAGAAATGTGTATGCCAGATTATCTTCTTTGCTCTTTTCAACTTCAACGGCAATTTTTGACATGGTGGCAACGGATTCAACCGGATATTTCCCAAATGCCGTTTCCCCACTTAGCATCACAGCATCTGTTCGTCTGAATATAGCGCTTGCAACATCGTTCACCTCCGCACGTGTTGGCCGTGGATGTACGATCATTGAATGAAGCATCTGAGTAGCTACAATAACAGGCTTCTTCTTTTTGTTGCATGCCTTTATGATATCTCGCTGAACACCGGGTATCCGCTCAAAAGGGATCTCGACAGCAAGGTCGCCCCTGGCAACCATTACCCCATAAGCATGCAAAAGTATCTCATCCAGATTGTCAACACCCTGTTGATTCTCAATCTTTGCAATGATCTTGATGTCACTACTATACTTTTCCAGTTCCTGCTTCACAGCAATAACATCCTCTTTGTAGCGCACAAAACTATGGGCAATAAAGTCAATATCATGTTCTGCGGCAAATCGGATGAACTCCCTGTCCTTGTTGTTCAGACTTGGCAGATTGAATGATGTGTTGGGCACATTGACACTCTTTCTGCTTTTTAATAATCCCCGGTTCAGAGCCTTGCAGAACAGGTGATCGGCTGCTTTTTCCGTAACTATAAACTCCATGTTGCCATCATCAATCAGTATCCTGTCCCCTACAGACATATCGGCAACAAAGCCTGTATAGTTTACATAAATGACATTATCATGTGCATCTTTAGACTGCTCTGCACGTATCTCAACAATGTCGCCGGGTTCGATGCTTATTGGCGGATCTATTTTCGTTGTCCGTATTTCCGGCCCTTTGGTGTCTATCAGTATGGCAATATTCTCTGATACCTCACGAACCATTTCTATCACCCTCTGTGCATCTGAAGGCTCCTGATGCGCAGTGTTCAGCCTGACCACGTCCATACCTGCTTCAAATAATGACCTGATAAACGGAACAGAACAGTTTTGATCAGATATGGTCGCAACAATTTTGGTTTTTTTTATGTTGATCATAGCAGTATCTCTTAATGGTAAAAATCTAAAGCAATTAACAATCAATTCAACTGCAAAGGTCGTGATAATCCACCAATTATTTATAACTTTACCGTAAAGCTTATCAACAATGAATGAATCGTTTTTTATACTTTTACCGACATGAAGAGTGATGAGAAAAGAGAGATGATGGAACTCTGCCTCCAAATGGCATCTGAAAATGTACGGCAGACTGGTGGAGGCCCATTTGCTGCTCTGGTGGTGCGTGATGGAAAGATAATTGGCAAAGGGATCAACGGTGTTGCTAAAAAATCGGATCCGACAGCCCATGCGGAAATAGAGGCAATACGAGATGCTTGTGACCATGTTGGCGATCATCATCTGACAGATGCATTGATTTTTTCCAGTTGCGAACCATGCCCTATGTGCCTGGGAGCTATCTACTGGTCCAGGATCCGGGAGGTTTATTATGCCGCTGACAGATTTGATGCACAGCTGGCAGGATTTAATGATGCCTATATCTATGATGAACTCATTGTGGAACCTCAAAGGCGTATGATCATCTTTGAAAAGATTGAATCTCCGGGTAAGCTAATCCCTTTTGAGCTGTGGAAAGATCACCCGGACAAAATTGACTATTGAAGTTATTATCTGAATTCGAAAACGGACCTGATGAATCAACAAGAGTTATCAACGAGACAGAAAGCATTACAGATCAACCTTGACCCTGTCAACTACGGCTCCTTTGCGGAGATCGGAGGGGGCCAGGAGGTTTCAAGGATATTCTTTATGGCCGGTGGTGCCTCCGGCACCATTGCCAAAACCATCTCGGCATATGATATGGCTTTCAGCGACCATATTTATGGTAAAAGTGGCCGTTATGTGAGCAGGGAAAGGTTGCAAAAGATGCTGAAGGCTGAGTTCAATCAGCTTAAGGAACTGCTTTCATCAAAACGTGAACCTGAGACCAGGTTTTTCTCTTTTGCAAATACCGTTACAACGATCAACTTCCAGAAAACCAATGAGGGCCATGGATGGCTTGGTATCCGCTTTCAGCTTGTGCCGGGCGGAGAGCCAAACCAGATAGTTCTGCACGTCAGACTACTCGAAAACGACACCCTTTTGCAACAACAGACCGTGGGCATCCTCGGCACAAACCTTATCTTCGGGGCATTCTATTATCATGATAAACCAAATACCTTCCTCCGGTCTCTGCTTGACGACATAGGAAATGACAGAATTGAGATCACAATGATAGAGATGTCAGGGCCTCAGCTTGCATATGTTGACAACAGGCTGCTCAGTCTGCAGCTCGTGAAAAACAGAATGACCAGCGCTGTTATGTTTGACAGATACGGTAAAGTACAGCAACCAGCTGACCTTCTGTACAAGAAGAGCCTGATGGTGCTCAGGGGAAGCTTCCGCCCCATTACTTATGTAGAATTCGATATGCTCAAAACAGGCTACTCAGTCATGAAACGTGAAGAGGAGTGCGACAAATCATCTTTGATGGTACTGTGCGAGATGACGCTTAACAATCTCCTGGCAGAGGGTGACCTGGACGAAAGAGATTTCCTTGCACGGGTTGACATCCTGAACGGTATGGGACAGAATGTCATGGTTTCAACATTCAGAGAGTTTTACCGGCTATCTGAATACCTGGCTCGTTTCAACCTTCATAAAATCAGAATCGTACTTGGCATTGACAATTTTATGAATATCCTCGACGAACAGTATTACCAGAATCTTGAAGGAGGCATTATGGAAGCATTTTCCAAACTCTTCCGGAAGAAGATCCAAATCTTTGTTTACCCTGCACTAAATGAGAAATCAAAAGAGATTATAACACTTGAAAAAATTGAAGTCCCGGAGAAAATCTCGTTGCTATATGATTATCTTATTGCAAAAGGGTTCATTATTGACATACCTAATGTTAAGACAGAACGGCTTCATATAAGATCACGCAAAGTACTGGAAGAAATCGTGAAGGGAAAACCTGAATGGATTGAAAAAGTGCCGGTTTATATTTCAGAAGCAATTATGAGCAAAGGATTGTTTGGCTATAAGCCTATTGATAAACCCACGAAAATAAATGATGATGATTGCAAGAGAATAAAACAAACACAGAAACCATGAAACTGATAGAAGTAGTGAGCAAGCATGATAATAAAGAGTTTCTGAGGCTGCCTGATAAACTTAACAGGAAGGATAAAAACTGGATCAGGCCACTTGACAAAGATATTATTTCTGTTTTTGATCCAAAGGCCAACAAACTTTTCAGGCATGGAGAAGTCATACGTTGGATACTGAAAAGCGATCAGGGAGAGGTTATTGGCCGTGTTTCAGCATTTATAGACAGAAAGATCTGTAACACATACGATCAGCCGACCGGGGGCCTCGGCTTTTTTGAATGTATTAATGACCAGAAAGCAGCTGACACCCTCTTTGATGCTGCGAGAAACTGGCTTCAGGAACGGGGTATGGAAGCCATGGATGGGCCTGTTAATTTCGGTGACCGCGACAGGTGGTGGGGTGTCTTGGTTGATGGCTTTTTCCCGCCCAATTACTGTATGCCCTATAATCCGCCATATTATCAAAAGCTTTTTGAAAGCTACGGTTTCCGAAACTATTATAACCAGTACACTTATCACAGAAATATCTTCGATGGTGACATTGATGAACACATGAAGACTACCGCCGAGCGTGTCAGGAAGAACCCTGCTTACGTGATCCGACATATGGACAAAATTAATCTGGATAAGTATGCGGAAGAGTTCAGGCACGTATACAATGCAGCCTGGACTCGATACAGCGGTGTAAAGGAGATATCTCTCACTCATGCAAGAGCAATTCTGAATAGCCTCAAGCCAATACTGGATGAAAGGCTTGGGTGGTTTGCCTATTATAATGATGAGCCTGTTGCGTTTTTCATCATGATCCCTGAAATGAACCAGGTGTTCCGATATGTGAACGGCAGGTTGAATCTCATTGGGAAGCTGAAGTTCCTGTGGCATTTCAAAGTCAGGAAGGTTTGCAGAACTGCTGTCGGGATGATTTTTGGCGTTGCTGTTGAACATCAGAAAAAAGGCCTTGAGGGTGCCCTGGTATATGCTTTCCGGGAAGTTGCAATAGCTGAAAATTTTCCGTACAAAGAACTTGAACTAAACTGGATAGGTGATTTCAACCCTACAATGATGAGGATTGCAGAGATGGTGGGTTGTAAAATCAGAAAGACACACTACACCTACAGGTTACTGTTTGATCCGTCAAAACCATTTAGCCGCGCTAAAAGAGTAAGTTAATATTCACATAATCATGCAGAAGGTCATTATCACAGGAGTATCTGGTTTTATAGGAAGGGTGTTGGCAACAGCCCTGATACGCCAGGGTTTTAATGTTGTTGGCCTTAGCCGTAACCCAAATAATAGCCAGGAACTTACCAATTCAGGAATACGTCTTTTCCGTTGGAACGGAACCTGTCCTGACACCTGGTTCGAAGAGGTTGATGGTTCACTGGCAATAATAAACCTGGCAGGCGAGAATATCGCAACAAAAAAATGGAGCCAAAGCCAGCAGGATAGAATTGTTGAAAGCCGCATCAAAGCAATTCACGCTGTGCAGGATGCGATATCACTTGCTGATAATAAGCCTGAATTGCTGATTCAGGCATCGGCCATAGGTTATTATGGAACAAAAACGACTGCTTTTGTTGATGAGAGGCAATCATCAGGCACCGGGTTTCTTGCTTCTGTCTGCAAAGATATTGAGGCTGAGGTGAACAAAACCGAAGATACCAGGGTGGTAATTGCCCGGTTCGGCCTTGTACTCGACACAACAGGAGGTGCATTAGAGAAGATAACTGCTCCGATGAAGTATGGCATATGTGGTATCCCGGGTAACGGTAATAATATGGTATCATGGATACACATGAACGACCTTGTAAACGGTATCATACATATCATTAAAAAGAAAGGGTCAGAGAACCGGGTTTATAATTGCACCTCCCCTTCTCCAATAACTTTGAAAGAACTTGTCAGAAAGGTAGCCGGGAAGAAAAGAACTCTTTTCTGTATGCCAATACCGGTGCCGGTTCTTGCTGTTTCCATGGGAAGAAAAATGGTTACTGAAACTCTGGTTGCAAGTCAATCGGTTATACCGCAGGCTTTACTGTCAGAAGGATTCAGGTTTGAGTATCCGGATATCAAAACAGCAATCGCCGGCCTTTTTACCTGACCTTATACCGCCCCATTCCATGCAACTCAAGAAATGATTGTGAGGTGATACGCTCCTCAGGCATCAACCTGTCACCTGTTGGTTTAATCAAATGAATACCATCGGCATCAGGCTTCCTGATGGCATTGCTAATAGGATATCCATTCATGAGTCCGGACATGTATGGTTTCAGCATCCATGTGATATCATTCAGATGTTTTCCATGCAGCCATTGCTGCTCCTGTGATTTTTCCAGGATAACAGGCGAACGGTGGTGAGGCAGCTTTTGAAGAAGTTCATTTGAGACTGTAGTAATGATAGCATAGGAATTAATAACTTCACCTGTTTGAGTGTCACACCAGCTATCCCATATTCCAGCAAATGCAAAAGGCTTCCTGTCACGTAAATAGATAAGATATGGCTTGTTTAGCTTTTCAGCCGTTGTTCCTTCAATGAATGCATCGGCTATCACAAGACACCTTTGACTTCTGATTGCTTTACGAAATGAGGGCTTGTTGATTATCCCTCTGGCACCTTTGTAGGCAGGATTATTCTCTTTGTTGTGATCACCCTCGGCACGGGCATTAAAAAGATACATGGGCTTCTTTGCCCAGTGAGGCGTTAATCCGAACATAAAGCTTTGAGCCTCCCTGGGTCTGTCCGCTGTTATCACAAGGCCAGAATTGCCGGGAGAAATGTTGAAAGATGGACTGTAATTAACACTTTCCGGCATTACAATGTTGAAAGTCTTTTCTAAAATTTCTGCTTTCTGCACCAATATATACCGTCCACACATTTCTATTTGAATTTCTTCTTACCTGCTAAAATGCTTGTCATAAGGAACATATCACAGCATATGCACAACAGATTCAGAATATTATCTGACGCTGTTGTTTTTTATTATCTTGTGTGCAAAACTACCAAAGTTTTCATTATCTTTATGCCCGATGAGTGATACGTTCAAAACCCTGGAGGATAATTGCCAGTCTGTTTATCGTGACAAAGGAAGTAAGTTCATTGCACATATATATCCGGTAGACACAGAAGTCAGGATAAAAGAGATTCTTGAGAAGTTAAGAAAGCGCTACCATGATGCAAGTCATCATTGTTATGCATACAGGTTAGGACCTGCGGGAGATATCTGGAGATTAAATGATGACGGGGAGCCGTCCGGATCAGCGGGCAAACCGATTTATGGGCAATTGCTCTCATTTGACATAAGCGATGTGCTGGCGGTGGTTGTGCGTTACTTCGGAGGAACAAAACTCGGCATACCAGGACTTATTAATGCTTACAGAAATGCAGTAAAAGATGCAATCACAGCCGGGAAAATAGTTGAAAAGACAGAAACCACAGACATCATAATTACTTTCGGTTATCTGAATATGAATAATGTAATGAGATGTATCAAAGATAATAACCTGGAGTTAGTTTCGGCAGAATACGGCAACGAGTGTGTAATAGTTTGCAGGGTAAGAAATTCAATGCTGGGGGTTGTTACAGGCGCACTAAATAAATATGAGGACATTCAAACGGAGGATCTATCAGATATGATTGTGCATTAAGATATAAATACCTGTATGTTACCGGTTATATAGATGATGGATGGTTTTCAAACATAACCAAAATGATTCTATTTTTAAGAAATAATACAATTTTTAGAATTTCCTTGAGGGACACCTGGCCTATTGGTTTAATTAACTGTATTTTGCAGGCAAACTGCTCCAAAGATATATTGTATTATTTGCATATAAATCCTATAAACAATTCTAACATATATCAGAAATCCGGTATGTAAGAAACGGTTTGTAGTCAGGCATAGTTATGTTAATTTTATATTAAGAAATATTTAAAAAATGTAGTGCTAAAAATGAGATTTTGAACTGATTAATTTTTGCGACTATCAATATTGATACTTTTCGCTATAATAAAAAAAAATCCAAAAGTCAAGTATTTTTCAGTTTTTTTTCAGCTAATTTTTAAACCATCTTTGCATTCCTATCATAACCATAAAACCAAAGACCAATATATGACACAAACATGTGATGGAGTATGGCATAATTGCCTGAACGTAATACGTGATAACATTAGCTATCAGAGCTTCAAAACATGGTTTGAACCTATTGTACCTGTAAAACTGAACGAAAATGTACTAACTATTCAGGTTCCCAGTCAGTTTTTTTATGAATGGCTTGAGGAGCACTATATCACTCTGCTGCGTAAAACAATAAAGAAAGAGCTCGGAACAGACGGGAGACTTGAATACAGTATCATTATGGATAACAGCAGCCAGTCCGACAATCAGGAGAGATACAGTATCCGTATGCCGACCACTAATAAGAAAGCAACACAAAATGCCTATGTTTCTATGCCTATCGATTTAAACCGCGACAATGCCAAAGAGATCCCCAATCCGTTCATTATCCCCGGGCTGAAAAAAATCAAAGTTAACTCTCAACTTATCGAGAGTTACTCCTTTGACACATTTATTGAAGGGGATTGTAACCGTCTGGCCAGAAGTGCAGGGTTTGCCGTTGCAGCAAACCCCGGAAAAACTTCTTTCAACCCCTTGCTCATATACAGTAATGTCGGATTGGGTAAAACACACCTTGCACATGCCATTGGACTTGAGGTTAAAAATAACTTCCCCGAAAAGACAGTACTATACGTTACTCTTGATCAGTTCACAAACCAATTTATTGACTCCGTCAGAAACAACTCGCAAAACGACTTTGTCCACTTCTACCAGATGATTGATGTGCTCATTATTGATGATATTCAGTTCCTCAGTGGTAAAGAGAAGACACAGGATATCTTCTTCAACATCTTCAATCATCTTCATCAGAATGGCAAACAGCTTGTCATCACCTCCGACAAACCACCGGTAGAAATGCAGGGCATCAAGCCCAGGCTGCTATCCCGCTTCAAATGGGGTCTTTCAGCCGATCTGCAAATACCCGACCTCGAAACCAGAATTGCTATACTGGAAAAGAAACTCTATAACGATGGTATCGAAATTCCTAAAGACGTTATTGATTACCTAGCCTATTCAATCACAACAAATGTGAGGGAACTCGAAGGTGCTCTCATCTCAATAATTGCACAATCATCACTAAACAAAAAAGCCATCACGCTTGAACTTGCCAAACAGATGATTGACAAGTTCGTTAAAAGTACAACACGAGAAATATCAATAGATTATATCCAGAAAGTTGTTTGCGATTTTTTCAATCTGCCTGTTGAACTCATGATCTCAAAAACACGAAAAAGGGAAATCGTTCAGGCCAGGCAACTTGCTATGTATTTCAGCAAGAAACTGACCAAAGCTTCGCTCGCAACAATCGGCCTGCACTGCGGAAATAAAGACCATGCTACAGTATTGCATGCCTGCCGCACTGTCAACAACCTTCAGGAAACCGACAAGCAGTTTAAAAATTATATCGATGAGCTGGAGAAAAAGATCAAGCTCTGATCAACCTGCAATTCTCCATAAGCGGCAATTTGCACAATAGTTTTTCTGCTTTGGCGTCTCTATACCTGCTATTTATTTATGGTTGGTTATCTTTGCTGCCTGATTAAAGCTTTTTATGATGAAAAAAATTCTGATGGTTTGCCTTGGCAACATTTGCCGCTCTCCTATGGCAGAAGGTATTTTAAAGCATCATCTGAATAAGGCAGGTATAGATGCTTATGTCGACTCCGCCGGTACATCCGCGTGGCATGAGGGTGAAAGGCCGGATTCCCGTGCAATAAATGAATGTAGAAAATTTGGTGTGAATATCTCTTCTCAACGTTCACGGCCATTTGTATCTGATGACCTCGAAACTTTTGACCTGATTTTCGCTATGGATCAGGAGAATTATAACAACATTCTGAGGCATGCTTCGAGTGAGGATCAAAAAGCGAAAGTGCATCTTATTATGAACCTTGTTTTCCCCGGTAAAAACATTGCAGTGCCTGACCCGTATTACGGAGGTGATGATGGGTTTACAAATGTATACATAATGCTTGAAAAGGCTGCAGAAAAAATAGTTGAGGGAATTCTCAACGAATAGCAAAACCATGATGAAACCTGAACTCGTCTCTTTGCCCTCTGCATCAGATATTGAAAGAGCACATGACAGAATCCGGCCACACATTCACAGAACTCCTTTGCTGACGTGCTCCTATCTGAATAATTTCCTTGATCTTCATCTGATTTTCAAGTGTGAAAATTTCCAGAAGGTGGGTGCATTCAAATCCAGAGGTGCTGTTAATGCACTTTTTTCCTTTGATGATGATGCGGTTGGAAACGGAGTCTGCACACACTCATCCGGAAACCATGCACAGGCATTGTCGAGAGCTGCACTGATAAGGGGCGTAAAAGCCTATATTGTGATGCCGGAATCGGCACCCCGTATAAAGGTCGGGGCTGTTGAACAATATTGCGGCATCATCACCTTTTGTAAACCCACCCTCAAAGCCAGGGAAGAAACCTTGCTGAAAATAAAGGAGAAGTTTGGTACAGTAGAAATTCACCCCTACAATGATCCAAACGTAATTATGGGCCAGTCGACCTGTGCAAAAGAGGTATATGAGGACGCAGACAGGCATATTGAGATAATTATCGCACCTGTTGGTGGTGGCGGGTTGTTGAGTGGAACAGCTTTGAGCACAAAGCTCTTCTCACCTGACACCATGATTCTGGCAGCAGAACCGGAAGGAGCCAGCGACGCCTGGCGTTCTTTCAGCAGCGGTACTCTTATTCCTTCAGAAAACCCCAATACCATTGCTGATGGGCTGCTGACATCACTGGGGTCACTTACATGGCCAATAATAAAGAGATATGTTTCCGACATACTTCTTGCAGATGACTTATACATCATCAGGGCCATGAAACTTATCTGGGAGCGGATGAAAATCATTATTGAGCCCTCTGCGGCATTGCCCCTGGCAGCATTACTCAGGATGAAAGATGAAGGAAAGCATGGGATTTTCAGAAAAAAAACTGTAGCAATAATACTAAGTGGCGGCAATGTTGATCTTGACAGGTTGCCATGGAAAAATGATTAATACTATGGGAAAAGAGCTCTACCTGCTACCGGTAAACATTGCTGTAAATGAATCCAGTCCTGACATCCGGTGGGTCAGCCCTGGGTTGCTTGAGCGAATTCGAATTATTTTCGCTGAAAACTTCAGAAGTGCACGTCGGTTTTTCCGGTATTCGGGCTATAACGGCAGCCTTGACATTCAGCATTGGATAGATATCGGAAACGGGATATCAACAGAGGAGATGCTTAATATCTTGCAGATGATCTCTGATGATGCACCGGCAGCCATCATATCTGAGGCGGGGATTCCCGGGATAGCGGATCCTGGTGCAGACGTTGTGGCCTTATGCCATGAGCTTGGCATCAGGGTTATCCCATTGCCGGGCCCCTCGTCCGTTTTTCTTGCTCTGGCAGCCTCCGGGCTCAACGGCCAGGCATTCACATTCCATGGATACCTGCCAATCCACGACCGCGACCGCGAACGGCAGCTAAGGATCATCGAGAGTGCTGCTCTGCAGTCAAACTACACCCAGATATTTATGGAGACCCCCTACCGAAATTTGCAACTCTATAAAAGCATCCTGAAAGTTTGCAGAGATGATACCAGCCTCTGTATAGCTGCCGACATCACTGGCCCAGATGAATTGATACGCACCCAGACCATTCAGTCCTGGCGTAAGAGTTCTTTAAATATCAACAAAATACCTGCAATTTTTCTTCTGAACCGTTAACATAATCTCACATGCGATCAGGAAGGGTTATCCCCAACAACCCCATGGCACTTCTCAGGACGTGGCCTGTAAATTCCGTTAATGACAACCTGACGTTAACCTGTTGAGCTGTTTCAGCACTTAAAACAGAGAGGTTATGGTAAAACTGGTTGAAGTCACGTGCAAGATCATAACAGTAGTTTGCAATCAGAGCAGGGTTCAGCTCCAGCCCGGCCTCAGTCAGTACCGTTGGCCAACTGTAAATTGTTTTGAGCAGGCTCCTTTCAACATCATCAAAACTGTAAGTCTCTTCAGCATCAAGAGGTTTATAGCTTACACCGCTCTCTTTTGCCTTTTCCATCAGGGACGATATCCTGGCATGAGTGTACTGGATGAATGGGCCGGTATTCCCGTTGAAGTCAATAGACTCTTCGGGGTTGAACAGCATATCTTTAACAGGCGCCACCTTAAGTATGAAATATTTGAGAGCACCCAACCCGAGTATCTCAAACAGATCGTCCAGCTCTTTCAGTTCGTCTTCGCTCCACTTACCAAGCTCAGCAGTAACCTTGGCTGCGGCTTCGCGCATCTCATCCATCAGGTCGTCTGCATCAACGACAGTTCCTTCGCGTGATTTCATTTTCCCCGACGGCAGCCTCACCATTCCATAAGAGAGATGGTGTATTTTTCCGGCAATAGGATATTCAAGTCTCTCAAGCACCTTTTTAAGCACTTCGAAGTGGTAGTTTTGCTCATTTCCGACAACATAGATCATTTTGGATGGGTGGTACTCCTCATCCCTGATCATCGCAGTGCCTATGTCCTGTGTGATATATACCGAGGTTCCGTCAGATCGGAGGAGCAGCTTTTCATCCATACCTGCTTCACTGAGGTCAATCCATACTGACCCATCAGTACGCTTCTCCAGTAAGCCCCTGTCAACACCCTCAAGAACAAGCTTCTTCCCGTGTTTATAGGTGTCAGATTCATAATAGGTCTTGTCGAACCTGATACCAAGTCTTTCATAAGTTGCCTCAAAGCCCTGATATACCCAATCATTCATCAGTTTCCACAATGCCCTTGTCTGCTCCTCTCCTTCTTCCCAATGCCTGAGCATTGCCCTTGCCTCCTGCATCCATACTGAAGAGATCTCAGCCTCCTCCTCAGACAATCCACTATCTGCAGCCCTGGAAAGCTCCTCCTTGTAAGCTCTGTCGAATGCCACATAATAGTCGCCCACAAACTTATCACCTTTTAATCCTGTTAGCTCAGGTGTCTTTCCTTTGGCAAACTTCAGCCAGCCAAGCATACTCTTACAAATGTGTATGCCCCTGTCGTTGACCAGGTTTACTTTGATAATCTTCTGTCCGTTAGCCTCAAGAATCGCTGATACGGCATCTCCCAGGAGATTGTTTCTGATATGCCCCAGATGGAGAGGCTTGTTGGTATTGGGAGACGAGAACTCAACCAGCACAGGTGGTATGTCATTGTCAGGTTGCCTCAGCCCGAATTTGTCATTACTGCTCTCTTCTTTCAGGAAGCTGAGCCAGAAACTATCTTTCAGGGTTAAGTTAAGATAGCCTTTTACAACTGACCATGACCCAATTTCCTGACAAAGCAAAGCCATCCTCTCCCCCAGCTCAGTACCTGTCTCCTGCGGGCTCTTGCGTGATTGCTTCAGAAAGGGAAACAATACAATTGTATAGTCACCCTCAAAATTTTCAGGAGTGACCTGTACCGTTACAGATGAGGATTCCGTTTCAACACCATAAAGTTCGCTGATAGCGAGGGCTGCAATGACTGCCAGATGATCATATATCATAGTAACAAAAATGTTTCGGGTGACAAATATAAAAAAAGTCCTTCAGGGGTGTTGGAATAAATAGGTATTAAAATATATCTTTGTGCCTCCCAATAATAATAATTCTCACTAACAAAAAATAAACGATATGAATTGTAAAAAGAAAAACGTGATTATCATTGGAGCAGCAGGCCGTGATTTCCACAATTTTAACACCTATTTCAGAAACAATGATGAGTTCAATGTTGTGGCCTTCACGGCAGCCCAGATTCCTGACATAGATGGCAGGAGGTATCCTGCAGCGCTTGCAGGCGAGCTTTATCCGGAAGGTATTCCGATCTATGCTGAAGCGGAGCTTGAGAGTCTGATAGAGAGGCTTGATGCTGACACTTGTGTGTTTTCATACTCTGATGTCACCTATCATTATGTAATGGCAATGAGTGCCAGGGTCAATGCTGCCGGTGCAAACTTCAGCCTTCTTGGGCCCAAAGAGACACAACTGAAGAGTACAAAGCCGGTTATCGCTGTTGGTGCTGTAAGGACAGGGTGTGGCAAGAGCCAGACATCCAGAAGGATCATCGAGATACTGATGGAGAAAGGTTTGAAGGTTGTGGCAGTGCGTCATCCGATGCCTTATGGAGACCTTGTTGCACAAAAAGTGCAGCGTTTTGAAACAGTAGCTGATCTGGAAAAACACAAGTGTACTATCGAGGAGATGGAAGAGTATGAGCCACACGTGGTAAGAGGCAATATTATTTACTCCGGTGTGGATTATGAAGCCATTCTGAGAGAGGCAGAAAAGGAGGCAGACGTAATCCTGTGGGATGGAGGAAACAACGACTTTTCTTTCTACAAGCCGGACCTGATGGTAACCGTTATTGACCCGCACCGCCCGGGCCATGAACTTACATACTATCCTGGAGAAGTTACCCTCAGGCTTGCAGATGTTGTCGTGATCAACAAGATGGACAGTGCCGGCCCGGAAGGAATTCAGATCGTCAGGGAAAGCATCAGCAAGGTAAACCCGGATGCTGTTGTCATCGATGGAGCATCACCACTTACAGTTGACAAACCCGAACTTATCAAAGGCAAAAGAGTACTTGTTGTTGAAGATGGACCCACACTTACGCACGGGGAGATGAAAATAGGTGCCGGCATTGTTGCCGCACAAAGACACGGGGCAGCTGAAACAGTTGACCCAAGGCCCTATACGGTTGGGAAACTTTCAGAGACATTCAGGATCTATCCTGATATCGGAGCACTTCTGCCGGCAATGGGATATGGAGAAGAGCAGGTGCGCGACCTCGAAGCTACAATTAACAATGTAGAGTGTGACAGCGTGGTGATTGCAACACCGATAGACCTTAACCGGCTTATAAAAATCAACAAACCCACAGCAAAGGTTGACTATAACCTTCAGGAGATCGGAAAACCTGACTTTGTTACAGTTCTTGATGATTTTATTAAGAAACACAATCTGGTTTAAGGATTTGTATATGCAAGAAATCATAATTACCGGGCTTCATTTTTGAATGCCCGGTTTTTTTATCAGAAATTATTAACAATATGAATATTCTTTACTCTACTTAATCTATTTTTGTTTTTATAATTTGCAGAACAAACTATTTCATGCATTGATCATGAATGTTATAGTTTTTTATGAAATAAGAGGAATAATTAATACCATCTAATAACCAGACCAAAAAAAACCAATCCGGATGAAAGACAAAAGCTTAGTATCAATTCATGATTTCACCAAGGAGGAGCAGATAAGGATACTGGAACTTGCAGGTCACTTTGAGAAGAACCCAACCTCTGATGTGCTAAAGGAATCTGTGATCGCATCCTTGTTTTTCGAGCCATCAACCAGGACGAGGCTGAGTTTTGAATCAGCGATACAGAGGCTTGGCGGCAGGGTTATCGGCTTTGCCGATGCAAATATTTCGAGCACCTCAAAAGGTGAATCTTTGATGGACAGCATCAAGACGGTTGCGCTATACTCAGATCTGATCATCATGCGCCATCCAATTGAGGGCTCAGCAAGATTTGCCAGTGAAGTCGCAGGAGTTCCTGTAATTAATGCCGGTGATGGCGCAAACCAGCATCCTACACAATGCCTTCTTGACATGTACTCCATTCAGAAAACCCAGGGCACCCTCGAAAACCTGAATGTTGCATTTGTCGGCGACCTCAAATATGGGCGAACAGTACATTCGCTTTCAATAGCACTTACAAATTTCAACTGTACTTACCACCTTGTTTCACCAGAGGAACTCAAGCTGCCAAGATCAGTCAAGCAGCATATCAAAGATAAAAAACTCAATTATTACCAGTACACAGATATCATGGAAGCAATTCCTAAAGTTGACATCCTGTATATGACACGTATTCAGCGAGAAAGGTTCACTGACCCAATGGATTATGAGAAAGTGAAAAATGCTTACATACTTACCAAAGCCATGCTTCATGACACAAAACCCAACATGAGAATACTTCATCCGATGCCCAGGGTTAATGAGATTGAAGAAAATATTGACCCAGATCCGCGGGCTTACTATTTCCAGCAGGCCCTCAACGGCGTATATGTAAGGCAGGCACTGCTGGTATCACTGCTCGGACTTGTCTGAATTACATCAAGATCAATTTAACAAGAACTCTAATCTTCATCAGATGGAAAAGAAAAAAAGAAAAGAACTGAATGTTTCAGCGATAGAGAATGGAACAGTTATAGATCACATATCCTACGGAAAGGTACTTCAGGTTGTCAGGATACTGGGCCTTGAAAACTTCGAGGATCAGATATACCTCGGAGCCAATCTAGAGAGTAAGAAGTATGGCAATAAGGGTATAATCAAAGTATCAAACCGCTATTTCGAAGAGGCAGACATCAACCGTATAGCACTTGTGTCCCCTACTTCAACTATCATTGAAATCAGGGATTACGATATTACCAAGAAGTTCAATGTGCGAGTACCTGACAAAATCTCAGGAATAGTAAAGTGTATAAATCCCAAATGTATAACCAATAACCAGAATGTTTCAACCCGGTTTGAGGTGTTTAAAGGAGATGACCGGTTGAGGCTCAAGTGCCATTACTGTGAAAAATTTACAAGCCAGGAAAACTTCGAGTTTAACCAGTCATGAGTCTTATTTCTTTTAAGTAAATGCTAAAAGAACTAAAAGTACCGGCTTAAAGTTATTCTCCCTTGAAAAAGGATGATGCAATGAATAATATCGCAAAGAACATATCAGACATACGTAAAAATCTGCCTCAAGGTGTCAGGCTTGTGGCAATTTCAAAATCACAACCGGTTGAGATAATCAGGATTGCATACGATACAGGGCAACTCATATTTGGAGAGAACAAAGCACAGGAGCTGGTTGCAAAAGCTCCCTCTCTTCCCAGAGAAATTGAATGGCATTTCGTTGGGCATCTTCAGACAAATAAGGTAAAACTGATTTTGCCCTGGGTTAGCATGATCCAGAGTGTTGATTCGCTGAAGTTGCTCAAAGTGATAGAAAAGGAAGCAGCAAAGATTGACAAAACGATAAGCTGTCTGCTTCAGTTCCATATAGCTGATGAGGAAACTAAATATGGCTTCAGCCTTGAAGAGACAGAGGATTTCTTCACAAGAGGTAAACATAAAGAGTTGAAAAACATAGAATTGGCAGGTGTCATGGGTATGGCAACTTTCACCTATGACATGAAACAGGTCGGCAAAGAGTTTCGTAATCTGCACAATATTTTTGACCACCTGAAAAAAAGCTACTTCTCCGGAGATTCAAAGTTTGTCGAGATATCGATGGGTATGTCTGATGATTATCCTATTGCTGTTGCTGAAGGCGCAACGATTATTAGAGTAGGCAGTAAAATATTCAATGTCTGAATCGCATCACCTCTATCTGCTTCAGCTAAACATCCTGAACAACTCCATTTAAAGCAAAAGACGCAGAATAATCAAACCGGATGCAACCAAAGATTAATATCTTGTTAACAATTTCTTGAAATTAATTTCGTAAGCGGGCTTTTATATAGATATTTTTGCGCAAATTTCAGCAACAATAATTCAGCAGAAATATGCAGGCAGAATTTATCTATTTGCTCATGGTTGTGGTACTTTTCATGCTTGCCACTTCCGACCTGATCGTTGGAGTTTCCAATGATGCTATCAATTTTCTCAACAGCGCCATCGGGTCCAGGGCGGCAAAATTCAGAACCGTGATGATTGTGGCAATGTTTGGCATTCTGATAGGTGCAACATTCTCATCAGGGATGATGGAGATTGCCAGAAAAGGGGTATTCAACCCTCAGTTTCTCTATTTCAAGGATATCATGATCATTTTCATTGCGGTAATGATCATGGATGTAATTCTGCTTGACACGTTCAACTCTTATGGTTTACCCACCTCAACCACCGTTTCACTGATATTTGAATTGCTGGGTGCCTCAGTTGCCGTTGCGCTGGCTTACACAATGAAAGACAACCTCATCAGTCTGAACGGTACACTTCAGGTTGGAACAGTAAACGATTACATTAACAGTAGAAAATCTCTGGAAATTATAATGGGGATACTACTGTCAATAATCTTTGCATTCACATTCGGAGCCATTGTGCAATATGTCAGCAGGTTATTCTTCACATTCAACTACCACAGAACATTGCCATGGCTGGGTGGAATTTTCGGTGGACTGGCGATAACATCCATTACTTATTTTATGCTGATTAAAGGCGCCAAGGATGCTACATTCATGACAGAAGAGACAAAAGCTTTCATTAAGATTAATGCCAATCAGATCATCATTTTCAGCATTATTGGATGGTCTGTTGTATTTCAGATAATGGCTTTCGTTATTAAGACATGGGTTTTACGTATCATTGTACTGGCCGGGACATTTTCCCTTGCCATGGCATTTGCAGGAAATGACCTGGTTAACTTCATAGGTGTTCCTATTGCAGGGCTAAACGCTTACTCCTCCTTTATCGGCAGTGGTGGAGTGAATCCGGGGTCATTTACTATGGAGGCACTTGCTGAGAATGTTCCTGCTCAGGGTTGGCTTCTGTTTGTAGCAGGAATTATCATGGCTATTACATTGTACAAATCAAAAAAAGCGAGAACAGTAATCCATACCACTATAGATCTTACCAGGCAACATGAGGGCGACGAGCAGTTCAGTTCAAATTACCTCGCAAGATCAATTGTCAGGATTGGGAGAAGTATAGGTACGTCAGCAGGGCGGTTTGTACCACCTCTTGTGAAGAGGGCTGTTGACAAACGGTTTGAGGAGGTCAGGCAACAAAAAGTCAATGATACACCGGCATTCGACCTTGTCAGGGCATCTGTAATTCTTGTAGTAGCAAGTGCACTGATTGCGTATGCTACATCTTACAAATTGCCCTTATCCACTACTTATGTGACCTTTATGACCGCCATGGGCGCATCCTTTGCCGACAGGGCATGGGGGCGTGAGAGTGCCGTATATCGCATCAGCGGCGTGCTTAACGTGATAGGCGGATGGTTCTTTACTGCATTCGCTGCATTTACAGGTGCCTTCCTGATTGCCACAGCAATATTTTATGGTGGCCTCTGGGTCACGATTATCTTCGTTGTGCTCGCACTTCTTACCATAATAAGAACTCATGCATTCCATCATCGCAAAGCAGAAAAGAGAGCTGAGAATGAGCGCTTCAATGCAATTGAATCCTACTCTGCTGCAGATATGAAAAACCAATGCATTAAAACTGTGGCCGATACCTTAACCAGGATAAACAATATGTATGACCGGACTCTGCAAGCTCTCTTTGCTGAGAAAAGAAAGAAGCTGAATGAGCTCAGGAAGGAGTCAAAGGAGGTTAGAAGCCAGACACAGGAGCTCAAACAGCATCTGGCTGATATACTTAAAAAGCTTGCCCCGGAAGCAATACCTACCAGCCACAACTATGTACAGATTGTTGAAAACCTGAATGAGCTTGCATATACCTTCAATTTCATCACCAAGTACTCATTCGAACATGTTGACAACAACCATAAGGAGTTCAACGAAGAACAGGTAAAGGAGCTTACAGAGCTTATTAACCTGAAGAACAGTCTCACAACGCACCTGTTGGAGAACCTAAATTATGTAGATGATGCCTTTGTAGATGAGATGCAACAGCGCTACAGAACGATCATCCATTACATGGATCAGTGTGTGTTGCGGCAGATCAAGCGTGTGAAAACCGGGGCATCGGGCAAGCGCAACAGCATGCTGTTCATGAACATCATCGCGGAGACCAAAAACCTTATTTCATTTGAATTGAATATGCTGAGAGCCTACAGACAGTTTTTAGGCCAGATACCCCAGGCGTGAGGGGATATTTAGCAATCAGAGTTTCTCAACAACTTCCAGGTCGAAAATCAGGGGCGAGTAGGGCCTGATCGCCGGGGGCATACCTTCAGCGCCATAAGCCAGGGATGACGGCAGAATGATCCTTGCTTTCTCTCCAACACGCATCATCTTTAGTGCCTGATGCCAGCCCTTGATAACATCCGACTCATCGATCACCAGTTCCATTGGCTCGCCACGTTGCCTGGAGGAGTCAAAGACGCCCATGTCAAGATAAAATCCTACATAGTGAACTTTAACTTTGTCTTTGCTCTTTAGCTGAGGTCCGGTACCCTTTTCCTGGAGAATATAATACATACCATTGGCCACAGGCTTTTCAGTGATATTATTATGCTTTATGTATTTCTTAAGACTGTAACCTTCAAACTCTTTCATGCCCGGAGAAACCTTCACAATCTCGATTTCCAGCTTAATAGTCTGGTACGGTCCAACCAAACCCTGGCCAAATCCCCTGCGGCCGAATGCATTTGGAGATGTGAGAACCAAAGTGGCTTTGCTTCCTTCAGCCATTCCAAGCAACGCAGTGTTCCAGTTGAATGGAATCTGATTATCATCACTGATTCTGAAATCTATCTCATCATCATCCTCTTCCAGGAAGACTACTCCGTCAATTGTCTTGCCGGATATTCTGACGGAAATTATTGCAGTGTCATTTATTTTTGAGCCTCTTCCTGTTACATGCTCTTTGAATAAAACTCCCGGCAACAATTCGGTAAATCCCTCCAAGTGCTCTTCCCTGTATAACTCAAACTTTTCAAGTTCAGCATTAATCAGACTATCCTCTTCAGCAGCAACCATTTCAGGTGTCATGATCTTCTTCATGCCAATGTCAATATGAATATATGCGCCCTCGTCCAGATCGAAGACCAGACCATAATACTTCTTCAATGAATCTGCTGGGAAAATGAAAGTTGCACTATCACCCGGACACATCATTCCAAACGCTTCATAAAGGTCACCGGCAAAAATTGATGTGTCCATCCTTTGTCGCTCATAGACTGGTGATGCCTCAACAAATACGGTGTCTTTTGTGTAAATACGCATATTGAAACTTATCAGATCACCGGGTATAGCAAATGCATCACATTCATTTTTAACAATATACTTATAAAATAGTCCTGATTCTGTTTTGTCAAAACCAGGAAAGCGTGTACCACATGCAAATAGAATTACCATGCTAAAGATGGTTATCAGGGCCAATACTTTTCTTGAATTCATAATAATTTAGTTTTATGTTATTTAACTGAAGTTATATCAATAATTTCTATATCATAGATTAAAGATGCGCCTTTGGGGATTCTATCCTGATCACCAGTAAGCCCATAAGCCAGATATGAAGGTACAATCACTTTCGCCTTTGCCCCGGCATTCATATACTGCAGTGCTTCATGCAAGCCACTTACCACATCATCATGCCCGATCATAACTTGTTGCGGTCCATCAACCTCAGATGACGTGACAACAATACCGTTTAGCAACTTCAATTCAAAATTATACTTAACAACATCTCCTCTTTCAGGTCTTTTCCCCGAACCGTTACGGTAAACAACGTACCTCAATCCGGTAGGTGTTTTTATCATTCGCCATTCATGCCGCATAACATACTGATCTATTACTTTTTCTTCTCTTTCACCTAAAGCAATATGAGCATAATCGAAATGATCCTGTAAAGTATCGGGATGCATATTCAGGTTTTGGCCATCATCACTATTCCGGTTTTTACATGATGTGGTTGACATAATAATCAATGCACAGATTATTACAGCAGAAAGAACCCTAAAAGCCTTCATCGTTGTTGTTCAGTTCGTTTTTGTAGAGGGGTAACAATGATTCAAAATGCACGACTGCCTTTAGAACTGAATCAGGGTATGAGCCACCGGCGGCATTTCTGTGTCCACCACCGTTGAAATGTTCTCTGGCAAAATCATTCACAGAGAAATTTCCTTTTGAGCGAAAAGAAATTTTCACCTCACCCTCCCTTATAGAGAAGAAAGCCGCAAGAACGACACCTTTAATTGACAAGGCGAAATTCACAATGCCTTCAGTATCACCGGGATTACTTTTCAACATTCTCAACTCTTCCCTGTCAAGAGCAATATAAGCAGTATGGTAGTCGGGCAGGTATTTCATTTTTTGCAAGGAGTAACCCAACATCCTGATCCTGCTCTCACTATTGTTGTCATATACAAGTTTGTGTATCCTGTCAGGAGAAATTCCTTTATGGATAAGCTTTGCAACAATTTCGTATGTAACAGGGGAATTGCAGTTAAAACTGAATGACCCTGTATCAGTCATAATGCCAACATATAGAGCTTCTGATATCACATCGTCTATATAATTTTCCATGCCAATCAATGAGATGAAATGGTATATCAGTTCACTTGTTGAGGAGACAGTGACATCAGACAGCACCAGGTCAAAATATTCCTTATCAGGATCAATATGGTGGTCAAACAGTACCTTTGAACCGTTGTAACTTTTAAGCACTTCATTCATTTTTCCTGTTCGGCTTAGGGATGACAAATCAACGGCAATCAAACAATCAGTTTTATTCAGATCTTCAAGCATATTACTTTTATTTCCATTGTAATATAGTATTTCATCTGCACCTTTCATCCACTTATAGTAGTCGGGAAATCTGCCTGGCATCCAGATCACAACTTCTTTTCCTGAGAGTTGCAGAAACCTTGCAAGTGCAATTGAAGATCCAATAGCGTCTCCGTCAGGGTTTTCATGCGAAACAATCAATATATTATCAGATTTATCGATCAGCTTCTTTATCCTCTCTGAGATGGTTTTTGCCATTCGTTATACATTATAATAAGTATACTTCTTTTGTAAAGTTTATCTTCCAGTCAGTAATCGCCAAATGTGCTGCGAAGATAGCAATTATTTATTTCTCTAATTGTTGGCAGAAGAGTTTTATAGCATTAAATTAGCCGTGAAAATATTTCAATTTTCAACAACAATCATGACTGTTATTCAGAAAAGCCAACTAATCAGACCATAACTTATGAGCGGGGAGTCAACTCTTGCTATAATAAAGCCAAATGCTATTGAGCAGGGAAATACTGGTGAAATAATCGCAATGATAGAGCAATCGGGGTTCAGAATTGCAGCAATTAAAATGTTACACATGTCAACAATGCAGGCTGAAATCTTGTATGAAGAACATAAAGATAAAAGCTTCTTTGGAGGTCTTGTTAACTACATGTCTTCAGCACCAGTAATTGCAATTATAGTCGTGAAGGAGAATGCTGTTAAAGATTTTCGCATACTGATTGGCTCAACAGACCCTGCAGATGCTGCCAACGGTACCATCCGGAAGCTATTTGGCGCAACTTTACGGCAGAATGCGATTCATGGATCAGATTGTGCTGTGAATGCAAAACGAGAGACAGCCCTGTTCTTCTCCGGATTTGAGGTGCATTGATTGTTTCGGATATGCTTCAGATTTGGCTATCCCAAACATAATTTCATGTGAAAACTATCAGGAAAGTAATCGTATGTTGGTAATATTCCCTATAAGCACGAGTATATTCTTTTAAATTTGCTTCGTGTTACATACGTAACCATATTGAGTTTACAGGCATAACCTTATCTGTGTTTATGATTGTAATATTTTTATTACTTTTGTATCATGGAAATATCAAACAGGATAAAACAGATCATGGTGCAACAAGGACTGACTGCAAGTGCACTAGCCGAAATAATCGGAGTCCAGCGTAGCGGTATGTCTCATATATTCAGTGGGCGCAATAAGCCTAGCCTTGATATGCTGATTAAAATCACAGAAGCATTTCCGGACATAACTATTGACTGGCTTGTTTTCGGGCATGAGAACAGATCCGTCACATCAGATGCATCCAGAAGTGATGAGGATAATAGTTACAAACGTAACTTTAGCTCTGAAAATAGTGAAAGTAATAATACCAGAAGAGAGAAGGCGCTTGCTAAGACGGAAATCGAATCTTCAGAAGCAACCCGGCAGATTGATATTAAACCTGAAGCCGTTATGGATCAGGTGATTATATTCTACAGAGATGGAACCTTCGAAGAGTTCACCAGGAGAAATCGTTCATAGAATAATTTTCAAGACTTTTCGTAAAAAATTATATATTAGTTTTCTACACAAATAAAAGGGCTGAGATTTAAAAATTCAGCCCTTTCGTTTACTCTCCCCGTAAATATTCCAATCTCAGAAAGTTTTTGTTAATCTGTTCCCATTTGTCTGTCGAGCCTTTGTTCATCGGCTTTTCTTCTTTCGAGTATTGCCTGGTATTGTCTACCCTCCTTTATTCTGTATTCTCTGAAAGCACGGTTAGCATGCCTGATTGCCTGGTCAAGGTCACCTTTCATCTCTGAAGCCAAAGCGAGATTATAGTATGCTCGTCCGGCAATTTTTGGATCGGGCTGTTTGCTGAGGTTCTCCCATATCTTTTCGGCAGCCTCCCAGTTGTTGAAACGGACATGCTTCTTTGCTTCCTTGAATCCATCATCGCCACCGACAAAATAGGTTCTGTTTACTTTTATCCAGTTCGGGGAGATTCTCAGCCCATATTGTTGCCCGGCAAAGAAGCCTGCCTGATTGATTGCATTCCTTTTCGAGGGCAATTTTTTCTGGGCTTCCACGATGTTTGGCCCCTCCCCTTTCCAGCAACGGCCGTCCAGGTAGTCATTTTGGTCGATGATTCTTTTATTTTTGTTGTCATAGATACGCCATCCGGCATTCACATCGATACAGACTTCAGCTGTAAATACTTTTTCGATATACTCCCGGCCATCCTTTTTCCTTTTAACATCCCTACTCCCCTCTTTATAACCGGTATTTGAGTCAAATGCTTCGAGCAGTATCAAAGCATCCACACCATATGCCCTACAGATACTATCAACTCTGAACCATGGCAGTGCAGGAGCAAATTGCCTGGTGCCTGTACCATACAGGTCTACATTACTTGCCAGAACTGCATTAAAACGCGGTCCATTGTTAAGGTTCTGAAGCAATCCGTTAATACAGTTGTTGGAACCTTCCCTGTCGGCAAATATCTGCTCACCTGTTACGAGTCCTTCGAGGATATTCAGAAGCCTGTCTTCACGGCCAGGGAGAGACCTGTTGGCTACTGCTACCTTCTGCACATGTGAAGGAATGTCGATATCTGCCGGCTTAAGTACCTCCATCGTTGTCTGGGAGGTTTTACACGAATAGAATACCGTGATGGTCAAAAGCATGAACATCAATGGTAATGGAGTTTTTAGTTTCATCTTGATCTTTTATTTGGTTAATAACTTATCCTGTTTTTTTATCTTTCATCAGACTTTGCTGAATTTTATGACGTGTTATCTCTCTTTACAAGGGCCTTGAAAAGTAGTTCTACCGGATGAAGTGCTTTGATACCTGTACCGTCAAACACCTGTTGGCGACAACTTGTTCCCGGCAAAGCAACTATTGTACCATTCGAAAGATTGCGAAGATAAGGGAATAAAATCTGCTCTCCTATCTGCATTGACAGCTCATAGTTTTTCCTCTCCATACCGAAAGAGCCCGCCATTCCACAACAACCCGATTTTATCTCTTCAGCATGATACCCAACAGGTATCTCAAGCATTTTCTTTAACGCACCGGTGTTATTGATTGCCTTCTGGTGGCAATGACCATGAAAAACTATCTTCATGACTGAATCATCAAATAACTCTGATGTTATTTTCCCTGTATCATATTGTGAAACAATGAAATCCTCGATCATAAACGTGTGTTCTGCGATGTGCCTTGCAGGTTCCACCAGTTCAGGCTTTACCAGGTCGGGGTATTCATCCTTAAAGATGAGCAACGCAGCAGGTTCCACACCTACCAGAGGGATGTCCTGACCGACAATACTTTTTATTTTCATCACATTATCATTGGCCAGGCGTTTGGCTATTTCAAGCTTGCCTTTCGACACAGCGACTCTTCCGCTTTCCTTTCCATAATAGGGTGTCACTCTGTACCCCAATTGGGCGAGAAGCCTGATTGCAGTGATGCCAGGTTGTGAATCAAGATAGTTGGTAAACTCATCAACATAGAACAGGACATGACCTTTGATATTCTCTGATGAGGGGGTTAACAGGCTTTTATTTCGTTTGATCCAAACCGAAAGCGTTGGCATTGAAAGCAGTGGCAGTGATCTTTGTGGATGAATATCAGCCAATCTTTTAAGCATAAGTGAAATCAGAGGGGCACGAGCAACTGCATTGAGTAGCCAGGGAGTATGTTTGAGAAATCCTGCAATGGTGAAAAGGGTCATTGTCAGTTTCACATCAAGAGGAGTTGAGTTGTGCTGATAGAACTGGTGTATGACTTCGGCTTTATACCTTGCCAGGTCGACGCTGCTGGGACACTCATTTTTACAGGCTTTACATGAAAGGCATTGATTGAGAACATCTACCAGTTCCCTGTTAATCTGCAGTTTATCTCCATTGTTGAAAGCAAGTGACTCGCGGATAAGATTTGCCCTACCCCTTGTGGAGAGACGCTCATCTCTTGTTACCTGATAAGAGGGGCACATTTCTCCGCCATACCAGTGTGGTTTCAGGCAATCGCCCGATCCGTTGCATCGTTCCACAGCCTGCAGAAGGCTTCCATCGGCGCTAAAATCTAATGCCGTATTTAAATCATCTGAACAGTAACTTTCAGGATATCTTAGGGATGTGTCCATCGGAGCGGTATCCACAATTTTCCCGGGATTCAGAATACCTAAAGGATCGAAGGTGTTTTTAATCGCTTTGAATATGGCGTAAACCTCCTCTCCTACCATCTGTTTCACAAACTCACCACGGGATCGGCCATCACCATGTTCACCGCTAAGTGACCCACCGTATCTCTTCACAATTTCTGCGCACTCTTCAGCCACTCGGCGAAACAGCACAACATGCTCCTGATTTTTAAGATCGAGAACCGGTCTCAGGTGAAGCTCCCCGGTTCCAATGTGGGCATAGGAAACACAGGATAATCCGTGCGAGGCGAGCATCTTCCGTATTTCCTTCACGAAACATTTCAGATCTTCCGGCTTTACTGCTGTATCCTCAATAAATGGTACCGGCCTGGCCTGACCCTTCATGTTTGAGAGCAAACCGAGTCCGGCCTTGCGTAGCTCCCAGACCCTGTCAATATCACTCCCTTTTACAACCGGAAAAGCATAACCATAACCTGCGCCCCGGATAGCTTCAGAGATCTCTGATGCCTGATCTTCAATTATCTTTATGTTGTCACCAGCCAGTTCAATGAAAAGAACTGCAGCAGGATTCCCTTCGATGAAGAATCTGTTGGATTTCAGGCTCTGATGACGGTCTGTGCACTCCAGGACAATGTTGTCTATTAGTTCTATTGATCTTACTGGAAACCTGAGGGCAATCAGGTTTGCATCGAAAACTTCTTCCAGATTTTCAAACTGTGCACAAATGATAACTCTGTTTTGAGGAGGCAGGTCAACCAGATTCACTTTTATTCCGGACATCAGCACAAGAGTGCCTTCGGAACCGGCAATCAGGGGAGCAAGGTTGAAGAGACTACCATTATCAACCCATGGTTCACAGTCCATAATCAGATCCAGGGCATAGCCTGTATTTCTTCGTTTTATCTCCGGCCGCGGGAATGATCGTTTTATGCTGTCTCTTGTTTTTTCCTCACACAAAGTTTTTTGAATCAACCGGAAAACCGCACCTTCAACCGTTTGAATTTCGGTTTTCTGTTTGAACTCCTGCTTTGATAGCGGTTTGGCATGGAATGGAGTACCATCGACCCAGAAACCTTTGACTTCGAGGAGATGGTCTCGTGTGCTTCCATAAATAAGCGAGTTGGTACCACAGGCATTGTTACCTACCATTCCTCCTATCATACACCTGTTGGATGTAGAAGTTTCAGGGGCGAAGAAGAGATTGTATTGTTTAAGTTCCCGGTTAAGGTCGTCTCTGATCACGCCGGGTTCGACCCATGCATATCTCTCTTCGGGGTTAACCTCCAGTATCTTGTTAAGATTTCTGCCAGTATCCACGACCAGCCCATTGCCAACCACCTGTCCGGCGAGTGAAGTGCCGGCTGTCCGTGGTATCAGAGGCACTGAATTTTCTGCTGCCCAAAGGAGTAACTCCCTGAGATCCTTTTCATCAGCAGGAAATGCAACAGCAAGGGGTTTCTCCCTGTAAACCGAAGCATCAGTAGCATACATTGCTTTATGGGTGAGGTCATTGAATAGTGTGCCTTTCAATCTTTTTCTAAGGGAGTCAATAGCATCAACCATAGACATATGTTTGCTTTAAAACTTTTACTTTTTCAGAAAAATCAATAGGTGTCCATATTTTTGAATCGGCTTACCGATTTATTGCCGGATCACTTCACTCTGTTTAAGCTTAATGCTTTAAGCAACCATTTGGGCAATGGTTTTTTGGGGTCTCTCTTCCTGATGTCTATATACCATCCAAGTTTCTTCAGCACCGGTATCTTATGTGTTTCAACAAACTCGATCAATGTACCGTCAGGATCTTCGATATAGCTAAAGTGGCCTGCGGCCTCACCCATATCAAAGCTTTGGGAGCTGTCAACAGTAAATGGGAAACCAAGTTCCTTGCATTTTTCTCTCAGGGCGTCCATATTGCTAATGTCGAAACAGATATGAATATATCCCGGATCTCCCCACATCCTGTTCCGGTAAATATGCAGTGGCTCACGATCAATAGTTTGTATTAGTTCTATTTCAGTATCTCCAAGTAACTGGCTGAATGCACCTAAACGGGGTTTGCTATGTTTCAGCAACACCCTGCGGAAACGGCCTTCTGATCCTTCTACAGATTCCAGGTCAATGAAATGGCCTGTCTTATCATAGACAATCTCATCATAACCAAGGATATTCTGATAAACTTTCAGGCTTTTTGAGATATCACTAACCCCGATGATCACGCCAAACACTCCTCCATTGCTTTCAGGTCTTTTTCTTCCAAAAAACCTGTCCTCTTCAATCAACTGAAAGATATTACCGTACGGGTCTTTCATGAGAAAGTGTTGTCTGCCTGAAGGGTCACGTTCCAGGCTACTTAAAACGTTAACCCCCTTCTGTTTGATCTCTTCCCATGACTTTTCAACGTCATAAGTTTTTAGTTTGGTTACATGAATACCGGTATCACCGAGCTGATGGTGTGTGCCTGCATACTCCGGGGTTTTTCCTTTATGCTGCCATATTTCAAATCCTCCTCCTCCCTGAAGGTTGAACACCAGCACAGCATGGCGCTCTCTGGGCTCACCACCGGTATAAGGCAACATCAGGTTTGCGATGCTCGCATCTTCAAATATCCTTACATCCATGCCCAAAGTCTTCCTGTACCACTCCCATGCCTTGTTCAGATCATCTACACCTATACCCACCTGCTGAATACCTGCTAACGAATATTTCATAACACAAAAGTATAAAATATGTCACCAAAAACCACTATAGCTTACTCACTCTACGTGCAAATCTTCTGAAAAAGGCCGGAGCAAATCTTTTAAACCAGATCATCAGTATTTCAGAACCACCAATATAGGCTTCCCATTTATCCTGCTCTATTGCTCTGATATACTTCATGGCACATTTCTCAGCCGACATACCTTTTGCCTGTCCGGGATCCATCATGCCGTATTTTTGTCCGGTTCCGAGGATTGCATTGACAGAGATATTTGTATTTATTCTACCGGGAGCCACCACTGTTGTTCGGATTCCCTTATCAGAGAGCTCAAGCCCTACCGTTTCGAAGTATCCTTGAAGTGCATGTTTTGAAGCTGCGTATGAAGACCTGAGCGGGAAGCCAAATTTCCCAACCATGCTGCTTGTAGCGGCAATATGCCCGGTTCCTTGTTTGAGCATTGCCGGAAGCATCAGTTTTGTCAGCAGCACAGGGCTGAAGAAATTAACCTCCATGATATGCCTGTCGACCGCCATTGTAGTTTCGTTGACGAGGCCGCGCTGACTTATGCCTCCATTATTGATGAGGATATCCACACCTCCGTGCTTTTCCAGAACTTCTGCAGCAGCCCTTTCAACCTGTATAAAATCTCCAAGATCGAAAGGAAGGGCTTCAACAATAGTATGCTTGTTACCAATTTCATCCTTAATCTTAAGCAAATCATCACCTTCCAGCCCGGAAATTATCAGCAGGGATGCTATACCTGAGAGTTGCCTGGCCATTGCTTCACCTATACCGGAGCTTGCTCCTGTAATCCAAACACGCTTATCCTTAAACTTCATATCTCTATATTATCAGCAATTACCCACACGAAATTACAAAGAACCAAAATTTTCATAACAGGGGAACGATCATGTATTAATCCTCCATCGGCGTGTTTACCGGGGATTCGTTGGGATCATCACAGCTTACACAATCGAGACTTCGGTTATACATTTCCATTGCATTAAGGCTCATCCCCATGCTTGAGAAACCTCCGTCATGAAAAAGATTCTGCATTGTAACCTTTTTAGTAAGATCGGAAAACAATGTCACACAGTAATCAGCACACTCATCTGCTGTGGCATTTCCCAGGGGTGACATTCGTTCTGTGAAGTCAATCAGATTGTCAATTCCTCTCACCCCACTTCCTGCTGTTGTCAATGTAGGAGACTGCGAAATGGTATTTATCCTTATCTTCCTGTCCCTGCCATAAATATACCCAAAGCTCCTGGCGATAGACTCCAGTGCCGCTTTGGCATCTGCCATGTCATTATATCTGAAAAGAGTTCGTTGTGCAGCCACATAAGAGAGTGCAACCACAGAGCCCCAATCATTTATTGCATCGAGCTTTCTTGCCACCTGCAGCATTTTATGGAATGACAAGGCAGAGATATCAATGGTTTTCAGAAAGAAGTTGTAGTCCAGGTCATCGTACTTTCTGCCTTTTCTCACGTTAAGTGACATGCCGATAGAGTGTAGCATAAAATCTATCTTACCACCCAGAATCTTCATTGATCTTCCAATGACATTTTCAAGGTCTGTGACATTTGTCGCATCAGCCGGTATTACCTCACTACCGGTTTTCTCAGCAAGCTCACTGATGGTTCCGAACCGCATTGCTATCGGAGTGTTTGACAGAGTGAATGTCGCACCCTCTTCCCACGCACGTTCCGCTACTTTCCATGCTATCGACTTGTCGTCAAGCGGGCCAAAAATAATCCCTTTTTTCCCTTTGAGCAGGTTATAGGCCATATCTGATATTGAATTTGTTAATTTATTAACACGTTGAATGTTTCTTTGTTCACGGTTTGTTGTTTAGTAACAGGACACGTGCATTAGCCAGTGATTCCGGAGATGGTTCATCATCACTGAGCATACGGGCAATCTCATACTCTCTCTCATCACTGCTCAACAATCTCACGTTGGAAACTGTCCGGCGATTATCGCTCTTCTTGTATGCCAGATATTGATAATCACCTCTTGCGGCAATCTGAGGCAGATGTGTGATTGCTATGACCTGCATCTTTTCAGCCATTTTCTGCATGATAAGTCCGGTCTTGCCAGCAATATCCCCGGAAACCCCTGAATCAATCTCATCAAAGATTATTGTCGGAATGAGTTTTTTTGCGGAGAGAACCGACTTCACTGACAGCATCAGCCTTGAGAGTTCTCCGCCGGAAGCGATGATGCTGATAAGGTCTGGTTTGCTGCCCTTGTTGGCACTGAAGAGAAGAGAAACTCTGTCAATGCCATCTGCCGACGGTTCAGGCAAAGGCTCCATTTTCATCTCAACGACACTGTCGGTCATGCCCAGCTGCGAGAGAATGCCGGCAAGGTGTTTCATCAGGCTTTCAACAGCACTCTGCCTTGCTTCAGATAGCTCACCTGCCAGTGAATAGACAACCTCCTTAAGCCCGGCGAGTTTTTTCTCCGTTTTACTTATTGCTTCATCTGTGAAGCTCATCTGCTTTAATCGAGTGTCAATCTCATCCCTTATCCTGATGAGATCGGCAATCTCACTTACCCTGTGTTTCTGCAACAGATGGTTTATCTGACCTGTCTTCTCTCTGAGAAGCTCCATCTGAGCAGGGTCATCAACCACAGAGTCCATTTTTGCAACAACTTCTCTTTCCAAATCTTCTCCTTCAAGATAGAGTGAATTGAGTCGTTCAATCAACTCATCCATATTTGATCCAGAGGCAATCCTGGCAAGAGTTGCTTGACCGGTTCTAAGGGATGAAAGGAAATTGAGCGGTTCACCATTAAAAAGTTGACTGAGCTGATGCAGAGTTGTCCTAATCTCTTCGCTGTTCTCCAGAAGCTTGAGTTCCTGTTCCAAAGAATGAAGGTCGATTTCATCAAGTTTGGCAGCAGTGAGCTCTTCAAAGAGAAACAGGTCATAGTCATACTGAGCAAGCTGTTCTGAGTAGAGTTTTTTCAGCTCTTCCAACTCACCTGCCAAAGCACGGTATTCTGCAAATCGCTTCTGATAGAGCATTACCTTATCCTCATGGCCGGTGAAGGAGTCAAGCATAGCAAGTTGAAAGTCGCGGTTGTTGAGAACGAGAATCTCATGCTGCGAATGTATATTGATAAGCCTTGATGCTATCTCCTTCAATACCTGAAGGCTTACGGGAGTATCATTAATAAATGCTCTTGATTTGCCATTCTGATTTATTTCTCTTCTGAAGATACATTCATGGTCATAGTCAAGATCATATTGCGCAAAGAGCTCTTCTAGTCCATAATCATTAATGATGAATGTAGCCTCAGCCGTACACTTTCTTTTGACATCATGCAAAACACGGGTGTCAGCCCTGTTTCCGAGCACCATACCCAGAGCGCCCAGCATGATTGACTTACCTGCACCGGTTTCACCGGTCAGGGTTGAGAAACCCGGATTGAAAGAAATATCGAGTTCCTTTATCAGCGCATAATTGACTACATTAAGATGTTTGAGCATAATCGGTTTTTATGCAATATATGATCGACGAGACAAAAATAGGAAATAAATACAGACATTTTTTTCAACCCTTGGGTTTGATGACATGGAAAAACCCCGTATAATTCACCTCTACCCTACCCAAATCAGGTATTGCCATGGCTTAAGATGAAAGGCCATCCGCCGTGATAGAACCTGAGAGTTGAAGTTGTCATGAAAGCATTTGAAATCTCCGCTGAAGCATCCAAACTCTATATCCACCGCAACTTCATGATTGCAAAGGTTAAAAGCGGCAACAACAATATTATTATCAATAGTCCTGATAAACGAAAATACCTTATCCGGCTCACTGTTCCATAATCTGACAACAGGTGCTCCTTCCGTTCCGTTCCATAATGCTTTGTTGCTGCTTTTCAAAAGATTCAGCTTCTTGTAGTGCATTTCAAAAGGTGAAGATTTCCACTCTATCGGATCCTTCTCAAAGAATTGAAGTCTCTTGGTGTTTCCTACCTCCTGCCCACTATATATTAATGGTATTCCGGGAATCACCCATGCCAGCGCCGACATTGCTTCCACCGCCTCTCCCATCCGCTCGAACTCGGAGCCATTCCATGAGTTTTCATCATGATTTGATATAAAATTCATTCGTATAACTGCATTGGGAAATACCCTCTGATCTTCACCAAGCTGCCGCCATAAATCCTCTGCATTCTTCTCTCCTCTTGCGATACTGTCAAAAAGATGGTGCCTTTTCCATGAGTAGTTTGCATCAAAAGCCATACCGACCAGATCAGTATTATCTTCATCCTCTGCAAGCATAAACATTGGCTTCACCGTTTCCAATTCTGCCCTGGCTTCTATCCAAAATTCAACTGGTACAAGACCAGCCATGTCGCATCTGAATCCATCAATGTCTGCAACCTCAACCCAGAACTTCATAGCATCCTTCATTGCCTGTCTGGTAGCAGGATTGTTATAATCAAGTGCAATCGTGTCAGTCCAGTCATAGGGAGAAATGAATCCGCCATACTCATCTCTTTTATAATACTCCGGATTTGTTTCTGCCCAGTGATGATCCCATGCCGTATGATTTGCAACCCAGTCGAGGATCACCTTCAGGCCCAGCTTATGAGCTTCAGTGACCATGCTTACAAAGTCTTCAAGTGTTCCGAAGTCAGGATTTACAGCCTTGAAATTCCTTACGGAGTAGTAACTTCCAAGAGAGCCTTTTCTGTTAATCTTACCGATAGGATTGACAGGCATCAGCCAGAGTATTCCTGCATTCAGCCTCCTGAGTCGCGGCATGTGTTCCATAAACGCTTTGATGGTACCCTCTTCTGTATATTGTCGAATGTTTACTTCGTATAGTGCCTTGTTATTGCTCCAGGTACTGTGATCACTTTCTGTTTTCATATATAGGTATGTACATAATCAATTATGTCATATAAAACAAATTAATATTATTATAAAAATCAAAATTTCAATAAAGATCGCAGACATATTATGTTTTTTATTTTTGATTTTGTAGTTTTGATAGCTAATCAAAATTTACCGGGTAAAAATAGGATTTTTACCTGAGTATAAAAACAAGAGACTAATCACACAAGTATGACAGAGCATCAGGTTTACACCAGAGAGAGGTTGAGGGGTATTTGGTCCGAGATATACGGCCAGGAAGGGGTGAGTGCGCTTGAGGAGCTTCTTAATGATATTGAGAAGACAGGAGCTACCTTGAGGCTGCCGGTGTTGGAACCTGATTGGCACAAGGATGTAGTAGTTTATTCACTTTATGTTGACCTTTTCAGCAAAGACTTCAAAGGACTGGAGCGCCGGCTGGAGTATTTTGCTGACATTGGCATAAGCTGTTTATGGCTTCTGCCGATCCTTGAATCCCCGATGCGTGATGGTGGCTTTGACATCAGCGACTACCGAAGGATAAGACAGGATCTGCTTGGTGGCGCGGATCAGGAAACATACTTCCCGGCATTCATAGCAAAAGCCCATGAAAAAGACATCAGAATAATCTTTGATATAGCACTAAACCATACATCTGAAGAGCATTTCTGGTTCAGGGAGGCACAGAAGTCGAAGGATAATCCTTACCGCGACTTCTATATCTGGAGTCGTGACGACAAGATTTACCAGGATGCACGGGTGATCTTTCAGGGCATTGAATCCAGCAACTGGAGGAGGTCAGGTGATGAGTATTACTTTCATCGCTTCTTTGATTTCCAGCCTGACCTCAATTACCGAAACCCTGCTGTTTTAGTGGAGATGTGCCGTAACCTTCTCTATTGGATAGACTATGGTGTGGATGGTTTCAGGGCTGATGCAATACCCTATCTCTGGAAGGAGGAGGGAACATCATGCGAAAACCTGGAGAAGACTCATCAGATTGTAAAGTTTTTCAGGGCGGTACTTGACAGTGTCAGGCCAGGGACAATGCTGCTTGCGGAGGCATGTCAGAAACCGGCAGAGGTTGTCCGCTATTTTGGTGATGGTGATGAGTGTCATGCAGGTTACCACTTCCCGCTTATGCCACAGATATTTAAAAGCATAGCCATGGGGTCTGCCCTGCCTGTAAAAAACATTCTCAGTGAATCCGTTACTCCTCAAATTCCGGAAAGTTCTCAATGGTTTACATTTATACGTTGCCATGATGAGCTGAGCCTGGAGCTTGTTTATGTTTCTGAGGAGGACAGGGCATATATTCACAGCAAATATTGCCACTATCCTGAATGGGACTTCAGAGAGGGTCAGGGCATCTCTGCTAGGCTGGCAGAGCTGTTTCACAGAGACCCCGCGAAGGTTTGCCTTGCATTCTCCATCATGCTTACCCTGCCCGGTACACCAGTGATCTATTACGGTGATGAATTCGGCAAACTGAATGACACTGAATATTACCATGAACAGAAAAACCTGACCGGTAAAGATGACTCTCGGTTTCTTGTCAGAGGAGAGATCGATTGGGAAGAGGTTGGCAAGACTGTCAACAGTGAGGGCAGTTTGGAATCAAGGATATTCTCCTGTGTCACAGCAATGATCAGAAACCGGAACAGGTTTCGCTGTTTTGGAAGAGGCAGCCTTAAATGGTTAACTCCGAAAGTAAGTCCATGTTCTGCAGAAGAGGGGATTTTAGCGTTTGAACGCAGCAATGGGGAGGAGACAGTTTTTGTTCTGCACAATCTCACATCGCGTAAGGTGACAGTAGAATCAGAGAATTTGCCGGACATATCAATGGGGCCATTTGGTTATAAATGGATTGTAGTGAAATAATAACAACTTCTACATATCATAATATGGAATACCCCTTTAAAGCAGTAATTTTTGATCTTGACGGAGTGATAACCGAGACCACATCACTTCACAGCCAGGCATGGAAGAAGGTATTTGATGACTACCTGGAGGATTACTTTAAGGAAACCGGTGTCAGAAAAAAGGACTTTTCTATCAGGGATGATTATTACGATTATGTTGACGGCAAGCCCAGGTATGATGGTGTAAGGGATTTTTTACTGTCGCGGAGGATAAAACCTGAAGAGGGTTCACCTGAAGATTCACCTGAAGAGAATAGTATCTGCGGTATAGGTAACAGGAAGAATCTTCTCTTCAACGAGTTAATAAGCCAGACAGAGATACAAATTTTTTCAGATACGGTTGAACTGATCAGGAATTTACACTCAATTGGTATAAGGACAGGTGTTGCATCTTCATCTGCAAACTGTTTGCAGATATTGGAAAGAACCGGATTGAAGGAGCTGTTTGAGGTTCGTATCGATGGTGTTGTGAGCAAGGAGATGGGGCTTAAGGGAAAACCCGCACCCGATATCTTTATCCGGGCTGCCTCAGAACTTGGCGTTCCCGTAAATGAAACCATTATTGTTGAGGATGCCACTTCTGGTGTAGAGGCAGGCAAAATGGGTAATTTCGGGCTTGTGGTTGGTGTTGCCAGAAAAAATAACAGGGAAGCATTGCTGGAGGCTGGTGCAGATCTGGTAGTTGAAGACCTTGGGGAGGTTGTGATTGATGATCTTGTCAAATGGTTTGGGGAAGGGATTGAAACAGACAACTGGCAACTGACATACTATGGCTATGACCCGCAAAAGGAGCATTTGAGAGAAACCCTGCTCTCTGTTGGGAATGGCTATTACGGCACACGCGGTGCAATGGAGGAGACAGATACCACAAACTACAACTACCCCGGCACATACATTTCCGGCGTATTCAACAAGCTTGAGTCAAAGGTAGCAGGCCGTGCAATCCTGAATGAAGACTTTGTGAATGTCACAAACTGGTTACCGGTAAACTTCCGCATAGGCAAGGGAAGATGGATGGACATAAACAATTGCAGAACATGTTCCGTTAAGCGGACTCTATCTTTGAGCGATGGCATGCTTACAAGAGAGATGGTAATTGAGGATAAAAAAGGCAGGCAGACCCGCATAATTTCGAAAAGAGTTGCCTCGATGCATAACCCACACCTGGCCGCAATAGAGTACAGCATAACACCATTGAACTACTCAGGCAGGGTAAACTTCAGGTCATTGTTGAGCGGCAATCACATCAACCAGGGTGTATCAAGGTATAAAGGATTGAAGCAGCAACACCTCAAGCCTATGTCGGGATGGACTTTCGGGCATTTTCAGCATCTCGAAGTAGCTACTACGCAGTCGAACATCTCCATTAAACAGACGGCAAGGGTTCTTATAAAATCTGATGGTTTGCCGTTAGAAGTAAAAACAACCGGTGAATATCGCCCTGGCGAATCTGAACTTGTCATCTGCATCTCAGCAACTGAGGGTGAAACGCTGACACTGGAAAAGCTGGTTTGGATAGAGGCCGTTCTCCCGGGTGCTGACAGCATTACAGACCCTCTTTTTGAGCTGAACCGGGCATTAAGTTTCGAACGTATTTATCTCTCTTCTGCTGAAACATGGCGATGGATATGGAACAGGAGCGATATCAGGATCCATGGAGACAGGCTCTCGCAGAAGCTCATCAGGCTTCATCTCTACCATCTGCTTTGCACAACGTCGCCCAATAACACAAATGTTGATTATGGTATTCCTGCAAGGGGACTGAACGGAGAAGCATACCGCGGACATATCTTCTGGGATGAGCTGTTCATACTACCGATATATAATTTACATTTCCCGGAGGTTGCCAGATCGGTTCTTATGTACAGGTACAGGCGCCTTGATGCCGCACGGGAGATGGCTGAATCTGCAGGTTGCCAGGGGGCGCTGTTCCCTTGGCAGAGCGGAAGCAGCGGGCATGAAGAGACGCAGGTTGTTCATTATAACCCTGTGAGCAAAACCTGGGGTGATGATTACAGCTACCTCCAGAGGCACGTCTCACTGGCTATTGCGATGAACATCATCAGATACCACCATGCTACAAATGACTTTGAATTTCTGGAAAACTATGGCGCTGAAATGCTCATTGAGATTTGTCGTTTCTGGGCAGGCAAAGCCAAACTGAGTAAAAAGACCGGCCGATACAGTATAGCAGGGGTTATGGGACCTGATGAATTTCATGAGAAAATTCCCGGCTCATCGAAAGGTGGTGTGCAGGATAATACCTATACAAATGTTATGGTCTCCTGGCTTTTCAGGGAGATGGAGACACTGTTATCGAAGCTACCTGATGATGCGATCGACAGACTCTCCAAAAAGATTGACTTCAATACCAAAGAGCCGGTCCGGTGGATGCAGATAGTCAAAAACCTTAATCTCGTAATATCTGATGAGGGAATTTTATCCCAGTTTGATGGGTACTTCAAACTGAAGGAGCTTGACTGGGATCATTACAAACAGAAATATGGAGACATCCACAGGCTGGACAGAATACTTAAAGCCGAAGGTAAATCACCCGATCAATATAAAGTTTCCAAACAGGCCGACGTCCTCATGCTGTTTTACAATCTAGGCTATGATACAGTTAGGGATATCATCACTGATATGGGTTATGCATTGCCCGATGATTTCCTGGAGAAGAATTTTGATTTTTATTTTCAGCGCACTTGTCATGGATCTACATTGAGCTGCATTGTTCATGCCCAGGTAGCTGCAATGCTGAATAAGGATAACCTGGCATGGAAGCTTTATCAGGAGGCGTTAACAAGTGATTTTTATGACATCCAGGGAGGCACTACAGCTGAGGGGATCCATGCAGGTGTGATGGCTGCCACTGTTATGATGGCTATCAATCAGTTTGGTGGTGTAAACCTGAGTGGTGATAATCCTGTGATAACTCCACGGCTTCCCGGGCATTGGAAATCGATGCAGTTCTCGTTCCTTTTCAGAGGTGACAGGTACGAGGTTGATGCGTTTCACACTAAGAGGGAGTAGTGTTGCTGATCGGCTGACGGCAGAAAAAATGATCCAACCGGCAATTGGTTATAGCTTAGTTTTTGCAAACTCACAGCAAGCCAATATACGACAGTTCATTTTAGCTGTTTAAAATGTACAGCTTAAAAGCGCAATTAGTTCAGGAAATGTGCACAATCGCTGGCTTTTCCAACCCGCACTTGATTGTTAATAACTTTTTTACAAATATGATTGGATTAAACTACTATCTTGACTAAATTTGTCATGAAACAATTATTCAAAAATGGACAGTGTTGGAGAAATGATTCGCAGACTAAGGGAGGAAAAAGGCGAACCCCTTAGGGTACTTGCTGCACACCTGCAAGTTGACCAGGCAGTGATGAGCAAAATTGAAAGAGGACAGCGAAAACCGACAAAGAAACAGGTGGAAAAGCTCGCAAAATACTTTGGGGCGGACAAAAAGCAAATGCTTATTGCTTGGCTAAGTGACCGGATTGTATATGAGATTGAGGGAGAGAGTTTGGCAAGAGAAGCATTAAAAGTAGCGGAGGAGAAAATAAAATATAAATGGCAAAAAGGTAAATGATAGTAACAATTCAAAATAGTTAAGACAAATGCCAACACTCAATTTCAAAGGAAAATCATTTGTGCAGAACCATCATCTGGCGGTGAAACACCACCAGTTGGTGCCGAAGAAAGAACTTAGCCTCACGGAAAATGTCTCCTTACACGATAACCTGATCATTAAGGGCGATAACCTTAAAGCCCTGAAAGCCCTTCTGCCAACCTATTCCGGAAAGATCAAGTGCATTTACATTGACCCGCCATACAATACAGGAAACGAAGGCTGGGCATATAACGATAATGTGAACAGCCCCATGATCAAAGACTGGCTGGGCAAAGTTGTGGACAAAGACGACCTGACCCGGCACGACAAATGGCTGTGCATGATGATGCCAAGATTGAAACTGTTACGGGAGTTGTTGAGTGAGGATGGGGTTATTTTTATTTCCATTGACGATGAAGAACAGCACCGATTGAGAGGTTTGCTTGATGAAATTTTCGGTGAAACAAATTTTCTTAGCTACTTCATTTGGAAAAGTCGCCAAATTGTTGACAGTAGAAATCAATCAAAGGTTTCTATTGACCATGAGTACATCATTGCATATTCGAAAAACTCTGTTTTTAGTCTGAAAGGCAGGGAATCAGATAAAAGCAAATACACCAATCCTGATAAAGATAAAAGAGGTCCTTGGATGAGCAATAGTATTTTGGGCCTTGCTAATAAACAGCAACGACCGAATCTGCATTACAAGATTACCGACCCTGAGACCGGAAATGAATACGATTGTCCGCCAAGAACAGGATGGCGTTATTCAAAAGAAACAATGCAGGAAAAAATCAATGAAAAACGCATTGTTTTTCCAAGTAAAAAAGATGGTAGGCCAAGAGAAAAGAAGTTTCTTTCTGAACTCAGCAACCAGTTTACAGGTTTTTCCTCAATATTATCTACTGACCTTGTAGGTTACACGCTAAACGGAACACGTGATTTAAGAGAGATTTTACCGGATAAATCTTTTGACTTTCCCAAACCGGCCAGCTTAATTAAAACTTTAATCCATCAAGTAGATGGAGATGACTTTATAGTTCTTGATTCTTTTGCCGGCTCTGGCACTACTGCCCATGCTGTTGTAGACCTGAACAAAGAAGATGACGGCAACCGCAAGTTCATTTTGGTGGAAATGGAGGATTACGCCAATGAGATTACCGCAGAACGGGTAAGACGTGTTATTAAAGGCGTTCCAAAATCCAAAAACTTCAAAGAAGGTACAGGCGGCACTTTCAGCTATTTTGAATTGGGCGAACCCATTGAAATGGAAAACATTCTGCACGGAAACAACCTGCCTTCTTATGCCGAACTTGCCCGTTACCTTTTCTATACCGCTACGGGAGAAGAATTCAAGCCCAATGAACTGGACGAGAAGAAAAACTTCATTGGCAAAAGCAAAGATTATGAAGTTTACCTGTTCTATCAGCCGGATCTGGAATACCTGAAATCCACTGCACTTACATTGGAGCGTGCCAAATCATTTGGGAAACACAACGGCAAACAGCGGTTGGTTTTCGCTCCTGCCAAATTTGTGGACACACAAACTTTACTGGAACTGCGTATTGATTATTGCCAGTTGCCTTTTGAAATCTATAAATTGAAGTCGTAAGTGAAAAAGTCAGGAAGTCATAAGTCAAAAAGCATCGGAAATGAAGATTCAGAAGTTTGAAGATATTATTGGATGGCAAAAAGCGCAGGACCTGGCAGTGGCAATCTATGCACAGTTTGGCAGCTCAAAAGATTTTAGATTCAGGGATCAGATTTGCAGAGCGGCTGTATCCGTTTCAAATAACATTGCGGAAGGTTTTGACAGAAGCAGCGATGCTGATTTTTCACGCTTTCTGTATTTCGCCAGCGGCTCGTGCAGTGAAGTAAAATCAATGCTTTATTTGGCAGTGCGACTTGGCTACATTGATCCGACAAGGAAAAACAAATTGATTGAACAATGCAATGAAACCTCCAAAATCATAAGGGGTTTAATAAAATTCTTGAACCCAAAAAACTTACAACTTACGACTAAATAACTTACGACTAAATAACTTACGACTAAATAACTTACGACTAAATAACTTACGACTATCATTCATGGAATTAAAAGAATACCAAAAGAGAGTAACAAAGAAACTGAAAGAATTTCTTTCTGCCCTTTCCGAATTCAAAGGCAAATACGAAAAAGCCATTGAATTTGACCCGGAAATGGCAATGGATTACAATTTTCCCAGAAAAGCATGGGAGCAAACGGTTGGAAACATTTACCATTCGAGCAGAAACGGAATAGGCGAACCATTGCCTGAATTATATCTGAAAGTACCAACCGGAGGAGGAAAAACCCTTTTAGCTTGCCACACCATTGATCTGGTGAATAAATCGTACTTAAAAAAGCAAACAGGACTCATTTTGTGGATTGTCCCAACCACTCAGATTTACAGGCAAACCATTATCAATTTACGAAACAGGGAGCACCCTTACCGTCAGGTTTTAGATATTTCAAGTGGAGGCCGTACGCTGATCAAAGAGAAAACTGATCATTTCAACCGATTAGATACTGAAGAAAATCTGGTGATCTTGATGCTCATGCTTCCATCTGCTAATAGACTGAATAAGGAAACTTTAAAGATCTTTCAAGATTCAGGCACATTTACAGATTTCTTTCCACCGGAAGACAATTATGCAGCAAACGAAGCCTTGCTAAAACAAATCCCCAATCTTGATTTTTTCGGCGAAAAGAATGAAGCATTTGGCAGAATACTTAAAACCTCAATGGGCAACACACTGAAACTGCTGCAACCGATTGTGATTATTGACGAAGGCCATAAAGCATACAGCATCAATGCCCGCAATACGATTCGCAATTTCAACCCAAAAATTCTTGTTGAACTTTCTGCAACACCACCTAAAAGCACCAACAAACTCGTTGAAATAACGGGCAGGGAATTGAATGAAGAAGAAATGATCAAACTGGACATTAACCTGGCCAATAAGTCCAGCCTTGATTGGAAAGACACAATGCTTTGCTCGGTCGAGAAACGTAGACAACTTGAAAAGAAAGCGGACGAATATGAACAAAACACCGGCACATACATTCGGCCTATTAATCTTATACAGGTTGAGAATACAGGCAAGGATCAACGGGATGGCAGGAACATTCATTCAGAAGATGTGAAGGAATTTCTAATCAAACAGTGCAACATCCCAGAAGAACATATTGCCATAAAAACCAGCGAAAAAGATGACATTGAGGGCGTTGACTTGTTTTCATCGGATTGCGAGATCAGATACATTATTACCAAGTACGCATTACAAGAAGGATGGGACTGCTCCTTTGCCTATATCCTCACCATTTTAACCAACCCTGGTTCACAGACCGGAATTACCCAGTTGATTGGCCGCATTCTTCGTCAGCCTTTTGCCAGAAAAACTAAAGTAAAAGACCTTGACGAATGTTATGTTTACACATTCCGTCAAAATGCCGCGACACTTGTCAAAGGCATAAAAGGCAATCTTGAAAGTGAAGGTTTGGGAGATATAGCAGGACGCATTTCGGTGGACAGCGGAGACGATACAAACGGGAATGTTCTGGTCGAAAGAGAAATGCGCTATCGAGATCCTTTCAAGAAGTATGAAGGAAAAATATATCTGCCCAAATTCGTGGTTCAGGAAAAAGATAGTTGGCGTGACATCATTTTTGAGGCTGATATTCTTAGCGTAATAGACTGGTTGAGCATTGACCTTGATGCGTTAAAAGAAGTATCACTATCGAATATCAGACGACAGGAGCAGGAATTGATAATCGGACTTTCAGAAGAAGAACAGGAACTGCTAAAAGAGAAGGGGCGGTTTGAAAAAACCGGTAAACTGGAAATTGATGAAGTATTCCTGACACGGCAGATACTCGATTTAATTCCCAATCCATGGGTTGGGCACGAATTAGGCAAGAAAGCCCTGCAAATCTTTTTTGATCGTTACGATAAAGAAACCATTTCTGCCAATTTCGTTTTCATCATTGAGGAACTAAAAAAAGTATTGGAAAAAGAGCGTAACCGACTGGCTGAACAGGTCTTCAGGAGATTGGTCAATGAGAAAAAGCTCTGCTTCTTTCTCATCACTGACAAAGGCGGTTTTAGAATCCCACCAAGAATAAAAGTCAAGAGCAACAAGCAACTGGTGCGAGACGACAATACACCCATTCAAAGAAGTTTGTTTGATTACGTACCTGAAGAAAACATAAATGAATTGGAAAGGGCAGTTGCTATTTACCTTGACCAGCAGGAAAACCTGTTATGGTGGTATCGTAACATGAGCAAGCAAGACTACCACATACAAGCTTGGAAGAAGAATAAAATCTATCCTGATTTCATTGCTTCAGATGTAAACCAGGAAAACGAAAGCAATTACGGAAATGTGTTTGTACTTGAAACGAAAGGACTACACCTGAAAAATGAGGACACGAAATACAAACAGGATGTTTTCGCACTCTGCAATGAAATGGGAGCCAAAAAGACATGGAAAGAACTTGACCTTGATTTCCCTGACAATAAAGTTGAGTTTCAAGTAGTGTTTGAGGACGAATGGAAAAACAGGATAAACAAGATATTCCAATAGTATATGAAATGTGTATGCAGTTAATAAAGGATTACGAGGTTGATGCCACGAACACATCCGGGTCCAATGAAAACAAAAAGAGTAAAAAGAGATGACTGAAGATATCCTGTTGATTGAAGAGCGCCATCGAAAGGCTGCGGCAATAATTACTTCTGAAATTGAGAAAAAATTTCATCCAAAATTTGTTGTTGCGGTATCGGGTGAATCCGGTTCAGGTAAGTCAGAGGTGTCTCATCTCATCGCAAAAGGGCTTTGTGGTAAGGGCATAATTGCCAAGGTTATCCATACTGATAATTTTTACCGCACACTGCCACAGGAACGCCGACAGTGGCGTGAGGAGAATGGTTTAGAACAGGTTGTGGGACCTGATGAGTATGACTGGAACAAACTTAACCTTGTTGTTTCTGACTTCCTCAGCGGTAGCAAAAGCGCCATGCCCTGCGTTGACCTGATCACTCAACAGGTAGACGTGCTAACGACGGATTTCAGTGAAACTGATGTACTGGTCCTTGATGGGCTTTATGCCGTTAACACACCACAGGTGAACCTTTCAGTTTTCATTGAGCTCACCTACCGCGAAACCAAAAAGGCACAATCCGTAAGAGGAAAGGAGAGCACAGATGAATTCAGGTACAGAGTATTGGAAGCAGAACACAAAGCTGTAAAAAAACTCAGATCAAAGGCAGATCTGTTTATCAGCAAAGATTATCAGGTTGTGTTACCCCAATAAGGGGTTCAAACTTTACTCTCCATGAATACAGCAATCAGATAATTCAGCCATCTTACCGGCAATATTTTCCTGAACAGCAACATTGCACCGGCACCCCCTCCTGCAGGATACCGAAGCTTACGTGTTCCGGAATTTGCTGCTCTGAATATTTTACGTGCAACAGTTTCAGGACCCCTGGCAAACCTGGAAACCCTTAACACTTTGTTGAAAACCGGATTGCTGATACTGTGATAATCTGTAAGGTCATCGCTCGTAATCCTGTCATAGGAGCGTGAGTAGAAGTCGGTTTTGATGGCTCCGGGCTGTATCAGCTTCACCTTAATGTTGAAATGGCGAAGTTCATACCATAGTGCTTCCGAGAAGCCTTCCAATGCCCATTTGGTGCTGTTGTACAAACTGAAAAGCGGGAATGTGGTTCGGCCTGCCACAGAAGATACATTGATAATTGCGCCCAGCCTGCGCTCCCTGAAGTGCGGAAGGACAGTCTTTGTCACCCGCATAAGCCCAAAAAGGTTCGTTTCAAACTGCCTGCGTACCTGCTCCTCATCTGCAGCCTCAAAAGGGCCAATGGCAGCATAACCCGCATTGTTTACCAATGCGTCAATCTGGCCAAACTCCCGGAGAGCATCTTCAACAGCAATACGTATAGAGCTCTCATCAAGAACATCAAGCTTAAAAACCTTCACGTTTGGCAATTCGGGCAACTCCTTCTCCGCAGCAGGATTCCTCATCGTTGCAGCAACATTCCAACCCTTCCTGCTGAAATACTCTGCCGTCGCCCTGCCTATACCTGTTGAGGATCCTGTAATAAAAACCGTTTTTCTACTCATCCGTTAATTAACCAGGTTCTTTTAGTTTTGTGCGGGTAAAGATAGCTAATACCTTTTGAAAATGTGCCGATAGTTTTCACCTGGCTCAGCCTTTACGAAATGATAAAGAGCCAGTTAATTTAATGTCAATATTTTTGCATCTCCAGGGTTTCAAGTATGAGGCCGACAGCCAGATCAATTTCCTCATCTGATATAGTCAGTGGAGGGGCAACCCTGAAAGCGTTATCACAGAACAGGAACCAATCGGAGAGGAATCCTCTGTCCAGGCCGTCGAGAATAAACCTTTTTATGTCAATTTCCGGCGTTGGCTGAACAGCGATCATCAATCCATTCTGTCTGATCTTTTCAACAAGGCGATGGTTCTCAAGTCTGCTTCTGAGGAGTTTGCCTTTCCTGTTGACCTCATCCAGAAAACCTTCTTTGCTGATGATGTTGATTGAGGCCAGTGCCGCGGCAGCAGACACGGGGTGTCCGCCGAAGGTTGTTATATGTCCCAATACGGGGTTTTCCTGCAGCACAGGCATAATTTCACCGGAGGTGGTGAATGCACCTATAGGCATGCCACCACCCATACCTTTTGCAAAGGTTATGACATCCGGATTAACCCCATAATGTTCAAAGGCGAACATCTTTCCTGTGCGGCCAAAGCCGGTCTGTACCTCGTCAAAGATAAGGAGGGTGCCGGTATCTGTACACCTTTTTCTGACAGCAGCCAGAAAATCCTGCTCTGCTGCAATTATCCCGCCTTCACCCTGAATAACCTCAACTATCACCGCTGCCGTAAGGTCATTTATCTTATCATGTTGGCTTGCATCATTGAAGGGCAACCTCTGCACATCCGGCAGAAGCGGACGGTAACCCTCCTGGTAATAGTCGCTGCCGATAATGCTGAGACAACCATTTGTGCTGCCGTGATATGCATTCTGAAAAGAGATGATGCCAGATCTGCCGGTGTATTTTTTTGCAATTTTGATAGCCCCTTCATTAGCTTCACTGCCGGAGTTCACAAGGTAGGTACAACTCAGTGACGGTGGCAGTAGTGAAGCAATACGTTCGGCAAGGAGTACCTGCGGCGATTGTATTACCTCTCCGTAAACCATGATATGAAGGTATTTGTCAATCTGTTGTCTGATTGCATCAACAACTTCCGGGTTCCTGTGCCCTACATTGTTTACTGCAATCCCGGATATGAGGTCAATGATCTTTCGTCCTTCAGGCGTAAAAATGAATGTGCCTTCGGCCCTTACTATCTCCAGAGCAAGCGGAGTTTCTGAGGTCTGAGCAAGATAATCAAAGAATAGCTTTCGTTTATTTATCATGATCTTTCGGATTAACAAAAACAGCCAGCCATAAAGCAGGCGGATCTTCGGATGTAGAAATCACCCTGTGCCGTTTATTTGCAGGGATGAAAAGGTAGTCTCCGGCAGAAAGCTTTTCACACCATCCATCTTCAAACAGGATCTCTGCTTCACCTGTCAGCAGGGCAACCCACTCATCTTCATTCTGGTCATACCAATGATCTTTTGGTGACGTGTGCCCACGGGAAACTACTCTCTCAACACGAACATTCCCGGATCTGAACAGATCCTGAAAAAGCTCCTTATCCGGAGAGATATCTTTCAACGATATTTCAAACAAATTGCCGTCAGCCATAACCGGTGCTGTTGATAACTATTGCCAAAGGTAGTAAAATTGTTTCGCGAGTGGAAGTTGCAAGCGTGTAAAGAACCAAATGTTTGCTATTTTTGCTCATGAAGTTCCGCTGTAGTTTCTCATTCAAGAATCAGCTGGAAATAAATTAAAACACAGATGAAAAAAACTATCCTTTTTATCTTCTTGTATTCGGCTACATCCATCCTTCAGTCTCAGATAATCAAAGAGCATCAGGAACCGGGTATGCATGTATTTGTCAAACAAATCGGTTTGCTTGAATGGATATTTATTGATTCAGACGGAAACAGTTATATTGATATTCCGTCACTAAAATATACTTCAGCAAAAGACATCTTTCAGTTCAAGGAAAAACTTGACAGCACGAGGGTAGTTGCACTAAATAGTAACGGAAACAACTCTTTAACCAAACATTTCTATAATTTCAGCGGAAAAATCTTTCAGCAGGTTCATTATACTGCGTCAACATCTTCATCTTCAATTGATGCAGAAACAAACTATTATTATGATGCAGCAGGTAATCTGGATTCGATAGTTAATTACGCATATCAGCCATATCCAACCTGGCACCTCCGAAAAGTTTACCGTTACTTCTATTCCGGTTTGCAACCAGACTCAATGGTTGAAACAACAGTTAGCACTTCCTCTCCGGGAACAACCACCGGCCATGCATATTCCTGGCAGTACACATCAACCGGAGATTTAAGCGAATACAGGAGATACAGCTTCAAACAGTCATCTTACTGGGAGCCGGCGGAAAAGATAAAATACACCTACAATCTCCAGAACATCCTGATAGCTGACACGTCTTTCTCCTACACCAACGGCAACTGGAATGTCTCGAAACTGATAACCTACACATACAACGCTAACGGCCAGGTGACGGAAAAACTATACCGGTTGCCGGATGTAACAAGTGGATTTGTCTTAAGCGAACGATATCAATATTACTACAATTCATCTTCGCACCTCACTCAGATTTTGTATCAATATTATGATTTTGATTTTAATCTGGGTTATATGACATGGATAAATCAGGTGTCAGAACTCTTTGAATATGACAATACCGGCAACCTGACTGAGGATACCTATCAGTACTGGATTTTACATGGGCAATATATGTGGGACCCCTATTGCAGGTTTACTATAACATACAATCCGACACTCGTTTCCGAGACCTGGCTGCCACCGAAATATGGGAACCAGGAAAGCAAATGGTTTGTAGTCTGTCAGCCCGATAATGCTATTATGAGTGAAAGATACCAAAGCCCATGGGATGACCGTGAGCAGTGGTCCTATTTCTATAGTACAAGGATCAGCGTTCAGGAGATTACCAATGATGATCTAGTTTCAGTTTTTCCCAATCCGGCAAATGAGAATTTGTTTATCCGGTTAAAAAATCCTGAAGCTTCAATCAAAAAGCTGGAAGTTATTGCTTCTGGAGGGAATATCATTACCTCAGAAGAGATTCATGAAATAGAAGGGGTTATATCCACAGACATAAGCATGCTGAGTCCGGGTCTTTATATTTTGAGGATTGCCTTTACCGGCGGGCAAACGAGCAGTTACAGGTTTATCAAACTGTAATATCCGTCTCTCCTGAAAACTATCTGGGCTCCCCTATCGGCATCAGGTATAGAAGCTTCTCTTCAGCGGGAGGTTTGATAATCGAAGCAAGCTGTTCATCATTGAAGGCTCCAATAGCGCATGTCGCCAGGCCTATTGCTGTTGCCTGGAGGTAAACATTCTGTGCTGAATGGCCGAGGTCCATGCAGACATACCTCTCTGCCCCTCTGTCGCCATAACGTGAGACCGTCCTGGAATAGACTGCACTATAGACAAGGCTGGCAGGCGCTTCAGCGAGCATCATCTGAGCCAGGCAAGCCTTTGCGACCTGTGCCCTTAAATCTCCCTGACTGTATAGCTGCAAGTAATGGTGATCGGGAATGTAGCGGTACAGCCCCGGCACCAGGCCATCGACCTTGCCTGCCATCAGATATATCTCCAACGGATATGTCGCACCGGCACTGGGTGCCGTCCTCAGCTTTCGCAGACTGTATGTTGTTGAATCGGATATTCCGTAAGCTGCCCAAAGCACTTGTGACACCTGATTCAGGCTCAAACTGCCGCTCTTATACCCACGAACAGATCTGCGATGCTGCAGACTCTCCTCTACTGTCATCTCTCCCTTCAATGAAGGTTTTGGCAACCTGATATAGCCATCTTCCATAGTAACCTCCTTTGATATTTCACTATTTCGCTTTTCATCATTATTGGAAAACAAAAACTTGTTGATCCCGAAAAACAACATCACAGTGCCGGCTATCAACGCTGTTGCAATTAAATAATTTCGTCTCTTCATCATGTACTGCATTACTGATTATGATGCAAGATACAAAAAAATAACGGATATGAAGGCGGGATTATCTGCCAGAAAGACCTATTCAACCATGAAACGCCAATGCATATTATCTGAAACCGGGCTCACCATTTTGAGAAAATAGACTCCCTTCGGAAGCTGCTTCAGCAAAACTCTGTTGTTATTGCCTGATATTCTTACATTATCAACCAGTTTACCATCAGGAGCAACAATGAAAAACTCATATACAACATCAGGTAGCAGGCCGGATACTGTTATGTGGTCACTGGCGGGATTTGGAAAAACCTTAATTCCACCATGGCTTATTTGCTCATCAATTCCTGTAATCAGGATAGACTGGCAGGCGGAGGTGTCAACACAAAACAATGATGTTGCCACCAGGGCATAACTCCCGGATTTTGTCGGTTGAAAAACATTACCGGTAGCACCTGGCACAGGAATAAACCCAATGTCACAATCATACCATTGATAGCTGTAATAGTGATTAGGTGCAGTTGCAGTGCCGCCATCAATGGTAAAAAATGCAACCAGCGAATCCATCAGCACGTGTAATTCAATGATAGAATCGCAGCCAAGAGAACTCTTGAGCTTGATCTGATACACTCCTGAATTAGTGTAATTGTTCCCGAAAAAGTTCACGGTATCTCCATGACAAATAAATACATTGCACTGTGTATAAAATACATCATTTACCAAAATTATCATTTCGGCGGTATCAGAACATATATAATTGGAGGCGACAAGCATTATGTGAAAAGTCCCGATTGAATCGAGTTGAATTGCCGGATGTTTTTCAGTTGAGACAAGTATGCCGTTGCAGAACCACTCAAAAAAGAGTGCATCCCAACTCGAATTTATCATTTGCAAAAGATCCGTTTTGCAAAAAGGATACTGTGCAACGGAAAAGCCGGCATGCACCGGACATGAAATCTCAGGGTCCTGCATGCCACCTGAATATGAATCTGATTTAATCGGCACACCATTTGAAACACTCAGCAAACTAAAAGTCAGCAATACTGTTAAGAGTAAACGTGCAGTCATATAGATCAGGGTTTAGTATAACATAGACACTGAGAACGAATGTAAAAATACACAATATCTTCATAGATTCCAAAGAAATGTCTCATTTTTTTAACATTTTTTTAAACAGATCAAATTTCATCTTTCCTGCAGCGGCAATTTTGTCACACTTTTCAATAAAGGTCTTATCTTTGACGTTCGGTGAGATTCACACCAAGACCTAACTATTACTCATGAACACAAAGCAAAAAAGGGAATTATACAGGAGGACAATTTCAGATATTTCCGACAATCAGCTCACAGAGGTCTTTCAACGTCTGAAGGAGCTTGCACTTATCACTTCGTCAGGAGCAGAGATTGCGGAGATCGAACTTGAGGAGGAGATTTACGGGCAAATGATCCGATATTTCATCCTTGATGCTCCTGATCCTAAAAGAGATGTTCTGCAGAACACCATGCGGAAGAAACTTTACAGCCTCACCGATAACCTTTTTATCCGTTCGCTATCGGCACAACCACATGACCAATGGTATATTCAAAGGAAGAAGTATTACAAGGGAGAGTTTTTCAAGGAACAGGATCTGACAGAACTGGGAAATCTTATTGCTGATGCCAATGGTATGTCGCTGGACAGCACTGAGGAGAGACTTGAAAAGTTATTTCTTTCCATCTGGATGTCATCCGGTCTTACAGATTATCAGCTAAAAACCCTCAAGCAATATCTTACCGGCGGGAGACATGACATAACCCTGGGGTCTGTTATTGTTACTGCCCTCATTCTCCATGCACTTGAGAAGTTCTCATCTGAAGTATGGATGCTTCTTGCTGATATTTACGAGTCGAAAACCTGTCAATTCTGGCAACGCGCACTTATGGGTATGGTGCTTACAATTATTCGGTTTGATCACAGACTGAATCTATATCCTGAGATTGAAAACCGGTTGCATCTTCTTTCGGCTGATGAGCAGTTCATCGGGCACCTTGAAAAGGTATCAATACAGCTTGTGAGGACCGGGGATACGGAAAAAGTGACTCGAAGGATACAGGAGGAGATCATTCCTGAGATGATGAAACTAGCTCCCAAGATACAGGATAAGCTAAGTCTTGATCAGATGATCAAGGATGAGGGAGGTGAAGAGAAAAACCCCGACTGGGAGGAGTTCTTTGAAGAGTCCCCCGGGATTTTCGAAAAGATGGAAGAGCTTAACAAGTTGCAGTCGGAAGGTGTTGACCTCTTCATCAGCACATTTTCAAAGCTTAAACATTTTCCTTTCTTCCATAACTCCGCGAACTGGTTTCTCCCCTTTTCACATCGTCATCCTGGCCTGATACCCTCCGACACCGATGACACACAGGCTGAAGCCCTCAGAAGCTTTTTTGAGGTTTTCGAAAGATTCCCTGTGATGTGCAATTCTGATAAATACTCTTTCAGCTTTAACCTGGTTACTATGCCTGAGGAGCAGACGCAAATGATCACAGGTGCATTATCAGGTGAGATGGGTGAGATGATCAAACTGACTGAATCTGATGGCCTGCTGAGTTCATCCACCGGCACAGAAGTGTTTCACCAGTTTGCCCAGGATCTCTATAGATTCTTCAGAGTGCATCCTGCACACCAGGAGACTGAAGACCCGTTCTCGATGAAAAAGCAGCTTTATCAGTGCAGTGTAACTGAGAAGCTTTTTTCGCAGTTTCCTGTTCTGGCAAGAAGGCTCGGTGAGTACTATTTCCATCATGAACATTATGATGATGCAATAATCCTGTTCTCAGCGACAGAGAAGGAACCACAGGACAATCCCGAACTTTTCCAGAAGCTTGCATATGCATGGCAGATGTCAGGGAATCTTGACAAGGCACTTGACTACTATAAGAAGGCTGAGCTTTTCGACAGCAATGCATTATGGAACCTCAAAAAGATCGCCTGGTGTTATCATCTGCAAAACAATCTTGATGAAGCGATCAGTGCTTATCGCGAGGCGGAACGTCTGGCACCCGACTCCGTTCAGATTAAACTTAATATTGGAAACCTTCTGCTTCAGAAAGGTAACTGGGATGAAGCTCTGTTCTATTATCTTGATGCGGAAGCGATGAGCCCTGACAATGCGAAGACCCTCAGGCCTGTCGCCTGGTGCCTCTTCCTGAAAGGGGAACTTGAAGCCTCGGCATCATATTACGGTCAGATAATGGAAAAAGCCTTCAACCACAATGACCTTCTGAATTTCGGTCATGTGAAATTCGCTCTCAGTGAAAAAAGCGAAGCATTCAACCTCTACAGGCAAAGCCTTAAACACCGGAAAAATAACAGAGAATCATTTATTGATGCATTTATGTCCGACAAAACACATCTTATAAGACTTGGACTTGCCACACATGACATTGCATTTATGCTGGACGCAGTTACGGGTTATCCTGACCTGACGATTTGATCTGGTTGTCATATAATGAAATACTGTTTTATTGATCACAAAAACAATAACATGAGATTCATATCAGAGAGGCTTCTTCAATATTTAATGTTAATTATAATGCATATCAGCTGTACGATGGCATTTACACAGTCAGATCAGGAATTAACCCGGGGAAAAGTATCAGGTGATGCTGATGCAATTCAGCAGAGCCCGGTTGAGGCAGAGGAACATTCAGGCCAATTTGCAACCCTGGATGAGATGATTGGTCAGATGATCATGGTTGGAATACGGGGCAAGGAACTGGCAGAGAACTCACTACTTTTGACGGCGTTGCAGGAGG
>OBJA01000158.1_pt1 | contig 66410 bp, 59 predicted proteins | sample 1519751 | NCBI WGS metagenome assembly OBJA01 (sample SAMEA3881238, study PRJEB22517) | soil metagenome | biome: lake sediment; feature: soda lake sediment; material: sediment, water from around vicinity | place: India | collected 2013-12-23 | depth 3 m | reverse complement strand
TAGAAAGCTTTGGATTCAAAGAATCAATGCTGCAGCTAAATTAAACGGTACAAAGTATTCAACACTAATTCACGGTTTATCACTTGCAAATGTACAAGTTAACCGTAAAATGTTAGCAGATATCGCGATTCATCAACCAGAAGATTTTACAGCTTACTGCAAGTTAGCACAAGATGCCATTGCTGGTAACTTACCGAAACCTGCAAAAGTTGAACCTAAAAAAATCGAAAAAGTTGCTGAAGTGAAAAAGGTTGAAGAAAAAGTAGAAGCAGTTGATTACTCAAAAATGTTAGTTAAAGATTTAAAAGCTTTAGCTGCTGAAAGAGGAATCGAAGGCGCTGACAAGATGTTAAAGGCTGATTTAGTTGAAGCACTAAGTAAGTAAAAATGCAAAAAGAGTGGAAATAACTGCTCTTTTTTTGTATAATAAATGCATAGGTGAAAACATGAAAAAACGCATTCTCATCGCATTAATCTTAACATTGTTAACAATCATTTTCTTACCCACAGCACTAATCTTAATGCAACTGAAAGGACAAGTCATTTCGATTTTAGTATCACTAGTCGTTTTGGTCATTATAGGTGTTTATGTCTTTGGTGGGGTACCAAAGATGATTATTTATATGATCTATGGTGCACTAACGTCCTTTTTTCTCTTTCTTTTAAAAGAGCCTTATCATGTACCTATCGTTTTTATCGGTACATTACTTTTTATTTTGCATCCACTCTCATCATTTGAAAACTATCTATCTGAGAAGATGTTACCTGAAGACGTTTTACCCATTCGCATTAGTATTCATGGATCTTATTGGCCTTTTTATGCGTATTTTAAAGAGATGAAAAATTTCTATCATCTTCCACAAGCAAGAAAACTTTATACCAAAAAATCGTATTTGCATTTAAGACAGTTAACAACCATTATGTTAACATTTGCAGGCATCTTTTTATACATTCACGCCATTAGTTACATCGCTAACTCACTGGATGATTTTACATGGTTAAGCTTCTTTATTTTTTATGCTGTTATCATTGTCTTCATCTTAGCTTATTACACCTTTAAAAAAGGATTTACATCAACATTTAGAACACTTGGTATTTCTTTGTTTCCACCCATGATTTATTTAATTCTCATCTCAGACTTCCCTGAGGTTATAAAATACTCATTTTCAGGTTCAGTCCTTGTTATTGGTCTTGTGGTGAGTATTGTTGAGTTAACTAAGTATTATCAACGGGTTGCTTACGATGCTTATCATTATTATGATATTGATCAACAACTCGAAGTCTATGCAAATGCTTTATTTGAACCGATTGTTTATAATGAATCGTTTACAAAATGTGGGCATTATCAAATTAAAGTCAAGTTAGAAACATTTCAAAAGCAATTTCATGATATATTGGTCTATGCAAATTTCTTCCGGTTTTTAATTACGGCATATGCTTATGGTAAAGAAATGGTACATCTCTATGCTGATTTTCACGAGAAAAATGAAAAACGTGCTGAAAAATTCAAGGTTTATTTAGAGTCAAAGTTTAAAATTGGTATTACGATGAAACTCATTGATGATCCTAATAAGTCACAATATGAAAAGAAGTTCTTTCATCGCCCCAATTACATCATAGCAAGAGCTCAAAATTTAGCCAATTTGTTAAAAGAACTTGAAATAAAAACAAAGATTATTATTAGTATCATTGCTTACTTTGAACTTGAAGAAGAACTTGAAGATTTTCAGTCAGATTTTCAAACAGTTCGACTTGATGATTTGTCTGAAGATAACTATATCACCGTCAGAATTGATGTTCCATCGATTAATGTGGATTACATGATTGAATCAAAGATACGAGAAGTCCTTCTATCGCTTATGGTTCATCATGGTCAATTTGTTCGTATTTCTGTCTTTTACTAGGGTAGCCCTATGGGCTATCTTTTTTTATATTCTTTCTAAACGGTCTTAATTTCTTGACAATATGTAGCATACATGATAAATTGAAGGTGAACCTAGGAAGCAGCCGTGGAACCCAAATCATTACTATGGGAACTAAAACGATATGGGCGTGAAAGCCATTTTATGGAATCCCGATATATCGACAAGATAGCACCCACTTGGAACTATTTCGTTCTCACAGCTTTCTAGGCTTTTTTTATGCCTTAAAACATGCTATAATGAAATAACTACGTGTAAAGGAGTTCACTATGAAAAAAGAATATGAAATACTAAGAAAATTATCACAAGTTGCTGGTGTTCCTGGTAACGAAAAAAGAGTCAGTCAATTGATTGCTCAAGAGATAAAACCGCATGTTGATGAGCTTATTTATGATCATTTAGGATCTTTAATTACTGTTAAAAAACAGCAAGGACCTAAGGTCATGATTGCAGGTCATATGGATGAAATCGGATTACTTGTCACACAAATCACGAAAGATGGTTTTGTTAAGTTTCAAACATTAGGCGGTTGGTTTTCGCAAGTCATGCTTGCTCAAGTATGGGAAATATATACGAAAAAAGGTATTGTTTATGGCGTAACAGGCGTCAAGCCGCCACATTTAATTCCTCAAGATAAACGGAGTGTTGCTATTGGTATTGATACGATGTATTTAGATATCGGTGTTACCTCTAAAGAAGAAGCTGAAAAACTAGGGATTGAACCAGGTAACATGGTTGTTCCACATGCTTCGTTTAAGGTTTTAGGTAACGAGAAATTTTTGCTAGGTAAAGCATGGGATAATCGTATTGGAAGTGCTGTTGTTTTAGAAGTGATGAAGCGTTTAAAGGATGTCCCAAGTGAAGTCTATGGAACCTTTACGGTTCAAGAGGAAGTTGGCTTAAGAGGTGCCAAAACAAGCTCTTATGTTGTTGAACCTGAAATCGCGATTGCGATTGACGCTGGTTTAGGTATGGATGTACCAGGAGGCGATCCTGTTGAGCAAACGTTAGGTAAAGGACCACAAATCTTATTTTATGATTTAGGCTTAATTCCAAATCAAGCACTCAGAAAGCTTGCCATTGAAACTGCTAAAGAGGAAGGTATACCTTATCAAGAAACACTCATTGCTGTGGGTCGTACTGATGCAGGTCATATGCATTTAGCACACCAAGGTGCTGCAGGTTTATCCATTTGTGTGCCAACAAGATACATGCATTCACACACATCGATGATTCACTATGATGATTATGAAAACACAGTTAAACTTGTTCTTGCTATCCTTAAAAAGTTAGATCGAAAGACTGTTAATCACATTTTGTTTGAATAGCACTCACTCGAGTGCTTTTTTATTGCAATCGATGATTAAATCCGCTATAATACAGTTGAGCGATTACTCAACTAAGGAGGAACTATGAAAACTTGTGATGTAAATTGCAAATGTACCATTTTTCATGAAGAAACACTCAAAAAAGTTGAATCTACCTTATATAAAGAAGATGAATTCGAGGGCTTAGTCTCTATTTTTAAAATATTAAATGATAAATCACGTTTAAAGATTCTTGAAGCGATTAAAGATGAAACGCTTTGTGTATGTGATTTAGGACATTTGCTTGGGGTATCTAAATCTGCAATCAGTCATCAAATGAAACTGTTAAAAGCGCATGATTTTGTGTCAAGCGTTAAAAAAGGGAAAATGGTTTATTACTCACTTAAAGATCAAAATATACGTCACTTAATCGAACACGGTTACCGACATATGAAAGGGCAAGAGCATGACAAGAACAACGATTAAAGTATCAAATATTACGTGTGCACAGTGTGCAAAATCAATTGAGTCTCATTTTAATCAAATGGAAGATATCGATGCAAAAGTGTTAGTCACTTCAAAAAAAGTAGTCTTTAATTATGATGAAGAACATTATCGTGAAGATCAAATCGCTGATCAATTACGCGTCATTGGATATTATCCAATACTTAATAACGAAGAACAAGTAAAAGCTAAAAAGAGAGAAACCATTGATTTAATCATTGCAGGTATCTTAACTTTTCCACTTTTATGGACGATGTTTGTTCATTTAGGTATTAACATCTATGTACCAGCTATCTTAATGAATGGTTATGTGCAGTGGGCGATTGCAACACCGATTTTGTTTTATATAGGTCGCCATTTCTTTACAGCAACTTATCATCAAATCAAAGGTAAAAACTTAGGTATGGATACTCTGGTTGTCCTAGGGACAAGTGCAGCCTATGTTTATTCAATTATTCAAACATTAACTTATCAAGAACATGCCGGTCACATGATGCCCGAACTTTATTTTGAAACGACTGCAGTCATCATCTTCATGGTTCTATTAGGGAATTATTTTGAAAGTCGTGTCAAAGAGAAAACAAGCGATGCTTTGCAAGCACTCATTTCACTGGGTGCTAAAGAAGCAAGACTTAGAAAAGACTTTAAAGATGTCATGGTACCGATTGATCACGTCAAACCAGGTGACACCATAGTTGTATTAGCTAATGAAAAAGTGCCTTTAGATGGTGAAATCATTTCTGGTAAATCTTATATAGATGAAGCGATGATTACCGGTGAGCCGATGCCTAAATTTAGAGAAATAGGTGACAAGGTTATTGGTTCAACGATGAATATTGTTGAAACATTAGTCATTAAAGTGACTGCTGTGGGAACTGATACAGTGTTATCACATATTATTAAAACAGTTGAAGATACTGCATTAATTAAACCAAAAGCACAAAGGATTGCTGATAAGATTGCACAAATGTTTGTACCAGTCGTTGTAGTCATTAGTATTTTCGTTTTACTGGCTTGGTTGTTTGTTGTTGATGGTGGTCATCCTTTATCACATGCGTTTGCACCTGCGATTGCAGTGCTTGTTATCAGTTGTCCATGTGCACTTGGTTTAGCAACACCAACAAGTATTTCTGTAGGTAGTGGTATCGCATTTAAAGAAGGTATCCTTTATAAGGGTGGCGAATTTTTTGAAATTGCGAATAAAATTTCAGCAATTGCTTTTGATAAAACAGGAACTTTGACAAAAGGCGAACCTGAAATGTCCGATTTTATCGGCGAAAAAGTGACACTTAAAATCTCTGCATCGCTTGAAAAACACTCTAACCATCCAATTGCTAAAGCGATTACTGATGCTTATGAGGATGAACTTTTTGAAGTTCTCGATTTTGAAGTCATGTTAGGAAAAGGTATTAAAGGTGTTATTGATGGCAAGATTGCTTATGTGGGCAGTCAAAAGCTTGTGAAAGATTTGTCGCTAGACACATCTATGTTTGATGCAGCTCCTTATTTAAAACAAGGAAAAACGGTATTTTTTACGGTTTATGATGATAAAGTAGTTAATATGATTGCTGTGGAAGATCCATTAAAAGAATCTGCTAAAGATGTTATTCACGAGCTAAAAAGACGAGGTATTACGCCTTATATGATTACGGGTGATCAAGACATCACAGCAAACTATATTGCATCAAAATTGGGAATACTCCATGTCTTCTCAGATGTTTTACCTCATGAAAAAGCAGAAAAAGTAAATGCAATTCAACAAGAAGGTCATGTGGTGGCATTTGTAGGTGATGGTATCAATGATGCACCTGCTTTAAAAATGGCTGATGTCGGTTTTGCTGTCGGTAGTGGATCAGATATCGCCATCGATACATCTGATGTTACACTGATGAGTTATGATCTAGGTTTAGTGATTAAAGCCATCGATTTATCGTTAGCTACACTTAAAAATATCTACTTGAATTTCTTCTGGGCTTTTGCATATAATATTGTCATGATACCTCTTGCAGCGATTGGACTTTTAAATCCATCTTTAGCAGGTATTGGTATGGGATTTAGTAGTATTATGGTTGTTTTAAATGCATTATCATTAAAATTGTTTAAATTTAAGAATTATCAAATGGAGGAAAACATATGAAAGTAAACGTACCTGATATGTCATGCAAGCATTGCGTGATGAAAATTGAGAAACAACTCATGCTTGATGGCTTAAAAGCCAAAGTTGATTTGGATAGCAGATCGGTTAGTTTTTCAAAAGATAGTGATTTAGAAAACGTTCAAAAATCTATTGAAAAAGCAGGATATACATCAAGCATATGAGAATTATCGGTGGATCGCACCGTGGTCGAAAACTGCTTCGTGTTGGTAAAATAACAACACGTGAAACAGCCGACATGGTCAAAGAAGCTGTTTTTAACATGCTTGGTGGAACACTTGATGGGCAAGTTCTTGATTTGTTTGCTGGTTCTGGAGCATACGGTTTTGAAGCCTTATCAAGAGGAGCTCAAAAAGCCTATTTAATTGATATCGATAAAGATGCGATTAAGACGATTCATCAAAACGCTCAATCATTACATCTTGAAAACCAAGTTGTAATTATTCATAGCCCTTATGAGCGCTTTATTAAAGGAATGGATGCATCCATTCTTTTTGACTATATCTTTTTAGATCCACCATATCGGATGGGAATTGATCTCAGTTTAATGGAGCCATTAGTGCCTCATTTAAGTCACGATGGTTTGGTGATTTGTGAAACAGATAAAAAACAGATGCTGCCTGATGAAATCTGTGGACTTATGAAGATAAAAGATAAGCAATACGGTATGAAGCGTATTTCAATCTATCAAAAAACTGTTATAATATAACTATCACTGTTGACAGGAGCTAATCTATGCGCTATAAAGTTTTCTTCATGCTATTCATCGCATTAGGTGTGTTTGCATTTGTGTATTTGACGCATAATCAAACACCTTTTTTTAAAGTTAGCGGATATGATGAGTTTCATAATTTGTATCAATATGATGATCAAGTTAAAGTGATGGTTGTCAAAAATAGCGATCAAGTGAGCTATTACTTAAAGTTATCTCAAGATGCATCGGTCCTTATTGCTGACACTTTGTATCAAGGAAATGACATTATTTTACTTGATTTACCAGCATCGTTAGATAAGACTTATGTGATGATCCACGTCTATGATGAACATGATACACTGCGTGAGACATCAAGGTTCTATTTTGCATTGCATGAAGATGATTTAATGTTTTTGAAATGGTCTTTAATGAATCCTTTAGGACGTTATGTGATATTATTCCTTTTCGTGCTCATGTTACAATTTATTTACTTTGCGCTCCTAGATTGGAGTATTAAGCATTCCATTAAAAAAGAAAAGCCGACCGATTTAAATCAAACCATCGATCGCATCAAATCATTTTCACTTTTAGAAAAAATTGTCTATAGTATCTTATTACTTGTTTATCTTGTTTTTCCACAAGTTTTAATTTTTCCGTTAGCCTTTGTTTTTGTAATTTATGTTGTTATTAACATGAAAAACTTAAAATATCGTTTATATGCTTTATTATCGATGATTCCGATTTTTGCAATCGGTATATTAGTTTTTGCTGGTTTCTTATTTATCACAACGCCTGAGTCATTTAATAATACATTTAAACATACGTCTTTAACCTTAACACCTCAGGAACAAAGACTCTATGAACGACTCATTGATGAAGTCGATTATTATAAATTAGATCCTGTGATAATGAATCCTTATCAAGATTTTGCTTTAATTGGTCTTTATGGTTATCGAACCAGCTATTGGTTTAATCGAAATCCAATTGATCAACCTGTCTTCTATGTGATTCCTTATCAGTTAGAATCAACTGAAGATATTGACCTGTTGGTTCTTAATCATAATCTCGTGATTTTCAGACGTGAACCGATTAAAAATCATGTCAATAAAACCTTAGAAATACGTATTCCAGATAGTGTAAGATCCATTACCATTGAAATAAGAAACAAACAAAATCAACTGCTATATCGCAGCCAAGTCATTCCAGTGAAACAAGATAGAAATGATTATCCTGAACCGATTTATTATGGCGGTCAATATGTAGAAAAACCACTTCGTACATGGATTATGAATGCACTTGGTGTTCATTTGGGGTCTATCGCGGTTATCACGATGTCTTATGCATTAAGTAAACGGTTTGATCATCTCTTTATCGAAAAAAATAAAAGAGCTCGCTCCGATTGATTATCGGAAACAAGCTCTATCTACTCTTTTTTAATAACTGTCCGTTTTTAACGAATTAACTCATAAGTCACTTTATTTGTTTAATGGCAGACAATGTGATGTTCTTTTGCTCATCTTTATGAAGATAGATAATCCGGTAATGATATTTTTCAAAGTGTTCGATATGTTCTTCAAAAGGAATATCTATTGGATTTAATTGATGCTCCTCTTTCATGTCAACATGATCTTGTGTAGCTATCCAGTAGACGTGAAACACATCCAATTTATTTAAATGATCTTTTATTACCATTTTTCCAATTGGATCAACAATATAGTTGTCGTTTAAAAAAAATGTTTTAATAGCAACCTTGTAGGTTTTTTGTGGAATCTCATACATATAAAATCTTTTTTGATCTCGACCAATAATGACTAGTATCGATTCATGCTTTACTTTGCTTTCAGCATAAAAAAGGAATAGACCTAAAACAAAGACAAGTGATCCAATGGTTAGAATAAGCCATTTTGTCCATCCAGGAACAAAAAAGTAAGCGAGTGTCCCAAATAATACACCTGATATGCTTAAAACAATGGAAATCATGCGGTGTAAATAAACCGTTTCAGCATCAGTACTGATGCTTTTTAGTTTTTTCTCTCTTTTATATTTAGGTAGGCCAAAACCACCAGTTATTCTTAAGAAAACAAAAAATGCAACCATCACAGGCGCGAGATTTCTCATCAAGAATAGTAAAAGAATGGTTGTAGATGCACCTATTCGATATAAGTTGATTAGGTTTGAGAGCTGTGCAATAAAAAGAATTCCATAAATAAAAAGAGGAATGGTTCGTTTATGATTTAAGATATTGTAGATAAAATACGTGAGTATTAAATAACCACCAAAGCTGATAAATGCTTGAATAAACAGATCCATAATGTCCCTCATTTTCACATATTTTACTCCATTATAATGAATTAAGAAAAATATGTCAAACAACCCATTTTTTTACTTGTATTTTAACATTTTATCAAGTAAAATAAAGAGTAGCATATAAGGGAGTTGAAGTTTATGGAACTTTGGTTAGCAATCGTATTAATTGTCGTTGCCTTACTACTTGGAGCAGTCATTGGTTTCTTTTTAGCACGTAAATGGTTTAAAAAATACTTAGAAAAGAATCCACCCATGAATGAGCGTATGATTCGTGAGATGATGCGTCAAATGGGAAGAACACCATCCGAAAAACAAGTACGTCAAATCATGGCGTCTATGAATCAATACAAATAAAAAACAAAGACATTTACTGTCTTTTTTTTCTAGGAGTCAAGATGAACCATCAACTTTTAGATCAGTTTAAATTAAACGTTTATAAATATGGCCGTCCATTAGAGATGAGTCTCTTTGCTTATTTTTTTGAAGAGGGTTCTATCGATCACGTAATTGAAGAGTTAAAGACATTTCAAAATGAAGATGGTGGATTTGGTCATGGCTTAGAGCCAGATTATACCAATCCAAACTCATCACCCATTCAAACGTGGACCGCTATTACTCATTTGCGTAAATTAAAGCTTTCAAGTGATCATTTCATGATTAAAAGCATTTTAGGCTATTTAGAATCATCATATCAAAAAGATGTGAAAAGATGGCCAAATACAATACCTTCAAATGATCAATATCCACATGCTCCATGGTGGACATATCGTATCGATGATTCATTTAATCCTTCTATTTCACTAGCTTCTTTTATTATGCTTCATGCTGATCCAAAAGATCTCGTGTACACATATGCGAAAGAAGTCATGTATGAAGCCCTAATCTATTTAAGACTTAAGAAAGAACACATTGAAGTCCATGAACTCAGATGTTTTGTTGATATGGCTAATGATTTGATGATTTTAGGAGATACACCTATCTTAACCGATGCTTTGCACACGAAACTATTAACACACATGATGTCTTCAATCTCACCTGATATGTCTTCATGGTTTACAACGTATGCCAACAAACCTTCATCGCTCATTAAAGATTATCCATCCTTTGGTGCACATGAACTAAAAAATCAGTTGCTTTCTGAAATGGAGCTAGCTTTAATGGCAAGAGATGAAGAAGGTGCATGGAATGTGACCTGGGATTGGCAAAATACTTATCGTGAAGCCTTTGAAGTGTCAAAGCGAACATGGCGTGCCATTATTGTTTTAGAATATGCTTATTTGATGCATAAGTTGGCGATGCTAACTGATGAAAATTTATAAAAAAAGACACATCGTGTCTTTCATGAACAGCAGGTTAACTGTTGTTTTTTTCTTGTTCTTTAACATGCTTAGGTTTGAAAATGAAAAATCGCGCTTCTGTCCCATATTTTAGACGGATACGATTTGCTTTATGTCTGACAAAAATAATTAAAGCAAGAATCAAAATCACAACTAATTCTAATAACCGTGTTGAAAAATTAGGTGTTTCAAAGAAAATGACTCGAACTAAGAAATAAAGAAGTGTTGATCCTGCCGAAATCATTGATCCTAACGATACAAAACGTGTTGAGAAAAAAATGATTAAAAATAATACTAAAATCGCTAAGCCTAAAAGGGGTTGTAAAGCAAAAATCATCCCAGCAGAAGTAGCAACTGCCTTACCGCCTTTAAAATTGATGTATATAGGGAAGACATGCCCTAAAACAGCAATCATACCGTAGAGGATCAATATGTTCATGCTACTATTCCCAATGACTTGAAGGTTTGGATCACCAATCCATCTAACAATGATAATCACCAGTGCTCCTTTTAAGCCATCAAAGAGAAATGCAAACAATCCATATTTGGGTCCTAAAACACGTGTGGCATTGGTTGCACCTGTATTTTTTGATCCATGCTCACGTATGTCAATATTTTTAAAAACTTTACCAATCACTAAACCTGAAGGAATTGAACCTAGAAAATAACTCAGTAACATTAATAATGTTATATACAAACCGGTCATCTTAACACCTCATTACTTATTTCATTATATCACGCGATTTTTAATTGTCAATTTAAAAAAATAAACGTAGTCAATGATTGTAGTTGACTATATTTTTTGATATAATGATGTATAAGAATAAGTTGGTGATCATGTGAACAAAACAAACAAAATTTATGATGAAAAATCGATACAAATACTTGAAGGTCTTGAAGCTGTTCGAAAAAGACCAGGGATGTATATTGGATCGACTGATGCAAGAGGATTGCATCACCTCGTTTGGGAAATCGTTGATAATGCAATTGATGAGTCCCTTTCTGGTTTCGGTAACGAAATCACATTAACCATTAAGGCTGATAACTCGATAGAGGTTTCTGATCAAGGACGCGGTATGCCCTATAAAATGCATAGCTCTGGACGTCCAACGACAGAAATCATTTTTACTGTTTTACATGCTGGTGGTAAATTTTCTGATACAAGCGGATACAAAGTATCCGGTGGTCTACATGGTGTAGGATCATCAGTTGTTAATGCTCTATCACAATTTTTGGAAGTAACCATTTATCGTGATGGTGGTATTTGGCGTCAACGATTTGTAGATGGTGGATCAAAAATTGGTCAATTGGAACGTATCGGTGATAGTAAAAAAACAGGAACAACCGTTTGGTTTAAACCAGATCCAAAAATATTCTCATCAACACTCTTTCAATATGATTTAATCAAGGAAAGATTACGTGAGGCTGCTTTTTTAATTCGTAATTTGAAGATGAATTTAATTGATCAACGAAAGCCACAAAAAGAGAGTTTTCAATATGCTGATGGAATCAAAGCTTATATTGATTTTTTAAATAAAGATAAAGAAGGCATTCATGAGACAAAACTCATTCAAGCTGAGTATACATTGGAGTCTCATAAAAAGAAAAAAATAGAAATTGATATTGCATTTCAGTTTACAAATGGTTATACAGAAAACATTCTATCATTTGTCAACAATGTTCGTACCAAAGATGGCGGTACACATGAAATTGGATTTAAATCTTCTTTAACACGTTGCTTAAATGATTATGCAAGAAAATATGCATTATTAAAAGATAAAGATCCAAATTTGGATGGTTCAGATATTCGCGAAGGATTAACCGCTGTTTTATCACTACGTATTCCTGAGGAAGTTTTAGAGTTTGAAGGACAAACAAAAGGTAAATTAGGTACCCCTGAAGCAAGAAACGCAACAGATCAATGCTTTTATGACAACATGTCAACATACCTTGAAGAAAATAAGCAAATCGCTAGCCAAATCATCTCACGCGCTTTATCTGCACAACGTGCAAGAGAAGCTGCAAGAAAAGCGAGAGAAGAAGCTAGAAACGGTAAATCTAAAAATAAAAAAGAAATGTCATTATCAGGTAAACTAACACCTGCTCAAGGAAAAGATAAATCGGTTAATGAACTTTTCTTAGTAGAAGGTGATTCTGCAGGTGGTTCAGCTAAACAAGGAAGAAACCGAAGATTTCAGGCTATCCTACCACTGCGTGGTAAAGTCATTAACACCGAAAGAACATCAGTTGATGCCATTTTAAGAAATGAAGAAATTTCAACGATGATTTATACGATAGGTGCTGATTTTGGTGCTGATTTTGATTTGAAAAAATGTAATTATCACAAGATTATCATCATGACAGATGCCGATACCGATGGTGCACATATTCAAGTGCTTTTACTGACCTTCTTTTTTAGATTCATGCGTCCACTAATTGAAGATGGAAGGTTATATCTTGCACAACCTCCGCTTTATAAATTGACACGTAAAAAAGGAAAAAAAGAAGAGATTTTTTATGCATGGAGTGATGAAGAGTTAAAAGCGTTAATCGATGAAAATCCTTATAATATTCAACGCTATAAAGGATTAGGTGAAATGAATGCATCTCAGCTTTGGGAAACAACTATGAATCCTGAAACAAGGTCATTAATTCAAGTTAAGATTGATGATTTATCTGCATCTGATAAACGTATATCTGTTTTAATGGGTGATGATGTTTCTCCACGTCGTTTATGGATTGAAGAAAATGTTGATTTTGAAGTTTCTGATGATTTTGATCTACAGAAAGGAGATATTCTATGAAAATAACTGAAAAAATCGACAAATTTGTCGAAAAAGTTATTGAATCTAACTTAGAAGATATTGTCTCCGATCGCTTTGGTAAATACTCGAAATATATTATTCAAGACCGTGCATTACCCGATGCACGGGATGGCTTAAAGCCTGTTCAGCGTCGTATTTTATATGCGATGCAGCAACTCGGTATGTTTCATAATCGCCCTTATAAGAAATCAGCAAGAATTGCTGGAGAAGTTATGGGTAAATATCACCCTCATGGAGATTCATCAATTTATGAAGCGATGGTACGGTTGTCTCAAGATTTTAAAATGCGTGTGCCCTTGATTGATATGCATGGAAACAATGGCTCCATTGATGGCGATTCAGCAGCTGCAATGCGTTATACAGAAGCAAGATTATCAAAAGCAGCTGAAGCGTTACTACAAGATATTGAAAAAAGAACGGTTCCGTTTGTTCCTAACTTTGATGATGAAGAGTTAGAACCAACTGTTTTGCCTGCTAAGTTCCCCAATTTATTAGTCAATGGTGCAACAGGTATTAGTGCTGGATATGCAACAAAAATTCCACCACATAATTTAAAAGAAGTCGTTGAAGCGACGATTGCTTTTATCGATAATGAACAATTAACATATCTTGATTTAGCGAAGTTTATTAAAGGCCCCGATTTTCCAACAGGTGGTATCGTTCAAGGACATCAAGGTATTTTACAAGCCCTTGAAACAGGTGCAGGTAAAGTTGTTATTCGTGCAAAAACTGAAATTGAAGAAATATCAAAGTCACAAGATCGTATTGTGATTACAGAAATTCCATATGAAGTTAATAAAGCGGAATTGGTTAAATCGATTGACATGCTTCGTATCGATAAAAAAATTGATGATATTTTAGAGATTCGAGATGAAACCGATCAAGAAGGCTTACGTATCGCCATTGATTTAAAAAAAGGTGCTGATGCGCAATTTATGCTCAGTTTCTTGTTTAAATCGACCGATTTGCAAGTGTCTTATAACTATAATATGGTTGCTATATTAAATCATCGTCCGACATTAGTTGGTGTTGTTCCTATCTTAAAAGCGTACATTGACCATCAAAAAGATGTCATTACTAACCGCTCCAATTATGAACTTGAAAAAGCAAGTAAACGCCAGCATATTGTTTTGGGTTTAATGAAAATGATTTCTGTTGTTGAAGACATCGTGCGCATCATTAGAAACTCACAAAATAAGCAAAATGCTAAGGAAAATATCATTGAAGCTTTTGGCTTTACTGAACTGCAAGCAGAAGCGATTGTCACTTTACAACTTTATCGTTTATCGAATACAGATATACAATTGTTACAACAAGAAAACGATAACCTCGAAAATCGCATTAAAGAGTTAGAGCATATTTTGTCTTCTGAAAACGCATTAAGACGTGTCATAAAACGTGAATTGATTGACGTTTCAACATTGCTTGGCGATGATAGAAAATCAGAAATTGAAGCTGAAATTGAAAACATTAAAATTGATCAAAAAGACTTGATTTCAGAAGAAAATGTCATGATTGGTGTAACCAAGGATGGCTATATCAAACGTGCATCAACGCGCTCATTCCAGCAATCACAAACCGTAGGTTTAAAAGCTGATGATGCGATGATGTTTGAACAAGAGTTAAACACTTTAGATACATTACTTATTTTTACAAATCTAGGAAACTATATTTTCCTACCTGTTTACAAGATCGATGATCAAAAGTGGAAAGATTTAGGTATCTATTTAAATAATATTGTTCCTATTGAAAAACAAGAAAAGATTGTGAGTGTCTTAGCGATTGATACCTTTAAAGAGCAAAAAATGTTACTCCTTGCAAGTAAGCACGGGATGATGAAACAAGCTAAGCTTGAAGATTTTGAAGTCTCAAGGTTTAATAAACCAATTCGTGCTATGAAATTGGTAGGACATGATGAACTTGTTTGTGTCGATATCAAGGAAAGAAGAAACATATTAGCAATTTCAAAAAAAGGCTATGCTTTACGCTTTAGAACTGATGAACTTCCTTTATATGGTTTACAAGCTGGTGGTGTTAAATCCATGAGTTTAAATGAAGAAGATGAACTGGTCGGTGCACTTTATGTGAGTCCAAGTGATGAGTTTATCATGTTAACATCACGTGGCCATGTCATCAAAGATATTGTCGAAGAATTACCGATTTATAATCGTAATCGACGTGGTATTATTGTCATCGAACATCAAAAAGCTAATCCTCATTATGCGGTATCTGTTGCTAGATTATCACGCATGCAGCAAAAGGAAAATGTTGGTGTTCGTATCCTCACTGAAAAAGATGCAATCTTAACCAATGTGAGCGAGTTAAAATATTCAGGGAATAAATTTGGGAAAAAATTGTTTGATGATGAAAAACTAGGGAAAGGCTATCGCATCCACATCTTTCCAGCATTGGAAGAACTTGATGAGGATTTAAAGACAAAACCTGTTAAAAAAGAAAACAAACAAGAAGCTATAACCGACATATTAAAAGAAGAGATTATTGTGAAAGACAATCAAAAAATACATTTAAGTCGCCTTGATCTATTTGATGAAGATGACGAATAGGAGAAACATATGAAAATTAAAACAGATGGCAAAGATTTAAGTTTTGATAAGCCAATTGCTTTAACAGAAGTTGCTAAAAAAGTAGATGCACATTTACCTTTAGCTGCTACTGTTAATGGTCGCTTAAGAGAGCTTAGTTATATGATTACACGTGATGCTGACGTAAAGCTTTTATCTTATAACCATGGTGATGCAATTCGTATCTACGAATCAACACTACGCTTCGTAATCGCTATGGCGATTAAGAAACTTTTTCCAAAAGTTAAGGTTAAGTTTAATTATTCGATTTCTCGTTCCATTTTAGCTATATTTGAAAATGATGAAGGATTACTTAATGAACAAGTGGTCTTAGCAATCGAAAATGAAGTCAAACATATCATTGAAAACAATTATCCCATTATCAGAAAACGTATTTCCGTTGGTGAGGCAACCAAATTGTATACGGATTTTAATATGCCTGATAAAGTCGCTATTTTGAAGTATCGTGAAGAAGACTATGTCAACATGTATGAGTGTCATGGTTACATGAACTATATGTTTGGTTATATGCTACCTTCAACTGGTTATTTAAAAGACTTTAAACTCTTTTTGTATCATCCAGGGTTTATCATTCAGTATCCACGTGCTGAATTTAATGGTGAGATTCCTACGTTTAGGGACGAACCTACTTTTGGTATTGCACTGAAAGAAGCAGCAAAATGGGGCAAAATTATACAAGGTAATACGATTCCCAAAATTAACGAATACGCAAAAGACTATGCTTCAGCAGTTGACTTTGTGAACATGTGTGAAAGCAAACATAGTCATCAACTCTATGATTTAGGTTCTTTAATCGAGCAAAATATCGATTCTATTCGATTGATTGCTATTGCAGGACCTTCATCATCTGGGAAAACAACGTTTTCTAATCGATTACGTGTCGAACTGAACACACGTGGTATAAAGCCTGTCATGATTTCGATTGATGATTACTATTTTAGTAAAGATAAAGCACCTAAAAATGATGATGGATCACCTGATTTAGAGCATGTTGATGCTTTAGATGTCGCCCTTTTCAACCATGATATGTCTGCACTTGTTCGTGGACAAGAAGTCACGCTTCCGCGTTATAATTTTAAAACAGGTGTCCGAGAAAAAGGTAAGACGATTAAACTTGAACATGATACACCGATCATCATTGAGGGTATTCATGCGCTTAATCAACGGATGACAGAAAGTATTCCAAAACATCAGAAGTTTAAGATCTACATATCACCGCAAACACAACTACATATTGATAATCATAACCCTATATCCATTACTGAGTTAAGACTTTTAAGACGTATTGTCCGCGATCAAAAATATCGGAATTCATCAGCCATCGACACGATGGACATGTGGCCATCGGTACGTCGTGGTGAATTTAGATGGATTTATCCTTTTCAAAGCGAAGCGAATTATGTGTTCAACTCAGAACTTACTTATGAATTTGCTGTATTAAAGAAACATGCTGTTCAGCAACTTCATGCCATTCCAAAAGATAACCGTCACTACATCACAGCCAATCGTTTGTTAAAATTCTTAAAGTATTTTAAAGATATTGATGATGACATTGTGCCATGTAATTCATTGTTACGTGAATTTATTGGAGGATCTAGCTTCCATCATTAACAGAAAGGAATGATCCCATGAAAGCTCTAACGAACATGGAGCGTATTCAAATATCAAATGAAGTGATGCTCATGTTACTTTCTTTATACGAATATAAAGGAAAGTCATTTTACTATGATGATTTATTTGCACGTGATTTGCCAGCTTTCGAAAAAAAGACCATGGAAAGCAACTTGATTGCTTTAGCACGCTATTTCGATTTAAAAATGACTGAACCACGGATTCGATTGTTTGCTAAAAAACCGATGAGTCCAAGAAGTAAAGATGAGCATCTTTTGTTTAACTTAAAACAAGCACTAAATCAACTCCATAAACATCCTGAATCGTTTGAGCTTTTAGTAAATGAAGTGGGTAGTCTCATCAAATTACTATCTAAAAATGGCGATGGGATTGCGTTTAACACCTATGAAAAGCAAGAAGAAGGTGTTTTAAGACTTAAAAAAGTGTCAAAAAAAGATGATTTAGAAAAGCTCATGCAGCTCTATGATAAAAATTTAAAATCAAACAAGTTTGAATTAACGCAATTAATTTCAAACTTCTATGTTGATTTTATGAATATGAATATCGTATCAAAACATAGTGATTTAATTGCATTAATCTTACTTTATGCGCTTCTCTTTAGAGACTTTTCAGTGTTTAAATATGTTAGTTTCTTCAAACTTTTCCAAAAGGAAAAAGAAGGTTGGTTGAGTGCTGTCATCAATGCAAACTATTATTGGTCAACAGGTTATGCACAAACTGATTTGCTATCAAGAATGTTGATTAACATTTTGTTAAAAGCTTATGATGAAGTTGATCAAATGGCTCATGAATATGTCTTTGAGAAGGACTTGAATAAATCGAACAACATTGAAAATAGCATCTTAAAAATTGATGAAATCTTCACCAAAGAAGATATTCGCAAACGACATCCAAATGTCTCAGATGCTACGATTGATCGAACGCTTAAGCGCTTAAAAGATGAAGACAAAATTAGACCTTTAGGTAAAGGTAGAAGTTCAAAATGGCAACGCATCATCTCAGGCCATAAAAAATTAGGGATGGAGCAATTATCATTATTTAACGATTAAGGCAGTCATGCCTTTTTTTGTTTAAATTTGAGCATTTTTTAAGTATTATTGACTTGAATTATGTAAAATATAAAAGAGGTAGAAGAGATGTCAATTACACTAGTTAAAAAACTAAGAGAAGAAACAGGTGCAGGTATTTTAGCATGTCAAACAGCATTAAAAGAAACACATGGAAATTATGATGATGCACTTTTATGGATTAAAAATCATACTGAAGCACATGAAGAGTCACATCGAGTCGCATCCAAAGGTTTATGCCATGTGCTTATTAAAAACAATCAAGCTATTTTGTTTGAAGTGAATGCTGAAACTGATTTTGTTGGGAAAAACGAACATTTCATTGGCATGATAAATGAACTTGGTGAGGTCTTGATCGATTCCAAAGCAAATTATCCAAAAGAAGCACTAAAGGTTACTATAAATAAACAGAGTGTTGATGCATATATAAAACACGTTTCAGGCATTATTAAAGAAAACGCCTATTTAAGACGCTTTTTTAGAATCATTAAGGAAGATAATCAGTGTTTTGGTGCATACACGCATCAAGAAGGAAAAGTAGTAACTTTAGTTATACTAAACAAAGACCTTCCAGAACTTGCAAAAGACATCGCAATGCAAGTCGCTGCAAATACACCTACCTATCTTTCGCTTGATGCAATAGATCAACAAACGCTTGCTTATGAAAAAATGATGTTTGAAAAAGCACATCCATCATATGATCCATCAGCGTTTCAAGCGTATTTGTCGTCAGTGACTTTAAATGAACAACTATTTATTAAAAATCAAGATATTACTGTCAGAGATTTACTTATATCCCATCAAACTGAAATTATAGATTTCTTTCGATTTGAGCTTGGCCAGGGGATTGAAGATAAACTGAATTGTAAACTGACATTACCATGTAATGGATCTGTTATTGAAGTGAAAAAAGGTTGAAAGGAGGACGAATCATGCAATTAAAGAAAAATGTTGGCACATTAGACCAAATCATTCGTTATGGATTAGCAGCTATCTTTCTTGTTTTAGGTTTTACTGTGAGTTATTTCTTTCTCATAGTAACAGTCGTTATGGTCTTAACAGCAATCTTTAAGTTTTGTGGTTTATATCGCATCTTTGGCATCAACACATGTCGTATTGACGAAAAAAAATAGGCAATGCTTGCCTTTTTTTTATGTAAACATACCTGATTTTAATATTTTCATGACATCATCAGTGATCCGATCTAAATCCATCTCTGTTAATGTCTCTCTAAAGAGCACTTGTAAACCAACGAAGTTTGAAATTCCCATCAGCACATATGATAAGGTTTCTAAATCAATATCATCACGAACTTCATGATCGTCGACTGCATGCGTTAACTGTCTGACATAATCATGACTAAATGTCTCGTAATACTCTCTAAAGAGCTTTTGATCGGCAAACATAGATTCCCAAATAATACGATAAGCTAATGGGTCTTGCCATGCAAACTTAAGAAATGCACGAATACCCAGTCTTTCCTTATCATAACGTGATGTTGCGCCATGGATGCCTTCTGATATTGCTTTTCTTATCGCTTTGCGATACATGGATAAGACATAAGAATAAAGTGCAAACTTATCATCAAAATAAAGATAAAAGGTGCCAGTTGCTATTTTTGATTTTTCAATAATCTCATTAATTGAAGTCGCTTGATATCCTTTTTTAGAAAAAAGTTTTTTAGCAGCATCAATTATGCGGTCAAATGTTTTTTGTCCATCTTTGCGTTTTGGTAAACGAAATTTGATATCATCCATTGTATCACCCATATTAAGCATAACCTATTTAACATCAAAAAACAACAAAAAAAGTCAAAGTTAAAACGCTTTATAGTGGTTTATTATAAATAAAAAAAGTGAAAGTAAATATGATTTGCCTTTTCTTTTTTATGAATAGTTGTTCATATTATTGACAAGATAACAAAGTTATGATAAAATAAAATAGAATATGAATATTTATTCACTATTGTGCGCTGTGTTTACACGATGAAGATTGGCTTAACCAAGCAATTTTTAACACCCTTTCATCTGTGTACCCTCTTTTTATAATAATAATGAAAACGCTTTAGGAGGCTAAGAATTATGAAAAAAGTTTATGTTGTTGGAGCCAAAAGAAGTGCAATCGGATCATTTATGGGGACTTTATCTCCGATGCATCCTGCAGATTTTGGTTCACAAGTTTTAAGTGCTTTATTAGATGAGCTAAACATTGACAAGTCTAAGATTGATGAAGTGCTAGTCGGCAATATCTTACCTGCTGGTTTGAAACAAGGTGTTGCACGTCAGATTTCTATTAAATCAGGCATTCCAGCTTCAGTACCAGCTTATGGTATTAATATGGTTTGCGGCAGTGGCATGAAAACGGTTATGACAGGTTTTGAATCCATTGCACTTGGTATGAAAAATCTTGTTGTTGCAGGTGGTGTTGAATCCATGTCAAATACACCTTTTTTGATTCCTGCTCAGGCGAGACAAGGCATTAAAATGGGTGATCAAACCATGCGCGATCACATGATTTATGATGCACTCACGGATGCATTTGAAGGTTATCATATGGGGATTACTGCTGAGCATATTGTTGAAAAATATAGCCTATCTAGACAAGAACAAGATGAATTTGCTATACACTCACAAAGCAAAGCAATCGCTGCTCAAGATGCAGGGAAGTTTAAAGATGAAATTGTTCCTATTACCATTCAAACACGTAAAGGTGATATCCTTTTTGATCAAGATGAATATATTAACCGCGCTACATCACTTGAAAAGCTTTCACAACTACGTCCAGCATTTAAAAAAGATGGTTCAGTAACAGCAGGTAGTTCATCAGGTATTAACGATGGTGCTAGTTTTGTGTTGCTGGCTAGCGAAGAAGCTGTTAAAGCTTATCATCTACCGATTTTAGCTGAAGTTGTTGGTATCGGTCAAGGTGGCGTAGATCCTTCAGTGATGGGACTTGGACCAACACCTGCGATTCGTCAAGCATTAAGACATGCAGGTCTTAAGTTAACCGATATTGAACTTTTTGAACTTAATGAAGCATTCGCTGCACAATCGTTAGGTGTTATTAAAGAGTTAACCGAAGAACATAATGTGACCAAAGCATTTATTATGGATCGTTGCAATGTTAATGGCGGAGCCATTGCATTAGGGCATCCTGTTGGAGCTAGTGGCAATAGAATTATCGTGACACTGGTTCATGAGATGTTAAAACAAAACCTAAATTATGGGTTAGCGAGTTTATGTATTGGTGGCGGTATGGGTACTGCAATCATTTTGAGGAAAGTCAAATAAAAGGAGATTATCATGGGAAAATTAGATAACAAAATCGCTGTAGTTACAGGCGGCGCTAAAGGATTAGGACAAGCTATTGCAGAAGCATTTGCACGTGAAGGTGCAACCGTGATTGCAGCTGATATGGGAGAACTAACGTATGAAAATCCACATGTCATTGGTTACCATTTAAATGTTACCGATGTAAGTGCTGTTCAAACGTTCTTTGATGAAATCGTTTTTAAATATGGAAAAATTGATATTTTAGTTAACAATGCTGGTATTACAAAAGACGCAATGACACGAAAAATGACAGATGATCAATGGAATGCGGTTATCGACGTTAACTTAAAAGGTGTATTTAACTTAACACGCCTTATTGGACCACTCATGGAAGTTAATGGGTATGGATCAATCATCAATATATCGTCTGTAGTTGGTGTTTTTGGCAACATTGGTCAAGCCAATTATGCAGCTACTAAAGCTGGTGTGTTAGGTTTAACGATGACATGGGCAAAAGAGTTTGCACGTAAAGGTGCAAATGTTAGGGTTAATGCCATCGCGCCTGGTTACATCATGACTGACATCTTAAAAACCGTTCCTCAAGAATTACTTGATGGTTTTGCGAAGATGACCATGTTAGGTCGTTTAGGTCAACCTGATGAGATCGCAAACGTTGCTTTATTCTTAGCATCTGATGATGCATCTTATATTACAGGTCAAACCATTAATGTCAATGGTGGTATGCGTTTATAAATTTTCTTAAAGGAGTTTCATGATGAGTAAAACAAATGTAGGTATTGTTGGAACCGGGATATACCTACCCGAAAGAAGAATGTCTGCAAGAGAAATTGCAGATGCCACAAAAGGCATCTGGAGTGAAGTTGCAATCATTGACAAATTAGGTATTCGCGAAAAAGTTGTTCCATCAAACACACCACAAGATGGAACTCAAGAAATGGGTGCGCTAGCAGCACTAGATGCACTCAAACGTACACACATAGATCCAAAGGATATTGATGTTATTCTATCTGTCACTGAAGAATGGAAGGAATATCCATTAACGACGTCTGCTTTATATATTCAAGACCGTATAGGAGCTGTCAATGCTTGGGGTATTGATGTGCAAAATCGTTGTTGCACGACCGTATCAGCTATGAAAATGGCTAAAGATATGCTCATTGCAGATGATGAAATTCATATCGTGATGGTTGTCGGTGGTTATCGTAATGGTGACTTTGTTGATTATGCAGATAAGGACATGTCCATGATGTATAATCTTGGAGCTGGTGGTGGTGCGATTATTTTAAAGAAAAACCACCATAAAAACTTACTCTTAGGGTCACATGTCATTGGAGATGGATCACTTTCACGCACTGCTGGTGTCGAAATTGGGGGGTTGTGTAATCCCATTACGCCAGAAAACATGGAAGAAGCTAAGAAATCTTTACGTTTGTTAAACCCTGTGAAAATGAAAGAACGATTAAATGAAGTATCGATGCCAAATTGGTTTAAATGTATCGATGAGGCTTTACGTAAATCCGATTTATCACGCCAAGACATCAGCTATTTAGATATCTTACACATCAAACGCTCAGGACATGATCATATGGTTGAAACACTTGGTTTAACACCTGAACAAACGATTTACTTAGAGGATTATGGTCACATAGGACAAATTGATCAAATCTTATCACTGCATCTTGCCTTAGAACAAGGAAAAGTTAAAGATGGAACAGTTATTTGTATGTTAGCTGCAGGCATTGGTTATGTTTGGGCAGCAAATATCATTAGATGGGGATAGGTGAACGTGATGAATAAATCGAAATATATCACAGTAACAGAAGCTTTAAGTCTCATTAAAGATGGTGATACCATTGTCACTGCAATGGCGGGTGCAGAGCCCCGATCATTTCTAACATCCTTACATGAAATTAGTCGTCGCATTAAAAATGTTAAGGTCACTAATTGTTTACCGATGGCAGATGCTGATTACTTCCAACATGAAAGTTACATCGATAAATTTGATGTCGATTGTTGGTTCTTTGGCCCATCCGTTAGAAAAGCATTTGAACATGGAAACATCAGCTACATACCAAATCATTTGCATCTTGCTGGAAAAAGACGTTTTGAAACACATAAACCAAATGTTTTTGTGGGTACAGCAACTTTACCAGATAAACATGGTTATGTTTCTTTATCTCTATCAAATGTTTATGAAAAACAAGCGGTTTTACACGCTGATCTTGTCATTTTAGAAATAAATGAAAAATTTCCGAGAACTTATGGTGATTTAGAGTTACATGTTAGTGAAATTGATTACATGATTGAAGTCAATTACGATGTTCCAGAATTACCTGATATAGAACCCAATGAAAAAGATTTGAAAATCGGTAAATTTGTTGCTGATTTAATAGAAGACGGTTCAACACTTCAGTTTGGCATAGGTGGTATACCTAATGCGGTTGCTCATGCATTAATGGATAAAAAAGATTTAGGTATACACACTGAAATGTTTACAACAGGATTGATGAAGCTTGTCAAAGCTGGTGCTGTTAACGGCAAAAAGAAAAAGATACACGTTGGTAAACATGTTTGCTGCTTTGCTTTAGGCACAAAAGAACTCTATGATTTTATCGATCAAAATCCAAGTGTTTTAGTTTTAGATGGTAATTATGTCAATGACCCACACATTATTGGATTAAATGATAATCAAATATCGATTAATACAACGCTTGAAGTTGATTTAACTGGACAATGTGCTAGTGAATCGATTGGTCCTAGACAATTTTCAGGTACCGGTGGACAAACAGACACAGCTGTTGGTGCACAAAACAGTAAAAATGGTAAAAGTTTCATTACTTTATACTCGACAGCCATGGTAAAAAACCCAAAAACTGGACTCCGTGAAGAAATCTCAAAAATAGTTCCATTCTTAAAACCTGGTGCAGCTGTAACTTTATCTCGAAATGACGTTGATTATGTTGTCACTGAGTATGGTTGCGTCTCCTTAAGAGGAACAACCATCGTTGAACGTGTCGAACGACTTATTAGTATTGCGCATCCTAAATTCCGTGAGGATCTTAAAAAAGAAGCTATTTCATTGGGTTATATAAGAGGTTAATGATGAGCACACTAACTTATCAAGGAAAATCAATCTTTTATGAAATCAATGGAACAGGTGAACCACTACTCATTTTAAATGGCATTATGATGTCAACTAAAAGTTGGGAACCTTTCGTAGAAGCATTCTCAAAAAATCATATGTTATTACGTCTGGACTTTTTAGATCAAGGACAGTCGGAAAAAATGAATCACTTTTATTCACAAGACATTCAAGTCGATATCATTTATGCTTTACTAGAGTCTTTAGGTATTGACAAAATTAATATAACTGGTATTTCATATGGTGGTGAAATCGCATTATTGTTTGCGATAAAACATCAAAAAATGGTCAATAAACTCATTTTGTTCAATACAACTGCTTACACATCTCCTTGGTTAAAAGAAATAGGTGAGCAATGGATAGCAGTAGGCAAAACGAGAGATGGTTCAACATACTATAAAACAACAATTCCCATCATTTACTCGCCAACATTTTATGAAAACCACCTTGATTGGATGAAAAAAAGAGAAGCTCTACTGACACCACTCTTTTCTAACCCAAACTTCCTAGATCAAATGGAACGTTTGACAAGAAGTGCTGAAGCATTTGATGTTAGAAAACATTTGAAAGACATTCATATACCTACATTGATTGTTGCAGGAGATGAAGACTATTTAACTCCCATTCGTGATCAACATTTATTGCATGAATTGATGCCGTGTTCATCCATGCTCATCATGCCAGAAACAGGTCATGCATCCATGTATGAGAAACCCATGTTGTTCGTATCATTGATACTAGGTTTTATTCAGTCACAACAAACAGATTTTATTATTTAGGAGAATAACGATGGAAAAACAAATTATTCAACTAAAAAACGGCGAGAAAATCGCCTATATTGAACAAGGAAAAGGAAAGAAAAATCTATTACTTATCCATGGTAACACATCATCTTCTCTTTATTTTTCACCTCTTTTCGAGCGATTGCCACATGATATTTACACAATTGCTCCAGATTTAAGGGGGTTTGGTGATTCAAGTTACTATCAACACATCAAGTCTTTGTTAGACTTGGCAGATGACTTAAAAAAGATACTTGATGAGAAGCATATTCATAAGGTTAATGTCTTAGGATGGTCATTAGGTGGTGGTGTCGCGATGGAGTTTGCTGCTAAATATCCTGATATGGTTGAATCGCTTATCTTAGTGGGATCAACTACACACAAAGGATATCCTATCTTCAAGAAAAATAGAGAAGGTAAACCCATATTTGGTGAAGTTTATAGTTCACGAGAAGAACTATCAAAAGATCCTGTTCAAGTTACACCTTTACTAGAAGCACAAAAGCATAAAAACGTTGACTTCATGAGTTATATTTATGATTTAACCATTTATACACACAGTAAACCAACAAAAGAACAAAATAACGTGTGGGTTCATGAAGCATTAAAGCAACGTTGTTTAGTTGATGTTGACTGGGCTTTAGCACAGTTGAACATGTCAGACATTCACAACTTTTATAGTGCTGGCACACAAAACATTCAGAACATTAAGGCAAAGACACTTCATCTTTGGGGTAAAAAAGATTTAATCGTTCCTGAATACATGGTATTAGAAAACTACAAAGCATTAGAAAATCAATCGACATTTAAAATTTATGAAGATTGTGGTCACTCACCATTTGTAGATGTACCTGATGAGATAACCGAAGATATACTTAATTTCATCACATAAATTTTAAATAGAAGAGGAAAATTATGTCATTCTCAACAATCATTACCTTATTATTTAGTAGTCTACGATTAGGCTCAATTGTCGCACTTGCAACACTTGGAATTGTGTTAATTTTTCGCACCAGTAAAGCGACTAACTTCGCACAAGGCTCTATCGGAACGTTTAATGCATACATTGCTGCCTATTTTCTGATGAGTAAAGGATTCGGATGGTTTGGTAGTTTGCTTATCGCACTTGTCACTGCCTTTATTACAGGGATTATTATCGATAAGCTATTCATAAGACCAGCAAAAAAAGCAAACATCGTATCAAAGCAAATCTTAACATTTGGACTTATTATGATTTTTACAGGGATTATGAACTCTGATCGTGGATTATTACGTATTGTGTTCCCATCAGTTCCTATTCGTCCTGAACCACTGTTTGCGATCACCAATCAAATTTCAATCTTAGGTGCACGCATAGAAGTTAATACTATCTTTATTTTTGCAGTTACCCTTGTCTTATTAGCCTTGGTTTTCTGGTTTATTCAAAAGACAAAATGGGGTTTAGCAACACGTGTAACAGCTTCTAATGAACAAACCGCGCAACTCATGGGTGTGCCTACCAAAACAGTTACCATGTTCTCATGGGCATTTGCAGCGATGTTAGGTACACTTGCTGGTGTCTTTTTGTCAGCAAGAGTTGCTATGGATCCATTGCTTTTAGTTGGGATTCAAGTCAGTGCATTCTTTGCAGGTGTTTTTGGAGGATTTGCAACATTTTATGGACCTGTTATTGCAGCATATTTGATTGGATTTTTAATTAATATAACAGGTTACTTAGCTATTTCAGAACTAAGACAAGATGCATTATATGCTGAAATATTTGTTTACTTTGTTATTTTAATTATCTTGTTTTTTAGACCATACGGCTTGTTTGGCAAAAAGCCTATACGGAAAGTTTAGGTGATATCATGAACAAAGCAAAAATTAAGCAAGGCCTCACAAAAACGTATAAGTATATGCATAAGATTGGTTCTTTGCCACAACTTCAATTTATCATACTTGGTATCTTTATCATGATGGTTGGTCGAAATGTATTTACAAGCAATAACCCGACAGGTCTTAACTTTTTAGCAGAGATACTCGTCTTCACTGTTGCTGCACTTGGATTAAATATCCTCTTAGGATATAGCGGTCTTGTTTCTTTAGCAACAGCTGCATTTATTGGTGTAACAACAAATGGCATGCATATTTTAATGAATACCTATGACATGAATTTTATCTTAGCTGCAGTTGTCATGCTTTTAATATCAGGCGTGTTAGGTATGTTCATTGGATTTTTATCACTTCAAATGGAAGGTATATACTTAGCCATTGCTACACTATTTGTCGGCTATATTATTACTCAACTATTTATAGCAGCAGCAATCTTTAATAATGGCGATTCAAAGCGTATTGGCGCAATTACTTTTTTTGGTGATACTAAGTTAAACATTATTCTACCTGCAGATCGTCTCCCCCTATTTAATATATTAGCTGTTTGTACAGTGATTGCATTCTTTATTACTTATCACATTGTTAAAAGTCCAACAGGACGTGCCTTGATGGCAACATCACGCAGTCAACATGCTGCAGAAGCAATGGGTATCGTTATTAAAAAATACCGCTTATATGCGTTTGTTATTGCAACCATGTTTGCTTCACTTGCTGGTATCATGCATGTCATGTATGCACAAACAACAGGTACTGCTGATAAATGGGGTTTAGGAACGTCACTTCTGATTTTAGCGGTGGTCGTCATTGGTGGTATGAAATCAATTATGGGTATGTTACTTGGTGCATTTATTATTATTGGTATTCCAGCCTTTTACTTAAGAGAGATTAGTTGGTTAGCTGGATTTGATGATATTTTGACCGGATTGCTACTTGTTTTAGTTGTCATTTTCTATCCATACGGAGCTGCACAAATCTATTACGACTTAAAGAAACTTTATTATAAATTGAAAGCAAAAATCAAAAAAAGGATGGTGAAGAAGAATGACTAACACACAGACTATCCTTGAAATCAAAGATTTGACACTCTTCTTTAGTGGACTGAAAGCCATTGATACCTTATCATTTAAAGTCAATGAAGGACAAATTGTTGGACTCATTGGACCAAACGGTGCTGGGAAAACATCGGTCTTCAACTGTATTACACAATTTTATAAGCACTATTCAGGCGATATTCTCTATCATCTTGAAGATGGTACAACACTAGATTTAAAAACAAAAAAAGTTAGTCAAATAATTCATTATGGTGTTGCACGTACTTTTCAAAACATTGAACTCATTCCAGATTTATCCATCATTAATAATGTCTTAATTGGAGCTCACAAACACATTAAATCAACCATTTTCGGACATATTCTAAGATCACCTATGATGATTAAAGAAGAAAAACGCTTATACAAACGTGCAGAAGAAATTCTTAAGTTTCTGAAAATCGATCACATGAAAGATATGTTTGCATACGGATTACCTTATGGTATTTTAAAGAAAATTGAGTTGGCTAGAGCACTTATAACCGATCCAAAATTGTTAATCCTAGATGAACCTGCAGCAGGATTGAATGAGCAAGAAACTGAAGAACTTTCAATAATTGTTCGAACACTAAGAGAGCACTACAAGATTACTATTTTACTGATTGAACATGATATGAGTTTTGTGATGAATATATGTGATCAAGTGTGTGCAATCAATTTTGGTAAATTCTTAGCCCATGACATTCCAGAAAAAATTAAGAAGCATCCTCTCGTTCAAGAGGCATACCTTGGAAAGGATGAAGACTAATGGCATACATTTTAGAAACAAAGAATTTACATGTTAACTATGGTGGTATCATCGCACTTCGTGGCGTCAACATCAAAGTTCCTAAAGGTCAGATAGTCGCTATACTTGGTGCAAATGGTGCTGGTAAAACAACCCTATTAAGAACGATTTCTGGATTAGTTGCTGTTAAAGATGGTACTGTTCACTACGATGGGAAAAACATTACGAAAAGAGATCCAGAAAAAATTGTTAAAGATGGTATTTCTCATGTACCAGAAGGTAGAAAAATTTTTGGTGAACTGACTGTATATGAGAACTTAAAAATTGGTGGTTTCACTGTAAAAGGTGAAGAGCTTCCTTGGTCACAGATCGATGAGCTTGCAAAGACAAAACGATTAATGAAGCAGTTTGATACACATTCAGAAGATAGTAAAGATCCAATCTTACGCCTAAATCGACAAGAAATGTTTATGCAAAATCTCGCTTATGTCTATCAATTGTTTCCTGTTTTAAAAGAAAGAAGTCATCAAACTGCATCGACATTGTCTGGTGGTGAAATGCAAATGCTTGCGATTGGTCGTGCACTAATGGGAAGTCCGCAGTTGCTAATACTTGATGAACCTTCGCTTGGATTAGCACCACTCATTGTTAAAAGCATCTTTGAAATTGTAAAGCGTTTAAAAGATAAAGGTATATCTATTTTAATTGTTGAGCAAAATGCTCTTCAAACATTAAAAATTGCTGATTACGCTTATGTCATGCAAATCGGTAGAGTTGTTCGAGAAGATAAAGCAGACATACTCATTCGTGATCAACAACTCATTGAAGCCTATTTAGGTTAACTGTAGTAATAATTCTGCTAGACAGAAATTATTTATAAAAAAAAAAGGAGATTTATATGAAGAAGATTTTATTATTATTAGTCATTCTTGGGTTTGCATTTGGTATGGCAGCATGCCAAGAAGATAAACCACAAGAATCTGATCCAACTGATGTTGTAATTCCTAACTCACAAGGTGTTACAGATACACAAATCGTGATTGGAAATACAGCTGTTACAGGTGGAGCATTAGGATTTGTTGGTGCACCATTTAAAGCTGGTATGGAAGCATACATTAACATGGTCAATGCTGATGGTGGCGTTTTAGGTGGTAGACTTATTCGCTTAGTTCATTACAGCGACAACTTTGATGGCGAACAAGGTTTCACATACACTCAACGCCTTGTAGAAGTTGACAAAGTGTTTGCAATGGTTGGACATTTTGGTACACCTACAGTTGCTTCAACTGCAGAATACCTAAATACACTTGGTGTTCCTCGTGTTTATTATGGAACTGGAACTTCATCTGTTTATAACGAAAATGCAACCGGTAATGCAAAAGCAAGTTTCCCAGTACAACCTGTCTATGAGTATGAAGGACGTCTTATGGGAGCAAGAGCTGTTGATACATTTGGCGCTCAAAAAATTGGTATCATTTATACACCAAATGAAAATGGTAATGAGATCAAAGCTGGTCTAGAAGCTGTTGCTCAAGAGTTAGGCGTTGAAGTTTTTGCAGCACAAGTCGCAGGTAGCGATTATGCAGCAGCTGCGTTGGCAGTTATTAACGCAAACGTTGATGTCATTATTCTTGGTATGAACCAATGGGCAGCTCAAGCTGGATTATTAACGTTATTAGCAAATGGAAACACTAAGCCAACAATCATTAGTTATGTAGGCGCTGATGCTTCAGTTATCGATGCTGTTAAAGGTGTTCTTGGAACATTTGATGTTTATGCAAACGCTTGGGTAAACACCATTGATGAGGAAGGCGCTCCAACTGCTGAATTCTTATTATACCAACAAGAAATCGCTAAATCACATCCTGAATATTTAAACAATTCATTTGCAATTGCTGGCTGGATTGCAGCGATGGTATTTGTAAAAGGATTGGAAAGAATGGATGAAAATGAGCCAATTACTTGGGCAAACTTCATTGCAGCAATGGAATCTGAAGAGTTCGTTTATAACCTTGGTACACCACTTGATTTCAGAAATGGTCAACGTACTGGTACTCAAATTCTTTCGTTATTAAAGATGGAATTAGAAGGCGATGTAGCATTCTTTAGCATCGTAGAAGAAATGGAATCAGTACAACAAATTGTCGATCGTATTAAAGGATAAAAACTAAAACAAAAATCGATAGAAGAGTGGTTGATGTTAAATCATCAACTGCTTTTTTATTTATCCTCTTTAATATAAATTGCAATAACAGTCTTTATCGACTATAATCATAGTGTAAAGATTTGAGATAGGAGTTGGTATTGATGAACACATACTTATGGATTTTATTTTACATTTTCGCAATCATATCTTTTATACCCGTTGTAAAACTTCAAGAAGTTAAGTCCAATAAGTCATATCGAAAACTTTGGTATTTATCGATTTCTGTATTCCTATGGACATTAGTGATTGCTTTTAGATTCGTTGCAACAACACCTTTTTTTATCTACTATGCATCATTATTAACATACCCTATCATAGCTGTCATAACCTACTTTATTCATGTAACCATTAAGCATTATATTCATAAAAAACCAACTGTTTATTTTCATTATATTTTCATTACATTTATCATTTTAAATTTACTCATATCGTTATCGAATCCGTGGCATCAATTGATGCTTAAATTACCCTTAGATGCGTCTCTTACACTTGAGACTTTTCAACAGTCTACATATGGTCCACTCTTTTATGTGCACGCAGTTGTTTGTTATATTGTACTTATGTTGGGTTTCGTTAAACTACTAATTTATGTTAGACATGAAGGGAAGAAAAACCTTAATTCATTTCCATTTCACTTAATGCTATTTAGTATTATCATAGGTATCTCAATCAATTTGTTCCATATATTTATTTTTGAGTTTGTTCTCGATCCAACTTATCTTTTCACCGTTTTAATATCTTACTTGCTATATACATATGTTTATAAAAACGATTATAATTTGAACTTGTTTTTATCAAGCAAGACGTTTATTTTAAATAACATGAGAGAGATGTATTTGATTTTGGATCATCAAGAAACCATTATTGAATACTCGTATAACTTAAAAGATCGCTACGATTTAGGTTATAAGGATGTAGAAACGTTTGATTCTTTTTTAGATAAAATGAAGAATAAAGCTGTTATCTTTACGGATATTTCAGCAATCAAAAAAGAGGAAAGTCCACATAAGAAAACGTATTTACATATGACGAGAAAAGAGTTTAAGGTTGGAGCTTTTAAGGAAAAAGGTCATTTGATTTTACTCTATGATGAAACATCAGATGTCAATATGCTTCAAGAAATCGAGTATATGAGTACACATGACTATTTGACAAAGTTATACAATAGAAACTACTTTGAAACCATTAGAAGTTCTTATGAAAAGACGTATCCCAAACTAGCCATTATACTTATTGATATGGATGGACTAAAGCTTTTTAATGATTATTTAGGTCATAAGGCTGGAGATGATCTATTAAAGAAATTCTCAAGACTTTTAGAAAAAGTAATCATTGATTATCAAGACGCTAAAGTGGTTAGAATGGGAGGAGATGAGTTTATTATCATCTTACCTATTGCTACACAAAAACTTTGTGAACAGGTTATTAAGGCTATAGAAAATGATGCATTAAAGAAGAAGATTAACGAGTCTATTAGCTTCTCTTACGGTATTAGTTTAAGAAGAAGCGAGAATGATCCTATCTCCCTTATGATGCGTAGAGCCGACAAGCGTATGTATGAAAACAAGGAATCAAAGGCTAACTATAAGAAGGAATTAGAGGCTTATTTCATTAAGATGGAGAGCAAAAAGAATCCAGGAACTTCGTAAGAGGTTCCTATATTTTAAAAACTAATGTTTAGTATTTATAAACTTATTACTAAAAATACAAATTTAATAAAAATTATCAAAAACTGAAAAGCAGACTCAGTTAGAGCGAAATGATTGATTCAGAAAATATACTAAGGATGAATGGGTACTATCAAAAGATACTATAATAATAAAAGCATTATAACAATAACAATTACAATACTAACATAAATCCTAGTATGAAAAATATGCGCTTATAGTGAATCTTTCAAATCAAGATTGCATTGTAAAGCTTTGACTCTTCTAAGGTAGAGTTAAACTTTATAACTTGAACAAACATTACCTGGAACTGATAGGTCGTGCTTTATGTACAAACGATAAAAGCATCAAAACAGGTAAGCATTGATGTTATATGAAATATGAGATAAACCAAAACAAATGCACTTCATGTTTATCATCTGTGACTGTAGAACAAATTTTAAAACAAGATCTATCCATGCAACATAGAATATCATGAACGTAACTCATGATCAAAAAGAATAGCAATCAGACTTGATTATCCACCATGCTTCTAAATCTCAATCTCTCATACGATGCCCAAGATCTACACCTAAGATGAGTAAGCATGTTTCTCTTAAATAACATTACACACATATATCTCCTATAAAAGAAGAAGAACAAGTGCTGCAAAAACACAAAATGAAGATTGATCAATTTTTATGGTGAGACGTGATTTGAGCCTTCGAAACACATATACATACAATTATTCAACTAGAACAAGTTCAAACGCTTAAAAACTACTCTCAACATTTTTTATCATGGTCATTTAAATATTATGAGTATATTTATCGTGGGTAGAAGCAAGTAAAAATGAAGATAAACATTATAATTAGGATACAATAACTACAATAAAATCACTGTATCCTTTCTTTTAGATTTCATATTTGTTCGCATAATATATATTATGTAAACTATTATTTAACAACGCAGTGGTGCGGTCTAGAGATTTCATGTGGATATGTTGGTTTTGTGGAAATCTTAAAAAAACGCTTCTACAGCCGATAAATCCTATGACGTATCAAAAACCGACGAAAATTATACTTCTATTTGTCAATCTCAAAGAAAACATAATATGATACAATAATATTGGTGATATTATGCGTAAAAAATCGATTCTTATTATTTTTACTGGTGGTACTATCTCTATGGAAAAAAACACCTTAACACATAAGGCAACCATTAGAGATAACCAACATGAACTACTAGAAAATATCGCTTCTGAACTTAAAGATATTGAACTAAAGTCTCACTTATTTTCTCTTAAGCCATCTCCAGCAATGACACCTGATGATATGCTATCGTTGGCCATACTAACTCAACAACAACTTGAATCTTCTGACATTGATGGGATAGTAGTCACTCATGGAACTGATACTTTAGAAGAGACTGCTTATTTCTTAGATCTTTATTTAGACACAAAAAAACCTGTGGTATTCACAGGTTCTATGCGCAACTTTTCAGAGCTTGGATTTGATGGATTAAGTAATTTAGTTTCTTCGATTCTTGTTGCAGCATCAGAGCAATCTAAGCATATGGGTGTTTTAGTATGTCTAAATGATGAGATCAATTCTGCTGCTGAAGTCACAAAATCACATACCTTATCTCTTGATACGTTTAAATCTTTGGAGTTTGGTCCATTAGGAATTGTCGAACAAGATAACGTACTTTATTATCGACAAACACATCATCAGTCATTTTTACTGCAACCGACTCGTATTGAAAAACGTGTTGAGATCATTAAAGTGTACTCAGGTATAAGTTCAGATATACTAAACTTACTTCTTGACTATGGTGTTAAGGGAATTGTGCTTGAAGCGCTTGGAAGGGGAAACGTACCTCCAACATTAGTGCCAGGCATTAAGAAGGCTATTGAATTAAATATCCCTGTGTTGATCACATCACGATGTCCTAAAGGACGTGTGCTTGATAGTTATGGATATGAGGGTGGTGGTCATCACCTTCAACAGCTCGGTGTTATTTTTACCGAAAACTTGAATTCACAAAAAGCCCGTATTCAACTTATATTAGCACTAGGCATCACTCAAGACATCAACAGATTAAGATCGTATTTTTAAGAGGTATATAAAATGAAGTCATTTTTTTCTCTTCGTTTAAACAAAAAAGTTAATGTGGCTTTTTCTTGGATTGTTCTATTAGCCAGTGTAACAAGTGTTCTTATACAATTAGTTTCGTCGTTTATAAACTCATCACACGGCTATACAACGTTAATCTATTTCACCATTCAAAGCAACATCTTAGTGTTTCTAATACCCCTGTTATATCTCTTAAACAAATCTGCTCAAACATGGTTTAAGCGATTGGCTTATATTACACTCATCAATATTACGATTACATCTCTTGTGTTTCATGTGATGCTAACCCCTTACATGTTCTCAGTCGGATTTCTACAACACATGCTACACACCATTAACCCTTTACTTTATATTGCATTCTATTTTTTGTTTATTGATTCATTCATTCCACTTAAGCAGATTTGGATATCATTGATTTATCCAATTCTATACATGCTATTCGTATTTGGTTTTGTCGCACCTGTATTAGGTGACCTTTTAGAATCTTCCTCATCTTTTCAAAGTGCACGATATGTTTATCCCTTTTTAAATCCGAACAATTATGAAAATGGTTTTGTCGGCATGTTGATTTTTAATCTCTTCATATTGACACCTGGCATTATCATTCTTGCGGGTATCATGCAATATTTAAAAAAGAAATTTGAGCTTTGTTATCATTAACAACAAACTTAATAATCAAAAAAAGATTTCCAGTTCCACAACTGAGAAATCTTTTTTATTTTTATGTTTTACGCTTATTTATATCACAATAAAAACAAATCAATAATCACTGCTTTTACATTCATATATCATATTTTTAAAACAGTTGTTTTCATTCATGTTTCATCAATTTTCAGTGCATTTTCATTCATTCTTCTTCAGTTAATAACCTCAAAAATGATGTCCCATGGCTTGTCATTTTTGTCTTAAAATTGTCCGTAATGGTTGCTCCCACATCAGCAAAACTCTTTAGAACATGCAATCTTTTTCCTTCAAGAAAATGTTTTGCATACATAACCAGTGGCACATATTCTCTAGTATGATCTGTACCATGATGCGTAGGATCATTACCATGATCTGCTGTTAAAATGAGCAAATCGTCTTCTCTCAATTTCTCCATAAGTAACGGTAGTTGTTCATCAAATGCTTCAAGCGCTTTTCCGTATCCAATGGGGTCTCTACGATGTCCATATAGCGCATCAAAATCAACTAAGTTTAAAAAGCATAAACCATGAAAATTTCGATCTGCAGTCTTAATAATTTGAGCCATTCCGTCATCATTTGACTTCGTTTTAGAAAAATCAGTCATTCCATATCCATCAAAGATATCATTGATTTTTCCTAATGCTATGACATCATATCCTGCATCACTTAAATGATTGAGTGCTGTTTTTTCATGTGGTTTTAATGCATAGTCATGACGATTAGATGTTCTAATAAATGACTCTTTATTTTTTCCAATGAAAGGTCTTGCGATGACACGTCCAACTTTCCATTCTGGTTTCATCGTTATCTCACGGGCAATTTCACAGATTCGATACTGTTCTTCGATAGGAATAATATCTTCATGCATCGCAATCTGCAACACAGAATCAGCAGATGTATAGATAATAAGATCTCCTGTTTTCATGTGATGCTCACCAAAGTCTTTGATGATTTCTGTACCTGATGCAGATATATTACCAACTGTCTTACGACCTGTTTTTAGTTCAAGTTCATCGATTAATTCTTTTGGAAATCCTGTATCTGTAAATGTCTGGAATGGTTTTGTAATATACATACCCATCATTTCCCAGTGGCCAGTCATCGTATCTTTTCCAAGTGATGCTTCCTGCATTTTTGTAAAATATCCCATAGGTCTATCTGTTGATTGAACACCTTTGATAGGTGTTATATTTCCAATGCCTAGTTTAACAAGATTGGGTATTTTTAAGTCCATGCTTTCTGCAATGTGACCTAATGTGTGTGCACCTTCATCTTGATAATCTTTTGCGTCCGGAGCTTCACCAATCCCTAGACTGTCTAATACAATAAGAAATATTCTTCGATACATTATGATTCCTCCTTAGCACGTGGATGTGCTTCTTTATAAATTTCTTTAATACGTTTTTGACTAATATGCGTATAGATCTGTGTAGTCGAAATATCTTCATGACCTAACAAAGATTGTAGAGTTCTTAAATCCATGCCATTTTCTAAAAGATGTGTTGCAAATGAATGTCTTAGTGTATGTGGCGAACAGTCTGTTTCTACGTTTGCATCTTTTGCTATTTTCTTAAGGAGTTTGAAAAAACCTTGTCTAGATAGATTTTCTCCTTGCTGGTTAACAAATAAATAATTTGATTTGGTTTCACGAATAAGATCTTCTCGAGATTTAACAATATAATTTCTTAATGCTATGACTGACATATCCGAAATAGGCACCATGCGTTCCTTTTCACCTTTGCCTTTAACAATCACATACCCTTGATTTAAGTGAATATCTTCCATCTTGATATTTAGCAGTTCAGATACTCTAAGTCCTGATCCATATACAAGTTCAAGTAATGCTTGATTTCTTAATCCAAATTTCTTTGAAGCATTGGCAAGATTCAAAATCGATAAAACCTCATCAACAGATAAAACTTTAGGTAAAGATTTTTCAAGTTTTGGAGACTGAATGGCTTGTGCATAATTTTCATCAACTTCTTTTTCAATGAGTAAGAAGTGATGAAAAGATTTGATAGCTGTTAATTTTCGTGCAATACTTTTGGCTGACACATGTTTGCGCATGCTTTTTAAAAAACCTTCAATATGCTTTTTTTCAATGACTCTTGGTTTGGTAATATCATAATACTTTTTAATAAATGTTTGATATTGCAAAAGATCATGCATATAGGATGAAATGGTATTTCGCGAAGAACCTTTTTCATTCTTCAAATAATACTCAAAATCTTTTAATAAATATTTCATATGAATACCATAAATACTTGGTTGCCAAGTAATAACCCTTTGTCTGTTAATTTCAAGTAGCCTTGATTTACTTCTAGTAAACCTAATTCTATCTTTTCTTTCAGTTTAGGATATGTATCAAAAAGATTGATGCCATATTTGGTTTCAATAGCTTCTAGAGAAACACCTTTAATTTTTCGAAGACCAAAGATGAGTTCATCTTGAAGTAAATCATCTTTCGTTTGTATCACTTTTTCTTTAAGTGGTTTACTTAAATATTTAGGGAGTGCTCTTTCGTTATACGTACGAAAGCCATCAATAAATCCATGTGCTCCTAATCCAACACCGATATACTCACCAAGTGTCCAATAAATTAAATTATGCATGGAATAGTGACCATCTTTTGCATAGTTGGATATTTCGTAATGTTCAAATCCATGATCTTTCAATGTTTTTGTCACTAACTCATACATGGATGCTTCTATATCTTCTTCAACCACATGGAACTTACCACGCACATATTGGTGATAAAAATATGTCTTTTCTTCGAGGATGAGTGTGTAGCATGATACATGTGTGATGTCTAATTTTACTAATTCTTCTAAATCACATTTCAAATCATCTATCGTTTGTCCTGGAATAGCATAAATGAGATCAACACTTACTTTCTCAATTCCAATTTCTTTTAAATGATGAACGACTTTATAAACATCATCGTTTTTATGTCCACGGTTTAAATGTGAAAGTAACGTTTGATTAAATGTTTGAACGCCAAGACTCACACGATTAATACCATATTTTTTAAACAATAACCCTTTTTCTTCGGTATAGCTTTCAGGATTAACTTCAATAGTGTACTCAATAGGTGATATGTCCTTTAGTGCTGAAAAAAGGTACGTCATTTGATCAAGATCAAGCATACTCGGTGTTCCTCCACCGATATAGATAGTTTCAATTTCATCAAAATGTTTCTGATATGATAATATTTCTTGTTTAAGTGCAAAAAGATAAGTATCGATCATCGCCTTATCTTTAGGTACACGTTTGACAAAATCACAATAGTGACAAATATATTGACAAAAGGGAATATGGACATAGAGTCCTTTCACATAATCACATCCTTATTTTTATTATACAACAAAAGGTTTACATAATAAAAAAAGTGATGAGTGCCTCACTCATCACTATTAGATAGGATTGCCATGAAAGCTTCTTGGGGAACATCAACACGCCCAATTGACTTCATTTTCTTTTTACCTTCTTTTTGCTTAGACAAAAGTTTTTTCTTACGACTAATATCGCCACCATAACATTTCGCCAAGACATCTTTACGCATTGCTTTAATCGTTGTGCGTGCGATAATCTTATTACCTAATGCAGCTTGTACAGGTATTTCAAACATTTGTCTTGGAATTAAATCAACCATTTTTTCACAAATGGCTTTTCCACGATAATATGCAAAATCACGATGAACAATCACAGATAATGCATCGACAACTTCACCGTTGAGTAAAATGTCCATTTTTTGCAATCTAGATTGTTTATATCCTGCCATTTCATAATCAAAACTTGCATAGCCTTTTGTTGATGATTTTAACTTATCAAAAAAGTCGTAAACAATTTCTGATAGTGGTAGATCATATGTGATGTGAACACGGTTCGCATCCACATATTTCATATCACCAAAGACTCCACGCTTTTTTTGTGAAATATCCATGATTGCACCGACATATTCTTTCGGTGACATGATGGATGCTCTCACATATGGTTCCTCAATATAGTCAATCTTTTGTGGATCAGGAAGTTTGGATGGGTTATCAATTTCAATCATGGTTTTATCGGTTAAATACACACGATAAATAACAGATGGTGCGGTTGCTATCAGTTCAATATTAAACTCTCTTGAAATTCTTTCTTGAATAATCTCCATGTGAAGCAGTCCAAGAAATCCAGTTCTAAATCCAAAGCCTAAAGCTTGGGATGTTTCAGGTTCATACAATAATGAAGCATCGTTTAATTTTAGTTTATCCAAAGCATCTTTCAAATCGTTATATTGGTCAGAATCAATGGGATAAAGTCCACAAAACACAACGCTATTCATCTTGCGATAACCTGGCAAAGGTTGTTTTGCTTTTTGGTTAGCATATGTGATGGTATCACCTACATGAACGGTGTTGATATCTTTAATAGCTGCAGTTAAATAACCCACATCGCCTGGTCCTAAGATGTCTCTTTTAACAATTTTTGGTGTATGAACTCCAACTTCAACAACTTCGTACTTAGCACCTGATGCCATAAACTCAATCATGTCGCCTTTTTGAATCGTTCCATTCACAACACGAATACTAGGAATAACACCTTTATAGGCATCAAATAGCGAATCAAAGACAAGTGCTTGAAGTGGTGCATTTGCATCGCCTTGTGGTGCAGGAACATCTGTAATAATTCTTTCTAATATTTCTTCAATTCCTCTACCTTCTTTAGCAGAAGCTAAAACAGCATCCTTCGCAGGAATACCAATGACATCTTCAATTTCTTGAATGACTTTTTCTGGTTCTGCACTTGGTAAATCGATTTTATTAATAACGGGTATAATTTCTAAATCATTATCAATTGCTAAATACACATTGGCTAAGGTTTGTGCTTCAATGCCTTGAGCGGCATCAACGACTAAAATAGCACCTTCACAGGCAGCTAATGAGCGTGACACTTCATAGGTGAAATCGACATGCCCTGGCGTGTCAATAAGATGCATCACATATGTTTCACCATCTTTTGCTTCATAGAGTAGTTCAACTGCATTTAATTTAATGGTGATCCCACGTTCTCTTTCAAGATCCATCGAATCTAAAAGTTGTTCTTTCATCTCACGTTCACTAACTGTATTCGTCTTTTGTAAAAGACGATCAGCTAATGTTGACTTACCATGATCGATGTGTGCAATAATCGAGAAGTTTCTTATTTTCTTTTGTCTTTCATTCAAAGCTGCTTTATTCATACAACACATACCTTTCCGCTTAAATATTGTATCATATTATCTAATAATTACTCATCTTTTTTATTCTAAATATTCATATTTAATGCATTTTTAACATGTAAAGCGTTTTTACTAAAATTTATTTCAACAACCGTTGCAAATGTCTTGACATTTTAGTATAATAAAAGGGTAATAAAACAATTCTAGGAGGAATTTAATAGTGAAAAAAATGTTTACTTTCTTTTTTGCTGTGATAATAGCATTTTCGCTAATCGCATGCAAAGATGACAAAACACCGGATCCAACGGATCCAACAGTTATTCCAACAGAACCAACTGTAGTTCCTGTAACTACGCGCGGCGTTGGTTATGGTTTAGTTCATGGTAATTATGTAGGGGTAGCAGACGTAACAGTCGATGAAGATGGAAATGTAATCGCTGCATCATTTGATGAATACTTCTTACCTTATAGCTGGGCTAAAGTTGATGAATTTAGAAAAGCTACTGGCTATGGTTTAGTTCATGGTCATTATGTAGGTGTTGCAGAACTCACATTAGCAAACAATGGTAACGTTGTAGAAGCATCTTTTGATGAGTACTTCTTACCTTATAGCTGGGCTAAAGTTGATGAGTTTAAATCTGCTAAAGGTTATGGTTTAGTCCATGGTCATTATGTAGGTGTTGTTGATTTAACAATTGCTAACAATGGAAATGTTGTTGCGATTAAAGTTGATGAATACTTCTTACCTTATAGTGCTGCTAAAGTTGTGGTCGCTGATCCTGAAAACCTACCAGCTGATGTTGTTGCTGTAGCAACTGCTAGAGGAACAAACTATTATGCTAAGTTCTTTAGTGTAGATGGTATTCTATTTGAAGGTACTGTAAGTGGTGAGGGCACTGCTCAAATTATCACTTATGCTGCTGATGGTATTGATGATATCGAAGTATGGGTACAAGATGAAGCAAATGCTAGACGTTATGCTGAAGCAGTTGAAGCGGGTCTTGTATACATTGCTAGACCTGATGGATGGCCAGCTTCTTACCAAATGGCAGACGCATCAGCTAAGCAATCTATGAAAAAATCAGAAACGACTTATTGGACAGGACCAAACTGGCCATTAGGTTGGAAAGGTAACATGGCTGCTTTCGAAGAGGCTGTTATCGGTACTAAATTAGATGCTGATTTAGAAAATATCGTTAAAAATCAAGAAGGTTTCTGGACAATTGGTGACATCGTTACTGGTGCAACCATGACAGACTTTATTGATTATTATGAAGTTGCTCAAAGAGCTCATGCAAATGCATTAGTTGCTCCAACTCCAGAAGGCATTTTAGAAGTTGTTACTGCAAGAGGAACTAACTTCTACTCTGAGTTCATCGTTATTGATGGTGTATTATTCCAAGGTACAGTTAGTGGCACAAATGTTATTTATGCGGCTGATGGTATTGCTGATTTAGAAGTATGGGTACAAGATGAAGAAAATGCTAAAGCTTATGTTGAAGCTGTAGATGCAGGTAGATTCTTTGTTTCAGATGCAAATGGAAATCCAACAGGTCTTCCATGTGGAGACGCAAGTGCTAAGCAATCTATGAGAAAGTCTGAAACTAATTATTGGACAGGACCAAACTGGCCACTTGGTTGGACAGGTAATATCAATGCATTTAATGAAGCTATTATTGGTACTAAGTTAGATGCTGATTTAGAAAACATCGTTAAAAATACAGAAGGTTTCTGGATGATTGGTGACATCGTTTCTGGTGCAACCATGACAGACTTTGTTGATTACTATGAAGTTGCTCAAAGAGCTCATGCAAATGCATTAGCTGCTGAACTTCCTGAAGGCATTTTAGCTGTTACAACAGCAAGAGGAACTAATTTCTATTCTGAGTTCATCGTTATTGATGGCGTCTTATTCCAAGGAACAGTAACTGGTTCATCTATTGTTTATTCAGCTGAAGGAATTCCTAATATTGACTTATGGATGCAAAATGAAGCTAATGCTAAAGCTTATGTTGAAGCTGTTGAAGCAGGTAGATTCTTTGTTTCAGATGCTAATGGAAACCCAACAAACCTTCCATGTGGAGATGCAAGTGCTAAAGTTTCTATGAAAAAATCAGAAGCTCCATATTGGAGAGTTCAAGCTCCACTTCTAGGATGGTTAGGTAACATGGATGCATTCAACACAGGTATTATTGGTACTCAAATGAATGCTGAACTTACTGCAATTGTTAAAAACGATCAAGGTTTCTGGGTGATTGGTGATGTAGTAACTGGTTCAACCATGACAGATTTCAAAGACTATTATCAAGTAGCTCAAAGAGCGTATAATAACGCTGAATAACAAAATATTTTACGAAAGAGACCTTACCGGTCTCTTTTTTTTGCTTAACGATAAAAAAAACATGCCGCAGCATGTTTACATGTCATCTTCTTCATGGATATTCATTTTTTCGATTTCTACTTCAAGTACTTTTTTGGTATCTGCACTGATGACTTTCACGTGTAAATTTAATGAAGTAAACTCATCATTGATTTGTCCGATGCGCCCCAGTTGATCAAGTACCCACCCGTTGACTGTTGCATAATCTGGGACTTCATCAATTTCTAACTTTTCGAAAATATCTTCTAAATCTGCATTTCCTTTTACTTTATATTTGTTGTCACCAATTTCGACAAATTGTTCAATGATTTCATCATGTTCATCCCAAATATCACCAACAAGTTCTTCTAATATATCTTCCATGGTAACAATACCTAAGGTTCCACCAAACTCATCTTTGACAATTGCCATATGTGCTTTATTTTCTTTAAGAAGATCAAGTAAATTCGAAACTTTCATGTATTCGGTTACAAACACAGGCGATTTAATAATCGTATCCAAGGGTTGGTTCTCAAGTAAAACTAAGTTGTAAAAATCTTTATGATTAATGATTCCGATAATATGATCGATGGATGTGTCATAGACAGGAAGTCTCGAATATCCAGATTGTCGAAAAGTTTGTGTGATTCGTTTGTTGTCATCTTTTTCTGATATGGCAACAACATTAACACGTGGTGTAAAAATTTCTTCAACTTTTAAATCGTCAAAATCAATAACACTACGTATGAGTTCGCCCTCATTTTCATTGATACCACCTTCAAGTTGCACTTCAGATACATAGGTTAAAAGTTCATCTTCAGTCATGGAGGACTCATTTTCAAACTTAAAGAGTTTATTAACTAAGGTTTGAATGAATCCAAAAATGATACTTAATGGATATAAAATCCAAGAAAAGAAAATAATGAGTGGAGTTACCGCAATCGAAAACTTCTCAGGCATTTTCTTTGCAATACTTTTTGGTGCGATTTCACCAAAAATTAAAACAAGTGTTGTCATCACAGCGGTTGCTATGGTAACACCAGAATTTGGCCAATATTTCACAAAAATAACAGTTGCAATTGATGCAGATGCAATATTAACAATATTGTTTCCAATAAGAATTGTGGTAATCAATTTTTCAAAATTCTCTGTTAAACGAAGCGTTCGTTGAGCACGTTTATGACCTTCATTAATCATATGTTTTAACTTAATCGGATTTGACGAGGAAAAAGCTGTCTCCGTAGCTGAGAAAAAAGAAGACAGTAGTAATAGAAAAGCTAAGATTAACATGGATATTAAGATATCATCATTCATTATGGTTCACTCTTAATCTTCTAGATCTTCAGTTTGCAATTCGGGTTTAATAACTTTGACCTTTGTGATAATCTTGTTATCAGTTCCTAAAACTTCAAATCTAAATCCTTCATATACAATAACAACCTTCTCATCTTCCTCAGGAAAACGTCCTAATTGTCCTAAAATAAACCCTGATAGAGTATCATACTCATCAATGGGTAAATTTGCTTGAATGACATCTTCAACATCAGAAATGTTCATTAATCCATCAACTTCTAACGTCTTTTCATCAATGATTGTGACTTCATCTTCTTCAATGTCATATTCATCTTGAATATTACCCACGATTTCTTCAATCAAATCTTCAATCGTTACCATACCAGCTGTTCCACCATACTCATCCAACACAATCGCAATATGGTTTTTTTGTTTTTGCATATCCTTAAATAAGTCACTTGTTTTCTTAGACTCTGGAATAAAGTAAGGTTCTCTTAGCATATTTCGAATCGAGAATTTTTCTTCTGGATTATCTAAATATTTCAGTAAATCTTTCACATGTAATGTTCCAATAATATGATCAATGCTACCTTCAAAAACAGGAAAACGTGTGTACTGTTCTGACTTGATATAATCAACAACTTGAGCACGTGTTGACTTGACATTGAGTGCAGATATTTCAGTTCGATGTGTCATGATTTCACTGACAGTTGTATCAGAAAAATCGAAGACATTTTGAATCATCTCACTTTCATCTTCTTCTATATTACCTGTTTTAGAACTAGCTTCAACAATTGTTCTAATTTCTTCCTCAGTCATTTTGCGTTCTTGATCACTAGGATCTAGTCCAAATAGTCGTCCTGTAACATTTGATAAGACATATAAAACTGTTAAAATAGGTTTTAAAAACCATGTCATGAAGGTTACAAACCCGATGGTTCCATATGCAATTTTTTCAGGATATTTATTACCTAAGCGTTTTGGTATAAGTTGGCCAAATACCACATGAAAAACGAGCAATATTAAAGCAATAATGACAATCACTATGGGCTCAATAAAGGCATTATTCATGTTAATCCATTGGACAACATCTTGCTTAAAAGCATCTAGAGCAATTGCTCCATTTACGAGCGCAATTAATGTGATTAAAACATGAATAGCCGTTAAATAAGACCGTGAGTCTATATTAAATCTTTTTATTTTTATAGCACTTTTTTGACCTTTGTCTGCATCACTGTTAACTTTGCTGTCACTAATCGCAACCATCGCTACTTCAGATGCTTGAAGTATCGCTGAAATTATAATGAGAACAATCATGCTAATGATGGGTATTAACATGCTCTCACCTCACGTGTATAACAAAAAAAGACACCAAAAAAAGAACGATTATGGTTGTCTTGTTTATACGGGTATATCGGATCGTCGATCCTACTACTGCAATCTTCCATTGTTGTAATTGATTCCTCCATCACTTATGTGATAAATATATGATACACTTTTTAACATTAAAAGTCAACATATTCCCCTTGTTATGCAAGGAAACATCTTTGTCAATTATTATCTTGATAAGATAATTTTGGTGTGCTACAATAGAAGTATGAAGGGGAGTAGTTTCCCTAAATGAGTCGTCAGTACGGCATTATGCCCGGTTCATTTCAAGCCTTGCTTGTAACGAGACCTTCAAGACTTTTTTTGGTCTTGAGGGTTTTTATATATATACAAATCATGCATAGAGGGAGTTAGTTATGAATTTAGATATTTTACTTAATATCGCGTTCTTGATTTTCGGATTTGTCTTTTTGATTAAAGGAGCTGACTTTTTTATTGTTTCATCGAGTTCAATCGCGAGAAGATTTAATGTCTCACCTCTTGTCATCGGACTAACATTGGTTGCTTTTGGAACAAGTTTACCTGAACTTGCTGTATCTGTTGCTGCTTCTATTTCTGCTAAACAGGCAGGAACAACTGCTGATATTGCTATGGGAAATGTCATTGGTTCAAATGTCGCAAACTTAACACTTATTCTTGGTTTAAGTGCTGTGATGATGCCCATTGTTGTTAAAAGAACGATGCGCAAACAAGAGTTTCCATTTTTGATACTAACTACGTTGCTCATTGCACTCTTTGCATTTGCTTTTTATGATCAAATTATTGTATGGTGGGAAGCACTTATTCTACTTGGCTTCTTTGCCTTTTATATGTATTTAATGTTTAAATCTCCAAACGATCATATTGCTGAAGAAGACATCAAAGTTATTGATATGAAAAAAGCGATTATCTTGCTTCTTATTGGTCTAGCAGGTGTTTCTCTAGGTGGTGCACTTGTCACACGAGGTGCTGAGTATATCGCTAATGAAATATTGAAAAATTTCATGAGTACAACAAAAGCAACAACGTTAGTTGGTCTAAGTGTCGTTGCACTAGGCACATCGTTACCTGAACTTGTCACATCTGTTCTTGCTGCAAAAAAAGGTGAAAACGAAATTGCATTAGGTAATGTTGTTGGCTCTAATGTATTTAATACACTCTTAATTGTCGGTATTGCTGGTGTCATTACCCCACTCAAGATGAACAAAGATGTTTTAATGGATATCTTAATCCTTATTGTGATAACAATGATTGTCGTATTTTTCTCCTTCACCAAAGATAAACTGTCTAGACGTGAAGGATGGATTATGTTTGGTATTTATCTTGGATACATCGTTTTCATTATCATTAGAGCTTTAGGTATCATTTTATAATTATCGTTTAAAAAAAGTCCTAAATAAGGACTTTTTTTATGCTTCAATATGCATAAGCCATGTTCTGTTCTCTTTCGAGTGTGATCATTTATCTCTACATCGTAGCGTATATTGATTTTGATTCATCGCTATACGTGCCCCTACCAAATTTGGGTTGCTAGCTTGAGGGGTTTACCGCGTTTCACTTATTTGTTTCCAAATAATTCGTCTCTGTGGCACATTACGTCTAGATCATAGTTTCCCTTAGATCATCGATCGCCGTTACGATTTCTCGTACCCTAAGTTATGATTTCCTTAGGCACAATCACTACATCCATCTCAGGATGTGCTAGCATGGACTTTCCTAACCAATAAAATTGGCTCGATCACCTTCTATTGATAGCATAGAAATTATATCATAAAATCACTATGATAACAATCTAAAAATTTAAGATTCCGTAACTTCCTCTGTATCTTGTTCTTCAACTGCATGTTCAATAGAGGTATCTTCAACAGGTTCTTCAACAACTTTTCTTTCTTTGACCGATACAACGACTTCATCAGGATTTGCTTTAATCTTTATTTTATCGTTAGTTACTAAATCTTTAATGAAAATCTGATCACCAAGCTCAAGATGTGAGACATCAATTGTAATGGATGACAACCCTTGACCTGGTGTATATTCAGCAATGACTTCGTTCATCAGCAAATCAACATAAACAGATTGATCGAAGAATTTTTCTTGACCTGTCAGTTCGATGGGTATATGCGAAGTAATGGATTCTTTTGCAGTAACGCGGTGTAAATCAACATGTAAGATATCACTTGGCTTAAGAACTCTTGATTGTACATTCTTAATATAGACATGATGGTATTTACCGTCTAATCTAATTTTAAACGTCATACTTTTACCATAGAGTTTTAGTGCATCTAATAGTTCTTGCTTATCAACCTTTATGTTGGTTGATTCAATCGATTTGCCATACATAACGCCTGGCACATAGTTTTCTTTTCTGATCTGAGATAATTTTTCGTTTCTTAATTCTACTTTCATATCGTGCTCCTTTTTTCTTTTATTCTATCATTTTTTGCAACTTTTCTCAACTTTAAGACACATCACCATTCTTAAGAATGGCTTTATAAGGATGTTTTTTTATAAAAAAAGAAGCTTAATCAATCAAGCTTCTTTTGTCATTTATTTTGAGCTTAATGCATCTTTTCTTGATAAGTCAATACGTCCCTTATCATCGATACCTGTGCATTTCACAAGAATGATATCGCCTACTTTGACAACATCTTCAACTTTTTCTACTCTTTCTTTGGCAAGTCTTGAAATATGAACAAGACCTTCAGCACCTGGCCATAGTTCAACAAAGCATCCAAATTTCTCAACTCTTGTTACTTTACCTTCATAAATTTCGCCAACTTTAGCTTCTTTAACAAGTGCCTCAATTTTTTCAGCAGCTAACTTAATCCATTTCGTTTCTTGATGCATTAGGAAGACACGACCATCTTGTTCGATATCAATCTTAACATTGTTAAAATCCTCAATAATCTGAGTAATGATTTTCCCGCCAGCTCCAATGACATCTCTAATCTTATCTGGATTGATACGAATCATCATTACTTTTGGTGCATACTTAGATAAGTCTTCACGAACATTCGGAATAGTTTCTAGCATGTGTTCTAATATGTGTAATCGACCAATACGTGCTTGTTCTAATGCTTCTTTTAAGATATCTTCTGTAATACCAGAAATTTTGATATCCATTTGTAGTGCAGTAATACCTTCTTTAGTCCCTGCAACTTTAAAATCCATATCGCCTTCATGATCTTCCATACCCTGGATATCTGATAGAATGGTATAATAATCGCCTTCTTTAATTAAACCCATAGCAATACCTGCAACAGGTGCCTTAATTGGAACACCTGCAGCCATTAATGCCATGGTTCCAGCACAGATGGTTGCTTGTGAAGAGGAACCATTTGATTCCAATATTTCTGATACCACTCGAATGGAATAAGGGAACTCTTCTTCAGTAGGTAGAACTTGTAATAATGCTCTCTCACCGAGTGCACCATGACCTACTTCTCTTCTACCAACAAAACCATAACGTCCTGTTTCACCTACTGAAAATGGTGGGAAGTTGTAGTGAAGCATAAAACGTTTCGTATCTTCAAGTCCAAGTCCATCGATGATTTGATTTTCACCTAATGATCCTAATGTCACAACCCCTAAAGCTTGTGTTTGTCCACGTGTAAATAGTGATGACCCATGTGTTCTTGGTAAAACGTCAACACGTGATGCGAGTGGTCTGATTTCATCAACCTTACGACCATCTGGACGAACCTTATCTTGGGTAATCAATCTTCTTGTTTCAAAGGTAACAATGCCTTCGATTATTTTTTTGACTTGTTTTAAAAATTCTTCATGTGCTTTTTGATCAAAGACTTTAACGCCATCGAAGTCATTAAAAAAAGATGTTTTAGCAAAATGTTCTAATGTATCTTCTGTAATCTGATCAATTTTTTGATATCTCTCAAGTTTGTCATGGATTGAGACTGCTTTAATCATGTTGTCATATGCGAAATCATAAACTAGTTTCTTTAGTTCTTCATCGACTTTAAAATCATCAAATGCCATTTTTTCTGTATTGAACTCTTGATAAATTTTATCTTGGAATGCTGACAATTCTTTAATCACATCGTGTGCGTACAAAATCGCTTTTAACATGTCTTCTTCTGTGACTTGTTTTGCCCCTGCTTCAACCATGTTAATGGCATCTTTCGTCCCAGCAACAACTAAATCAATATCTGATTCAAGGAGTTGTTCTGGCGTTGGGTTGATGATGAACTCACCATGAATTCTTCCAATGTGTACACCTGCAACTGGTCCATTAAATGGAATGTTGGATATACCTAAAACAACCGATGATCCTAAAAGTGCAGCCATTTCAGTTGAACACTGTGGATCTGATGATAAAACGGTATTGATAATTTGAACTTCGTTTTTAAATCCTTCTGGAAATAATGGACGGATAGGTCTATCAATCAAACGAGATGTTAGTGTCTCATGTTCTGAAGGTCTTCCTTCTCTTCTTAAAAATCCTCCAGGTATTTTTCCTGCAGCATAAAGCTTCTCTTGATAAATTACCATTAATGGGAAGAAGTCTTGTGTTGAAGCTTCATTTCTCGCTGTTACAACGCTTAATACTGTAGAGTCTCCATAAGTAACCATTGCAGCACCTGCTGCTTGTTTTGCTACTTCTCCGATTTCAACACGAAGCACTCTACCGCCTAGCATTGTTTCATAAATCTTTTTTTGCATGATATAAAATCTCCTTCATTTTATATGTCTTTTTCTTTTTTTTAACCTTATTTATTATACCACATATTTATTTTTTTCAAAGAAAAAGATGATTATCATCAGTAATTAACGAAAAACATCATTATTTCATCATTTTTCCCTGATTTTGACGTTATCATTTTCGTTTGAGCTAACAATTTACATGTTCTTTTTATGCTATAATAGAAGTGAAAGGTGTGAAGTAAATGCTAAAAAAACCACTTAAAAATGTATTTCACTCATTGGCATATAACATAAAGCCGCTTCTTTTTTTTGAAGTGCTATATCGCCTTTTTGGTATATTCTTAATTTATCCTTTGGTACAGATTATTTTCCATTTTGCCATACAATTATCAGGCCATCGTTTTATTACCAACACTATATTAATTGAATTCCTCATGATGCCTTCAACTATCATTCTTGTCTTTATTTTGCTTATTATTTTGAGTATCTATATCGTGATCGAATTGACCTTTTTAGCTTTACTCTTTGATCTTGGATTTAGACAAGAACATATTTCAATTAAGAACTTTATATTTTTAGGTATTCGACGTGTCGGAAAGACCTTTTTGAAGTATCATGTGTTCATTATTATTCCTTCGTTTTTCTTTTTACTGGTCATTCAAGCAATTCATCTGGTTGGTTTCGCTTCAACGATATCCATACCACCTTATTTAATCGCTCAATTAAGAGCAATTCCAGGATTTACCATTTTATTATATGTCATGATTGCTTTATCCTTTATTATATTTATTGAGACCATTTTTTCGATTCATCTCTTTACCATAGAAAAGAAACACTTTAAACAAGCTTATCGTGAAAGTAGAGTTATCTTGAAGAAAAATAGACTGCGTATGATATTTGAGTTTTTACTTGTTAATGGTGTTGTAAATTTGGTTTTATATGCTTTCTATTTATTAGTGATTTTACTCATTGGTATTATCATTAGTCTAACCCGCGGACAAGAGTATGTATTAGGGTTTCTTTTGACTGTTTTGTACTCAACTTATACCTTTATTGGTTTATTAGCAACCCTCATCTTAGTACCGATAAATTTTAGTTTGATATCAACTTGGTATTATACCTATAAAGAAAAACAAGGCTATATCATTAAGACAAGTAAAAACCAAAAGTTGACACTTAATTCTTATGATTTGAAATGGATTAAACGAGGTGCACTTATTACTCTATCTTTTCTATTTATCCTAAATATTACAACGATTTTTTCAACGGTTTTGCAACCTAATGAATATGCAGAAATTTTTAAATTCCCAGAGATTGTTGCACATCGTGGCGCTTCAAAAGATGCACCTGAAAACACACTTGCATCGATTGAATTAGCTATTGAACAAGGTGCTGATATCGTTGAGTTTGATGTCCAACTAACCAAAGATAATGTGATTGTCCTCATGCACGACTATACATTAAGACGCACTACTAACATGACAACTCAAACACGATTAGATACACTTAATTACGCTGATATCGCTAATCTTGATGCAGGGTCTTGGTTTTCACCAGAATTTGCAGGTGAAAAAATTCCAACGTTTATCGAAGCTCTCATCTTGATTGATAAACGCATTCGTATCTTTGTTGACATTAAGACAAATAGTGCTGTAATGGATGAGCAACTTGTTCAAACCTTAGAGATTTTTGATATGGTTGATCAAGCTGTTGTACTCTCAAAAAGTAGAGCACAGCTTGTTCGCATAAAAGCTTTAAATCCTGAAATAAAAACACTGTTATTATTATCTAGTTTTTATGGTGATCAGGGTCAACTCATTTTTGATGATGTGATTGACTATTATGGTCTTGAACAACGCTTTGTGGTGAATAACTTAGGTATAATTAAAGAGTTGCAATCAAGAGGAAAAAAAGTTTATGCTTGGACTGTGACTGAAACAAGAGATATGGAAAGAATAGCTGGTTACGGTCTAGATGGCATCATTACTGCAAGGCCATATATTGCTCGCGAAGTTTTATATAGTTATCGCACCTCGAAATCACTCGTACAAATACTCACACAGCTTTTTCAGCGATAAAAAAAAGATTGCGTTTGCAATCTTTTTTATCGACGTAATCCTAATTTAGCAATAAGCTCTTGATAACGATTCACATCTTTATTACGTAAATACGTTAGTAAGCGACGTCTTTGTCCAATCTTCATGTAAAGACCACGACGTGAATGAAAATCATGAATATGCGTTTGCAAGTGATTGTTTAAGTCGTTGATTTCTGCAGATAATACAGCAATTTGGACTTCTGGAGATCCTGTATCTCCTTCTTTTGTTGCGTAAGCTTTGATGATTTCATTTTTCTTTTCTTTTGAAAGCGCCATTGTTTATATCCTTTCTCGATTAACTAAAGAATGGGTCGGCATTCCCGAATCCTTGTTATCGCCTTTTTTATTGTAACATGTTTTAAAATTTTTGCAACTATATTTTCACAAATTGATCAACATTAACGACAAATACAGTTGCTCCACCAACTTCAACTTCAATTGGCAAGGCAGAAAACGATCCAAATTCATTTACTATTGTATTTGGAACAAGTTTTGTTCTTTTTTTGCTATGCGCTTCAATGATTTCTAAAGCTTGAGGTACTTTTTCATCATTTACACCAATGAGAAATGTAACATTGCCAGCTCTTAAAAATCCGCCTGTTGTCGCAAGTCTTGTTGAGAAGAAACGATCTTTTACTAATGCCTTTTGAACTTTATTTGCATCATCATTTGATACAATCGCTAGAATAAGTTTCATGTAACCACCTCATATCGGTATTATAACATATTTTTTTTAAGTTGTAAGTTTTCTTACTGCTTCTTCATCTTTTTTCAGTTGCTCAATTAGTTCTTTCTTATTTTTGAATTTAAGTTCTTGTCGCAAATAATGAAAAAACGCAATTTCAACATGTTGTCCATATATATTTTGATTGAAATCCAAGATATAGACTTCCAAACGTTTTTCAAAACTGTAGTTAATCGTTGGATTATTTCCGATATTTGCCATGGCATGATGCCATACATCATTAACTAAAACACGTACATAATAAACACCATTTTTAGGTAGAAAATATTGACCATAATCGACATTAGCTGTCGGAAATCCTATTTTGTGTCCTACTTTATTGCCATGAACAATCGTTCCATGGATATGGTAATGACGATGTAAAAGTTTTCTTGCAGATCCTAAATCACCCATGGATAGAAAGTCTTTAATATACGTGGTTGAGACACGTGTATTGTTATATAGCATGTCATCTAAAACATCAATCATGAAATATTTCTTTAAATGCTCGACAGTTCCCTCACCGCGATAACCAAACCGAGCATCACGTCCAATGACGAGGCGGACAACAGACAAATCTTTTAAAAATTGAATGAATTGTTCAATTGACAAATGAGAAAAGGGTAAGTTGAACTCAACAATAAATGCGTAATCTAATGCAAACCTTGAAAAGAGATTAATTTTATCATTTCGTTGTGTCAACGTGCGAAAAGACTGTTTTCTCAGTACACTTGAAGGATGTGGATCAAACGTTAAAATCGCATGTTTTGTATCTTTGTAAGATAGCACACGTTCAATTAATTGCTGATGACCTAAATGTAGACCATCAAAATTACCCATGGTTATGGTAATGGGTTCATTATTTTTGATGTTTTGATATTGGTCGATAACAATTTTCATACATACTCCTAAAAGATAATCAGTGGTTTATATGTGTTTTCTTTAATCATTTGATAAAAAGCAATCATGTGACCTGCTTCATCTTTGACGATAAAGTCACGATTAATCGTGGTTTGTCTTTGATCTAAGTACACACCATTTCGGACAAGTTTACACATGTATTCAGATAAAACAACAACGGGTTGATTTGAAAAATATGTCTCTAAGCTTATTAAATCATGAACGGATAATTCATCAATGGTTTTCGCTTGATGGAGTGTATAAGAACCAATAGCGGTTCTTGTTAATCTGGTTAAATGAGCAAAGGTGTCAAGCGTTTTTGCTAAGTCAACAGCTAAACTGCGAATATATGTTCCTTTGGATACGCTTGTATAGAAGTCGAAAGATTGTTCAATGAGTTTTGATGTCATGTTAAATGCATAAATATGCACTTCACGTGGATCAACATCAACGACTTTTCCCTGTCTTGCAAGATCATATAATTTTCTTCCTTCATGCTTACGTGCTGAATACATAGGTGGATCTTGGAAATAAGTTGTTGTCATCTTAATTAGGGCCTTTTCTAAATCTTTTTCAAGGACTTTATTACCATTTGTTTCAACGATTTTACCTGTATGATCATATGTGTCATAATGTGTTCCAAATGAAATTGTGCCCTCATAGGACTTATCAAGGTTTAAAAAAAGCGATTGGAGTTTCGTCGCTTTACCTAAACATAAAATAAGTAATCCGCTTGCAAAAGGATCAAGAGTTCCTGTATGTCCTATCTTATCCACTTTAAGTTTTCGTTTAACTTGATAGACGACATCATGCGAAGTCATCCCGATTGGTTTATTAACGAGTAGAAATCCATCCATGATATCACCATAGATATTATACTATTTTTTATCAAATAAAAAAAGCACTGATGTGCTTTAATTATTTAAATTGATTTAACCATGTCTGAATTTTTTCTTTTGGTTGGTAACCACTTGTACGATCTACTTCTTCGCCATCTTTGTAAACAACAACAGTTGGAACACTACGGATGCCTGCGTCCATCGCTTGAGTTCTGTATAAATCGATGTCTGCACGGTAAAACTTAACGTCTGGCATTTCAGTGCTTAGTGTATCTAATACAGGTTTCAACATTTTACATGGTCCACACCATGTTGCAAAATACTGTACGACGACTAGTCCTTGTTGCCCAATGACCTCTTGATAAGGTTGTCCTTGATAATCAATCATTAAATTTTCCTCATTTCTTTATTATTTTTTCACTTCTTATTATATATTTTATCATAATATCATTCAAGATATAAGCATTTATTTCAATGTAATAATCGTTACACCATTTAATCCTTCACCTTCACCACCAAAACGATGTGATTTAATGTATGGTGATTGTTTGATGTAATCATAAACTGCTTTGCGCACCGTTCCTGAACCAAATCCATGAATAACACGTATGATCGTTAAACCAGATAGGATTGCTGAGTCAATGGATTGATCCATGGCATCTTTGACTTCTTCATAACGATAGCCGCGTAAATCAAGTTCAAAATTGGCTTTTCGTGTTGGTGCTTGATCAGGAGTTGGTCTTTCTCTTTTTACATGTTTCTTGTTTGTTTTATTCGTTTCTTCTTTTCTTAAATCTACTGATTTAAACGTTAAATCGAATTGCCCAACACTGACTTTATAATCATCATGTTTAATCGCTTTAATGGTGCCATATTGTTGATATGGGATGATAAAAACGTGGTCACCAACAAGAAGTTCTTCTTCAAAGAGTTTCAAGTGTTCTTCTTCAGCTTTTTGATTAAGCTGATACTTGATTTGTGCAATTTCCGGATTTGACAATGTCTTTTTATTTTCTAGATCTTTAATCAATATACGAACTTCTTCTTTTAAGTCATACCACTTTTTTTCTTCTTTATCCTTGATTTTTTGGATGATTTGATCTTGTTCTGCAATCAATTTTTCTTTTTGACTTAAAAACGCACGTTTTTCAGATCTTGCTTGATCAATCTCAAGTCTTAACTTCTCTTTTTGTTTTTCAATGTATAGCATTTCATCATTAAGTTTTTCCATGACTTTTTGTAAATCGGTTTGTCTTCCTTGATAAACCGTTTCTGCATCATCGATGATTTTATCGCTTAATCCTAAGCGTTTCGCGATTAAAAAAGCGTGTGATGAGCCTGTTGTTCCCATTTGAAGAAAGTAAAGCGGTTTAAGTGTCTTCTTGTCAAATGCTACACTTGCAGTCCCCATGTGGTTTTGCTCATATGCATAACTTTTTAACTCTGAGTAGTGTGTGGTGACCATCATGCGGAGATTGAAGTTTTTAAAATAGTTTAAAATGGCAATAGCTAATGAAACACCTTCATTTGGATCTGTTCCACTACCCAGTTCATCAAGTAAAACAAGTGCGTTGTTTTTCACGTGTTCAGTCATTGCAATAATCTTTGTTAAATGGGATGAAAAAGTTGATAATGATTGCATAATGGATTGTTCATCGCCAATGTCCGCAAAAACTTGATGAAAAATAGCAATGTTACTGGACTCATGTGCTGGAATTAATAGGCCACATTGCGTCATGAGGGTGAGCAATCCTACTGTTTTTAAAGCGACGGTTTTTCCTCCAGTATTTGGTCCTGTAATGAGTAAGATGCGTAATTGATCATTTAACTCTAAATCAATGGGTACAGCTTCTGTTTGATTGAGCAGAGGATGTTTTGCTTTAACTAGTCGGATCATGCCGTCTTCATTGACTTCTGGTTTATTTGCTGAGAGCAACTTTCCATATTGCGCTTTCGCTTGTAAAAAGTCAAGATGAAGAAACACATCAAGATTTTTCTTAAGTGTCTCATTTGATGCGTGAATTTCTTCACTTAACATATGAATAATTTTTTGAATTTCTTGTTCTTCTCTTACTTTTAATGATTCGATTTCAGCTGTTATTTGCCGTGTCTGTTCTGGTTCAATATAGATGGTCTGTTTAGATGCAGACATATCATGAACAACACCTTTAATCTTATTCTTAAAAGCTTCCTTAACGGGAATACAAAAGCGATTATTGCGTATAACAATAACATTTTCATTCATGTAATTACTGTAATCAATTAAAATCTTATTCAACTTTTCTTGGAGCATTTTATCATGTCTAAGGAGTTCTTTACGAATGTGAAAAAGTTCTGGTGTCGCTTGGTCTAATATTTGTCCATCAGGGTCCATTTTTGAATCAATGAGACTCAATAGTGATTGATGATGTGTAATCAATGAAACATACGTCCCCAATGACATCGAGCTTATTTTCATACGTTCTAAGTCTCTCGTATATTTTAATATATCTCTCTCCATTGCTAAAAATAGACGTACATACAAGATGTTTTGAATTGAAAAAACACGATTTAACGCTGCATATTTAAGAAGTTCATGGATATCAAAGTCTTCAATTAAAGGTAAAAGACCCACGCGTGAAATGAGCATGACCATATCTTGTACTTCAGTCAAAGACTGCAAAATTTGCATGCGATCAATCATAGGTTCAAGTTGGATAATGTCTTGCTTAATCGTGTCTGTTTTTGCGTGCTTTGCAATGATTTCCAAGATTGTATTCAGTTCGAGTGTTTTCGTCATAAATTGCATGATAGGTCACCTTTTTTTACAATTTTGTGGTATAATAAGAGGAGTATAGGTGAAAAAATGAAACATTATACGATTTCTGTCAACGACAGTGAGTTAGAAAAATTAAACAAAGTCTATCAGTACCATGTGATTGAAGATTCAAATCCTTATTTATTGTTCCATGCAGAACATAATGGTATTGATATCTTAGCATACAAAACAGGAAAAGTACTACTTCAAGGTAAAGAAGTTACACATGAGCTCATTACGATTAAAAAACACCTTAATCGTGAAGATTATGCAGCAATTGGCTCTGATGAAGTGGGAACAGGTGATGTGTTTGGTCCTATTGTTGTATGCTCTCTTTATGCGAGTTCATCAGATATCGCTTTTTTAGAATCGCTAAATGTTAGAGATTCTAAAAATATGAGTGATAAGACAATTATTTCAATCGCCCCCAAAATTGCAAAGAAACTCATTCACTCATTATTAATCCTTACACCACAAAAGTATAATAAACTCGTCACACAAGGATACAACTTGAATAAAATAAAAGCCTTGCTTCATAATCAGGCGATTGTTAAGACAACATCTAAATTATCTGAACCAGTTCCTGTCATAGTTGATCAATTCTGTACACCTCAATTATACTTTAATTACGTAAAAGAAGAAACCCTTATTTATCGAGATATTGACTTTCATGTACGTGCTGAAGCCATTCACTTGAGTGTTGCTGCAGCATCCATCATTGCGAGATACGCTTTTTTAGTTAAGATGTCTGAATACAGTCAAAAGATTGGTATTCCTCTCTTAAAAGGTGCAAGCAAAGATGTTGATGAACAAGCAAAGATCATTTATGAAACAAAAGGCAAGAGCAAACTAGAGCTCGTTGCCAAAATGAATTATAAAAATATTACGAAACAGAATTTTGTCTAAGTTTATCTAGCATGGTTTGAAAAGTATCGGGCATTGTGGCATGAAATGTCATATGCTCTTTTTTTGTCGGATGGAAAAAAGATAACGTTTTAGCATGCAAATACTGGCCTTCATCACCAATAACTTTTTTAGGACCATAAATAGGATCACCAACAATAGGATGATTAATAAATTGCATATGAACACGTATTTGATGTGTACGACCTGTTTCTAACCGACATTCAACATACGTAAACTGATCAAAACGTTCAAGTACTTTAAAATGTGTGATGGCTGGTTTTCCTTCGGAAAGAACAGCCATTTTTAAGCGATTTTTAGGATGTCTAGCGATAGGTGCATCAATTCTTCCTTCATTTTCATGTATAGTTCCATAAACCAAGGCTTCATAGACTCTTGTGATGTTGTGTTTGCTTAAGTCCTCGCTGAGCATACGATGGGTAACATCGTTTTTAGCAACGACTAATAATCCAGAAGTATCCTTATCAATACGATGAACTATACCTGGTCGAATGACTCCATTGATTGATGATAAAGTATCTACTTGATGTAACAAACCATGTACAAGTGTAGGTTCATGGTAACTGGATGCTGGATGAACAACAAGCCCCTGTGGTTTATTAATCACTAAAAGGTCTTCATCTTCATAGACAATATCAAGTTTTAAGTCGACAGCCTGCACGTCTAAAGTTTTTTCGTTAACTTCTTCTATTTCTATTTCATCATTGACTTTTAATATATAACCTGTTTTAACAGTTGCTTGATTAACTTTAATTAACCCTTCTTTGATACGGTGTTGAATCGCACTTCGACTCATTTCAGGATAAATGTGTTCAAGTAAGTAATGATCAAGCCTTATGCCAGTATCTTCTTGATTAACTTTGATGATCTTCATCAGTCATCGACTCCTTTTTTTGTTGTCTTTTTGGCTCTAAGAAGATTAAGTCAATCATGAAAAGAACAAGTGCAGCACTTAAATACATATCTGCCCAGTTGTTATAAAACCGGCCAAAATCACCTAGGATCATCTCTAAAAAAGGATAATGCATGAAATCTATGACGTATCCTAGTGCTACTCGATCTATAAAATTGCCTAATGCTCCTGCAATAAAGAAAGAAATAGCAATACTGTATACTTTCTTTGATTTAAAATCAACATCTTTGAACAAATAGAAAAAGATAGCGAGAGCAATTGCTGTAATAGTATAAAACAACCACATTAAGCCCTCTCCAATACCAAAAGAAGCTCCTGTGTTTTTAACAAAAGATAGTCTTAAGATATAAGGGATGACATCAACAATTTTTGCTTGACCATCTGGATTATAAAATGCTGACATTGCTAAATGCTTTGTCACTTGGTCGAAAATAAGGCAGAAGATAATGATAATGGTTCCTTTGCGCATGAAAGCCTCCTATAATACTTGTGTTAAAACAACGATGCCTAAAACGATGAAAAATAGCATCATAAAAGCTGTTTCAACCATTTGTGGAATCTTTGTATTCATGTCATTTATGTTAGGGTGATAATTCTTTAATAATTTATAATAAAGAGCATAATATAGAAATGACCACAGTAAAGTCAGCGAAACTAAAAAAATCGATAAAAAAACGATGAGTTTACTATATATAAACAAATTGATAGCAAGCAAGACAAGAGGTGCGATCATTATTAGTGCGATCAAACCCGCACTAAACACAGATTTTACAACACTTTTTGTTGTTACTTTAGCATCAATTAATCGAACCAGTTTACGGTATCTTCTAAAGAACTTAAATACGCGATCAATTATATTTGTCATTTAGCCATTCTACCGCCTCTCTAAGGGTTGAAACTGGGACAACATCAAACTTAAATTTCATGTTTTCAATCTCAGAAAATTGAGATTTTGGTAAGAAAAAGACATCTATTTTGTGATCTTTAGCAGTATAGATTTTTTGAACTAATCCACCGATTCTACCCACATTTCCATTCACTGAAATGGTTCCTGTGCCTGCAATTTTATCATCACCAATGTTTATATTTGCTAAACTTGCATATAAATTAAGTGTTTGTAAAAGTCCACCACTTGGTCCACCTATAAGATTATTAAAGCCCTCAATATTAAAATTAGGAATTGCTTCTTCAATTTCGTACTTGGCATAAAAGAAGAAATTGATATCTCCCGTTTGTTTTTCATACGTTAAATCTATGTCGTTAGTCACACCAGCGACAGTTCTTCTCACAGTTAATGTAAAATCTTGATCTCCAAGAAGTGCAGCAAACGATTGTGGCGTGTGTCCTTCAAAATCAGTACCATTGATTTTAACAACATGATCACCAATCTTAAACTCTGAGACACGACTAGGTCTTGTATAAATATAAAGTCCGTCAAAATAATATTGAATGCTTACTTCTGGATTAACTTCAGATGCTAGCTCATATGCGCTAATGACTGAATTTTTTAAAGAAACATGTTTAGCGAGTTGTCCTCTTAAATAGTTCTCATATGTTGATGTGTCTCGTTCTATAGGTGTCATCAAATCAACATCCATACGTATATCATTTTTCAAAATAAAGGATTGAAAAAGTGTAATTGGATAGTATGAAATGACATGAACTGTATAAAAATTATCATATAAATCAACACCTTCAATCTCAATAAACTGATCTACTGGAGTAATACCACCAGGTGCCGTAACCGAGTACTCAGTTGGATAAACCAAGAGAAAAACGACTGCAATATATGGCAGCAAAAGTGCTAAAATGAGTTTTTTATACGTCTTAAAGAGTTTGATCATACTTTAAATCACCAACTTCAACGTGTCTTAGTTGAACAGAAGCTGCATTAAACATTTTCATTGCTGCTTGGTGTTCTTTTGAGTCTTTATACTTGTCTGACTCAAAAACAATCTCAGTAATTCCACTTTGAATAATGAGTTTTGCACATTCATTGCATGGAAATAATGTGACATACATCGATGCACCATTTAAATTTTGTGTTGCGTTCAAAATCGCATTCGCTTCTGCATGTACAACATAAGGATATTTTGTGTCAATATACTCACCTTCACTCTTCCATGGAAAAACGTGGTCGTCACATCCTCTTGGCAAGCCATTATAGCCAATACCTACAATGCGCTTATCATGATTGATGATACACGCTCCAACCTGAGTGTTTGGATCTTTACTTCTTAATGCAGAAAGTTTTGCAACTCCCATAAAATATTGATCCCATGAAATATATTGATTACGCATCATTTTTTCTCCTCTTTTTTAGCTAATCCCAAATTGACGTGACAATAACCACCCGGATTCTTTTTTAAGTAATCCTGATGATATGTCTCTGCTAAATCATAGTCTTGATTATGCTTAATTTTCGTTTGAACTTTTGAATACTCATCTTTGAAATAAGCCTTCATAAAAGCTTCAATGTGATCATAATCCTCAGGATGATCTAGATAGATACCACTTCGATATTGTTTACCTACATCATGTCCTTGTCGATTGATTGAAAAAGGGTTAATAATTCTAAAGAAATGATCTAAGATTTGATCTAAAGTTATGATATGTTCATCATAGAAGACTTGACATGCTTCTGCATGTGTTGCTGAACCATAACAAACTTCTTCATAAGTGGGGTTTTTTTTATTGCCATCAACATAACCTACAGATGTGTCTAAAACACCTTTTAATTGTGCAAAATAAGCTTCAACACCCCAAAAACAACCTCCAGCTAGTACTATGCTTTTCATTTTATTCACTCACCCTTATATGTAATTCATCCAGTTGAATGTCATCGACATCACTTGGTGCTGACATCATCATGTCTTTTGCACTTTGTGTTTTTGGAAATGCCACAACATCTTTAATGTTTGCTGTATGTGTCATTAACATGACTATACGATCTAATCCAAGTGCTAAGCCTCCGTGTGGTGGTGTGCCATATTTAAGGGCATCAACAAAGAAGCCAAAACGATGTTCAATATCTTCTTTTGATAATCCTAATGTATCAAACATGAGCTGTTGAACATCTTGACGATGAATACGAATGGAGCCACCACCTATTTCATATCCATTTAAAACAATATCATACGCTTTTGCTTTTGCAGTTATTGGATGCTCTTTAAGATCACGAACATCTACTGGTGCAGTGAATGGATGGTGTTTTGCATAAAAGCGATGCTCTTCTTTGCTATACTCAAGAAGTGGCCAATCAACAATCCAAACAAACGCATATCGATTGTCATCAATCATATGTAAATCTTTAGCTAATGCCTCACGTAGTGCGCCTAACGATTGTGAAACATCCTCAAATGATCCAGGAACTAAAAATAATAGACTTCCCTCTTTTAATGAAAGCTTTTTAAGTGTATCATCCTCTAAAAATTTAGTAATCGATCCACTGTATTGACCATCTTGATATTTCACATAAGCCAAGGCTTCTCCGTGATTTTTTTTAACCAGTTCTTGAAATTGATCAATTCGTTTGCGCGTGAACTTTGAACCTTCTTCAACATATATACCTTTTACGCGTTCTTTTCCATTAAACAGAGGGATATCAACTGAACTAAATAGTTCCGTATAATCACTTAGTTTAAGGTCATATCTTAAATCGGGTTTGTCTGTCCCATAGTTTTCCATCGCGTCAAGATAGCTCATGCTTAAAAAGGGTGCTTTGACATCAACATTTAACACCTTTTTAAATGTATGAACCATGATACGTTCGATTAAGCGCTGAATATCACTTTGTTCTACAAAGGATGCTTCAATATCAACTTGTGTAAATTCCGGTTGACGATCCGCTCTTAAGTCCTCATCTCTAAAGCATCTAGCAATTTGGAAATATTTCTCAAATCCTGCAATCATGAAGAGTTGTTTATAGATTTGTGGTGATTGAGGAAGTGCGTAAAAATGCCCCGCATAGAGTCTTGAAGGCACCAAATAATCTCTTGCTCCTTCAGGTGTTGATTTACCTAATATAGGTGTTTCAAGTTCATAGAAGCCTTCATTGACTAAAACTTCTCTAATCGCTTGTGTAATCCAATGTCTTTTGATGAGATAATTTTGCATCACAGGACGACGCAAATCCAAATAACGATACTTGAGTCGTGTGTCTTCTAAAGCATCTGTATCGTTGCTAATAATAATGGGAGGTGTTTCTGCTTGACTTAAAACACTGAGTGTTTGAAGTTCAACTTCAATATCTCCTGTTAGTAAGTTTTTATTTTTTGATTCGCGTTCAATCACAACACCTGAAACTTCAATCACATACTCGTTTCGAATTTTCATAGCTGCTTCATAATGGCTATTTTCAGGTTTAACAACAAGTTGTGTTATACCAAAACGATCTCTAAGATCGATAAAAATCAGTCCACCAAGGTTTCTTGTTTTAGCAACCCATCCCTTTAAATGAACGGTTTGACCTAAATGACTTAAATTAAGTTCTTGATTATGATGTGTATATTTCATGTTATTTTTCCAACTTTTCTGCTAAGTGTTTACATATTTTTGAGACAACTACTTCTTCTTGTACTTCTGTTTTTGTATTTTTCAGTCCAACTACACCACGTTTATATTCTTCATCTCCGATGATTATTAGATATTTAGCCTGATAACGAAGTGCTTGTTTTAATTGTGCTTTGAAAGACTTTTGTGTATAGTTTTGATCAACTTTAATGTTTTTTTGTCGTAAATCATATAAGATTTTCGTCGCTAATGTCTTGTATGATGGATTAAATGTAATAATAAATGCATCGAGTTCAACATCTTTTGCAAAGTCAACATTCTCTGCTTCAATCGCTAGTAATAATCTTTCCATTCCAAATGCAAAACCAATCCCACCTAAATCAGGTCCACCTAACTCTTTGATGAGTTTTTGGTATCTACCGCCACCACCTAAGACATTTTGTGCGCCAAATCCTTCGATATCAGCTTCAATTTCAAAAACGGTATGTGAATAGTAATCAAGACCTCTGACCAGTTTCGGTGCGATTTCATAGCTTATTTTTGCAGCATTTAAGTGATCTAATACGTCCATGAAATAAGCACGAGCATCGTCAGATAAATAATCTTGTGGTGTAGGTGCGTCTTTTAATGCTGAATGCTTTTGATCGACTTTGCAATCTAGAATACGCAAAGGATTTTTATCTAATCGTTGACGACAATCCTCACATAGTGTTTCTTGATGAGGTAAAAAATGTCTAATGAGTGCATCATGATAATCACTTCGTGATTGATCATCTCCTAAGCTGTTAATTCGAACACGGACACCTTTTAAGCCTAATCGTTTAATAAAATCATAAGCTAAGATAATCAGTTCAGCATCAAGTGCTGGATCAAGTGTACCAATCGCCTCAACACCATATTGATAAAATTGGCGATATCGACCTTTTTGAGGTCTTTCATAACGAAAGTTAGGTCCAATATAATAGACTTTTTCCAGTTCTTGTGAAGCATAAAGTTTGTTTTCAACATAACTGCGCATAATGCCTGCAGTACCTTCAGGACGCAAGGTCAGTCTACGATCACCACGATCGTAAAAGTCATAGGTTTCTTTAGTGACCATATCAGATAGTTCTGATTGGCGATGAAAAACCTCACTATATTCCACAATTGGTGTTCTGATTTCTCTCATGTTATATAAACGTGAAAGATCTCTAATTTTTTCTTCGAGCGCATGCCACATAAATGATTCTTGTGGTAAAACATCATACGTGCCTTTTACTTTACTTATTGCCATAATAATCCTCCCTGGTCATGACATAGATATAGATTAGATCTTCAATCATTGCTTTGCGTTTTTCAAAGCGATAGGGTTGAACATCAATGAGTCTAAATGTCGTTTTTGCAATTACTTTTTGGCTTGCTACATTGTCTTTAAGATGTTTAATCTTTATATAATCATATTTTAAATGTTTAAATCCAATATCAATCATGGCACGTAAGCATGCACTCATAATCCCTTGATTCCAGTAGTCTTGATGAAGGACAAAGCCAATTTCAGCACCATTCTCTTTCTTTATTTTACTATGAAAGTCAATGGTTCCAATCATTTTTGATGTCTTTACATCAACAATTGCGTAACCAATAGGTAGTTTTTCTTTGATTCTCGGAAAAAATATGTGTTTAATCGTATCGATTGCTTCTTCTTCAATGACATAAGGTCCCCATGTTAAATAACGAGTGACTTCTGGATTTTTGCCATAAAGATACATATCTTTATAATCTGATAGTTGAATAGTTCTTAACACGACATTGCCTAAGTTTACTTCTGGCATATGCAAATAGGGTTTTTTCATACTTCATGTAAGATTTAAACTGTATTAAGTTAGCACTTAAGACGGATTTAAATCTTTC